>ENA-UONW01000154-UONW01000154.1-human-gut-metagenome-genome-assembly--contig:-CS52-NODE-154-length-107088-cov-6.726141_pt1 | contig 107088 bp, 78 predicted proteins | sample MGYA00242463_ERZ724010 | MGnify/ENA metagenome assembly ERZ724010
CACTTTGTGTATGAATTAGTTGGCTAATTTTATACTATTTACTGAATGTCCCTACTTACACATTGAAATTATAATCTACAATGGCAAATTTGGGCATATATGACAAAAACCATCAGACATGGACTGCCGGTCGGGAATGCTGTTTCAATGAACAATTGTTTCAAATGTACATAATATGAAAGTTTAACGTTGCATAATTTTATTCTTGACAAAATATGTCGAAACAGATTGTTCATACGCAAATACTGATATATAAAACAATAAATAAGGCTGACAGCTTTACAGCCGTCAGCCTACAAAAAATATTGATTCATGTCAGAAATTATATCTGCTCTTTCTTTATTTCTTCCTTATAAAATCGCTCAAAGGCAACCTTTATTTCATCACGAACACGCCTGAACTCACCGTAAATGAAATCCTCACTCCCTGAAGCCTCAGACGGATCGTCAAAACCTATATGAATGCGTTTGCCGACCTTACCTCTGAAATCTGGACAATGCTTGTCGGCATTGCCGCAAACCGTGACAACATAATCCCACTCCTGCCCTACATAAGTCTGAACATTCACAGGAACATGATTGCTGATGTCAATGCCCGCTTCCTTCATCACTTCAACAGCTTTAGGGTTGACACACTGAGCAGGTTCAGTTCCTGCTGAAAAAACCTCCAATGAACTGTCAAACGATTTCAGAAATCCGTGCGCCATCTGGCTTCGGCAACTGTTGCCGGTACAAAGTATAAGAATTCTCATAAACCGCAATTATTACAATATTATGTTGAACAGATATCCTGACAGGACAATAAAGACTGTTACTGTACCGAAAAATATACCTATCAACCTCCATGTCATAACCTTCTTCAACAACGTAGCTTCAGGAAGAGAAAGTCCTACGACAGCCATCATGAAAGATATGGCCGTTCCCAACGGAATGCCCTTGGCCACAAACACCTCGATGACAGGAACGATGCCGGCTGCATTGGCATACATAGGTACTGCCAGAACAACAGACAAAGGTACGGCAAACCAATTGTCTTTCGACATGTACTGCTCGAAAAATCCTTCAGGAACAAAGCCGTGCATGAAAGCACCGATTCCTATACCTATCAATATGTACACAAGCACACCACGGACAATCTTCCATGCACCGCGTACAATGTCGGGAAGCCTGTCGAAGAATCCTGTACGGTCTCTCTCCCATGTATCCGACTGAACCGACGAATCAGCCTGAATCTGCTTGACCCAATCGCTCAGATATCCGTCAAGACGCATCTTGCCGAGAACGAAACCACCAATCACACCAAGCAATATGCCGCTGACAACATATATGAGCGTAACTTTAAGACCGAACGTTCCGAGAAACATGGCAACCGCAACCTCATTGACCAACGGAGAAGTAATAAGAAAAGCAAAGGTCACACCCAGCGGTATGCCGCCCTTTACGAAACCTATGAACAAAGGAATGGACGAACATGAACAAAACGGCGTTATCGCACCGAACATCGATGCCAGCAGATACTGCAGTCCATACATCTTATGTGTCATAAGATAGTTGCGTAAGCGCTCTATCGGAAAATAGGCATTCACAATGCCCATAAGCACGCTTATGAAAAACAGCAGAATAAGTATCTTTATAGAATCATAAAAGAAAAAATTAACTGCTGAACCTAAATGTGTATCTGCACCAAGACCGAAAATGCCGTACACCAGCCAATCTGCAAAATCTTGTATCATAACAATGAGAAATCTAAAATTCGTAATTAGACGAACATTTAAGAAATTAATAACGGCGGACAAGTATTAGATGCTTGATTCCGCCGTATATCAGTTATAAGAAAACAGCATCAGATGCCGAGAAGCTTCTTGACCTCGCTCTCTGTCGGCACCTGTCCCTTCATCTTGACAACTCCATCGATGACAATTGCTGGAGTAGACATGACGTTGTACTTCATTACCTCCATTATGTCGTCAACTTTTTCAACAACTGCATCTACATTGTTTTCCTTAACTACCTTTTCGATAATCTGATAAACAGATTTGCATCTGGCACAGCCAGAACCTAAAACCTTTATTTCCATAATTCCAATATTTAAATAACTGATTATACTATCAAAAAAACATTATATAACAATAGTATATGCCTATGCAGACAAACAATATTCCGACTATAACCTTAAGCCATGCCTGAAACGTCTGTATCTTACCGTAAATACTTCCTATCCGGTTTACACTGAAAGCGAGCAACCACGCAAACAGAAGTACAGGAAGGGCTGTAGCAACCGCAAAAGCAACCGGAAGAAGATATCCGGCAGAAGCTGTTGCCGACATCGGTATGAGCATACCGAAATAGAAAACACCGCTGGCAGGACAAAAGGCCAGGGCAAACAAAATGCCTATAAGCAAAGCTCCCCACCCGCCTTTCTCGGCAAGTTTTTCGGCATTGCCGCTGAATCCGAATCGACGCAGATTGAGCTTGTCGCCCCAAAGCATGAACAAACCTATGACTATGAGCAAAGGACCAACAAACACTTCTCCCGCCGAAGCTATTGTCTTCTGTATGCCGAACATGCTCGAACCTTCACGTATGATTGCAATCAGAACTATACCCAATACTGTATAAGACAATATTCTGCCCAAGGTATAAAGCAATCCGTTCGCAAATATTCTCCTCCGGTCGGTAACATCCTTGCTGAGATAACCTATAGCCGCAATATTTGTAGCCAGCGGACAAGGAGAAACAGCTGTAAGCAATCCCAATATGAAAGCTGTCAGCACAGGCATACTGCTGCTGTCAAGCAACGTCTGCAGATACTCCATAATACACAATTCACTTAAGCATCTGGTCAATCTTCTTCACCAATCCAGACTTGAACGTATCAGGATATTTGCGGGCATTGGTAAAAGCAAAATTGGTCATGTTTTCCTTGACTTCACTTTTCTTTCCATGCTTGACAACAAACAAGGAAGACCATGTCACTTCATACTTGTCGGCCAAAGCTTCATTCTCCTTTTTGCTTATATCGACTATTCTGAACTTTACCTTTCCGTTCTTAACTTCATCAGCATATTCATTCTGCAGCACCTCCTTTGTATATTTTTCTATAGCTATACAAGTGGCACAACGCTGCTTGCCGTGAAAATAAAGAATTTCTACATAATCGTTCTGCGATACTTCAACGGCATTTGTGGAAGATGCTTCGCCTGCAAACACTTTATCGTTACCTGCAAGGAGCACCATTAACGAAATACAGACTATAAAAAGCTTTTTCATACGCTAATCAATAATGAATTATACATCAAACATAAATTCGTAAAAATACGAATATTGAATTCAAAAAAAATTCTTTTCACTCATACATGCAATTAAAACCACTGTGCACTCGCGGTATAATTAAACATGGGGTAAGCTCAAAGAACCTCTTTAATTTGTTCGCAAACTTACGAATATATTTTCAAATATTCTAAATATTTCAGTAATTTAACTAAACAAATATTCTATTCAAGTCTTTAATATATCATAGCATTGTCTGACTACAAATCATAAATAAAAAACAGCCATTTACAGCAAAAAAACAATCGCGAGCGCTCACAAATATAAAAATGAGGGCTCGCGATTAGTGTTGCGAGCCCTCAGAATCATTGAATCAATTATATTTTAAAAACTCGATGAAATAACATACATCATTCTTCAGCCCTATATTCCAATATGTCTCCAGGCTGGCAATCAAGTTCCTTGCATATTGCTTCAAGAGTGGAAAAACGTACAGCCTTAGCCTTGCCGGTCTTCAATATAGAAAGATTGGCAGGCGTAAGATCAATCTTCGCCGCCAAATCGCCTAAGGATATTTTACGTTTTGCCATCATTACATCTAAGTTTACTATTATTGGCATATATATAAATTTTTAATCATTCAAATAGTCAAGTCCTGCTCTTCCTTCAGCTTTACACCAACAGCAAATACTTCAGAAAATATGTTTATGAAAACTCCTATCAAAAGATAAAACATATAAGTCTGACTATCAGAATCTGACAGAGAATGCAATATTACCAAAATAATTCCTGTAAGCATAACTGTATATCCGAAGAATCGTAAAGGAAATATATTCTTCTTATCGAATATGTATCCTCGGTCCACATTTTTCAGAAAACGTACAATGGCAACGGCGGATATGGTGATACATACATACATAACAAGTAGAGTTATTATGCCTAAATCAAATTCGGCACCAGTAAATACAACTTTACCTATTTCGAGGCAGAATCGCAATACTCCGACAAACATACTTACGTATGCAACAGTAAGACTGCAAAACATAATCAGCTGCCTTTTCTGCTTTATCTTATTTTCCATAATTCAAGGTGTTTTAAATTTAATATCGTCTATTTACCGAAGTGAATCAAATTGTCAAGTCCTGCTCTTCCTTCAGTTTTACTGCCAGGGCAAAGATTTCTGTAAGGAATATCATGATAAACATGTCTGTCCAATCAAACATTGTCAGGTCTTCAGCCAATTTCATGCCTTTAAGCTCAAGTTGATTTTCGATACTTACCATAAATACGTAACGCTGAATCTCTTTAACGAGTTTGAAAGCCATAAAGAAATACATAAATTTTCTGAGACGTGATGCATTCTTAGATGTAAGCACACTGCCCTTGCAGATTGATATGTACATCTTGATAAGACAGATAATTCCGTAAAGTCCCAATATTGCAACTATAATTTCTACAATCCGGCAAATGTAATAAGTAACGTTATCAATATATATCTGTGTTGTCAGCTCATTTATACGTGCAGGAACTTTACAACCAAGATGGCTATTGTATATACTGTCGCATATAGTATTATTGTTATCTAATTCGACAACATCTATACCGTTCACGTAGCTCACTTTTCCACCGTCGTATTCCACATCAGTTGCGTCTCTCCAACCAGCGGAAGAACCGTAATAGGCATCAGAAAAGCCTTTATAGAAGTCCATGAATGTGTATATCAAGAAGAGTGAAAAGAGAACTATTCCCAAAATCTTTATGCGTTTCATACTTTATGGTTTTAGAATATATATGTGTGTACACAATAATTATAGTGCACACACAATATAGAGGTTAATAATTATTTGTTTACCGGTGCTGAAATAAGAACAGGGAATTTATCTGAATCATAGCTCTGAGACTTGCAGTTGGCAGAAAAAGAACATTTATTCTCATCCCATGCAGCGTAAGTGAGTGTATTGGAAACATCACCGTATTTTACGGTATAGATAAATGAAGGTTTCCATGCCTTTGAATTGTTGTCCCACTTATATGCTGTCTTTGCAAGGATGCGTCCGGAATTGTCGCTAACGTATTCATACTTGTAGGAACCGTTTATTTGAGTGACGCAGTTGTATACCCTATTCTGTTGTCCTCCTATTCCGGACATGTTGCCGTTTACTCCGTTTGCATAAGATGATGCACAAGATGCTGCAAACAATATTGCTGTTGAGAGAACTGATTTGAAGAATGCTGTTTTCATAAGTCTTTTATTTTTTAATGTTAGTACTTTTTTTGTTATTCATTATTTGTTTATCGTTTTTCGATATGCAAATGTATATCGTTTTCTGACAACAGCAAAACATTTTCAATAAAAATTTATCGAAAAACGATATATTTTTATTCTTAAATATAAAAACAGCCTATCAGAAACGCGTACACATTATTATAAAAGACTTATGACTGCATTTTTTATTTGGAAATCTCAAGCATTTTGGCAAATTCCCATATCACGATTCCTGCGGTTGTTGAAACATTGAGCGAATGTTTTGTACCGAACTGAGGAATTTCTATGCATCCGTCGCTCATGTCGACAACTTCCTGCTTGACTCCCTTCACCTCATTGCCCATTACGATGGCATACTTCTTTCCTTCTTCCAGCTGTAAATCCTGAAGCATGGTGCTGTGCTCAACCTGCTCAACGGAATATACTGTATAACCCATCTCATGAAGTTCTGAAACGGCATCGCGCGTATCTTTGAAATATTTCCAGTCAACTGTATCTTCAGCTCCAAGAGCAGTCTTGTGGATTTCCGGATGAGGAGGAACAGCAGATATACCGCAAAGATATATTGATTCTACTCTGAATGCGTCGGAAGTGCGGAAAACAGAACCTACATTATACATGCTCCGGATATCGTCCATAACTACTACAAGAGGAAGTTTGTCGCTTTTCTTGAATTCTTCAACAGAGATTCTGTTGAGTTCTGTTATCTTGAGTTTTCTCATTTTACGGCTTTTTTGTTTATAATATTGTTGATAAGTATGTTTAAAACAGCTTTTCACACCAAAAACTGATGAAAAGCACGTCTGAATTGCAAAATTACGCAGTTATAAACAATTAACGGATAAAATCTGTTGAAAACTTGTTGATTGCCTGTGGAGATGCTGTAGAAAGAAAATGAAAAATAAATGTTGACTGTTTACATAGAAAATCATATATACAACATATTTCATACAGTCAAAGAAAAGTTGTTTTTTAATATGAATAATTTTTCTACACAGAAATAACAGGTTTTGGACATGTCAACATGAAGAAAAATGTAAACATATTGAATTATCAACACAATGTTAAGAACTTTAACTTTGAATTGTATATCAATGATTTACGAGGAAAACAGCTGTTGAAAATGCTGTGAAATCATAATCTCTAATGTTCACAAGATTATATGCAAATATGAAAGCATATTTTTATCTACACTTTCAACAGCCTATTATAATTAACATAAGATTTGAAAATTAAAAATAGGATATATTTATTATTATACGTTTGTTGAATGGTAGCAGTAAATGGTGGTTGTATCATGTTGATGGTAACTATTCACCATTTATCTCGGCCTGGAGCTTAATAGAACCCACACAGCGCGTATATGGTACCAAATATGAGGAAATGCGCATATTGGGCATGCAAATGCCTTAAAACGCGTTTATAATGCCATATATGAGGAAAACTCTTCTAAATAATCATGATTATGCATGCCGGCAGTATGAAGATATGGAGCAGAAGAAATATTTGAATATGCCTTTCAATTGTGAACAACTGGATATTCTTTGAACAGACTCTGATATGTCAGAATAAATCCAGCCATATTTAGACCTCTATTAACACGGTTAATAAATTTGAAAAGACAGAATCAACAACGTTTGTATTTAAAATTGAACTAATACTCCAAAAAATGAAGTTATAAACAAAATCCATTGAAAATTGGTTGAAAAGCCTGTTGATTCGTTGTGGAAAGTGTGTAGAAAGAAAATAAAAAGTAAATATTGACTGTAAACAACAAAAATCATATATACCACATATTCCGAATAGTCAAAGAAAAGTTGTTTTTTAATATGAATAATTTTTCTACACAGAAATAACAGGTTTTGGACATGTCAACATGAAGAAAAATGTAAACATATTGAATTATCAACACAATGTTAAGAACTTTAACTTTGAATTGTATATCAATGATTTACGAGGAAAACAGCTGTTGAAAATGCTGTGAAATCATAATCTCTAATGTTCACAAGATTATATGCAAATATGAAAGCATATTTTTATCTACACTTTCAACAGCCTATTATAATTAACATAAGATTTGAAAATTAAAAATAGGATATATTTATTATTATACGTTCGGCAGTAGTACAGATGCGGAATGATAACGGAATGTGTATATAGTGAGAAGAATGCACTGTGTGTTGTATACCTTTCCTATTATATATAATGTGAAGATTGCTCAAAAGTGACTGATGAAACAGCTTTTTAGGGAAAAAAGAGTTATTTTCGCAAAGCATATTGAGGTCTGCATTCTCAGCAGATTGAACAAACTAAATATATAGCATATAATGACAGACGACTTTGATATACGTGAAGAGCAGTATTTGTCTCCTAAGGAAAAGGAGTTTGAAAATGCTCTGCGCCCTCTCCGATTCGAAGATTTCAACGGGCAGAACAAGGTGGTTGAAAATCTTCGGATATTTGTAGAAGCCGCTAAGTACCGCGGTGAACCGCTAGACCATACTCTTCTGCATGGTCCTCCAGGACTTGGAAAAACAACTCTTTCAAATATTATAGCCAATGAACTTGGTGTAGGTTTCAAGGTTACTTCAGGACCTGTTCTTGACAAACCTGGCGACCTTGCCGGAATACTTACTTCGCTTCAGGAAAACGATGTGCTGTTTATAGACGAGATACACCGTCTGTCGCCTGTAGTGGAAGAATATCTGTATTCGGCCATGGAGGATTACCGTATAGATATCATGATTGACAAGGGGCCTTCTGCACGAAGCATACAGATTGACTTGAATCCTTTCACACTTGTTGGTGCCACAACGCGCAGCGGTCTTCTCACAGCTCCTTTGAGAGCGCGATTCGGTATTAATCTTCACTTGGAGTACTATGATGCCGAGATTCTTACTAAAATAATTATGCGCTCGGCAAAGCTTCTGAACGTGCCTTGCGACTTCGATGCTGCAGGTGAGATTGCCGGCAGAAGCCGAGGTACGCCACGTATTGCAAATGCTCTCCTCCGCCGTGTGAGAGATTTTGCCCAGGTCAAGGGCAACGGCAGGATAAATATGGAAATTGCGCACATTGCTCTTGAGGCACTGAACATCGACAAGTTCGGACTTGATGAGATAGACAATAAGATACTCACAACAATCATTGATAAGTTCAAGGGTGGTCCTGTAGGTATAAACACGATTGCAACTGCCATCGGTGAAGACGGAGGTACTGTAGAGGAAGTTTATGAACCTTTCCTCATAAAGGAAGGTTTCATCAAGCGTACACCAAGAGGACGTGAGGTGACAGAATTGGCCTATAAGCATCTTGGACGCCTGCGCACGCCCGACGGCATGCAGAGAAGTCTGTTTGATTGAAAGAAAAATATTATAAAAATCCATTCATACTTTTAGTTTTTATGGTTCAACTGGTTTTTGCTACAAACAACAAGCATAAGCTTGAAGAGGTAAGAGAGATTCTTAAAGACAAATTTGAGATATTGAGTCTGGCAGACATAGGATGCGATGCCGACATTCCTGAAACTGCCGATACATTCAAGGGCAATGCTCTGCAGAAGGCTCAGTATATAAAGGAACACTACAATATGGATTGCTTTGCCGATGATTCCGGACTGGAATGCGATGCTCTTAACGGCGAACCCGGTGTGTTTTCTGCAAGATATGCAGGTGGACAAGGACACGATTCTGAAGCCAACATGGACAAACTTCTGAAAAATCTTGAAGAAAAATCGGATAGGAATGCACAATTTCATACTGTTGTTGCGTTGATATATAAAGGTGAGACGCATTTCTTTGAAGGCATTGTAAGAGGACATATTACGAAAGAGCGCCGCGGAGAAGGCGGTTTCGGGTATGACCCTATATTTGTGCCTGATGGCTATGACAAGACATATTCGGAAATGGGCAACGAAGCCAAAAACGCCATGAGCCACAGGGCGCTGGCCGTAAAGAAACTGGCAGAATTTCTTACCGGAAATCAGCAGTAACAAGTATAAAATTAAATAATTGTCTTTTTATGGTATATAATGTCAGACGTCTAATATTGTTTTTCCTTTTGTCATTTGTTATGGTACATGTATATCCGCAGAATGACAGATGGACTATTTATGCGGCGTATCATGATGCTTCAAAATGTGTGTCGGTAGGAAGCAAGATATATGTGCTGAGCGATGGCGGACTATATTCATATGATTATGAAGATATGGATGTGGTGACGTACGACAAGAGCGGTGTGCTTAACGACAACGGCATTTTCGACATTTCGTATTGTTCGGAAGAAAAGGTTCTTGTGATAGTTTACAACAACGGCAACATCGATTTTCTTTACGATGATGGAAGTGTGTACAACATGACCGATTTCAAAAACAAGACGGCTGGCGACAAAACTATAAACGATATTTATGTCAACGGCAAGAATATGTATATGTCGACCAATTATGGTTTGCTTATTGTGGATATTGCCGAACGTATTTTTTCTAAGACATATACCCTCGATTACGGGATAAACAGTGTTGCAGTGGATGGCAGCTGCATTTATGCCGCTACCAACAATGGAGTTTATAAGGGTGATACTTCAGACAATCTGCAGGACAAGTCGAAATGGAGCGTCATAACAAAGAATGCCATCGATGAATTCATTGACTTCAATGGAAAGTTGTACAGCCTTACCTCATCAGGTGTATTTTCTATAAATAAGAGTACATTTGCTATGACGAATATTTCGAAGTTTTCTGCAAAATATTGGAGTATATGCAACGGCATGCTTCTTCTTTCTGATGCAAACAGTTTGTATTCTGTAGGTACTGACGGAAAGATGACTCTTCTTGACGGCAAGGGCATCAAAGCTGCCGATTATGCAGGAAACATGTATTGGTGTGCATGTGGAACAGATGGACTGAAAGGTATGAATCTGACTGACGGCAAGTTTACAGAGAAAGTTTCTTCTGTGATTCCTGACAGTCCTATGAGAAATTACAGTTATTTCCTGAGAATGACGCCGGAGAACAGATTGCTTGTTGCAGGAGGCTCATTCAATTACAATGGTCAGAGTTTTCCTGGTACTTTGATGAAATATGAAAACAAGAGTTGGACTTGTTTCGATGAGGAGACACCTATTGCAACTGTTGGAAAAAATCTCTATGTAAATGTAACTGATATTGTACAAGATCCAAACGACAGTGAACACCATTTTGCTGGTTCTGCTTCGGATGGAATATATGAATTCAAGGATTACAAGATGGTTAATCACTATGATAACCGCAATAGTCCTTTGAAATCTATTCTTCCTAATGATTCTCGTCCTTATGCTTATGTTTGGATTACAGGTCTGGAATATGATAATGACGGTAATCTGTGGATGCTCAATAATTCAACTGATACAATTGTACGTGTTCTGAAAAACGACGGAAAGTGGGCAGCACTGTATTATTCTGAAATAAAGAATATTCCTACATTAGACCAGGTTTTGTTTGATAAAAGAGGTTGGGCATGGATAAACTGCAGGCGAACAACAACTAATCCTGTAAATTATGCCGGCGTTTTCTGTGTGAATACGAATGGAACATTGGAGAATACAGCAGACGATTCACGCAAATTTATTACTCGTTTCAGTAATCAGGATGGAGTTTCTTATAGTCCTGATTTGTTCAATTGCATAACTGAAGATCTTGATGGAAATATTTGGTTCGGCACGGACAAGGGGCCTTTTGTTACATATAGTCCTGATGACGTCTTCAACAACGGTTTTTATTTCACTCAGGTAAAGATTCCTAGAAACGACGGTACTAATCTTGCTGATTATCTTCTGAGCGATGTTAATGTTTCTTGTATAACTGTAGACGGTGGAAACAGAAAATGGATGGGCACGAGCGGCAACGGCGTTTATCTGTTGAGCAGTGACGGCATAGAGATGATTGAGCATTTCACCACCGAAAATAGTCCTCTAGTATCCGACAACATTGAATCTATCGCTATAGATGGTTCAACAGGTGAAGTATTCTTCGGTACTGATGCAGGTTTGGTTTCTTATCTTGGTACTGCCACAGATCCTGCCGGTTCGCTTTCTGACGACAATATCAAGGTTTATCCTAATCCTGTACGTCCTGATTACAGCGGACGGATATCAATAACCGGACTTATGCGCGATACAGATGTTAAGATAGTAAGTGCTTCAGGTTATCTCGTCAACAGCGGTACTTCTGTTGGAGGTGAATATACTTGGGACGGAAAGAATAAGGGAGGAAAGAGGGTTGCTTCAGGTATTTACTACGTTCTGGCTGCCGATGCAGAAGGAAACAGTGGTGCAGTAGCTAAAATATTGGTAATAAGATAGATATATCTTTTGAACCAGACTTCTATATTCATATTCAATATGGCATTATTTGGTGAGTTTCTGTACCATAATGCCATATTTTTTTTGTTATACTTTGTATGTATTTCGGTATTATTATTTATAATATTACATTTTGTTTAATCTTATACCATAAGAATGGTATTTTTAGTTTGTAAATTCTGCCTTATATTTGTACTCAAGTAACAAACTTAAAAATTCTGCTTATGGCAAAGATTTTTTCCAGCCTTACCGAACTGATAGGCAATACACCGCTGATGTATCTCAACAACATTGCGGCCAATCATGGAGTACAAGCTAATCTGATAGCAAAAATTGAGTTTTTTAATCCAGGAGGAAGCGTTAAGGACCGTGTGGCACTGTCGATGATAGAAGATGCCGAGAAGAGCGGAAAGCTCAAACCTGGCGCTGTAATCATTGAACCTACAAGTGGAAATACAGGTGTTGGTTTGGCTTGGATTGCTTCTGTAAAAGGCTACAAAACTATCCTTACAATGCCTGAAACAATGAGCGTAGAGCGTCAGAATCTTCTCAAGGCTATGGGTGCACAGCTGGTTCTTACCCCAGGCAGTGAAGGCATGTCTGGAGCCATAAGCAAAGCTGAAGAACTGAGAGACAGCATACCCGGTTCGGTAATTCTCCAGCAGTTTGAAAATCCAGCCAATCCTTTGGCTCATGTGCACACTACTGCCGAGGAAATTTGGAAAGATACTGACGGCAAAGTGGATGTTTTCATTGCCGGTGTAGGTACTGGGGGTACGCTGACAGGTGTAGGACGTGGTTTAAAGGCTCATAGAAGCGATATAGAGATAGTTGCCATGGAACCTGATAGTTCTGCCGTCCTGTCGGGAGACAAGCCTGGAATGCACAAAATTCAAGGTATAGGTGCTGGTTTTATTCCGGCTACATATGATGCCGCTATTGTTGACCGTATTATGCGTGTCACTGATGATGATGCCATACGTATGGGACGTGAATTGTCGCTTAAGGAAGGTTTGCTCGTCGGAATTTCCTCTGGCGCAGCAGTACATGCTGCTGTAGCTTTAGGACGCATGCCTGAATATAAAGATAAGAATATCGTAGTTCTTTTGCCGGACACGGGTGAACGCTATTTGTCAACTGTTCTTTATGCATTTGATGAATATCCGCTTTGATTCAGTTTTTGACATTTTATAATCATGTATGAATCTGCTTTAGGGTGGCACAAATCTGCCTTAACTCTAAAGCGGATTTGTTCGAATATAAAAGTCAATTTATTCTAACAAACTATGCTGATACGGTTAACATCTTATACTTCCATTATTAACTCTGTCAACAAAAATTTTTAAGACGAATATTAATGAGTACCAATAAATTGCATTTTGAAACGCTTCAGCTTCATGCTGGGCAGGAAACGCCTGATCCGGCAACTGGGTCGCGTGCAGTACCGATTTATCAGACCGCTTCTTACGTTTTCAATGATTCTGCACATGCAGCAGCGCGTTTTGCTTTACAGGAACCTGGAAATATATACAGCCGATTGACAAACCCTACTCAGGACGTTTTTGAACAGCGTATGGCAGCACTCGAGGGTGGTGCCGGAGCTTTGGCAGTTGCATCAGGTGCGGCCGCCATCACTTATGCTTTTTCAAATATCGTGCGTGCAGGCGACCATATAGTTTCTGCCAATACAATATATGGCGGTACTTATAATTTATTGGCGCATACTTTGCCTGCGTCAGGCATTGAAACAACTTTTGTAGACCCTTCCAATCCTGAGAATTTTGAAGAAGCAATCAGAGAAAATACAAAGCTTCTGTTCCTGGAAACTTTGGGTAATCCTAACTCAAATATAACTGATATAGAGAGAGTTGCCACTATAGCCCATTCGCATGGTATTCCGCTTATTGTCGACAATACTTTTGCTACTCCTTACTTGCTCAGACCTATTGAATATGGTGCCGACATAGTGGTGCATTCTGCCACAAAATTCATCGGCGGGCACGGCACAAGCCTTGGTGGAGTGATTGTTGATTCTGGTAAATTCGATTGGAAGAAATCTGGAAAATTTGCACAGCTCACAGAGCCTGATCCATGCTATCACGGCATATCTTTCGCAGAGGTGGCAGGCAATCTTGCCTATATTGTCAGAATACGTGCTGTACTGCTCCGTGACACAGGAGCGTGCATAAGTCCTTTCAATTCATTCATGCTTCTTCAAGGTTTGGAAACACTGTCTCTGAGAGTTGAAAGACATGTTGAGAATGCTATAAAGATTGTTGATTTTCTCAATAATCATCCTAAGATAGAGTCTGTAAACCATCCTTCATTGCCGACACGTCAGGACAACGGTTTATATAAAAAGTATTTCCCAAACGGCGGAGGCTCTATATTTACAGTAAATGTGAAAGGCGGTGTAAATGAGGCTCATAGATTTATAGACAGTCTTAAGATTTTCTCATTGTTGGCAAATGTAGCAGACATGAAATCTCTGGTCATCCATCCTGCATCAACAACACATTCTCAGCTTAATGATGAAGAATTGAAGGAGCAGGGAATTGGTCAGAATACAGTAAGACTGTCCATAGGAACAGAGCATGTGGATGACTTGATTGACGATTTGGACCAGGCTTTGGCTCAGATATAATATTCAGTTATGTCGACTATGCCTGCACGTATAGCATAGCGTACGGCCTCGTTGAGGTTGTTCACATTGAGTTTTCTGAATATGTTTTTTCGGTGCGTAATTGCAGTATGAATGCTTATGAAGCGTTCTGAAGCTATATCCTTCGTGCTTTTGCCGAGTGCAAGTGCGCGGAGGATTTCTTTTTCTGTAGCAGTGAGTGGCTGTACGTTGTCTTTTCTGTCTTCACTTTTATTCTGAAGATAGGCTTTAGCCCTCTCGCTTATGTATTGTTTGCCTTCTGAAGCATCGTTCAGACAGGTCGTTATTTCTTTCAGTTCGGCATCCTTGAATATGATGCTGAAGCACTCTCCGCTGAACACCATGGAGCGTACAAAGGTTTCATTGAGATTGTCGCTGAACAATATGAAATACGCTTCTGGAAATCGTTTCTTGGCAACAAGAAGCTGTTCTGCTGTACAGTCGAAAAGTGTGTAATCTATGATGCAGACAGCATCCGGACAGTGAAGAAGTTCTTCTATAAGTGTATGAATATCAGATGTTTTATTTTCACAAATATGGAATACGCTCATATCTGACGATATAGAGCGTATTCCTTCTTTTGTGATGGCCTGATTGTCAGCCAATATCAGATTTTTCATCTTTCTGCTCCTTTTTAGCCTGAAGATAATTCTGCTGTATGAGTGCCAGTTCGTTTGTGCTGACGAGCTTGTAGAGTTTGTCGTTAGGTCTTACTTTTTCAGGCACTTTGAATGAAATATGCTGACCTTTTACAGCGCATTTCACTGGCTCGAGGTCGAATCTTATCTCGTCAACTACCTCTTCAATTACGCCTGTAGTTGTACCTGTAATAAGAATCTTGTCGCCTACGTTCAGTTCGTTGCTTTCGATGACGAATTCAGCTACTCCTATCTTGCTGAAATATTTCACGGCCTTGCCGACGTAAACCTTTCTTTCTGTTGCCTTAGAGCCGTATACCTCGCACCATTCTCCGAGTTTCTGACCCTGGTAATAGCCGTCCCAGAAACCGCGGTTGAACACAGTTTTGAGCTCCTCGTCCCACTTGTCCTTCTTCTCTTCTGTGAACGTATTGTCGAGTACGCTGTTTATTGCTTCGTTGTATGCCTTTACGACAGTGTGCACATATTCAGGTCCGCGTGCCCTACCCTCTATCTTGAAAACTCTAACTCCGGCATTCATCATTATGTCTATGAACCTGATGGTTTTCAGGTCTTTAGGCGACATGATGTATTTGTTGTCTATATTGAGTTCTGTACCGGTTTCGATGTCGCGAACTTCGTATCCGCGTCTGCACAACTGAATGCAGTCGCCTCTGTTGGCGCTTCTGTTGGCATTGTTAAGGCTGAGGTAGCACTTTCCGCTTATTGCCATACAGAGTGCACCGTGGCAGAACATTTCTATGCGAATGAGATTTCCGCTTGGGCCACAGATGTGTTGTTCCAAAATCTGGTCGTATATTGCCTTGACCTGCCACATGTTGAGTTCGCGTGCCAAGACAACAACGTCTGCAAACTGTGCATAGAATTTGAGAGCCTCTATATTTGAAATGTTGAGCTGTGTTGAAAGATGTACTTCCTGCCCTATTTTTCTGCAATAAGTCATTACGGCAACATCTGAGGCTATGACGGCAGAGATGTCAGCCTCTTTTGCCGCATCAACAATCTCGTGCATGGTCTCGATGTCCTCACCGTATATTATCGTGTTGACGGTAAGATAACTTTTAAGTCCGTTCTCGTGGCAAATCGATGCTATCTCTTTCAAGTCGTCAATACCGAATGCATTTGCTGAGTGAGCTCGCATGTTCAGCTTGCCGATTCCGAAGTAAACCGAATTTGCTCCTGCATGTATGGCTGCTGCAAGTGATTCGCGTGATCCCACAGGAGCCATAATCTCAAAGTCTTTTCTTTCCATTATATATTTATATATAGTGTAATTGTTGCAAAGTTAATCATTCTTGTTTTTAGCTTTTATATTATAGGACTACTTTTGTAAGTCAGATGCATTATATGTACTGCTTTGTCGTCATTTTGTTTCTTCTGACAGTTTTATGCTCAGAAATCGGCCAAAAACATGTTTTTTACCGTTTCGCAACTTTTTAGACCGTATAATAAGCGTATTTTACATTTTACATTATGATATCAATTAGCTGTAAAATACATCATACTGATTGAAATTTTAGATGTTATGTTTACATATAGACTATAATAATGTATTTATATGTATTATAATGATATTCTTTAAACGCGTGAGAATCGAAAATTTTGTCTTTTCCGACTTCACGGTTTGATATATTAGAATCATGCCCGCTTAAATTTAAGCTGATAATTTTGGTTATTATAAAAATAATTATAAGAATAGGACTCGTCTTTTTTTTCTAATTTTGTACCGTTAAAATTCGTATCATGATTTTTAAATATGATGTCATAGTAATAGGTGCGGGCCATGCCGGCTGCGAGGCTGCAGCCGCGTCCGCCAATCTGGGTGCAAAGACATGTCTCATAACAATGGACATGAACAAGATTGCACAGATGAGTTGTAACCCTGCTGTCGGAGGTATAGCAAAGGGACAAATTGTCAGAGAGATTGATGCGCTTGGAGGTTACATGGGTATCGTCACAGACAGATGCTCACTTCAGTTCCGTATGCTCAACCGTTCCAAGGGACCAGCTGTTTGGAGTCCGCGTGCACAGTGCGACAGAGCAAAGTTTATCTGGACGTGGAGAGAGATTCTGGAAAATATTCCTAATCTCAACATTTGGCAAGACCAGGTTAAGGAGCTTATTGTAGAGAACGGCGAAGTGGCTGGAGTAAGGACTTATCTCGATGCTGAGTTCAGAGCAAAGGCTGTCATTCTTACTGCCGGAACGTTCCTGAACGGGCTTATGCATATCGGTCGTACCAAGCTTAAGGGTGGCCGTATGTCTGAACCTGCTTCTCTTTTGTTGACGGAATCCATAGCTTCAAACGGCATAACTTTCGGTCGTATGAAGACCGGAACACCGGTGAGAATTGATAAGCGAAGTGTAGACTTCAGTGAGATGACAATACAAGAAGGAGAGACAGATTTCCACTCTTTTTCATATCTTCCGCAGACGCGAAAACTGCATCAATTGCCTTGTTGGACGTGTTACACAAATAAGAAAGTTCACGAAATTCTAGAGTCAGGATTTGCTGATTCGCCACTGTATAATGGTCAAATTCAGAGCATTGGCCCCAGATATTGCCCAAGTATAGAGACAAAACTTCATACTTTTCCTGGCAAAGACCAGCATCAGCTGTTTCTTGAGCCCGAAGGTGAAACAACTAACGAGATGTATCTCAACGGTTTTTCTTCTTCTCTTCCTATGGATATTCAGATTCGTGCACTCAAGGAAATACCATGTTTCAGAAACCTTGTGGTCTACAGACCAGGATATGCAATCGAATATGATTACTTCGATCCTACTCAACTCAAGCATAATCTTGAGTCGAAAGTGGTGAAAAATCTCTTCTTTGCAGGTCAGATAAACGGCACTACAGGCTACGAAGAAGCTGCCGGACAGGGGGTGATTGCAGGTATAAATGCTGCTATAAATTGCTTCGGAGGAGAGTCTTTTATACTTAACAGAAACGAAGCTTACATAGGAGTTCTTATTGATGATTTGGTGACAAAAGGTGTCGATGAACCATACAGAATGTTCACTTCAAGAGCTGAATATCGTATACTTTTGAGACAGGACGATGCTGATATGAGGCTCACTGAAAAGTCTTATAAGCTTGGTTTGGCAAGTGCTGAGAGGTATAATTGGATGGCTGAAAAGAGAGAAAAAATACAGAAACTTCTTGATTTCACAGACCATTTTTCAATAAAACCGGCGCTTATAAACGACTCTTTGGAGAGACTAGGCACTGCTCCATTGAGGCAAGGATGCAAGCTTTCGGAGCTTATAGGACGTCCTCAAATCACAGTAAACAATATCAGCGAATGCGTCATTCCATTCAAAAATGAGCTCAATAAGATAGAGTCGCGAAAGGATGAAATCATTGAAGCACTCGAAATTCTTATAAAGTATAAGGGCTATATAGAGCGCGAACAGATGGTTGCGGACAAGATGCTAAGGCTTGAAAATATAAAAATTCAGGGTGCTTTTGACTATGACAAGCTCACTCAAATTACAATCGAGGCGCGTCAGAAACTCAAAAAAATCAATCCTGTTACCCTGGCCCAGGCAAGCCGTATTCCAGGAGTTTCGCCGAGCGATATCAACGTAATGCTGATACTTCTGGGACGCTGAAAACAATGGTTTCACGTGAAACAAATGGACGAAAAAACGATTGCTTAAATATTGAAAATCAGTGCAATAAATATACCCGATTTTTTATGTTTTTTGAATTCTGAAACAGCCGTTTTTCATCAGATTTTAGCTTTGATAGTTGAAAAACATCGAATATAGGTCTAAATTGAGTCTCCAAGACGTCAGATGACGTCTTGGAGACTTTTTTATGCCTATTATATATGTTTTTTTAAGTTGTTGAAACATAATTACCCCTATTCTATTCTTTGATTTTTCTGTCTTTTTCATACCTCAAAACTCATTTTTCCATGCTTCTGATGAATATTTTATGCTTATGTATGCATGCTTTTATGTACTCTTTTAGTGTTTTCAAGGTCTATATTTATCGTTTTTCTTTATTGAAACACCCTATGTATATATGCAAAATAGCTTAAGATTAATGTGTTTTTTCGTCTATAAAGAGCTAAATATTCATTTTATATTCGTGTTTTTTATGTATAGAAATTTAAAATCTATATGTTGAAATCTAAAAAAACAGCACCGTTTTCCCCTGTTTTTTTGCCTTTACTCATCTTTCTTTTCTTGTATTATCACGTATATATTATGTTTTTATACCTCTTATTTTACTTATTTTGGTGTATTATTTAAGGTCATAAAATCGGATTTTTACCTTGGATTTTGAGCATCGTGATTGGATTTTCAGTAGATTTTTCGATGATATTTTAGTCGTATTACGGTTTATCAAATAAGTTTTTTGCCGTTTTTTAGTGCAATATACTTTGTTATTTTACTTGTTTCGAGCGCTCAGAAATTCACTTCTGAGCGCTCGAAAACTTAAATCTGAGCCCTCGGAAATTTAATTCTGGGCGCTCATACCATTAATTCCGAGGGCTCATAACTTTAATTTTGAGCGCTCATAGCAGTTATTTGGGGCTTTATCGGCATCTATTTTACGGCTTTTTCATCTCTAAAAATCTATTCTAAGTCTTATTTTCATGTGTATATTATGTGGTTTTTATTGCTATTTCTTGTTTTTGTGGAGTGTATTTTATCGCTTGTTTTAATGCCTTATTTAAATTCTGAACCTATTTTTTGCAGTATAAAAAGGTGTATTTTTCAATTTCAAATGGTCGATTTCACTTTGAATAGAGGCCAATTCATGGCTGTTTTCCCGGTTTTCCGACATTCAATTTTGCTGTTTTATTATGCTTTTTATATGTGTGCTCTTCTGTTTTTCTACCATTTTTTAGTATAAAATATTCACCCTTTATGGTGTATTTTTCGCTTTTCGTGTGTATCTTTATAACCATAAATCAAGCGCTGAACTCTGTTTGATTTATGGTTGGCGCAGTATTTTATGCGTGTTTTTTATGTCAGAAACAACAAAAAACGTCTAACATATATATTAGTTTTGATTTATGAATAATGAAATTTTGATACGGAATTTGAGGGTCGTTCCTGATTTTCCTAAGAAGGGAATACTGTTCAGAGACGTCACCACTCTGTTTAAAAATCCCGAATGTCTTCGGATAATTGATGACGAACTCTACGAACTTTACAAGGATAAAGGCATAACAAAAGTGGTCGGAATTGAGTCTAGAGGCTTCGTCATGGGAGCCGTTTTGGCACGTCGTTTGAACGCTGGATTTGTAATTTGCAGGAAGCCAGGAAAGCTCCCGGCAGACACTGTAAGGCAGACCTACAAGAAAGAATATGGCGAAGATTCTATAGAAATTCACAGCGATGCAATCGAGCCGAACGACGTTGTTTTGATTCACGACGACCTCCTTGCAACGGGTGGAACAATCAAGGCTGCGCTTGATCTCGTGAGGAAATTCAACCCTAAAAAATGCTATGTAAATTTCATAATTGAAATCAGCGACGGAGGGCTTCGTGGGCGTGAAAACATAGGAGATGATGTTGAAATTACTACTCTCATTAGTTGCTGAGAATATGAAAGTTAGCTCGATTTTGTTTCACGTGGAACTCTAAGTTCAAGTGTTACTTTAAGTGCCTTTTTAGCCTCTCTCTGAGGGCGTATTTTTATAGCAGAACCGGCCATCTTTCATAGCCTGTAGAGGTCGGTTTTTTATGTATCTTTTAATCGTTTTTGATAGTTGTATGACAAAGGATGAAGAGCGTTTGGCTTATCTGAAAAATATAGTTTTGAACCTTCCTGAGTGTCCGGGATGCTATCAGTATTTTGATGAGCACGACACGATAATTTATGTCGGCAAGGCGAAAAATCTGAAGCGTAGAGTAAGCTCCTATTTCAACAAAAATCAAATCTCGAACAAGACGAGAATCCTCGTCAGCAAGATAAGAAATATAAACTATGTCGTGGTGAATACGGAGGAGGATGCTCTGCTTCTTGAGAATAATCTAATCAAGAAATACAAACCGCGATACAACATTTTGCTGAAGGACGATAAGACCTACCCTTCTGTATGCGTGACCAACGAATATTTTCCTCGGGTGTTCAAGACAAGAAAAATTCTGAACGACGGTTCGACGTACTACGGTCCGTTCAGCCATGTCGGTACGCTCAACAATATGCTGGAGTTGATAAACAAACTTTATCCGCTGAGAAGGTGTCGTTTTCCTATGACTCCCGAAATGATAAATGCTGGAAAGTTTCAAACGTGTCTGGAGTATCACATAAAAAATTGCAAGGCTCCTTGTGTTGGGTTGCAGTCGCACGAAGAGTACATGGAATACGTGAAGGAAGTGAGAGAAATTCTTCGAGGCAATACTCGTGAAATATGCAATCACATGCTTGAGGAAATGGAGAGGCTTTCGGAGGAGATGAAATTTGAAGAAGCCATGGAGCTGAAGAAAAAATACGACATGGCTTTGAACTTCTGTGAGAAGAGCGAAGTTGTCAGCCACGTATATCACAACATAGACGTTTTCTCTATTGCCGACGACGAGAAGTCTGCATTCATAAATTATCTGCATATCACTAACGGATGCATAAATCAGGCTTTCACATTCGAATTCAAAAAACGTATGGACGAATCGCCGGAGGATATGCTTGCTCTCGGTATCGTTGAAATGAGAGAAAGATATAAAAGCCGGTCGAAGGAAATCATCGTGCCGTTCCCTATTGAAGTGGAATTGGCAGGCGTAGTGATAACAGTTCCGCAGCGAGGCGATAAAAAACATCTTCTTGATCTCTCGCTCATGAATGTAAGGCAGTATAAGTTCGATAAAATTAAACAGGCCGAAAAACTCAATCCTGAGCAGAAGAGTGTAAATCTGATGAAGGAACTTCAGAACAAACTCAAATTGCCGAAACTGCCGATGCACATCGAGTGCTTCGATAATTCGAATATTTCTGGTACGGATGCTGTGGCGGCCTGTGTGGTTTTCAAAAAAGCGCGTCCTTCAAAGAACGATTATAGAAAATATAATATCAAGACAGTCGTCGGTCCTGACGATTACGCTTCGATGCACGAAGTTGTGCTGAGACGTTATTCGCGCCTTGTAAAAGAAGGCCAGCCCCTGCCCGATTTGATTATTGCTGATGGCGGCAAGGGGCAGATGGAGGTGATAAGACATGCTGTCGAGGATGAGCTCGGACTTTCTATTCCTATTGCAGGTTTGGCGAAGGATGGACACCACCGTACATCGGAACTTTTGTATGGATTTCCGCAGCAGACTATTGGTGTGGAGATGAACAGTGCTCTTTTCAATTTCCTTACTCGCATTCAGGACGAAGTGCACAGATTTGCGATTACGTTCCATCGCGACAAACGAAGCAAACGTCAGATTGCGTCTGAACTTGATAATATAAAAGGCATCGGTGCTGTAACGAAGACCCAGCTTCTGAAAAAGTTCAAAAGCGTGAAGCGTATACGTGAAGCCTCGTTGGATGAGATTTCTGAGGTCGTAGGACCTGCTAAGGCTAAGTTGGTTGTAGAGGGACTTAAAGAATGATTTGTATACGGATTTATGCCGTTTGATGCAGTGCCGATGGATTCGCCGTGTTGTATTTGGCCTATTCATCGGCATTTTCTTTCCTTTTTTGTTTTAAAAGTGCCTTCGTGTTACATCTTATTTATGTATATGCTTGATTTATAGTATATTATATTGGCTTTGTCACTTCTATTACGCTTGTTTGGCTTTCTATGTATTATTTCTCTTGCATGACACATTCGTTTTATGATTTTATCGCCCAAAAACATGACTTTAAAGTTGCATATTACGTGTATTTTTAGTAATTTTGTTTGAATTTTGCGGTATACTGTCTTGTCCGGATTCTATATGTGCCGGTGGATTACCGCGTGCTTAAAAAATAGAATCAGATGAGAGTAGTGATACAGCGCGTGAGCCATGCCTCTGTGACGATAAATGGCGAATGCAAGGCTTCGATAGGACGTGGATATCTTCTATTGCTTGGAGTTTGCGAGGATGATGATGAGAACGATATCGATTGGCTTACAAGAAAGATTGCTTCGCTGCGTGTCTTTGATGATGAGAACGGAGTGATGAACAAGTCCATTCTTGATGTCGGCGGAGATATTCTTGTGGTGAGCCAGTTTACACTGTGGGCTTCATACAAGAAAGGCAATCGCCCCTCCTATCTGCGTGCCGGAAGTCATGAGGTTACGATTCCTCTGTATGAGAAATTCTGTGCGGAGATGAGCGACAAGCTTGGACGCCAGGTCATGACAGGAGAGTTTGGTGCTGACATGAAGGTTGAACTTCTCAATGATGGTCCGGTTACGATATGCATGGACACGAAAAACAAAGAGTGACTTTTGTGTTTGATTCTTTAAATGGATTTTCGGATATGGACGACGAACGTAGTTTGACGCTGGCAGAGATACAGAAGGAGGTCGACAATTGGATAAAGACGTATGGAGTGCGCTATTTCAGCGAACTGACCAATATGGCTGTCCTTACTGAGGAAGTCGGCGAACTGGCACGCGTGATGGCGCGCAAGTACGGCGACCAGTCGTTCAAACCTGGCGAAAAAGACAATATGTCTGAGGAAATGGCTGACATATTGTGGGTGTTGGTATGTTTGGCCAACCAGACAGGTGTGGACTTGACTGAGGCTTTCCGTGCGAGCATCCAGAAGAAAACACAGCGAGACAAGGATAGACATTTGAATAATTCTAAGCTTTATTAGGAAGAAAGATATGAGCGAACATACACATTCCCATTCTCATGAAGAGGATGAAGATTCTGAATTCATGAAAGAAAGCAAGTATGATCAGGCTTTCGGACATTACAAGATGGACGTTGACGAGACATCTGTTAAGAGACGTCTTGAGACTGTCTTGAACGAGAACTTGCAGGATAATGATACAGCTGAGGTTAAACAGTTTATTTTCAATAGTTTGGAACTTACTTCGCTGTCTGTTACAGACACTGAGGACAGCATCTTGAAACTTGTTGAGAAGGTGAACCGTTTTGATACCGATTATCCTGAATATGGAAACGTGGCTTCGGTATGCGTATATCCTAACTTTGCGCAGATATGCCATGATTCACTTGAAAATGAGGATGTTAAGGTCGTATGCGTATCGGGAAATTTCCCTTCGTCGCAGACTTTCACAGAAATAAAGGTCGCGGAAACTGCTATGGCTGTGCACGATGGTGCTGATGAAATAGATATCGTTATGCCTGTAGGTAAATTCCTTGCCGGCGATTATGAGGGAATTTCCGATGAGATTTCTGAATTGAAAGAGGTTTGCGGTACGAAGAAACTGAAGGTTATTCTTGAGGTAGGCGCTTTGGGCAGTTATTCGAATATACGTAAGGCTTCAATTCTTGCCATGTATGCAGGTGCTGACTTCATAAAGACGTCTACCGGCAAAATCAGCGTTTCCGCCTTTCCTGAGGCCGCTTTCGTCATGTGTGAGGCTATACGTGATTATTACAACGAAACGGGCATACGCATAGGTTTTAAGCCCGCTGGAGGCATTCGCACGGTGCATGATGCTCTTGTGTATTACACAATCTACAAGAATGTGCTTGGAAAGGAATGGTTGAATAATGAGCTTTTCCGCATAGGTGCAAGTTCTTTGGCCAATAACCTGCTTAGCGACATGCTCGGAAAAGAAGTTGCTTTCTTCTGATTTTACACGGATAAATAATATGATTCAGATATGGTTTTCATGACCGTGTATGGATTGTAAAATATATAAAACAATGGGACCAAATGATTCTCCTCTTCAGAAATCATTTGGTCCCATTTATTTTAAATCTTCGGATTGCCCTACCCTTACTTATTTCTTTCGATAACGAAATCTACGTATGCTTTCAGTGCATCTTTGACGTCGCTGTCTTCATATTCGTCCAGAATCTTGTCGGCATCTGCTGCATATTTCTTCATTACCTCTTCGGCGTATTCAATGCCTCCATTGTCTTTGGTGAACTGGATTAGTTTGACTATCTCGTCGTGTGTGACATTTCTGCTCTTTACCTTGTATGCAATGTCGAACATTTCGTTGTTGCCTGTAGTGAAGAGAGCGTGTATGACAGGCAGTGTGAGTTTTCCTTCCTGCATGTCATTGCCTGTAGGCTTTCCTATGTCATTTTCGTCGTAGTAATCGAATATGTCATCTCTTATCTGGAAACATATTCCGATTATCTCACCGAATCTGCGCATGTTGTCACGGTCCTTTTCGGATGCTCCGGCACTTATGGCTCCACCTTCAGCGCAGGCTGAGAAGAGCGCAGCTGTTTTATTTTTTATTATTTCGAAATATACGTCCTCTGAAATCTTCTCATATTCAACGTTTTTGAGCTGCAGGAGTTCTCCATTTGCCAGTTGCTGCGCGGCGAGCGATACAACCTTTACGATATCAGGATTGCCGGCATTGTATGCATTGAGCAGTCCGTTTGCAAGAATGTAGTCGCCAACGAGGACTGCTACCTTGTTGTTGTATACGCTGTTTACCGATGGTAGTCCCCTTCTCTCTTCACTTTCGTCCACAACATCGTCGTGCACGAGGCTTGCAGTGTGTGTAAATTCGAAAGTGGCTGCTGTAAATATGGAAGATTCATTGACTTCGCCGAACAGTTTTGCGGAAAGCAAAGTCAATATCGGGCGCATCATTTTACCTTTCCGCTGCCCAATGAATTTCAGTACATCTCTGAGAATCGGGTTTGAATGAATCAGATAAGAATCGAAAACCTTCTTGTACTCTTCAAGTTCTCTTCCAATAGGTTTTCTTATTTGCGATAGTGCGTCCATTTGTTATTACAAGCTATTACAATACAAAATTAGCAATAAAACGATTAAAATTATATCTTTTTTGTAACTTTACATCTAAAATATATCATTAATTATGCCAAAACTGTTTCTTCTTGACGCATATGCATTGATTTATCGGGCATATTATGCACTTATAAAGTCTCCACGGGTTAATTCCAAAGGTCTTAACACTTCGGCAATTATGGGATTTGTGAACACGCTTGAAGAGGTGTTGACGAAGGAGAATCCTACTCATATCGGTGTTGCCTTTGATCCGGCAGGACCGACATTCCGACATGAGGCTTATCCTGAGTATAAGGCACAGCGCGAGGAGACCCCTGAGGCCATAAGGCAGTCTGTTCCTTACATCAAGCAGATTCTTGAAGCATATAATATTCCGATACTCGAGGTTGCCGGATATGAGGCAGACGATGTAATCGGCACGTTGGCGAAGAAAGCAGGCAGTATGGGCATAGAGACATATATGATGACGCCCGACAAGGATTACGGTCAGCTGGTCAGCTCGAACGTGTTCATGTATCGTCCGAAATTCGGCGACAAGGAGTTTGAGGTTATGGGACCTGAAGAGGTCATGAAGAAGTATGGACTCTCCTCTCCTCTTCAAGTCATAGACATGCTCGGACTTATGGGAGATACGGCCGACAATATTCCAGGCTGTCCGGGCGTCGGCGAAAAGACTGCCGTGAAACTTATTTCTCAGTTTGGTTCTATTGAAAATCTTCTGGAACATAAGGATGAACTTAAGGGTGCGCTTAAAACGAAGATTGAAACAAATACTGAAGGCATAGTATTCTCGAAGTTCCTTGCAACAATAAAAACAGATGTTCCGATTGAACTGGATATGCATCTTTTGGAGCGCAAGAAGATTGATGAGCCGAAATTGCGTTCTCTGTTCGAAGAACTGGAATTTCGAACTTTGATAAACAGAATTTTGGGCAAAGAGAAAAAAGCTTCCGATTCAGCCCCTATGCAGGGCAATCTCTTTGCCGTGAAATCTACGGAGACCAAGGAACCGGTCATATCTTCAAATCTGAAGACGCTTGAAGATTTGGATTATGACTATCAATTGGTTGATACAGAGGAAAAAATGGATGAACTCTGCGGAAAAATATTTACATTCTCTGCTGTCAGTGTAGACACGGAGACTACCAGCACCGATGCAATGAAGGCAGAATTGGTTGGTTTGAGCTTTTCTGTAGAGGAAAATAAGGCTTTTTATGTGCCTGTTCCGCATGAACGTGAAGAAGCGTTAAAAGTAGTGAATAAATTCAAGACGGTCTATGAATCGCCAGATTTGCTCAAAATCGGACAGAACATCAAATATGACATCATAGTCTTGGCAAACTACGGAGTGAAATTTAACGGACCGATTTTCGATACGATGATTGCACACTATGTGCTACAGCCCGAATTGCGTCACAACATGGACTATATGGCTGAGGTATATCTCAACTACAAGACTATTCACATCGACGAACTTATAGGCCCGAAAGGAAAAGGACAGAAAAATATGCGGAGCCTCTCCCCTTCCGATGTCTACAAGTATGCTTCCGAAGATGCCGATGTGACGCTGAAGTTGAAGAACATTTTTGATGTCGAGTTGAAGAAAAATGGACTTTACAGTCTCTTTGAAGATATAGAGATGCCTTTGGTGCCTGTTTTGGCACGTATGGAGATGAACGGCGTACGTGTAGATACGGAGTCTTTGGCCGAGACTTCTAAACAGTTCTCTGAGCGTATGAGCGCTATCGAGAAGGAAATACACGAGATGGCCGGTATGGACTTTAATATCTCTTCTCCTAAACAGGTCGGTGAAGTTCTGTTCGACAGGCTTAAGATTGTAGACAAGGCAAAAAAGACCAAGACTGGTCAGTATGTAACTTCTGAGGATGTGCTTCAGAATCTGAAGTCACGCCACCCTATCGTGGAAAAGATTCTTGACTACCGCGGATACAAGAAGCTTCTTTCAACCTATATCGATTCCCTGCCCCAGCTTATAAACCCTAAGACCGGACATATACACACGTCGTATAATCAGGCCGTAACTTCCACTGGCAGACTAAGTTCCAGTGACCCGAACCTGCAGAATATACCTATCAGAGACGAAAACGGAAAGGAAGTGCGCAAGGCATTTATTCCTGATGAAGGATGCGAATTCTTCTCTGCCGATTATTCGCAGATAGAACTCCGGATAATGGCACATCTTAGCCAGGACAAGAATATGATAGAGGCTTTTACGCATGGACATGACATTCATGCGGCTACTGCGGCGAAGATATATAAGATTCCTATCGAGGAAGTTACTTCAGAGCAGAGACGAAAAGCCAAGACTGCAAATTTCGGAATAATTTACGGCATCACCGTATTTGGACTTGCGGAACGTATGGAAGTAAGCCGTGCAGAAGCTAAAGAACTGATTGACGGATACTTCGCTACTTATCCTAAGGTGCGCGAATACATGGATAAGTCAATCCAGATGGCCCGTGAGCGCGGATATACTGAAACTATGTTCCACAGACGTTGCATGCTTCCGGACATAAACAGTCATAATGCCGTTGTGCGTGGATATGCAGAGCGTAATGCAATAAACACGCCTATACAAGGCAGTGCCGCGGACATCATCAAGATAGCAATGGTCAGAATAGACCGCAGGATGCAGGCGGAAAACATGCGTTCAAAGATGATACTTCAGGTACACGACGAATTGAATTTCAGTGTTTACCCTGAAGAAAAGGAACAGCTGCAGAAACTCGTGGTTGAGGAGATGGAATCTGCATGTAACATGAGTGTACCTCTTATCGCGGATTGCGGTTGGGGCAAGAACTGGTTGGAGGCCCATTGATTGTGTGTGCCGTTAATCGTTTGATTATTAATGAATTTGCTTAGAGTATGGCCTGATTACAGGTAGTACTCTCCTACTCCACCAAGAATGATGTTTGTTCTGCATGGCTCCAGCAGGAAAGCCTGACTTTTGTAGTCGTAAGGCTGTACTTTAAATGTTGTTAACATGTTTGTCATTGTTGCCAATTTTCATTGTTGTAATTTTGGCGTATCTTATGATAATTTATAAATCTGATATATGAATAAGTTATTTATTACTTCTTTTGTTTTGCTGGCGTCAATGTCCGTCGGCTCTTCTTATGCACAGAAGAAATCAGGAGGTTATCCTATTGATCCTGTGCCATTTACAGATGTGAAAGTTCAAAATAATTCTTTTTGGGGACAGCGCCTTGATGCCAGTCGTAAGGTGACGGTTCCCCTTGCTTTCAGCAAATGTGAAGAAACAGGACGGTATGAGAATTTCGTTAAGGCTGCTCATCCAAGCAAGGACTACAAGGTTGGCGGATTTTCTTTCGACGATACAGATGTTTACAAGACTATAGAAGGAGCAAGTTATCTCTTGCAGACATATCCTGACAAGAAGTTGGAAAACTATATTGACAGTGTGCTTGATATAGTTGCAAAAGCCCAAGAACCAGACGGTTATCTTTATACAGCGCGTACTATGAATCCTTGGCATCCTCATGATTGGGCCGGTTCAAAGCGTTGGGAAAAGGTTGAAGACCTGAGCCATGAGTTCTATGACCTCGGACACATGGTTGAAGGTGCTATAGCTCATTATCAGGCTACCGGAAGCCGTAAGTTTCTGGATATTGCCATAAAATACGCTGACTGTGTATGCCGTGAGATAGGTCCTGGCGAAGGTCAGCTCAAGCTTGTTCCTGGTCACCAGATAGCCGAAATGGCTCTTGCGAAATTGTATACGGTTACCGGAGACAAGAAATATCTCGACGAAGCAAAGTTTTTCCTTGACTACAGAGGCAAAACCCAGCGCCGTGATGCTTATAGTCAGGCGCATAAGCCTGTGCTTGAGCAGGATGAAGCTGTCGGACATGCTGTACGTGCCGGATATATGTATTCAGGCATGGCCGATGTAGCAGCTCTTACAGGCGATACTGCATACATACATGCCATTGACAGAATATGGGACAACATAGTTTCAAAGAAATATTACATAACGGGTGGAGTAGGAGCAACCAATCAGGGAGAGGCCTTCGGAGCTAATTATGAGTTGCCTAACATGTCGGCTTATTGCGAAACATGTGCAGCCATTGCCCAGGTATACATGAATTATCGTCTGTTCCTTCTCCACGGTGAATCTAAGTACTATGACGTGCTTGAGCGTACGCTCTATAATGGAGTACTTTCGGGTGTCAGCATAGATGGTGGCAAGTTCTTCTATCCGAATCCGCTTGAGAGCATGGGTCAGCATCAGCGTCAGGCATGGTTCGGATGCGCATGCTGCCCTTCAAACATTTGCCGTTTCATTCCTTCGGTACCAGGATATGTTTACGCATCAAAGGGGCGCGACCTTTATGTCAATCTTTTCATGGCAAACACAGCTGAAATACCTGTTGACGGCAAAATTGTAACTCTTCAGCAGCAGACATCATATCCATGGGACGGAAATATAGCCATAAACGTCATTAAAACGCGCCAGAAGCGTTTCTGCCTCAAAATACGTATACCAGGCTGGGTTCAGAACAAACCTGTTCCTAGCGACCTTTATTACTATTCAGACAAAGTCGTTCCTGGATACAAAATCAAGGTCAATGGGGTAGAGGTCGCCGGCAAGCTCGACAAAGGCTATTTCTGCATAGACCGCAAATGGAAGAAAGGCGACAAGGTTGAAATAAGTTTTGATATGGATGTACGTATGGTTCGTGCCAACAGCAAGGTTGAAGCCGACAAGGGTAGGGTGGCCGTTGAACGCGGTCCTATCGTATACTGTGCTGAATGGCCGGACAATGATTTCAATATCCGTACTATGCTGCTCAACCAGCGTCCTCAGTTCAGTGTGGTTTCCAACCTCAAATCGCTCGACGGAACTCTTCTCGAAGGCATCAAGTCAATATCGGCACCGGCACAGGTGCTTTCGTTCAACGAAGACGGCAACTTGTCGACCAAGAGCGTGTCACTCAATCTGATACCATATTATGCATGGGCTCATCGCGGTGCAGGCAACATGATGGTATGGCTTCCGCTCGACCTTAGTGCGGCATCGCCTGCACGTCCAGCATCGGTTTCTTCAAAGAGCAAGGTTACAGCCTCTGTGCAGTCAGCTTCGCTCAGTTCTGTAAACGACGGACTTGTGCCGGCTGGACCTGACGACCGTTCTATACCATACGTTCACTGGTGGCCTAAGAAAAACTCTACTGAATGGGTATGCTATGAATTCAGCAAGCCTATGGAAGTCAAGTCTTCAACAGTCTACTGGTTTGACGATCAGCCATGGGGTGGATGCCACATACCTGATTCATGGAAAATCTATTATAAGGATGCTTCTGGAAACTGGAAACCTGTGAACAACACTACTGATTATCCGGTTTCTAAGGGTACAGGCAATATGGTACGCTTTGAACCTGTCACAACTTCAGCACTCCGTCTTGAAATAGTTCAGCCGAAGGATTTCTCTACGGGTATTTTTGAATGGGAAGTAGAGTAGCATACTGCTTTTTTAATCATTAAATCAATTATTTTTTAAGAATACGCCAAGTGCACATACACTCATTTTATTTCATCTGAAAATGAACGTATGTGCACTTATGTTTATAGTTTGGAAATTAATTATTTAAGGCATATCTTTGCAACGGATTAAGATACAAGGAAGGGTTCTGGCATAAGAACATGCCAGAATTCTTTTTATTTTTATGTGAACCTTAAAACGTACTTGTCAGAGGCTACAGCACTGAAAACACGGCAAAATGAAAGGAACTGCTTATGCCGTATGCTGGATACAAATTAAGGCGAACAATTATTAACAACAATAAACACAACAGAATCAGGAGGTAGAACTATGGCTTACATGTCACAGGAAGGCTATGATAAATTGAAGGCCGAAATCAAGCATCTGGAAGAGGTTGAACGACCTGAAGTTATACGTCAGATCGCAGAAGCCCGCGAAAAGGGAGATTTGTCGGAGAACGCCGAATACGATGCAGCCAAGGAGGCTCAGGGAAAGCTGGAAGCAAAAATCAATCAGTTGAAGCTGACACTCATGGATGCAAAGATTCTGGATTCGTCGAAAATTAAGACAGACGCAGTACAGATACTGTCTAAAGTGGAAATGAAAAATGTCAAGACCGGGGCAAAAATGACTTACACTCTTGTCAGCGAAAGCGAAGCAAACCTTCGTGAAAACAAGATTTCTGTCAAGACTCCTATAGCTCAGGGCCTGCTCGGCAAGAAAGTTGGCGATATCGTGTCCATACGTATTCCACAGGGCACTATAGAACTGGAAATTGTGAACATCTCTGTAGGATAAAACATACATACATTTCTAATATCAAAGGAGGAAACAAGCATGGCAACAATATTCTCAAAAATAGCTGCTGGAGAAATACCAAGCTACAAATGCGCCGAAAACGAGGAATTCTACGCATTTCTCGACATCAATCCGCTCGTAAAGGGACATACACTCTGCATACCAAGACGCGAAGTAGACTACATCTTCGATATGGAAGATGACGAAATAGCGCGCTTCCAGGTGTTTGCCAAGAAAGTGGCAACAGCCATCAAAAAGGCTTTCCCTTGCATTAAAGTAGGCGAAGCCGTGCTGGGACTCGAAGTGCCTCATGCACATATCCACCTCATTCCTATGCAAAGCGAAAAGGATATGATATTCAGCAACCCTAAACTCAAACTTACAGACGAAGAGTTCAAGGCTGTTGCTGATGCCATATACGCTGAGTTCAAGAAACTTTAAACGTAGAAAATACAACATATTGTAAACGAAAGTCCGCAGGCGGTTATCCGTTCTGCGGACTTTCGTTTACATACGTATCGGCTCAATAAAAATATAACAAGCAAAATGCAGTTTGTTCACCTATTTATTGTATTTTTGCCAAAACACAACATTGAAGATGCATTATCTCGACAAATTCAAATATTGCCCAGTATGCGGGTCAAAACATTTCAACATCAATGATTTCAAATCAAAGAAATGCTCCGACTGCGGTTTCATATACTACTTCAACCCCAGCGCAGCCGTAGTGGCCATAATAGTGAACGAGCGCAACGAAATTCTCGTATGCACCAGAGCATTAGAACCTGCCAAAGGCACACTCGACCTTCCAGGCGGATTTGCCGACTGCGGTGAGACAATAGAAGAAAGTCTGAAGCGAGAAGTTGAAGAAGAAACGGGACTTAAACTCAAAGACAACTTTGCATATGCATTTTCAAAACCGAACACATATTTGTATTCGGGATTTACGGTACATACACTGGATTCGTTCTTTGTCTGCAACGTAGAGTCTTCGAAGGCCAATCCTGTAGCCAACGACGATGTAGCCTCTTGCAAATGGGTAAAGCTTGAAGACCTGAAGCCGGAAATGTTCGGACTGGAGTCCGTACGTAACGGAATAAAAAAATTTATGGAAACAACAAGAAACAAGAATAAATGAAAGCCAAAAAACTCGTAACCGCTTTGATGTTGGGTACGGTGCCTGCCGGCATTTGCGCACAGCAGCTCGCTCCACAGGCCGGATGCCCAGAGAAATATCATGAAGGCCGTCAGCTGTGCATTGAAGGCCATTACTACGCCGCCGACCTTTCGCTGACTGAATATCTGAAGGACGGAAACGGAACCGCCAGATATACAGACGATGCAGAAGCTCTTAAACTGGTTTGCCGATATTATCTGAACACTCCTGGAACAGTCGAGGCAATAGAAAAATATCTGGACAAACACAGGGAAACTCCATATGCCGACAGATTAAAACTGATGATGGCAAATCTGATGGTCAGAAACGGATACAACGAAGAGGCTCTATCTATTTATGGCCAAGCGGAAATGAGCAACCTTGGAGAGGACGAACAAGCTGACGCCTGCCTGTATGAGGCAATAGCATGGATTGAAACAGGCAATGCGCGCAAGGCAAAGGCTCTGCTGTCGGTTCTTGCAAAATCAAAAAAGCACGAACTTGACTACATGTACTACAGTTCGTATGTGGACTACGTAGAAGGCAACTACAGCAAGGCTTTACCTGGATTCATCGCTACAGCCGAAACACACGACTACAGACGCAAATCGCCTGTATATACGGCCGACTGTTATCTACAGCTGGGTCGCCTCGACAATGCGCTAGAAACTATAAGAGAATACAACGACCTTTACGGACAGACAGAACTGAGCGTAGAAGCCAAAAGGATTGAGGGTGAAGCCCTCTATGGAAAAGGGAAATACTACGAAGCTATAAATGTCCTTACGGAATATACTTCTGAGACAGACTCTCCTAAACGTACATCGCTCTACAAACTGGGTATGAGCTATTTCAACACACAGGCTTACGGCAAGGCCGTCGAAAACCTAGTGAGAAGCACATCGACAGTACAGGACGAAATGGCACAGAATGCATACCTGCACGCAGGAATATGCTATATCAAACTGCTCAACACAAAACAGGCCAGAATGGCTTTCCAGCAGGCATCAGAGATGTCGTTCAACCGCAGTGTGCAGGAAGAAGCACTCTACAACTACGCTCTCTGCATTCATCAGAACAATATATCCGGATTCGGAGAATCTGTAAAGGTATTCGAAAGATTCCTGAACGAATTTCCTAATTCACAATACAGCGGGAAAATATCCAAGTGTCTGACCGAAGTCTACTTTACAACCAAGAACTACAATGCAGCACTTGAATCTATAAACAAAATCAAATCGCCTGGACGCGAAATCATGGCGGCGAAGCAGAAAGTACTCTACGATCTCGGAGTGCAGGCTTTCACCAACGCCGACTATGCAAAGGCTTCAGACTATATGACACAGTCCATCGGATTAGGGAAATATGACCCTCAGACATGTTCAGAAGCTTACTACTGGAAAGGTGAATCGGAATACCGCATGGAGAACTATAAGGCTTCAGCTGCGGATTTGCAGAAATTCATTTCCACATCACAGAAGAAACAGAAAAACTATACCAACGCCTTCTACAGCCTAGGTTATACACAGTTCAAGCAGAAAAACACCTCTGCGGCACTGCCTTATTATCAAAGATTCGTTTCCGAATCGGAGAAACTTGGTTCAGCCGACCATACAGTTACAGCAATGCGTGCGGACGCCTTGAACCGTATAGGTGATTGCCTCTTCACATCAAGGCACTATGACGAAGCATACAACTCGTATCAGCAGGCTACAAACACAGACCGTGCCTTAGGAGACTATTCTATATACCAGCAAGCCATCATCTGCGGTCTTAAGGGCAACTACGGCAAGAAGATAGAGCTGCTCAGCGAAATGGTCAGACAGTACCCGTCATCACAGTACATCGACGAAGCCCTGTATGAGCAAGGACGTGCATACGTGCAGAGCGGCGACCGTACAAAAGCAATGCAAGCCTTTAATGAACTCACAAGCAAACATCCGCAGAGCATCTGCGCACGAAAGGCTGGAAACGAAATCGGTATGATTCTGTTTGAAGACGGAAAGACCGACAAGGCAATCAAGGAATACAAAAAAGTTATTGAAACATATCCAAACTCATCAGAAGCACAGACTGCACTGTCGAATCTGAAAGACATATTTACCGACCTCGGAAGAGTGAACGAATATGCGGCAATAGCTGCAAAAGCAGGAAAAGCCCTGTCTCCTCAAGAAATGGACGACATGCTGTTCAACACTGCCAACAGAGCCATGGCCAACAAGGACTACAAACAGGCAATGCAGTACTACAAACAATTGGAACAGCAGAGTACATCCGAAAATATACGCTATGCGGCACTGAAAGGTGAAATGCAAAGCGCATACCTTGCAAAGGACTATAAGAGCACTATCGAAATCACTACACAGATGCTCAACAACTCCAAGACAGACCCTAACACAGCTATAGAAGCAAGATTCAACAGAGCCGAAAGCTATTTTGCAACCAAACAGACTAAAGAAGCCCTCAACGACTGGAAGATACTCAGCCAGGACACCAGAACTGAATATGGTGCCCAAGCTACTATAAAGCTTGCAGAACATGCCTATACTATAGGACAATACAAGGAAGCAGAAGACATGCTCCTGAAATTTATAGATTCTGGAACGCCTCATGCATACTGGCTGGCCAGAGGCTTTATCCTCTTATCCGATGTATATGCAAAAACCGGCAGAGACATGGAAGCAAAACAGTATCTCCTATCGCTCAAGAGCAATTATACTGAGAGCAAGGAAATCAACAATATGATTGCAAACAGATTGGCAAAGCTGAAATAGGCTGTACACAATCTGCCATAAACAATGTTCTTTAAAACTCAAACAACAAGATGTCTATCAAAAGCAAACATATATCAGCGGCTTTGGCCATAATGGCCGCAGCAAATGCATCGGCACAGATGAATAATGTCGTCGAAGTCGAGAACGAATATGCACCGATAGTCGCAGATGCGAACAAAATCAATGTTCTTCCAGATGTTGAAGAAACAAAAGTCAATCCGGGAAACATTGAATACGCGACAACTCCGCAACCGGTAAAAAAATTCATATTCCAACCAATGTGGGCTGCCGAATCAGATGCAATAGTTAAAGGTGCAAAAAAAGGATTTGCAGAACTTGGCTATGGGAACTACAATAATCTGATAGGTCGTGCGGCATACGGCATAGACTTTACCACAGACGATCAGCTTGACATTAAATTCGGTATAAACGGATTCAAAGGTACGTTCGACAATTTTGACGAAACCACTGAATGGGAACGCAGATTCTATGATGCCTCCGTCGGTGTCAAGTACGAGCACAGATTCACCCATATGTCATCCCTCATAGTTGACGCACACTATAGGAATCAGGCTTTCAACTACCAACCTTACAGCGCAATATGTGCTCCTACGGACAAGCAAGTGAATCGTATGGGCGGAATAAATGTTGGTGTAACTCCTTACAACTTCGGAGCTTTCAGCATTGGTGGAGGCCTGGGATTTGAAGCTTTCAGTCAAGCCCACGAGAGCTATGCAAGCGATGACTGCGACGAAACAATCATAAAGGCAAAGCTCCTTTTAGGTTATCAGTTGAACGATGACATGTCCATAGACCTCGGCATTGACATCCGAAATGCAGGTTATACAAATGAAGATTTCACCGATTACACATCATTCAACATTACTCCGCACTTCAATCTTGAAAAAGAAAAATTCAGTTTGAAAGCCGGACTGCATATATACGCAACTTCAGGCTTCAGCAGCGACTTCTACATTTCGCCGGACATAAGTTTCGCCTACATGCCTTCAAAAAAGACAAAGCTGTATGTAAAAGCTGAAGGAGGCGCCGTATACAACAACTTCTTAAGATATAACGCCACAACACCTTACTGGCTCAGCTACAATCAGGAAAAGAACCAGTTCGACCAGCTCAGGTCTGCAGTAGGTATAAAGTTCACTCCTGCAAAAGGCTTGTATTTCGACATAAACGGAGGCTTTGACCTTTCGAAGAACAGGATGGAATTATGCTTGGGAAATTGGGCAGGACCTACAACCCAGATTCCTCTCTACAATGATGTTGTAACCAGTGATGGAAGCCGTTTCCATATCAATGCCGACATCAAATATCGCTACAAGGACATATTTGAGCTGAGTTTTGCCAACAGGCTGAACTTCTGGAGCAGTGAAGGCAACAATTATTCAGAGGATGTCGTACTTGGCTGGCGTCCTGTAATCGACCTCGACTGGAACGCCTATGTACGCATAGTCGAAGGTCTCCGCTTCGGACTCTCCTACCAGTGCCAGTCGTTCAAGGAATACGACATGGCCGATTACAACCGTCCGACGACAAACAATCTCGGAGCACAGCTTTCATATACATTCCCATTCGGTCTGACGATATTTGCCAAGGGCGACAATCTGCTCAACCAAGATTACGACCAGTACATGTACTACAAAGCTGAAGGCATAAACGTCATCGGAGGAGTATCCATAACATTCTAAATAAAGCACACACAACGGATAAATGAAGCATACTTCAAGAAAACGCATGACAGCATTACTGCCGGTATCGTTCGCGATGCTGGCAATAATGCTGTTCAGCATAATACCGCATCACCATCACCAGCAGATAGTATGCACCATCATTGAAGAATGCATCCACAACAGCCGAAGCGACCAGCACAACCAGAACAACGACAAACATAACGACAACGAGACCAACTGCCCCTCCAGCATTAAATACATAAAAGTCTCATCAGCAGAAAGAGGCAGTACGCTGTCAAACAATACCAAATATCCTTTATCACAGCCAGGTATAATTTTTGAGAGCCATACGGCTGTACCATCTCCAACATCAACAGAAACTGCATCAGAACAGCTGAACAAGCTGTTCAAACCCGATTTGCAGTCAATCGTAATCCTAATCAACGGATTACGTGCTCCACCATTTCTCGTATAACCCACTGTTCCTTAAACTTTCATCATAAGAAGATATTTCATCATACTATTCACCCGCACCACAAGCACGGGCAGTACAATCATATCCAGATTAAATATCTACGACTGAAAGAACAAGGAAAAACTCCACAAACACTATTTACTATTATACTACAGCACACAGGATTGCAACCATATTGCACTTTCTGTGCGCGTATATTTGCATGTACAATAACAACAAAAGGAACGAGAAATGAAAGCAAAAGTATTTTTTCTGCTGGCAATAGCGGCACTCACTGCTTCTTCATGTAAAAATGACCCACACTCTGAACACACAGACGAAGCAGCCGAACACGAAGAACACGGACACGAAAATGAAATAATCTTCACACAAGAGCAGGCAAAAGCGTGCGGAATGAAGACCGAAATAGTAAAACCATCGGCATTCTCTGAAGTTCTGCACGTCAGCGGACAAATCATGCCTGCCCCAGGCGATGAAGCCACTGTAACCGCAACATCCGACGGAATAATCAACCTGAACGACAAGTTCGCCGTACCTGGAACCCCCGTAAGCAAAGGTTCCATGATTGCTTCCGTCTCGGCCAAGAACCTTGCCAGCGGCGACCCTGTCACCAAATCACGCATTGCCTACGAAACGGCAAAGAAAGAATTTGAACGTGCAGAAAAGCTCGTAAAGGACAAGATTATATCAGACAAGCAATACGAACTTCTCCGCTCACAATATGAAGATGCACTCACAAGCTACAAGGCACAGGCAAACAACCACACCGCAAGCGGTACAGGCGTTATGTCGCCTATGAGCGGATACATCAAGAATATACTCGTATCCGAAGGCGACTACGTATCCACAGGCCAGGCCATTGCAACCGTTTCGCAGAACAGACGTCTCGTCCTTCGCGCCGACGTTCCTGAAAGAGAAGCAGGCAAGCGCCACGACGTAGCAGACGCCAACTTCACCCTCTCCTCAGACAGCAAGCACGTGTACAATGTCAAAGCTCTCAACGGCCGTCTCATCTCATACGGAAAGAATATCGATTCACAATCATTCTTTATCCCTGTGACCTTTGAGATAGACAATACAGAAGACCTTATTCCTGGAGCCTATGCCGACATCTATCTCACCGGCAGACAGCTTACAGATGTAATATCACTGCCCAAGGAAGCCATAACTGAAGAACAGGGACTCTACTACGTATACCTTCAGACTGGCAAAGAAGTATTCAAGAAACAAGAAGTAACCATAGGTAATACAGACGGTAAAAGGACTGAGATTCGTTCCGGCCTTAAGCAAGGAGACAAAGCCGTTGTCTCCGGTGCATATCAGGTCAAGCTTGCATCACTTTCAGGTGCAATACCGGAAGGCCACTCACACTCACACTAATTCCGAAACAGTCAGTTTGAACACCTAAAAAACAGGAAAACATGTTAGACAGAATAATAAAATTCTCGCTCAACAACCGTCTGATAATACTTATGCTGGCCCTGCTTCTCATCCTTGCCGGCACGTACACCATTTCGAAAATGGATGTCGACGTATTTCCAGACCTTAATGCGCCAACCGTTGCAGTGATGACCGAAGCACCAGGAATGGCTCCGGAAGAGGTTGAACGCATCGTGACTTATCCTATAGAAACAGCCCTCAACGGTGCGACCGATGTCAGACGTGTACGCTCATCCTCAACAACAGGATTCTCCGTCGTCTGGATAGAATTCGAATGGGGAACAGACATACAGACAGCACGCCAGACCGTATCCGAGAAGCTTGCCACTGTGAGCGGAACACTGCCGGCCAACGTAGGCCAACCTACCATGGGGCCACAATCGTCCATTCTCGGCGAAGTAATGATTATCGGACTAACCTCCGACACCACATCACAGCAGTCGCTGCGCACATTGGCCGACTGGACCCTGCGTCCGCGCCTTCTCGCCGTTCAGGGAGTGGCACAGGTGGCAGTACTTGGAGGCGAAACCAAGGAATACCAGATACAGCTCGACCCTCAAAAGATGAAGCACTACGGTGTAACCCTCAACGACGCCTTCAACGCCACCAGCGGAATGAATGTCAACACATCCGGAGGCATCATAAACGAGTACGGCAACGAATACATCGTACGCACAGACCTCTCCACATCCGATGTACACAAATTAGGACGCAACGCCGTCAAGCCAGGCACAACATCTTCTGTATGCCTCGACGACATAGCCGACATCACAGCCGGAAACAAGCAACCTAAAATGGGTACAGCTTCAGAACGAGGCAAGTCGGCCGTACTCATCACCGTGACCAAACAGCCATCTACGAGTACACTCGATCTGACCGACCGTCTCGACGAGTCGCTCAAGGCCATGCAGAAAGAACTGCCGTCGGACGTAAAAATATCGACCGACATATTCCGTCAGTCGCGGTTCATTGAAAGTTCAATATCAAATGTAGAGAAATCTCTCTACGAGGGAGCATTCTTCGTAGTCATCATCCTGTTCCTCTTCCTGATGAACATAAGGACCACTATCATCTCCCTCATATCCATACCGCTGTCCATCATAACAGCCATGGTGGCAATACACGCCATGGGACTCACCGTCAACACAATGAGTCTCGGAGGTATAGCCATTGCCATCGGTTCGCTGGTCGATGATGCCATTGTCGATGTCGAAAACGTATACAAGCACCTGCGCGAAAACCGCCTGCTCCCGAAATCCGAGCAGAAGCCAATACTGAAACTTGTGTTCGGTGCATCGCGCGAAGTACGTATGCCAATTCTCAACTCCACACTCATCATCATTGCCAGTTTCATGCCTCTGTTCTTCCTTTCAGGAATGGAAGGCCGCATGCTTATGCCGCTTGGAATCACCTTCATCATATCCTTGTTTGCATCCACACTCGTGGCCCTCACCGTGACGCCGGTCATGTGCAGCTACCTGCTCGACAGCAAAGGCAAAGAAACACCTATCAAGGAAACCCCTCTGGTCGTAAAGCTCAAGAAGGTCTACAAACATTCGCTCGGATGGACACTCAACCACCGCAAGACAGTTCTTGGAGCCAGCGGAGCAGTCTTTGTAATAGCAATCATCATGCTGTGCAACTTCGGTCGCAGCTTCCTTCCGCCGTTCAATGAAGGCTCGTTCACCATCAACGTCAGCACCATGCCGGGCGTGTCGCTCGAGGAGTCCGACAAGATAGGACGTATGGCCGAACAGATGCTTATGTCCGTGCCGGAGATACAGACCGTAGGACGCAAGACCGGACGTGCCGAACTCGACGAGCATGCACTCGGCGTAAACGTATCGGAGATAGAAGCCCCTTACGTGCTCGACAAGCGCAGCAAAGCCGAAGTGGAACAAGAAATCCGTACCAAACTGAAGACCATTCCGGGTGTAAACATCGAAATCGGTTCACCTATCACCCACCGCATCGATGCCATGCTCTCCGGAACAAGAGCCAACATCGCCATCAAGCTCTTCGGAACCGACCTCAACCGCATGTACGCCATTGCCGGCCAGATACGCGAATCGGTTGAAGACGTCGAAGGCATAGCCGACCTCAACGTCGAACAGCAGGTAGAGCGCCCACAGCTCAAGATAGTTCCGCGCTACGAAATGCTGGCACGCTACGGCATAAGCATTCCTGAGTTTGCAAACTCTGTGAAAGTGCTTCTCGGAGGCGAACAGGTTTCGCAGGTATACGAAGGCAACCGCAATTTCGACCTCACGCTCAAGGTTAAAGGTTCGGGCAATCTCACGGCCGACGACGTGAAGAACCTCTACATCGATGCCGACAGCGGAAAGATACCGCTTGCGTCCGTGGCCGACGTCGTTTCGTCGACAGGTCCTAACACCATCAGCCGTGAAAATGTGGAACGCAAGATTGTCGTATCCGCCAACGTGTCAGGCAGAGACCTCCGCGGAGCCGTAAACGACATGAAGGAGCGCATAGAAAAAAACGTAAAACTTCCTGAAGGCTACCACATCGAATACGGCGGACAGTTCGAGAGCGAACAGGCGGCTTCGAACACCATCGCCATCACATCCGTATTCTCCATACTGGCCATCTTCCTCCTTCTGTTCAAGGAGTTCAGAAATCTCGGCCAGTCGCTCACGGTGCTTCTAAACCTGCCTTTGGCGCTCATCGGAGGAGTGGCAAGCATCTGGCTCTCAGGAGGCACGATGAGCATTCCGTCCATCATCGGATTCATCTCACTATTCGGAATAGCCACGCGAAACGGCATGCTCCTCATCGACCGCTACAACAGCCTGCGTTCTTCAGGCATGCCTCTCCACGAATGCGTCATACACGGCTCTCTCGACCGACTCAATCCGATACTCATGACAGCCCTCACCTCTGGACTTGCACTCATACCGCTTGCCTTCGGAGGCGACCTGCCAGGCAACGAGATACAGAGCCCTATGGCCAAGGTGATACTCGGAGGTCTGCTCACATCGACATTCCTCAACGGGTTCATCATACCAATCATGTACACACTGCTCAACAGAAAGAGCTGGAACACAGAATCCATCTAAAGTCTACACGAATATGAAAATGAAACGTACAATCATAACAACCGCAATATCGGCCCTATGCCTCTGCGCCACGGCACAGAACAGCATATCCGAGATAATGGCGTCGATAGAGCAGAACAATCCTGCACTGAACACCCTGCGCAAGCAGACCGACGCACAGAAGATAGAGAACAAGACCGGCATATACCTGTCCAACCCCGAAGTGGATTTCGCATACATGTGGGGCGACCCGTCGAGTGTCGGCAAGAGACACAATCTGGATGTCACTCAGACGTTCGACTTCGCCACAATCAGCGGAATGAAAAACCGCATGGCCGACAAGAACAACCAACTGGCCGACATATCGCTGCTGTCAGGCCGACAGACCATCCTGCTCGAGGCACAGAAACTCTGCTTCGACGTGATATACTGCAACGCCATGATGCAGGAACTCGGAGAACGCATGAAACGCGCACAGGTCCTGGCCGAAACGGGCAAGAAAAGACTTGACGAAGGCGATGCCAGCATGATTGAATACAACAAGGTCATGCTGAATCTTGCCACAGTAAAAGGTGAAATGACACGCATGGAAACAGAAAGAGCCTCTGCCATGGACAATCTCAAGAAACTCAACGGAGGCAAACCTCTGGTGCTTGACGACACATCATACGGACAGGAACGCACCCTGCCCGACAATTTCGACACATGGTATGCCGAGACCGAAAGCCGCAACCCAAGCATACAATATGCCGAACAGCAGATAGAAATCAAGAAATACGGTGTCAAACTCACCAAAGCCATGGGACTGCCTTCGCTGTCGGCAGGCTACACCTCCGAAATCACAAGAGACGTGTCGTACCGAGGCTTTGCAGTCGGACTGTCCATACCGCTGTGGGAAAACAAGAAGAAGGTGAAACTGGCAAAAGCAAATGTGATTGCGGCACAGGCACAGAACGAAGAAAACAAAAGCACACTCTACTCCCAGATGCTTGAACTCTACAACCGTGCCAAGGGCCTACGCTCCACTGCCGGCATCTACAGACAAGCACTGAAAGACAGCAACAGTACTTCTCTCCTGCAGAAGGCACTTGACGAAGGACAGATTTCACTGCTCGACTACATTCTCGAGACTGAAATGTACTACAACGCCAAGGACCAGGCACTGAGCACTGAGCGCGACTACCGAAAAGCATTGGCCGAACTGTTCGCTTCAGAACTCTAATCAAACAGCCACTAAACGCAAATGCGGGTTTGCTTCGAACCGGATGTCCGAAGCAAACCCGCATTATTTCTATACAAGTATTGATGTTCTAAATAAAAGCCCTCCAGATAACCAGCGAGATAGAAGAAACTATCACACACACCACTCCGGCCTTACGCTCAGAAGGACTATAGCGAGGCTCACGCTTTCCTGCATTCGACTTCACCTTGGCGCATGCCACATATATGCCCAGCACTATGCCCAACGGACAAAAACCGCAGATGCCGAGAATAAAGCCGGCAATGAGCAGACCGCGCGCACTGCCGCTCTTTTCTTTATCTTTTCCGCTTTCTTCCATATCAAATTCTTTATCTATCAGACGCTATGCCATTCATCGAACATGAATATAGCGGATGTAAAGATAAATCTTTTGACCAATCCGAAACAAAACATACGGGTAAAGAAATGCATGCAAAAGCAATTATTCATCATTCCAGAGCACCAGAACAACTATTGCGGGCGCTCATAATTATAATTCCGAGGGCTCGGAACATCATTTGCGGGCGCTCGCAATTATCTCTCTGAGCCCCCACGAGTATAAAAACACAAGGACACGATGAATAAAATATTTATAATATATACAGGATTTGTCTCAGCACTCGGCTTTCACTATCTTTGTATATACAACAGGAAAAACATATATCCACCGAAAACAAAATATCTATGAAAAGGACTATTGCGTTCTGTACAGCATGCACACTGTTCGTCGGCATGTATGCAGGAAACAAGGATTTCAGACTGAAATCGCCTGACGGCAATCTTAAGATTGAGGTTCACCAGAATGAAGACTCACAGTGGACCATATCACTCAACGATTCCGAACATAAGCTCCTCGCTCCTTCACTTATAGGATTCAAGGGAGACGGTTCGACCATATACCCATCTGCCGGTTCGACAGTCGACGTCTCTGACGTAACAAAACACAGAGGAGTTTGGAAACCCATCTGGGGCAAGAGGGAAAACGTGGCCGATGAATACAACGAAAGAAGCATAAGCTTCAGCGATGCAGGTGCGAATCTGACTGTAACCGTCAGGGCATACAACGACGGTATGGCATTCAGATACTCTGTTCCAGAGAATGCTGCCGAAGGCATCAAAGCCGAAGAACGTACGGTGTTCAACTTTGCAGGCGACTATACCGCCTGGTTCTACAACGGCGAAAATCACAACATCGGTCCGGAGAAGCTGTCGGAAAGCAGCGGAACAAGATTGCCTGTGATGACAGTCATGGTAGACGACAACTGTTATATGGCCATACACGAAGCCTATCTGCGCAACGGAACGCCGATGGAACTGACATCGACACTTGGAGAAACTTCATTCAGAGTGTCACCGGCCATGACAGAGCTCAACCCGGGTGACGCATCAGCATGGCGAGTAGTCATGTACGGCAAGCATCCAGGCACACTGGTCGATTCGCATATTTTAGAGTTGCTCAATCCTGAGCCAGAAGGTGACTTTTCGTGGGTCAAGCCCGGCGTGGCCGTTTGGGACTGGCGTGCCGACGGAGCAGTGTGGAACGGATATACCTACCGCATGGCTTACGACTCATGGGTACGTCTGGTGGACTTCGCGGCCGAAGAAGGATTCAGCTATCTGGTGCTCGATGCCAACTGGTACGGTCCTGAGCATGAAGCCGGCTCCAATCCGGTGACAGGCGACAAGGCTTCCGACGTCAGACGCATCATACAATATGCCAAGAACAAAGGCGTCGGCGTATGGCTATATCTCAACGACGTGGGCGGAAGGAAGTACCCTATAGAAGAAACTCTGAAACAGTACTCGTCATGGGGCGCAGCAGGAATAAAATACGGATTCATGAAAGGCTCACAGACAGAGAAGAACCTGTGGACACAGAAAATCACAGCTCTTTGTGCAGAAAACAAATTGCTAGTAGACTTCCACGACGGACCTGTACACCCTTACGGACAGATGCGCACATGGCCCAACGCCGTCACACGCGAATATTGCCAGGCACAGCTTGACGGCCATAAGGTTTTCCAACCGTCAACATTCGTAACATCCGTATTCGTGAACATGCTGGCCGGTCCGATAGACATGAACAACGGCATGTTCGACCTTCGTCAGGGCAACACAACCCGTACCGACGAAAACCGGCCTGTACCGTCGACCCTCGTGTCAGAAGCGGTAAGAACACTGATTGTATTCTCCGGAGCGACCGTCATACCCGACATTCCGGAATACTACCGCAGCCACCCTGAACTGCTCGAATTTCTGTCGGCACAAAAGATGCCGTGGAAAGAAAGCCGTACACTCTTGGGCGAAATCGGCCGATACATCGTGATGATGAGAGAGACCAATGATGCCTATCTCATCGGTGCCGCAACCGACGAGAATGCACGCGAATTAAGCATACCGCTCGACTTCCTGCCGAAAGGCACTTTCAGTGCGAAAATCATAGAGGACGGCGACGACGCCCACTATCTGTACAACCGCGAAACGCTGAAAACTTCGCAAAAGAACGTAATACGCAAAGACTCGCTTAAAGTGAAACTGGCACCGGGAGGAGGAGCCTGCATAATCATAAGAAAGGGCAACTGACAGACACCGCCGGCATGCAAGTTTGCCGTGCGGGAAAGCCAAATCCAAAAAAATTAGAAAAAAGCAGATTATCACCTTTATTATATAGGGAGTAATCTGCTTTTTTTCTACTTTTGCGCCCGAAAATAAGCTACAACCCTAAAAACGATATGCAAAATAACCTCGTTATAGTTGAGTCTCCAGCAAAGGCGAAAACTTTGGAGCAATTCCTTGGCAGTGACTACAAAGTAATGTCCAGTTACGGACATATCCGCGATTTGAAGAAAAAGGAGTTCAGCATAGACATGACCGACCTCTCTCCTAAATACGAGATTCCGTCGGACAAGGTGGAACTGGTGAAAGAACTCAAGAAAAAGGCAGGAGAAGCCAAAACCGTTTGGCTTGCATCCGATGAGGACCGCGAAGGAGAAGCCATATCGTGGCATCTGTATGAGGTACTTGGGCTGAAGCCGGAAAACACGAAACGTATTGTTTTCCACGAAATTACAAAAAACGCCATACTCGAAGCCATCAAACATCCGCGCAACATCGACCTGAATCTGGTCAATGCACAGCAGGCAAGAAGAATGCTCGACCGAATCGTAGGTTTCAAGCTTTCACCTATACTCTGGAAGAAAGTGAAGCCGTCGCTCTCGGCCGGACGAGTACAGTCTGTGGCTGTAAGACTGATTGTCGAGAGGGAACGCGAGATTGAAAACTTCAAGAGCGAAAGCAGCTACAAGGTGCAGGCCATATTCGACACTACGTGCGAAGACGGCACTACAGCCTCACTCAAGGCTGAACTGAACAACAGATTCAGCACAAAGGAGGAAGCCGAAGCATTCATAGAGAAATGCAAAGATGCGTCGTTCACCATATCTGACATATCCAAGCGACCAATAAGGAAAAGTCCTGCGGCGCCGTTCACGACTTCAACACTCCAACAGGAGGCCGCAAGAAAACTTGGATACACCGTGTCGCAGACAATGATGATAGCCCAGAAGCTGTACGAATCGGGAAAGATTACGTACATGCGAACCGACTCCGTAAACTTGTCTACGCTCTGTCTCGGTGCGAGCCGCGATGAAATCACAAAACTGATGGGCGAGAAATACGTCAAGACACGTCAGTTCCAGACAAAGTCGAAAGGTGCACAGGAGGCTCACGAGGCCATCCGTCCTACATATATCAGCAATCACGAGATTGAGGGTACAAGTCAGGAACGACGCCTCTACGAACTGATATGGAAACGCACTCTGGCATCGCAGATGGCTGATGCCGAACTCGAAAAGACCACAATAACAATAAACATAAGCAACGCATCGCAGACATTCGTTGCATCGGGCGAGGTTGTCGTATTCGACGGATTCCTGAGGGTTTACCGTGAATCGCACGATGACGAAAATGAAAACGATGAAGAAACAAAGCTGTTGCCTCCCGTAAAGAGCGGCGACAAGCTGACATACGAGGAAATTACTGCAACAGAGCGTTTTACGCAGCATCCTCCAAGATATACTGAAGCCAGTCTGGTGAGAAAGCTTGAAGAACTCGGCATAGGCCGTCCTTCAACTTATGCACCGACAATATCGACCATTCAGCAGCGCGAATACGTTGAAAAGGGCGACAAGGCCGGCAGAGAAAGAAACTACAACACAATAGTTCTGAAAGACGGCAAGGTGACAGAAGCTGTGAAGACAGAAATCGTGGACAGCGAGAAATCGAAGCTTCTGCCGACTGACATAGGCATCGTTGTCAATGACTTCCTGTACAAGTATTTCCCAGGAATCATGGACTACAACTTCACGGCAAACGTCGAAAAGGAATTCGACGAAATAGCCGAAGGCGAAAAGGGCTGGAAAGACGTGCTCCGCACATTCTACGACCACTTCGAACCTATGGTAGAAAAAACTCTTGCAACAAAATCGGAACACAAGGTCGGAGAGCGCGAACTCGGCAAGGACCCGGCCACAGGAAAGACTGTTTTTGTAAAAATAGGCAGGTTCGGCCCTGTAGCACAGATAGGAACAGCCAGCGACGAGGAGAAGCCTCGTTTTGCACAGCTTAAGAAAGGACAGAGCATCGGAAGCATAACGCTCGAAGAGGCTCTCGACCTGTTCAAGCTTCCACGCACATTGGGCGAATACGAAGGCAAGACGGTCACTGTAGGTGCCGGACGCTTCGGACCATATATCAGCCATGACGGCAAATACGTATCCATACCTAAAGGCGTATCGCCTGAAACAATAACCCTCGAAGAGGCTACCGAACTGATAGAGGAGAAGCGCAAGAGCGAAAAGGAGAAGCACCTCAAGAAATTTGACGAGGAACCTGAAATGGAGATTCTCAACGGTCGTTTCGGACCGTATATCTACTACAAGGGAGCCAACTTCAAGATACCTAAAACCGTCGCCGACCCTAAGCAGCTCACACTGGAGCAGTGTATGGACATCATAAAGCAGCAGGCCGAAAAAGGCGGAACTGGAAAGAAAAGAAGCACGGCGAAAAAGACCTCTAAGGCTAAATAGTCAGGCCGGGCATCACACAATATAAATACAAGAAGGAGAGGATACAAAAGTGCGCAGAATAATATTGTTAGGATATATGGGTGCCGGCAAAACCACCATCGGCAAGGTACTGGCACAGAAGCTCAGTCTGGAATTCTTCGACCTCGACTGGTACATCGAAGACCGGTTCAGAATGAAGATACCGCAGATTTTCGCTGAAAAGGGCGAAGAAGGATTCAGAGAAATCGAGAGAAAAATGCTCCATGAAGTGGCCGAATTTGAGAATGTGGTCATATCATGCGGCGGCGGTACACCATGCTTCTTCGACAACATGGAATACATGAACAGGCAGGCAAAGACCATTTATCTTAAAGCAACTCCCGAGGTTCTGATGCGCCATCTCAAAATGGGCAAATCGCAGCGTCCGCTGATTGAAGGCAAATCTCCGGAGGAACTGAAGGTGTTCATAAAAGACTCGCTTGAAAAAAGAGAGCCTTTCTACTCGCAAGCAAAATATACAATGATGATAGACGTTCTGGAAAGTAAGGAACGTATATATGAAACGACCGATCAGCTGATTATTCAGTTGAAACTCGATGAAGATTAACAATAATTTATTACACTCTTTAAACACACAAGCAACACAGAAAAAAGATGAGAAAATGGCGTATTGAAGATTCAACCGAGCTTTACAGCATCAACGGTTGGGGAACCAACTACTTCCACATCAACGAGAAAGGTCATGTTGTTGTAACACCTCGCAAGAACGGCATTGAAGTCGACCTGAAAGAGGTTATGGACGAACTGGCTCTGAGAGACGTTTCTGCTCCAGTACTGCTCAGATTTCCGGACATCATTGACAACAGGATTGAAAAAACAGCCATCTGTTTCCAGAAAGCGGCAGAGGAGTATGGCTACAAAGGCCAGAACTTCATAATATACCCTATCAAAGTGAACCAGATGAGTCCTGTCGTAGAGGAAGTCGTAAGCCACGGCAAAAAGTTCAACCTTGGACTTGAAGCCGGTTCAAAACCGGAACTGCACGCCGTGATAGCCGTCAATATGGATTCTGACTCACTGATAGTGTGCAACGGCTACAAGGACCAGAGCTACATAGAACTGGCACTGCTGGCACAGAAGATGGGAAAGAGAATCTTCATCGTGGTAGAAAAGTTCAACGAACTGGAAATCATCGAACGTGTTTCAAAGAAACTGAATGTACGACCAAACATAGGCATACGAATAAAACTTGCTTCGTCGGGAAGCGGAAAATGGGAAGAGAGCGGCGGCGACGCCAGCAAGTTCGGACTCACATCGAGCGAACTGCTCACTGCGCTCAACTTCTTGGACCAGAACGGATTGAAGGACTGCCTGAAGCTGATACACTTCCACATCGGAAGCCAGATTACAAAAATCAGACGCATACAAAGTGCTCTGAAGGAAGCGGCACAATTCTACGTGCAGCTGAGAAAGATGGGCTACGGAGTGGAAATCGTCGACTGCGGTGGCGGACTCGGTGTGGACTACGACGGAACAAGGTCGTCAAACAGCGAAAGCAGTGTCAACTACTCTATTCAGGAATATGTGAACAACTGCGTGTATACTTTCGTTGAAGCAGCCGACAACAACGGCATACCTCAGCCGAACCTTATCACAGAAAGCGGACGCTCGCTCGCGGCGCACCATTCTGTGCTCATCATGGAGGTTTTGGAAACAGCCGAACTGCCGTCAATGCCTGAAGAGTTCGAGGCAAGCGAGAACGACCACGAACTGGTGAAGGACCTTTACGAAATATGGGACAACCTCAATCCGCGCACAATGCTCGAAAACTGGCACGATGCACAGCAGATTCGTGAAGAGGCTCTGGAATTGTTCGCACACGGAGTGGTAGACCTCAAGACACGTGCCGAAATAGAACGCATGTACTGGTCGGTGGCAAGAGAAATCAACGCGTTGGCCAAGAACATGAAGCACGCTCCTGAAGAGCTCTGGAAACTGGACAAACTGCTGGCTGACAAATATTTCTGCAACTTCTCGCTGTTCCAGTCACTGCCTGACAGCTGGGCAATAGACCAGTTGTTCCCTATCATGCCGATACAGAGACTCGACGAGAAACCGGACCGTTCGGCAACACTGCAGGACATAACCTGCGACTCGGACGGAAAGATTACCAACTTCGTAACCGACCAGAACGTTTCGCACATATTGCCGGTCCACTCGCTTTCTTCAAAGAAGGGACACTATTATCTGGGAGTATTCCTTGTGGGTGCATATCAGGAAATATTGGGAGACATGCACAACCTGTTCGGCGACACGAATGCCGTACACATCTCTGTAAACGACAAGGGATATACAATAGACCAGATTATCGACGGCGAAACAGTGGCTGAGGTTCTCGACTACGTTCAGTATGAACCTAAAAAGATGGTACGTTCACTCGAGATATGGGTCAGACAGTCCATTCAGGAAGGCAAGATTACACTGGACGAAGGAAAAGAATTCCTCAGTACATACCGCTCTGGACTGTACGGATATACTTACCTTGAATAGAAAGAACAAACATCGCGTCCGCATCTGCAGCTGCACAGAGGCACAGATGCGGATGCTCATATATTATTATAATACTATACATATACTCAGGCAAGGCATAAAGAATGCCAACGCTTATGATAAAGACAAAAGCAAAATGGAGATACTCACAATAGTCAAAGTCGGAGGAAAGATTGTCGAAGACGAAGAAAGTCTGAAGCAGCTGCTTAACGACTTTGCCGACATAGAAGGACGAAAAGTACTGGTGCACGGCGGCGGAAGGTCGGCAACACAAATGTCTGCAAGACTCGGCATAGAGAGCAAGATGGTGAACGGACGCAGAATCACCGATGAGGAAACACTGAAAGTGGTGACGATGGTGTACGGCGGACTGGTCAACAAGAATATCGTGGCAAAACTTCAGGCAAGGAAGGTCAATGCGCTTGGACTAACAGGTGCTGACATGAACGTCATACTGTCGCACAAGCGTGAAGTAAAGGACATAGACTACGGATTTGTCGGCGACGTGGACAAATGCGACGGCGACATACTACACGTTCTGATAGAACAAGGCGTTGTGCCTGTCATGGCTCCGCTGACGCACGACGGCAAAGGCAATATGCTCAACACAAACGCCGACACCATTGCAGCAGAAACGGCAAAGGCTCTTGCAGCGCACTACGACGTGACACTGATATACTGCTTCGAGAAAAAGGGCGTGCTGATGGACGAAAATGACGACGACAGCGTCATCGGACACATAAACGAAAAAGAGTATGAAAACCTTGTGAAAGACAACGTCATAAAAGGAGGTATGATTCCTAAACTGGAGAATGCTTTCTCAGCAATAAACGCAGGCGTCCGCAGGGTTATCATAACGCAGGCGACGGCTATAGACGGAAAAAAAGGGACTATAATAGAAAAATAATAAAAAAATTGCGGGCAAGCTGTAACTTTTCTTCAGTTTGCCCGTCTTCATTAATAGAGAGATGAAAAAAATCAGTTTCAGAAATGATGTTCTGCCATTGAAAAATAAACTTTTCAGATTGGCACTGCGCATAACTCTCAATAGAGAAGAGGCGGAAGACATCGTTCAGGACACACTGATTAAAATCTGGACCCAAAAAGACGAATGGGAAAACATAAACTCCCTGGAGTCGTTCAGCCTGACGATTTGCCGCAACATGGCGCTCGACAGAATGGAAAAGAAGGAAAACCAGAACATTGCACTCGACGAAGATATACACGACAGTGCAGACATCTCATACAGCCCTGATGAGGAACTGATCAGAAGCGAAAGATACGCTATCGTAAACAAACTGGTCGGCGAACTTCCTGAAAAACAGCGAAGCATCCTGCAGCTGAGAGACATTGAAGGCAAAAACTACAAGGAAATAGCCGACATAATGCAAATCAGCGAAGCCGACGTTAAGGTTACACTCTTCAGAGCTAGACAAAAAATTAAAGAACAATTCAATAAAGTTGACAAATATGGACTATAAGTACATCGAACAATTGCTGGAAAACTATTGGAACTGTGAGACCAGCCCGGAAGAAGAGCAGATTCTGCGCTCTTTCTTCAGCCAGAAGGATGTGCCGGTCCACCTCTTGAAATATAAGGAACTTTTCGCCTACGAACAGGCTTCAGCAAAAGAGGAACTTGGAGACGACTTCGACTCAAAGGTACTCGCAAAGATTGAAAAGCCGGTAGTAAAGGCAAAGCTGGTAAATTTCAGAGAGCGTATAGCTCCAATGTTCAAGGCCGCAGCCGTAATAGCCATAATACTGACTATTGGCTCTGCTACAGAAATAGCACTGAACGAGGGAGAAAGCACTACTGGAAAACAGAAGCTCAACTATGCCGCATATGAGGAAATCCTCAAGAAGTACGACAACGCTTCTCCAGAAGTAAAGGTAAAGAACATGGACAACAAATCGCAGGCCGAAGCAGTGGCAGACACTGCAATAATAAGAATGGCCGGCGATAATGTAAAAGACCAGTCCAAACAATAAGAAACAAATTACTTTAATATATAAATAAACAATCAATGCTTAACTAAATCAGGAAAATGAGGCTGTGAAGCTTAATTTATCTCAATTTTCATTTCATAAAACCGAACATTCCCTGCCGACATCCGGCAGGGATTTGTTTTTATAAAATATGCTCCATTGATTTTTAATACAGAATTCTTGTAAATAAGCATCATTGATTTTATTTTTGCGTAATTTCTACAAAACTAATACTATCAAGAATACCACAAAAACGAAATCAACAATATGAAGAATTATCTTACATCTATCAAATTGTCTGCGGTCAAGCAACTGCTTGCCCTGATTGTAATGACCTTCTTGTATCCTGTCACAGCAGATGCATCAGACAAGGATATATACATTCCTTACAGCATGCGAGGTTCGGACTTCAACAATGAAAACAGCCAATGGTGCTATGCCAGAAGCAAGGAATCTGAACACTTCATAATCTTTTGGGAAAAGGGATTCGGAAACGACCCGTCAAAGGCCACTCCTCCAAGCGGCTCAACAGCCGACTATACAGTAAACGTTGACGATGTGCTCAAAGTTGCCGACAACGCATTCGAGACCAATGCCGAAAAACTCGGATTTGTTGTTGCAGGAGCATCGAAAACAGATGAGTACAAAATGATAATAAGGTTGTACTACATGGAAGACTGGATGGCCACCGGGTCGGGAGAGGACGACATGATAGGCGTACTCAATCTCAGCCCATGGGCGGCACGTGCAGGCGGACACACTGTTGCACACGAAGTCGGACACTGCTTCCAATATCAGACTCACTGCGACATAGGTGACCCGAAAAGAGGATTCAACTATGGATTCGGTGAAAACGGCGCCGGCGGAAACTGCTGGTGGGAACAGTGCGCCCAATGGCAGGGATTTGAACTTTTCCCGGATGAAATATTTACGAACTACAGATTCAGCGAATATCTCAGCAACCACCATAAAAACATTATACACGAAACACCTAGATATGCAAACTATTTCATTCAGTGGTACTGGACATTCAAGCACGGCGACGACTTCATCGGACGCATGTGGAGAGAAGCCAAATATCTTGAAGACCCGATAGATGCATACAAACGCATGAACGGACTGACGCAGGAGGAATTCAACGACGACATGCATGAGTGCAACTGCAGACTTGCCACATGGGACATTCCGTCAATCAAGGAATACGGCAAAAACTATGTTAATGCACGCTCTCAATGCAAAATGGATGAATCGGACGATGAAGGATACTACAGAATCAGTTCTGAACAGTGTCCGGAAAATTACGGCTACAACGTAATACAACTCAACATTCCACAAAACGAGAAAACTGTAAAAGCTTATTTCAAAGGTATCATACCTGACGGAACAACATATAGAAGAATCAGCCCGTTTGATGCAGAATGGAGATATGGATTCGTTGCCGTGGACAAGAACGGTGAGCGTTTTTACAGCGACATGGGCACAGCAAAATACAAGGACGAAGCTGACACGCTGGAATTTACATGCCCTGAAAACTGTGTATCGCTTATGATGGTCGTTACCGGATGCACCAGAAGACACTGGCATCACGAATGGGACGACAACGACAGCAACGACGAACAGTGGCCATATGAAATAAAGTTCGGCAATACGGACTTGCTGGGAAACTACAACAACCCTGACGGAGTGCCGCACAGCGCAACAATAACAACCGATGTTTATACCCCTGTTCTGCAGGGATATGGCTATGTCACAGTACAACCAGACATCTCGGCAGTGTGCGATGCTTTCTGCATGTCTATTACCGAAATAGCCGAAAAACTCAACAATAAATCTATCAGATTTGCGGCAGTACAGCCTAACGGTACAATTAACACCAACACTACAGCCAACGGATTCGGACATTGGTTTGCAAAAACTGGATATACATGCGGATATTCAGGAAGCGCATACATGTTTTCTGAGTTGAGAGAACCGGAGTCGCTGAAATTCTATATAGGTCAGAACAATCCTAGCAACTGTAAAGTTGGTGACGAAACGACAATAAAACAGAGATTCACCTACACAAAAGACGGAAAGAGCTACGACATCACGTTTGTCTTCAACATACACGTTACAGCTCCTGCAGCCATTGAAGATGTATTGGATAACGGATGTGATGAAAACAGGCTTAATGTTAATGTAAACGGCAACGAGGTCGTTCTGACATGCACATGCAGAAACATAGAAATATATTCTGTGGACGGAAAACTCGCATGCAAAGCGTCGGATACAGACAGAATAGACACCGGTTGTTTGGCCGACGGTATATATATGATAAAAGCCGACGGCAAAACAGCAAAGTTCCTCAAGAAATAACAGCTATGCAGGAATAACGACAAGAGGGTCAGCACAGCGGCGGCCGACCCTCTTTCTTTATTATTCAAAACGATAGAAATAATGAATATAAGGATGCTGAGGTATCATTTTATTGCAGAGTATGCCCAAATAAAATGAAAAATGTCTTATATTTGCATCAAATATGTTTCGGGAATATAAAAATATGAATGCCGAAGCACTTTTGACGGAGCCTCCATAGTTCAATGGATAGAACAAGTCTCTCCTAAAGATTAGATCCGAGTTCGATTCTCGGTGGAGGTACAACTCGAGTATGTCATCTGTACGCCTAAACCGTGCAGATGATTTTTTTTGCACATGCCTGTATCTGTATATGGAAGACGTAAGAAACGAAAGCAAAAAAAATGGGAAATGCCTGTTTACAGCATCCCCACTCTCCTATTTGTATGATTACAATAATCTACAATCTATAAAAACTTAATTAAGTGCACCGTTGAGCTCGGCTCCCCCCTTAAACTTGACAACCTTCTTAGCTGCAATAGTAATAGGCTGTTTTGTAGCAGGATTAATACCTGTACGCTCTCCTCTCTCCGAAACGGAGAATGTACCGAATCCGACCAGAGCGACCTTATCGCCTGATTTCAAAGCTCCAGATATTGCATCCAGAACACCGTCAACAGCCTTCTTTGCATCAGCCTTGCTAAGGCCTGATTTTTCGGCTACTGCATTTACAAGTTCAATTTTGTTCATAAATAGTTTGTTTAATATGTAACATTAAGTTTTTCACTAGTTTAGAACACAAATATATGTTATAATTCGAAACAGACAAACAAAAAAGCATTAAAAAAAGGGATTTATGACAAAAAACACGTGTTTTGATTAAGGCCTGCATGAAAATCTGAAATAAAAAGAGTAATTTTGCAAACAGCAAATATAAAGACAATTAAATACACATGAACATTCCTCCAATAGTAAAGAACCTTCTTCTGATAAACATAGTTGCCTACATTGCAGACATTGCATTTGAGAATTTCCTGGGTATACCGCTCAGCAGTATCTGCGGACTGTATTACTTCGGGACAACAGCTTTCAGTCCGTACCAGATCTTTACATACATGTTCATGCACGGATCATTCACTCATCTGTTTTTCAACATGTTTGCATTGTGGATGTTCGGACGTATAATGGAACAGGTATGGGGAGGCAAACGTTTCCTGATATATTATATCTTCTGTGGAATAGGTGCAGCCATAACACAAGAGGTATTCCAGTTGCTGGGAGTAATATCGCCTTATGCAATGACGATAGGTGCGTCAGGAGCTGTCTACGGCATCTTGCTCGCATTCGGAATGACATTTCCAAATGAGAGACTGTTTATAATACCTATACCGTTCCCGATAAAGGCCAAATATTTCGTAATGATTTATACAGCAATTGAACTATACGAAGGAATGACATCTATGGACGGCGTTGCGCACTTCGCTCACCTCGGAGGTATGCTGTTCGGCTTTATGCTGATAATGTTCTGGAAAAACAAGAGACGCAGAGGATACTTCAGAGAAGGTGAAAGCTTCTGGACAAGCTCGACTTACGACAGCGGCGAAAATGAGAACGGCATGTTTGACAAACTGAAGGGCGCTTTCAAGGGCAAAAGAAGCAATGAACCCAAGATGACCATCACCTACGGAGATAAACAAAAAGATTACGAATACAACGCAAGAAAAAAGGCTGAAAACGAAGAAATCGACAGAATATTGGACAAAGTCAGGAAAAGCGGTTACACAAGCCTGACAAATGAAGAAAAAGAAAAGCTGTTCGATGCCAGCAAGAAATAAAGAAATGGCTATCAAAATACGCAAGCTACTCATAGGCACACTCTTAACCCTAAACATTTTGATGATTACAGCCATGAACCTGTGTGCCTACAGTTCATGGCTCCATCCACAAAAATATCCGGAGATATCTTATTTCGGACTGATGTTTCCTGCTTTCTTGGCAGGAACAGTGTTCTTCATGCTTGTCTGGATATTCATTAAAAAAATATACATGCTGATATCCCTCGCAGGTATGCTGCTCTGTGCAAGCAGCATAAGGACCTTTTGCCCTATAAACATACCCCGAGAGGCTCCTGCAGGGTCAATAAAGATACTATCATACAATGTCCTGCATTTCGGCGATAGAACACAAGACATTCCATTGGAGGAGAACCCGATATGCCGATACATCATCAACAGCAAAGCTGACATTGTATGCATGCAGGAAGCACCGGAACTGACAAAAAGTGAACAGATAAAGAAACTTTTCAGCATGTATCCGTATACGAGCCACGAGATAGTGAACAATACTATACTGCTGTGCCTCTCAAAATATCCAATCCTGAACGCAGAACCAATCGTATTCAACAGTTCGGCAAATGGAAGCATGAAATACGACATACTCATAGACAATGACACTGTAATGGTGCTGAACAACCATCTGGAATCGTATAAGCTAAACGATGAAGACAAAAAGTCGTACAAGGAAATGATTAAGGACCCTGAAAAAAAGAATATAAAATCAGGATATAGAAAATTGTCTGAGAAACTGGCAACAGCAGACTCATTAAGAAGCCTTCAGGCTGATACTCTGCAAAGTATCATAAAAAACAGCAAACGGAAATACATAATTGCATGCGGAGATTTCAATGATGCATCTATATCATATGTTCACAGAACAATGACCCAAACTCTCAATGATGCATACACAATGTCGGGCAACGGCCCCGGTCTGTCGTACAACAGAAGCGGAATGTATTTCAAGATTGACAACATTTTCATCAGCGACAGCTGGACACCATATGGAGCCAAAGTCGACAGCTCCATCAAAGACAGCGACCACTACCCTATTTACTGCTATCTGCACAAAAGATAGCACAACACTCTAATTATCCACAAATTGTAAACAAACGAAACATAATTTATTCAGATGTAAAAAAAATACTATATTTGCAAACTTGAAATAAAACATAGAAAAACAAACAAAATTAAATCATAGTAAAATGCGTAACAAAGGATTTGTAAAATTTTTGGCAATTGCGCTAACAGTTACATGCTTATTTTACATTTCGTTCTCTGTCGCTACCAAATACGTAGAAGACAAAGCGGCCAAGATGAGCAAGGAAGATGCGGAATTGTACTTGGACTCGTTGAACACGACTCCATTCTATCTCGGCAACTACACTCTGAAGGAATGTAGAGAGATGGCCATAGGTCTCGGACTTGACCTTAAAGGCGGTATGAATGTCATTCTGGAAGTTTCTGTACCGGATGTCATCAAGACACTGGCAGACCACAAGACTGACCCAGCTTTCGTTCAGGCAATAAAAGACGCTGAAGCCGAAGTAAACAAAAGTCAGGATGACTTCATCACACTGTTCATAAAGGCATATCACAAGCATGCTCCTAACAGCAGACTTGCAGAAATATTTGCGACTCAGCAGCTTAAAGGCAAAGTCACAACTCAGAGCAGCGATGCTGACGTCGAGAAGGCTCTCCGCGAGGAGGTTAAAGGTGCAATCGACAACTCATTCAATGTGTTGCGTACACGTATAGACCGCTTCGGAGTCGTTCAGCCTAACATTCAGAACCTCGAAGGTGAGATGGGAAGAATCATGGTTGAACTTCCTGGTATCAAAGAGCCAGAACGAGTACGTAAACTCCTTCAGGGTTCTGCCAACCTCGAATTCTGGGAGACTTACGACACTCAGGACGTATTGCCTTACCTCAATACACTCAACAGCCGTCTGCGCGAAGAAGGCAAGAACAAGACTACTGCAAACGCTGACACTACTGCTGTTGACACAACAGCAAATACTCTGACAGCAGAAAACAAGACTACAAACGACTCTGCAAAAGTATCAAGTTCAGACCTCGCATCAAAAATCAACGCTCAGGCAACATCTTCAGAAACAAAGACTGCCAAGACAACAGAAGCTACAGATGCACAGAAAGCTGAAAATCCACTTTTCGCAATTCTCCAGCCTATACAGGGAAACGCAGGATGCTTAGTAGGATATGCACTCGCAAGAGATACAGCTGAAATCAATGCTATACTCGCTTCTAAGCTTGCAAAGGACGTTCTTCCTGGCGACATGAGCCTCAAATGGGGTGTAAAAGCCACAGACAAGAGCGGAAGAGTTGTTGAACTCTATGCAATAAAGATGACAGGTAAGAACGGTAGAGCTCCGCTCGAAGGAGACGTTGTTGTTGAAGCAAAAGACGAATATGACAACTTCGGACGTCCTTGCGTAAGCATGAGAATGAACACCGACGGTGCACGTAAATGGGCTGCTATGACAGAAGCCAACGTAGGCCATGCAATAGCAATCGTGCTCGACGGATTCGTATACAGTGCACCTAACGTAAACAACAAGATTGACGGCGGTGTTTCACAGATTACTGGTAACTTCACTGCCAACGATACAAAGGACCTTGCAAACGTGCTCCAGTCTGGTAAGATGCCGGCTCCTGCCCACATCGTACAGGAAGACATCGTAGGTCCTTCACTCGGTCAGGAATCAATCAACAAGGGTATCACATCATTCGTAGTAGCATTCATCGTGCTGATGTTCTACATGTGCATCATGTACGGATTCAAGCCGGGAATGATTGCCAACGGTGCCCTTATCCTGAACTTCTTCTTCACAATCGGAATATTGACATCACTGCAAGCGGCGCTGACCATGTCCGGTATTGCCGGTATGGTGCTCTCGCTCGGTATGGCCGTCGATGCCAACGTGCTTATCTACGAACGTGCCAAGGAAGAGCTTAAGGCCGGCAAGAACATCAAGAATGCAGTTTCACTGGGTTACAGCAACGCATTCTCTGCAATCTTCGACTCAAACCTCACATCTGTCATCACTGGTGTAATCTTGTTCAACTTCGGAACAGGCCCTATCAGAGGATTCGCAACTACATTGATTATCGGTATTGCATGTTCATTCTTCACAGCCGTATGGTTGACAAGACTCGTTTATGAACACTACCTCAACAAAGACAAGTGGACAAATCTTACATTCACAACTAAGATTTCACGCAACTTCATGCAGAATACGCACTTCAGATTCATGAGCTCTTACAAAAAGTCGTTCACTATATTTGGAATCGCGCTCGTTGCTACAATAGCTTCACTTGCAATAAGAAGACTCAGCCAGTCAATCGACTTCACAGGTGGACGTAACTTCGTAGTTCAGTTTGACAAGGATGTTCAGCCTGAAGAGGTACGTTCATTGCTCGAGAACAAGATGCAGGATGCAAATGTACACGTGATTGCCCTCGGAACAAACCACCGTACAGTTCGTATCACAACCAACTACAGAATCGAAGAGAGCAGCAGTGATGTGGATTCAGAAATAGAGTCTATAATCTACTCAGCTCTGTACAACGGCAACCTGCTTGACAAGAGCGTAACACACGAGACATTCATCGACCGCGACAACAGAGCCGGAGGTTCAATCATAAGCTCACAGAAGGTAGGTCCATCAATTGCAAAGGACATCACATATTCAGCAATACGGTCAGTCGTTCTTGCGTTGGTAGCAATCTTCCTCTACATCTTGCTCCGTTTCCGCAATGTGGCATATTCAGTAGGTTCTGTAGTAGCACTTACGCTTGATACACTCCTCATAATCGGTGTATATTCATTGTGCCACGGTTGGATTGGATTCTCTCTCGAAATCGACCAGACATTCATCGGAGCCATATTGACAGCCATTGGTTACTCAATCAACGATAAGGTGGTCATCTTCGACCGAATCAGAGAGAACTTCAAGCTCTATCCTAACAGAGACAAACAGCAGTTGTTCAACGATTCGCTCAACACCACATTGGCTCGTACATTGAATACTTCACTTTCAACATTGATAGTATTGCTCTGTATCTTCATCCTTGGTGGTGAAAGCATCAGAAGCTTCTCATTCGCCATGATTCTCGGTGTATGTATAGGAACACTTTCATCTATCTTCATCGCCGCTCCTACAGCATACCTCGTTATGGGCAAACGAATCAAGGAAACTGATACAGAACTTGTAAAAGAATAATATTCATATATTATACAGAATCTTCAGAAGTGCAGTCCTGAGCTAGAAAGCTCCAAGGGCTGCACTTTTGTTTTACGCGCATATTTCAAATCAAGGCAGACCGTGATTATACATATGTGCCGTCATTGGAACATTCACTGCATACAACCTGACCTAAACAACTAAAGCACACCTCAAAGTGCAGAACTATCCGCACAAAAGCTTATATTTGCATAACTTAAATCAAAAGCTATGCAACGACTAATCATTTCAATTATACTGTTTCTCCTGCCTTTAGCGAAACTATTTCCGCAATATAAATTCAAGACAATAGACATGTCCAACGGACTTGCCGAGAACACGGTAAGAAGCATTGCGCAAGACAAACAAGGTTTTATCTGGACGGCAACCCAAAACGGTCTATGCCGTTATGACGGAATGCAGTTTCAGATCTTCAGAAACAATCCCAATGACACAACCACAATAAAAGAAAACAACATAAATTCCATCTGCGCCGAAAGTAAAGGTTTATGGGTCGGAACAATTGAAGGTATGGAATACCATGCCTACAACAGCAACAGATTTTCAAGATGCAGCATCATCCAGAAGAATGGCAATATTATCCCTTTCAACAGAAATATCAAGACCATATTGTCTGTAGGTGGCAAGGTCATTGTGCTCGACAGAAAAGGACAAATATTCAAACAAGAAAAAGAAACATCTTTCAGGCATATAGACACACACGGGCTCTACATCTATTCCATCTGTATATACAAGAACAAGCAGCTGCTTCTTCATTCCAACAAAGGAATATACAGCATGAACTGCATCACAGAAGATATAAAAGAAGAGCTGCGCGAGTTTTCGGTAAAAGCCGGTGAAACCATCTACTATTCAAAAAATCTGAACACCATTTACATAGGATATGAAATGGGCTACCCCTCGTCCACATACGAAGTTGACGGCAACCGCATAAAACGTTCAGATGCATATGCCCCATCAAGTCTCTACTCTGCCATAGACTACGATGGAGGCATCATATTCGGAACAAACGGCAATGGAATCATATACCAGTCAAAAGATGGCCATATAGACTCTTATACATACAGCAACAGCACTATCTGTGCCGATGCAATCATGACATTATTCGTCGACAACGAAAATAACCTTTGGATAGGAAGCTACAGATACGGCATAAGCCTGCATTCAGGACATGTCAACATGTTTGATGCACTCACGACAACCAAAGGCCAGATTACAGGCCGAATCGTTACAGCCATAGCCTCAGACAAGGAGAACATATACATAGGACTTGACGGTGGCGGCATAAACATCATAAACAAGCACAATGGCAGAACCGAAGTATTAAACACTTCCAACAGTGCAATCCTGGGCGACAATGTACTCTGCATAATCGACGACGGCGAATACCTCTGGGCAAGCATCTACAACAAAGGTCTCAGCAGATATTCCAAGAAAGACAAGACATTCAAGAATTACCCTATCGGTTCTCCATGTCAGATATGGGACATTACAGACGACTCCGAAGGCAACATCTGGTTGACCGGGCGTTCCATATATATATTCAACAAAAAGAAAGAGAAATACAGAAAGCTGGACATCATCGGAAACAAATGGAGTTCAGACATCATTTTCCATGAAGGTTCCATCTGGATAAGTACCACTGAAGACGGTCTGTATCGTCTCGACAGAAAGACCAAGAAAGTAAAGTCACATTATACAGAAGATTCCCCCAAATACAAGATACCAAGCAATCATATAGGCTATATATACATCGACTCAAGAGGCCATATGTGGATGTCGCCATACAATCTAGGCTTATACAGATTCGACATAAAGACAGGCAAATCAGAGCATTTCAGCAAATCATCAGGATTTACTGCAAGCAATGCCACAGCCATAGCCGAAACATCGGCCGGAGACTTGTGGATAGGCAGCGACAACGGCATATACCACTATAACCGGAAATCCAGTTCATTTATCAGATTCGGCAAGGAAGACAATCTGCCATCAACCATGATAAACCATGATGCCGGCTGGCATTACGGCGATACCATATGGTTCGGTACGACAAATGGCCTAGTATATTTCGACAGCCGTAAAATCCACTACAGAACGAAACCCTATCAGTTAGTAATAACAGATGTTACCATTCTCAACAACGGAAAAAGCGTACATACAGACAACCGTAACGGCAAAAACAGCATCAAACTAGCTTACAACAACAATTTCATCACGATAAAATTCTCTGTTCCGGAATACACGTCACCAGGCAAGCTCAATTTCGCATGCAAGATGGACGGTTTCGACAACACGTGGAGAAACATCGGAGAAGACAGGCATGTCACATACACAAACATGCCTCACGGCAAATATACTTTCCGTGTACGCATCCTATGTCCAGACGGACAATGGAAAGAATCTTCTTCAGTAATGTACATAACAATAACTCCCCCATGGTGGCTATCTCCATGGGCCATCGCCCTATGGTTCGTACTCTTTGCCTCCGCACTCTACGCCGCATACAAGTTTTACCGCTATCAGGCCCTTATCAAGATACGTGCCCGCAGAGAAGAAATGGAAATGGACATGCTAAAGCGCGACCACGAGATGAAACTGCGCTTCTACACCAACATAAGCCACGAATTCCGAACGCCGCTGACCCTAATCATAACACCGCTGGAAGTGTTGCTGAAGGAAGAAAAGGACAACGCCATATCACAAAAACTTTCACAGATATACAGAAACGCCAAAAATCTGCTCACACTGGTAAATCAGCTTCTCGACTTCCGGAAGCTGGAAATGCACGGTGAGAAACTCAATCTGAGCTACGGCGACATATCTGAGTTCCTCGACAACACGGTCCAGGCATTCATACCCAATGCCCAGAACAAGTCAAAGACATTATCGGCCGACATACACACGCCACATCTCTACACCTCGTTCGACAGAGACAAACTGTGCAAGATTCTAAACAATCTTCTCTCGAACGCCCTCAAATTCACCAAAGAAGGAGATGCCATAACTGTGAGTCTTGAACAATCAGCATTCAACGACGAAAACTGCGTGCTCATAAAAGTCTCAGACACAGGTATAGGCATACCTGCTGAAAAGATAAAGAACATATTTGACCGTTTCTACCAGATTGACGACAACGCATCAGGCAACACCGGAAGCGGAATAGGTCTGCACATCGTAAAAGAATACATAAACCTGCACAAAGGACACATTGATGTTGAAAGTACATACGGCAAAGGAACCACGTTCTCTATATACCTGCCAATCATAAAAGCAGACAACCGCCATACCTCATCCGATGAAATATCTTCGGAAGAAACCGGAGACGCCAAACCAGACATGTCCGAATCAGAAGAACAAAGCATAAAAAAGATTCTGGTAGTCGAAGACAACGAAGAATTCCGCACGTTCATGGCCGAACAGCTCAGCAGACAGTTCAAGGTCATCCAGGCCTCCAACGGCGAAGAAGGTGAGTATGCAGCCATCCAGAATCTGCCAGACATCATAATCACCGACATAATGATGCCTAAAGTAGACGGTGTCGAATTGTGCAAACGCATTAAGAACAACATTCAGACGTCACACATACCAGTCATCATTCTGACAGCAAGGACATCGGACGAAGTAATGCTCTCAGGATATGAAGCAGGAGCCGACGCCTATCTGTCCAAACCTTTCAACTTCGACATTCTGCTTGCCAAGATACGCAACCTCATCAAGCGACAAGAAGAGCGCAGAGCCAAGTTCAGCCATACAATAGAGATAAAAGCCGATGACCTGGCGACTACACCTATCGACGAGAAGCTTCTTAATGATACCATAAAAGCCATAGAAGCAAACATCAGCAATACGGAATACTCCATAGACGACCTATGTACTGAAGTCGGTCTGGGCAGAACAAATCTATACAAGAAAATACAGACCATAACCGGCATGACGCCTGCCAGCTTCATACGTTCCATACGTCTGAAGAAAGCGGCGGTTATGCTGAAGAGCACCGACATGAACATATCCGAGATTGCAGACCGCGTCGGATTCGGCAACATCAAATATTTCAACAAGCACTTCAAGGATGAATTCGGAATGACTCCTACACAGTTCAAGAAAGAATCTGCCGGCAGCTGAAACTGTCACAAGGCGTTCAAAGATATCTGTCCATTCAGCACAAAAATAAGGTGATGCCTTGCCAACGGCACAGGCACCACCCGTGAAATATTTGATAGTTAAGGTTTATATAATACTTTTGGATATTCAGGTCATCTAACAAGCACCTTCACACTCTGTTTTCCGAGCTTGACTATATATACGCCGGCAGGAACCTTAGAACCGCTTGCTACACGCATTCCGCTCAAGCTGTATATGTCACCGTTTGCAACGATAGTTCCGTCTTCAACTCTTACTACAATCTGCTCTTCTGCTTCCTCTGGTGTAGTTATACCTGTTGTAGGATTCCAACCATCGTTATTGCCTTCTTCAAGAAGAGTAAGCGTGAAGTTGTCAGCAGAGAACCAGTTTCCGGTCCAAGGCTTGCCTCCATATTTCATTGTAAATGTAGAATCGCATGTCACTCCGAAAGTAAGAGTATGATTCTTAACCTCTATATCTACGCTTGTGTAGTGCCAGCCGAAACCCTTACCGTTGTTTGCATTCAATGTATCAGACTGTTCAGGTGTGGCATCACCACCATTATTTGTTCTGTCGTACAACTCTTCGAAGATTGAGCCGTATGTATTTGAAACAAGAGCTATAGAGTCTTTTCCATCTGAAGCAAGCTCACCGGTAAACTTAGTGATGTTCATATATTCCTGTTCAATCTGTGAAAGAACTGTTGTTGCAGAATCACCGTCAGCAATAGCATACATATAAGCACCCTGTGGAGCATTGAGACGTGTCATAGCCTTTACGCGGTACTTTCCGTTAGGAATATAGTTGATTGTCTGATATGCTGTATAGAGAAGACCTCCAGCCTCCCAGTGATAACCATCAAGGTAACGTCCGCTCTTGTCACCGTCAACCTGTGCACTGGTTGTAGACACACCTGAAACATTGCTTATGAAAGACCATCCTGTAGTGCTGTCAATTGCAGGATTTGCTATCATTGAAGTATAATCCTTCGTTCCTGTCTGATAAAGGTTGAATGCCTCACATTCTGCAATAGCAGTTTCAAGATCGGCAGCATACTTCTCAACCTTAGTCTGCAGAGGAAGAGCCTCCATAGAAGTAAAGTCTGCAACCTGGTCGTTGATGTTCTTGTCAAGAACATCCTTAGCCTCAGAATCATTTACGACAAGTGCACGAGCCTTTACAAGTGTAGGAACATAAACATCGCGGAAACTGTAAAGAATCTGAACGATGCTGTCCATCTCAGTGTAAGTAGCATCAGCAGCATTGATTTCATCATTCATGCAACTGCAGAAATTCTCGGCCATTGCAGCATAATCGTCTGTGTATACACCGCTCTCGATAGAATCAGTCAATGCCTTAGTTATGCCGTTCTGTACAGACACCTGCTTAGCAATAGACTTGTTAGCCTCAGACTGTGCGGCAGTCAAAGAAACAAGTGCCTCATTGATGTTTTCAATGCCTGTAACACCTTTATACTTGTTTATGCTGTCCTGATATACGGCCTTGTCGCCTTTGAATATCATAGTATCGCATTGTGCCTGCATTTCTACAATCTTTGAATCGAAAGCAGTCTTAAGATCCTCTTCAGAAAGAGTCCCGTGGTAATAAAGCTTGAAGTTTGTAACGAGGAACCATCCACGACGATGGTCTGCATGAGTACCACCATATTCAGCAGGAGTACCTACCTTGTCACCAGAACCTACAGCACCGATAGTCATCTTACCATCGCTCACCATAACCTTGCTTGTAGTCAAAGTTTCCCAAACATCAGCATTCTGCAAATATGTAGATTCGCCTGAGCTGAGTGTACTCTTTGCATAAGTACGCTGGTCGATTACGCAACCAGGCTGTGTGCGGAGGTCTGCAACTACAGTATAGTAACCGTTAGGTATTCCTGTAAGATCCTGATTGATGCTTATCTCATCAAAGCTTGTATTCCAAGCATTCCAACAGATTCTTTCACCTGCATAGTTCAATCTCTGGTCACCGCCTCCGTTGGCACCTTTATACCATCCTGCACTTGTTGCATCAGCAGGAGCTGATCCTTCCTTATAGCTGTCACCGTTAGGATAAGTGAATACGCCATCAACGATTGTCGGTTCAGTGCCCGGTTTGCAGAACAACGGATTCTGCACAAGGAATGTATAGTCGGCAGGCTTCTCTGGAGTAGGAACCTGCGAGAACAGATAATCATTAATACCTTTTTCCAGACTTGCACATCCGTTTATGTAATCATCAGATCTCCAAGTTTCCGGATCAGCCATAAGATTGGAGACAACATCAGCAAGCTCATCTATGCCCGGATAAGGGTCTGAAGAATTCAGATACTTGTCAGCTTCAGCCATCAGGTTTGTCAAATCCGAAGCACAAGATTTGCCGAGACGCATTTTTTCCAGAGTTGCATTGATTTCGTTTATGGCTGCATCGGCCTCGGCTTCATCAGCCGGAACAAAGCCCTCATATTTCATCAGGACATCGTTAGCCTCTTCCTGCATTCCAGGAAATTCCACCAACGATATTTCCACATACGACGACAGCGAATAGAGAGCAGTCTCAACACGAATCTTCTGTATGTCCTCAGGCGTAGTCAGTTCCAAATCATAAAGTTTGGCAAGATAGAATCCATCGAAACAGGTCTTGTCAAACCATCGTCCGTTCATTTTGAGACTCATATAGTTTTCTGAATCAAAGAAGAAACTGGTCCTCGTCCATGTATTCTCGTCCACTCTGTTTGCTGTGCCGTACACAGCATTGCTCGGATTGCCGAACAGAATCTTGGAATTATCGCTCGACACAAGAGTCAGTTCCGGTATGTACTGCTCGTTTATGCCTTTGCGTGCCTTCATCCAGAATGTCATATAATACTTGCCGTAGCTTTCCAACTGCCACTGCGTAAGTATGGCACCGATTGTTCCTGAACCACCGCCGGTCTTCGACTTTATGTACGGTCCTCCGTCATATCCGCCGTCCCCATACCAATAAAAGTCGGCAGTCGTCATTTCCGTCTGCAGTCCATTTGTCCATCCAGTAATGACACCGTCGTCGGTCACCTCATCAAAACTAGGATTGACGACGATGTTAGGCCCCAGCATCCACTGTTTGCCGTCGATTTCTACAGTATCTCCTACCTGCAGGTCAAGCTCCGTCACCTGTGCCTCTGCATACTGAGGAAATAAGCTTACAGCCATCATGGCCACAGATAAATAAAGTTTTCTCATAATATTATTTTAATTAGTTAAACTAAATATCATAAACGGACACATACGAAAGTTCCAATGTCCAGCCTATCCATCATCCAGTCACCGGCAACATACATGCCGACCATAGCAGAAAGAAGAATACATCATGTACTCAAAACAACAGCATCAAGATTCGGAAGCTCCACTGTCTGATTCTGAGAAAACGGATTCTGTATCCCATTTGGAGAATAGGCATCTTCTACAAGAGCCCCAGGAATCCGCTTCCCCAAAATCGACAAACAACCAAACTTACTTTTACTTTCAATCTCTTACACTGTCAATGAAACACTGTCATCATAAAAGTCTGCGCAAAAATATAAATACAGAAACACAGCATATAGTATAAATCGTACACAAAACTATCACCTTTTGTACACAGTCGGACAAAATGCAGATAAGTGCAGATTTTTACTTAAATTACCGCACATAAGATTTCGGCGGTCCAAATAAACAACTCCGAGGGCTCGAAATATTATTTGCGAGCACCCGGAACAACAGTTACAGGCGCCCGCAAAGCAATGGCACTCCATGCAGATGTTAATTGTTTTTTGGAACAAAACACTGTCATAATGTACAAATTATGCCATTGAAGCGTACAAAACATCATAATGGCATCTTTCCATCAATGCTATCTTTGCAGATATCATCAAAACAAAAAGCGAACAACTTATAACAACAAGTCATATTATGAAAACTTTAAAATCCTGCATCGCCCTTTGTTCCATGGCTGCACTGCTGGCCGGAAATGCTACGGCACAGAACATCCCCGACCCTTATTCACCCGACAACGGGCCTATACGCCAAATAGACGGTTATGAGTATGTATGGGGAGACGAATTCAATGTTGACGGTCCTGTCAACAGAGACATGTGGAACTTTGAAAAAGGACTCAAACGCGGAAATGAGGCACAATGCTACACCGACAGGGACGAGAACGCATATGTGGAAGGAGGCCGTCTGAAAATCATGGCCAGAAAAGAAAGATACAAGAACCCAAACTATGACCCCACATCCGGCGACTGGAGAAAAAACACCGAATACACCGAATATACTTCTGCCAGCCTGCAGACTTTGGACCGCAGACATTTCCTTTTCGGAAGAATAGAAGTGAGAGCCAGAATAAACCCTAAGGAAGGTGCATTCCCGGCAATATGGACATGCGGATACAACAAGGACTGGCCTGCCAACGGCGAAATCGACATCATGGAATACTACAATCTCAACAACGGCGACCCTCATCTGACAGCCAATTTCTGTGTCAGCCCGTACGATTCAAAAGATCAATGGGCCACGACATGGAACTCTACATTCACTCCTCTGACATATTACACAGCCAAAGACCCGGAATGGATAAAGAAATATCATGTCTGGCGCATGGATTGGGATGACGAAGAGATAAAGCTCTATGTCGACGACGAACTTAGAAACTCCATTAAAATAAAGGAATTCAGAAACGGCGACGGCTCAATAGCCTTCTACAATCCGCAGTTCATGTGGCTCAACCTGGCAATCAAGGATTTCGGACACGGCATAGAGGCCGACCAGCTCTTTGAGGTTGACTATTTCAGAGTCTATCAGAAATATGTTGACAATGAAGGCCCTACAGCCGTAAAAGGACTTAAGGCATCAGAAATAAAGGACACGTCGTGCAGGCTCACATGGAACGCATCGACAGACAATGTCGGTGTATACAGGTATGACATCTACAAGAACGGCATGGGAAGCGGCTATTACGTCGGTTCGACAACCGATACGACATTCATCGTAACTGGTCTCACGCCAGACAGCGAATCGAAACTGTTCGTGAGGGCACTCGACGCCTCCGGCAACTATTCTCCATACAATCCGTACCTTATTTTCGACCTCAACAAACCGCTGAAGGTTCACACCATGAGCGAGTTTGAAGCTCTCGACATACCCAAAGACATAAGCTCTGACATTCTTCTCAAGACCGAAACGGCAGACGGCAGAAGAATAACCTGGATATCGTCAGATCCATCAACAGTCGATGAAAGCGGACTTGTGACCCTTCCTGCCGAAGAAAAAGACGTAACGTTGACAGCCTCCATCGACATAAACGGCATAAAGCCGAAAGAGTTCACAGTGAAGGTCCTCCCCAGAAACATCCAAAACAACACGGTGCTACACTACGGCTTCAATGAAGAAGATGTCTACAATTACCTTGGCGACACATATGTCAAGGATATCAGCGGCAACGGCAAAGACGGAAAAATTCTAGGAAAAGCAAGAATCAACGGTACACTCGATCTTCGAGGCAACCGTTCCAACAACTTCTCAAGCAACGGTTATGCAATGGCACCGTCAGGACTGCTGAAAGAAATGAGAAGCTTCAGCGTGACATTCAAGATAAAACCTGCAGAACTTTCGGGTTCACCGAGAGCTTTCGATTTCGGAAGCTCCTCCATCAACAGTATATTCTGCAGACTGAACGGATTCTCTGCGGGACTTAAATACAACGGTGAAACTACGCAGCTGATAAATTCCGGACAAAGCCTGTATACAAACAGAGAAAGCAATATTGCCTATACATTTGACGCCAGGACAAGGATGTCCAGATTGTACCTGAACTGTAAGGAAGCGGCATCGGGCAGCAATCTGCACTATGAACCATACGAGGTAGCAAAAGTTGCACAAAACATACGCAACTATATCGGACGCACACAATGGTGGAACACCGGGTCGGCCGCTTCAAACCAGGATTACTGCGGAACCATCGATGAATTCTGCATATTCGATATTGCACTGACTGAAGAAGAAATAAGAAACTTATATGTTCCATCGGGCATAAACGACATAAACAGTAAGGAAGAAATAAATATTTACCCCAACCCGGTACAAAAGAATGCCAGTTTCACCATATACGGATGCGCCAAAGCTAAAGGTGTCGATGTCAGAATAGTCAACATGAACGGAATGACCGTAAAACATGTCTTGGCAGACAATCTGCCTTTAAACATTGAAAACAATCTCACCGAGGGACTTTACATAGTAACAGTCAGAAACGGAGACAAGATTGTCGGGCAGAGCAAACTCATTGCAAGATAAGACATTTAAAACGATTATTACCTAATGCCTTACATGTCAGAAACATAAATAACCTATAAAACATGAACACAAGAACTACTATTGCATCGATTATACTCATGATGGCAGGCATCTGCGTCCAGGCGAAGGACAAACTGCTCAGAGAAACGAATAACTTCAACCGCGAATGGACATACATGCGCGGAGATGCAGAAGGGGCCGAAATGAAGGACTTTGACGACAGTTCATGGGAGAAAATCGGTCTGCCGCATTCATTCAGCATACCATATTTCATGTCCAAGGAATTCTATACGGGATACGGCTGGTATAGAAAGGACTTTACGCTCAACAGCAATGACATCAAAAAACAGATATATCTGGAGTTTGACGGTGTTTTTCAAGAAGCTGAAGTGTTTGTAAACGGACATAAGGCCGGAAGCCACGTGGGAGGATACACCGGATTCAGCATAGACATAACAGAATTTGCAACAAAAGGCGACAACACTGTGGCGGTAAGAGTCAACAATATATGGAAACCGGATGTGGCACCACGTGCCGGCGAACACGTATTCAGCGGCGGCATATACAGGAACGTGCGTATAGTGAAAACTCCGAAAGTGCACATTGCCTGGAATGGAATATTCGTAACAGCCGAAGGATTGAAAGAGTCGTCGGGAAAGAGAGCTGTGGCAGACATAGCCGCAGAAATAGAAAACAACAGCGACAAGGATGTATCTTGCACTATAGTAACCGACATTGTTGATACAGACGGCAAGGTCATCTCTTCTGCAGAAAAAAACATGTCTCTTAAAGCCGGATTAACTGGAACATGCAAGCAGAAGACCGGAGAAATATTATCCCCAAATCTTTGGAGTCCCGATAGGCCATATCTCTACAAAGCGGTCAGCAAAGTCATCATAGACGGGACGTTGATAGACAGCATACACACCGAATTCGGTTTCAGATGGTTTGAATGGACTGCCGACAAGGGATTCTTCCTCAACGGCAGACATCTCTATCTGCGCGGCGCCAATGTTCATCAGGACCAGGCCGGATGGGGCGATGCCGTGACCGACAAAGGGACATGGCGCGACGTGGCCATGATAAAGGAAGCCGGATTCAATATCATCAGAGGCTCGCATTATCCGCACTCACCGGCGTTTTCGGAAGCATGCGACAGACAAGGCCTGCTCTTCTGGTCGGAAGCTCCATTTTGGGGAATAGGCGGATTCAAGGGCGACGGATATTGGAATTCCAGTGCATATCCGGTAGATAAGAGGCACGAGGCAAGATTCGAAGAAAGCGCTCTTCAACAGCTTGAGGAGATGATAAGAATACACCGCAACCACCCTTCCATCATTGCATGGAGCATGTGCAACGAGGCATTCTTTTCTGCTCCCGAAGCTATGGGCGGAGTCAGAAGACTGCTCAAAAGAATGGTTGACCAGACTCACAAGCTCGACCCTACAAGACCTGCAGCCATAGGAGGTGCACAGCGTCCTCTTGCCGGCGAAAGAATAGACCTCATAGGCGATATTGCAGGATACAACGGTGACGGAGCTACTCAACCCGACTTTCAGAATCCTCCAAAGCCCAATATTGTATCTGAATACGGCAGTACCACAGCCGATAGACCTGGAAAATATTCGGCCGGATGGGGCGACTTGCAGAAAAACGATGGATGGAAAGGCTTCAGCTGGCGAAGCGGACAGATAATATGGTGCGGATTCGACCACGGAAGTATTGCAGGAAGCACGTTGGGAAAAATGGGTATAATAGACTATTTCAGGATTCCAAAACGTTCATGGTACTGGTACAGGCAAGAATATGCCGGCATACCTCATCCGGAATGGCCTGCCGAGGGAACGCCGTACAAGCTTAGCATAAAGGCATCGGAATCATGCAACGTCAAAGCCGACGGAACAGACGATGTAATGCTTACGGTAAATGTGCTCGACAAGAACGGCAAACTGCTAAGCTGTGCACCTGATGTTACACTGCGCATTGTTTCCGGTCCTGGAGAGTTTCCTACCGGACGTTCCATAACGTTCAGCCACGACAGCGACATAAGGATTCTCGACGGACAGGCGGCCATATCCATGAGAGCATACTACTCCGGCAAATCGGTCGTCGAGGCCGTATCCGAAGGTCTTGAACCGGCAAGGATCGAAGTAACGTTCTGCCATGCCCCAAAATATAAAAAGGGAGTTTCGCATGTGACCGAAGAACGCCGATATATACGCTTCACTAATACTACCGGAAATGCAGACAATCTCATGACATTCGGCATGAACAATCCTACATTTGCCAGCAGTACGAAAGCCGGAAAGACTCCTGGAATGGCGACCGACGGCAAAAAAGAGACCTCTTGGGAAGCCTCTGACGAAGATTCAAATCCTTGGATTATAATTGACACGGAAAAAGGACTTGAATTAGAAAAATTGATTGTATTTTTGGCAGAAACAGCCAGATACAGCTACAGTGTAGAAGTGTCGAACGACAATAAATCATGGACAAAAGCATTCTCGGATGTTTTTGACGCCAAAGCTGGAGATGTTCGTGAGAATGCCTTCTCGAAAGACATAAAAGAGAAAACCTTCAGGTTCGTACGCATCAGGTTCGACAAACAAAGCAAAGCTACATCTGTGGCAGAAATATCTGTAACTGGATATGTGAAGCAATGAAAAACCGATAAAAACGACCAAAACTTATTTATTGAAAACCAAAATGGGAAAAAAATGGAAATATAAGGTGCCGCCTGCCGCTGTATTCGTCGCATGCATGGCCGCATCGACATGCAGACTATCGGCAGAACAACCGCCAATGCAGCTGCACTACAAGACTCCGGCAGTCAACTGGATGACATCGGCATTGCCTCTGGGCAACGGAGAACTGGGATGCATGTTCTTCGGTGGGGTTATGTCGGAACAGATTATGTTCAACGAAAAAACATTGTGGACAGGAAGCACTACAATACGCGGGGCTTATCAACGATTCGGCGACCTGCATATCGACTTCAAATACGAGTCGGACGATTCCATCGGCTACGTGCGCAAGCTGGACATCGACAATGCCGTCGGCTCTGTCAGCTTCACCAACGGAGGAACACAATACTTGAGAGAATACATTGCAAGCTATCCGGACAAGGTTGTGGCATTGCACTTCAGTACACCGCAGGACGAAGGAAAGATAAACATGGCGGTACGCATGGACGATTCGCACAGCGGTTTCTATGCAGTCAACGGCAACACCATGTCCATCAATGGCAAGCTCGACCTGCTCAACTATTCGGCCACTGCAAAAATAGTCAGCAATGGCGGCCACGTCAGAACGTTTGCAGACAAGATTGCCGTAGAAGGTGCAGACGAGGTGACAATAATCCTTTCAGCAGGCACAAATTTCGACATTGCATCGCCTGACTATATAGGCATGGATGCACGTACACTTGAAAGCACAATAAGGAAAAGAGTCGAAAAGGCCAGCCGCAAAAGCTGGGATGAACTGAAAAGAAGACACATAGAAGACTATCGGAGACTATATGCAAGAACATCGCTCGACCTGAACGAAGATATGCCGGATTGTACAACAGATGAACTTATAAAGAATCACCGCGACAGCAGATATCTCGACATGCTGTATTTCCAATACGGACGTTATCTGATGATTTCTTCGTCAAGAGGCATGGCTCTGCCGAGCAATCTTCAAGGCATCTGGAACGGCGACAATACTCCGCCCTGGCAATGCGACATACACAGCAATATAAACGTCCAGATGAACTACTGGCCTGTAGAAACGACCAATCTGTCTGAATGCCACATGCCTTTTCTGGAATATATAGCAACTGAAGCTATGGCCAAACCTGAAGGCAGCTGGAAAAAGATTGCTCGCGAAGAGGGACTCCGAGGATGGGCCATAAAAACACAGAGCAACATCTTCGGATATACAGACTGGAACATCAACCGGCCGGCAAACGCATGGTACTGCATGCACCTGTGGCAGCACTATGCGTATACCAAAGACATCGGATATCTGGAAAAGACAGCCTACCCGACAATGAAAAGTACATGCGAATACTGGTTCGACAGACTTAAGGCCGATGCCGACGGAAAGCTCATTGCACCAAAGGAATGGTCGCCCGAACAGGGTCCATGGCAGGACGGCGTGGCATACGCCCAACAATTGGTATGGCAACTGTTCGACGAGACCTTAAAAGCGTCGGAAGAGCTCGACAGAAACGGGAAAAGAACCGACCAGCAGTTTGTTGAAGAACTGAAGGAAAAATTCGGGAAACTCGACAACGGTCTGCAAATAGGCTCATGGGGACAAATAAAGGAATGGAAAGAGGATACTCAGAATCTCGATGTGAAAGGCAACCAGCACAGACATGTCTCACAACTGATTGCCCTCTATCCCGGCAACCAGATTTCGCCTCACAAGAATGCAACACTCGCCGAAGCGGCCAGGACGACTCTCGAATCGAGAGGCGACCTTGGAACAGGATGGAGCCGTGCATGGAAGATTGCATGCTGGGCAAGACTTTTCGACGGAAATCATGCATACAAACTTCTGAAAGCGGCTCTGCACCCGTCAACGCTGACGGTCATAAGCATGGACAACGACAAGGGGGGAGTATACGAAAATCTGTTTGATTCGCATCCGCCGTTCCAGATAGACGGAAACTTCGGTGCTGCGGCAGGCATAGCGGAGATGCTCATACAGAGCAATGCCGGATTCATCAATCTGCTCCCTGCCCTGCCTGACGCATGGGCTGACGGTGAAGTCACTGGACTCAAGGCGGAAGGCAACTTCAGCATCGACATGGAATGGAAGAACAAGAAGGTGACCCGACTGAAAGTTACATCGGGTTCGGGAAGCAGATGCACAATCTACAACCCAGGAATGAGACTGAACAGAATAACTGACAGCAAGGACACCGAAATCAAGATGGAGAAACAAGGCGAAAGTATGGTTAGCTTTGATACAGAAAAAGGCATGACATACTGCTTTGATATATAAAATCAATATATAAAACAGTCATTAACTACATAATCACACGCACGGCTCTTCTCAACAAGAGCACAACAAAAGACAGGCTTCAAGCATGGAAAGAATTCTATGTACTTGAAGCCTGTCTTATAAATCCCGCAGATTGTTCCACATGAAACATTTGCTCTATAAAATGCACTTGCTCAATCTTTCACTTCATTTCATTCATACACATACCTGAAATTTGCTATGCGTGTCTTAGAAAGCGTGGTTCTAAAGCCGAACCATCCGGATGTAAGCGGCGAAGGGTCATCGAAATCCACCAACATTTCCCCATCGATATAATAACGTACATTGCCATCCTTGTTCTGAAGCTTTATGTGATACCACTTGTTGGCTTCCAGCAGATGTTTCTTGTCGAGATACTCCTTCAGTACAGGCGGACGCTTCTCAGCATTTTCCACACCCTCTGCATTGCCGTCATAACGGCGGAAACGAGTTGTAGTGTTGTAGTTTCCACCGAATCCCATATAATAAAGGCTCAATGTGTAGCATCTGTTGAAAATGCCTTGCCTCCATCCGGCACGTTCGAAAATGTTGTCAGGATACATAGGATCGGAAGCCATCCAGAAACAATTGAGGTCGCTCAAACGTTCATCGCTCTTGCCGTTGCAGACGACACATGCATCGTACTCAATCGTCACATCACCTTCAATCTTTTCCCTACGCCAAAGGGTAAGTCCCTTCGGTGCCATAATCTCACACGTGTCGCCGATGAAGGACACACTGTAATCCGGCGACTCCGACTCGACTATCCAATGTCTGGAGAAGCTCTCAGGATTCAGGCCTGAATCCTGGGCGCATCCGGCAAACGGACATGCACAGGACAACGACACCGCAAGAACGAGGTTGCATCTCATATGATTACAAAATCCAGCCATATCATAAACTTTTTTCATGTTGTGGTGCTTGATAACGGATACCCAATCTCATTCAGCCTCAAGAATGCGACAAAGTTCCTTCATGCCTTCCGAAGCACCCTTTCGGATTACTTCCACCTCTATGCCGTAAGGAACCTTAACAGGCTTGGGGTCAATGAGAAAAATTCTGGCGCCAGACGGGACATAGGAAATAAGTCCGGCCGCAGGATATACATTGAGAGACGTTCCGATTACAACAAATATATCGGCCTTCGAAGCGGCCACCGCGGCACGCTCCATCTCCGGCACGGCTTCGCCGAACCACACGATGAACGGACGCAGCTGCGAACCGTCTGCAGCCTTATCCCCCATTCGTATGACAGGGTCATCAACGGACAGTGTCTTTAAGCACCGCTTGTCATACGGATTACGCGAGGATGTGGCCTTCATAAGCTCACCGTGGAGATGCACGACATGAGCACTTCCGGCACGTTCATGAAGGTCGTCGATGTTCTGGGTGACAACTGTGGTATTGAACCTTCCGTCAAGCGAAGCCACAAGTCTGTGTCCTTCATTGGGCGATGCCTCCAGAAGCTTCCGCCTCAATCCGTTATAAAAATCAATGACTAGTTCAGGATTGCGCTCGTAGCCTTCAATGCTCGCAACCTGCTCCACAGGATAATTCTCCCACAAACCGCCAGCATCGCGGAAGGTGCTGATGCCGCTCTCTGCCGACATGCCGGCACCTGTAAGAAAAACTAGATTCTTCATAAGCCTAAAGAAATTCATCTCAGCACACATATTTCCAGCAATAGCGCCCAAGCATGTGTGTGTGTTTGGCAAAAATAACAAAAAATAATGTCGTTGAGCAGATTACCGACAAAATAAAAATGTAACTTTGTGCGCCAATGCCTGCACGATGTGCGCACGCAAAGCCGGCGGCACACGCTGCATGACAAGGCATTGGGGGAAAAATATTTTTCAAAAATAAATAACACTTATCACTATTTATGGACAAACTCAGCTATGCCCTCGGTCTCGGCATCGGACAGCAGCTTAAGAACATGGGCACAAAGGAAGATGTTAACATCGACGATTTCGCACAGGCAATAAGAGACGTATTGGACGAAAAACCGCTCGCCATACAGCATACAGAAGCACAGCAGATTGTAAACGCATATTTCCAGAAGATGGAAAGCCGCATGAACGCCGAAAAAGCCGAAAAAGGAAAGAAGGCTCTTGAAGAGGGCAAAAAGTTCCTCGAAGAAAACGCAAAGAAGGAAGGCGTGACAACTACCGCCAGCGGACTTCAGTATGAAGTGCTCAACGAAGGCGAAGGCAAGCACCCAAGCGCAACGGACAAGGTGCGCTGCCATTATGAAGGACGCCTCCTCGACGGCACCGTGTTCGACAGTTCATACCGTCGTGGCGAACCTGCAGACTTCGGACTAAATCAGGTCATCCCTGGATGGACAGAAGGAGTGCAGCTCATGCAGGAAGGTGCTAAATACAGATTCTACATACCTTACCTCCTCGCTTACGGCGAAGGCGGAGCTGGCGAACTCATCCCGCCTTTCAGCACATTGGTATTCGATGTAGAACTGCTCAAGGTGCTCTGATTACGCACGCAGGATGCAGACGCACCGGCAAATAGACTTTCAAACATTAAAAAAACAATACAAGAAAAATGAAAAAAGCAACCATTTTGGCCGCATCTATTGCGGCCCTCGCACTGGCTTCGTGCGGCAACGACGTCAAGCCTGAACTCACAACAAACGTCGACTCTCTCGCATACGACCTCGGCGTAGCTCAGGCAACAGGACTCAAGCAGTACATGACAATGCAGCTCGGCGTCGACAGCGCATACATCGACGAGTTCATCAAGGGTATGAACGAAGGCGCCACAAGCGATCAGGACAAGAAAAAGAACGCATACATCGCCGGATTCCAGGTCGGACAGCGCGTACAGATGATTTCAAAGGGCATGGCCAACGATGTATATGCCGGCGATTCAACAAAGACAATCAACACCAACAACCTCCTCGCAGGAATAATCGACGGACTCAAGGGCAAGGCCAAGATGACAGCTGAAGAAGCATTCGAGGCATATCAGAAGGGCATGGAACCAATCATGAACGAAAACCTCGCAAAGAAGTTCGCTGACAACAAGGCTGCAGGCGAAAAGTTCCTCGCAGAAAACAAGAAGAAACCGGGAGTTAAGACTCTTGCCGACGGACTCCAGTACAAGGTCATCAAGGAAGGTACAGGAGCTGTGCCTACCGACTCATCGACAGTAACAGTGAACTACGAAGGACGTCTCATCGACGGCACCGTGTTCGACAGCTCTTACGAGCGCAAGGAACCGATGGAATTCGTATGCAACCGTGAATTCATCAAAGGATGGACAGAAGCCATCAAGATGATGCCTGCCGGATCAGTTTGGGAAGTATACATCCCTGCCGAACTCGCTTACGGCTCGCGCGACATGGGCAACATCAAGCCTTTCTCAACTCTCATATTCAAGATTGAGCTCCTCAGCATAAAATAAAAACATGAAACAGGCGCACTCCTATGCGCCTGTACACACAATATCTCACTCTCAAACGCGGGCAGAGAAGGTAAGAATTGATTCAGAATTCTTGTCTTCTCTGCCATTTAAATTATACCAGATACAAACACTGAAAAAATCGAAACACCATAAAATGAAAACAAAGACATTCCTATCAGTCATGGCCGCCATGCTTGTTGCATGCACCGGAAATGCCGGAGCAACCGTAATGCAAGGCGACACGATACCTGCAACAAAACTGCAGCCTGCCAAAGTAGACAAAAAAGCTGAAAAACAGAATAAAAAAATGGCCAAGCAGGCAGAAAAAATTGCCAAGATGCAGGCAGAACTAGACCGTGCAAAAGCTGAATTTACAGAAACATACGGACAGTCGCCTACAAAGATAGATCTGACGGACAAACCGCTGCTGAGCAACGGTGGCGACTCTATCGCATATATATTCGGAACATGGCAGTCAGCAGGTCTTAAACCATACATAGTGCAGAAACTCAATGTTGACACTCTCTACATGAATGATTTCGTTATGGGAGTTCTCGACAGAGCCACACCAACAGGCGACAACAAACAAAAGGCAGCCTACAACTCCGGTCTAGACATAGGTACACAAATTGCCACAATGACCGACAATCTCGCACGCGACTACTACTCTGCTACACCAGGCAAGACAATCGACACACTGCTTCTTGCAAAATCCATACTCCGAGGAATGATGGGCTACAACGAGATTCCTGCAGACAGTGCCCAGCGACTCTTCGTCAGCACTATGGAAGCACGCCACAAGGCCAACCTCGAAGAAATGTACGGTCCTAACCGCCTCGCTGGCGAACAGTGGCTTCTCGACAACCAGAAGAAAGAAGGCGTCAAGGTTCTCCCAAGCGGACTTCAGTACAAGGTGCTCACAAAGGGCAACGGAAAGACTCCTACAGCCCAGTCGCAGGTAAGCGTAGACTATGAAGGACGCCTCATTGACGGTACAGTGTTCGACAGCTCTTACAAGCGCGGAAAACCGGCAACATTCCGCTGTTCACAGGTGATAAAGGGGTGGACAGAAGCGCTCACTCACATGTGCGAAGGCGATGTCTGGGAAATATACATCCCTTACCAGCTTGCATACGGAGAACGCGAAAGCGGAAAAATCAAACCTTACTCTGCCCTAATATTCAAGGTGGAACTCCACAAAGTTATCGACAGCAAGACAAGCGGAAAATAACGGAACACACACACTCTCTGCGCATTCACGACCTCTGGACAACAGGAACCTGAATACGCACATCACAGAATTATCAGGCCGGCGATGCCCCTTTAATGAAAAAAGGACGCATCGCCGGCTTTTTTTATGTCTACACTTCAGTCAATAAAAACAGCACTTCGGTATCTTCCCCATCCACCCCATCATATTTGATATAGCTTTTCGGTATCCAAGACACTATTTTTGTCTCAAAACCATAGAATACCAAGAGTATGAAGACTAAAATTCCCGTAGCCCTGATCTGCAGTATGTTCTTGCTGTCGTGCGGAAATACTGAGCCACAGAATAAAAACAGCAGGCCTATTGTGAAAACTGCAACAGTAGAGTACAGAGACTGCAGCAGTATGAGGCAATATCCATTCATTTCACGTCCGTACAGAGAAAGTACGCTGTCATTCAGAGTCGGCGGACAAGTGAAAATATTCGACGCCCAAAACGGACAATTCTTCAGAAAAGGAGAAGTCATTGCAGAGCTCGACAACCGCGACTTTCTGATAAGCAGACAGCGTGCAGAAGCACTGTTCGAACAAGCCAAAGCCGAATACATACGCATAGAAAAACTCTACCGCAAGAACAATATCTCAGAGACTGTTTTCGAACGTGCAAAAGCTGAATACGAACGTGCCAAGGCAGACCTAAACACTGTTTCAAATGAGCTTGAATACACACGTCTGACTGCACCGTTCGACGGATATGTTCAGAAAACCTACATCGAACGTTATCAGGACGTACGTCCGTCAGAACCAGCAGTAACATTCATCGACCTTTCAAGAATCAAGGTTGAAACATGTATACCAGAAAGCATGGCCTCGCACATCAACGGCAAAGGAGCTGAAAAATGCAGTATCAGTTTCGACGGAATAAAAGACAAAAGTTTTGTTCCGTCAGAAACATTCATGACTCAGAGTGCGGCCGACGACAACATATCATACATATTCACCGCCGTAATAGAAAATACAGGCAAAGAACTGCTCGGAGGCATGTCAGGATACATATCCATAGAATCCGACAGTACAATCCAAGACCGATGTGTAACAGTACCTCAGACAGCTGTATGCCACAACAGCCAAAACGGCACCTATGTCTGGACCATAGACAAAAACAACATGGTGAGCATGACACCGGTAAATATCGGACAACTTACGAACAGAGGTGCTATAGAAATAACCTCCGGTCTGAAAGCCGGCGACAAGATAGCCATCACAAACCTGCAGAATCTAACAGAGAACTTACAGATAACAGCCATAAACTGAAATACAGACAACAATTATGAACCGCATTTCGATATTCTTCCTCAAAAACAGAGCTTTCAGCTGGCTGCTCCTCATACTGATAATAGCAGGAGGTGCCATATCGTATTCCCAGATGGGAAAACTCGAAGACGCTCCGTTCACTATCAAGCAGGCCGTGGTAACAACGTCTTATCCTGGAGCTTCACCGCTTGAGGTTCAGCGTCAGGTAACAGATGTGCTGGAGGAAGCCATACAGTCGCTTGGCGAACTATACTATATAAAAACCGACAACCGCGCCGGCTTGTCCAAAATAACAGTCTATGTCAAGAAGGAAATACGTGCAAAAGACATGCAGCAGCTGTGGGACAAACTGCGCCGCAAAGTCAGTGACGCCCAAGCCAAACTGCCGGCCGGTGCCGGAACGTCGGTTGTAAACGACGATTTCGGTGATGTATTGGGCGTTTTCTACAGCCTTAGCGGAAACGGCCACTCATACAGAGAACTGGAAGATCAGGCAAAATACATCAAAAATGAACTCCTTTCTGTCAAGGATGTTGCAAAGGTTGAACTCTACGGCATACAAGGACGCACTATTGAAGTAAGCGTAAAGCCGTCTTTCCTTTCACAGAGCGGAATTACAATATCCGACATCGCCGCTACTTTCGACAGACAAAACGCCATAGTCGATGCCGGAGGCATAGAGACAGAATCCAACAGACTCAGGGTTGAAGCCTCCGGAAGTTTCAGCAGACTGGAAGAAATTGAAAACCTAACCGTTACATCGGCCAACGGAGAATTTTTCCGTCTGGGCGATGTGGCATCAATCAGCGAAAGCTACACAAAACCGGCACGCAACATGATGAAGGTCAACAACGTGCCTTCGGTCGGAATAGCCATATCCACTGTATCCGACGGTAATGTTGTGGAAATGTCAAAGGCCGTCAAAGAATGCATTGACAACATAAGCCGCAGCATGCCTTCGGGATTCAGCATTGAAACGATTTACGACCAAGGCCACGAATCGTCCGTAGCCAACGACGGTTTTGTGATGAATCTTATCATTTCGGTCATAACCGTAATAGCCGTACTGCTTTTCTTCATAGGCTTCAAGAACGGCATGCTGATAGGAAGCGGACTCATATTTTCCATCTTCGGCACACTCATCTATATGAATGCCACCGGCATCGCCCTGCAGCGCATGTCGCTGGCCGCCATAATCATCGCAATGGGTATGCTTGTAGACAATGCCATAGTGGTATACGACAGCGCACTGGTCAACATGCAGCGCGGAATGCGCAAACGAAAAGCCATCACAAGCGCCGTTTCATCAACATCAATGCCTCTTTTGGGCGCAACACTGATTGCCATACTTTCATTCCTTCCTGTATATCTGTCGCCTCATATTACAGGCGAGATACTTTCGTCGCTGTTCATCGTAATAGCAGTGTCACTGATGCTCAGCTGGATACTGGCAATAACGCAAAACGTATTCTTCATACAGGAGTTTGTCAGACGTCCGCGTCCGGAAGACCTGAAAGGCGAACTTTTCCAGGGACGTGCATACGACCTTTTCCGCAAGGCGCTCAAGACAGGCATACGCCATAAATACGCCGTGGCGGCATGCATGGTAGTTCTTCTGTCGCTCTCAGCCCTTGGATTCCGCCACATACCGCAGCAGTTCATGCCTCTGCTCAACAAACAATACTTCTCAGTGGACATGTGGCTTCCTGAAGGTGTAAGAATCGAAGAATGCGAGAAACAGGCATACAGCATATCATCGTATATCGACAGCATCGACGGTGTACGCAAGGTTTCTTCGTTCATCGGACAGACACCGCCAAGATTCTATCTTGCGAATGCTTCATACGGACCTCAGCCTAATTACGCGCAATTCATGGTCGAAGCCGAAAGTCCAGAACTGTCAAGAGAAATCCAGAAAGAGCTGTACGACAAACTGCCAGAACGTTTTCCTGATGCCGTAATCAGAGTGAACAGCTTTGAAATCAATTCCATTCCTCAGGCACTTATCGAAGCCAGATTCTGCGGCGATGATCCCGACGTGCTCGATTCGCTTACAAACAAAGCTATAGCCATAATGAAAAAGAACCCGAAAGTGCTGAACGCACGCAACGAATGGGGCAACATGGCAATGATGATAAAAATCGGATACGATCCAATCAAGGCAGGCAGACTGAACATGGGACGAAGCGACATGATGAATGCCGTTAAATCCATCAATGACGGTACACCTATCGGCATATACCGCGACAACGAGAACAAAGTACCAGTGCTGCTGCGCACAGACGATGCAGGAACATGGACATCCGACAAGCTTGAAGACATGCCTGTATGGAACGGAAACAGCTCGGCCCCTTTGGCACAGGCATCAAAAGACATCGACATAGCATGGGAATATCCTTTGGTAAGAACATACAACCGCAGATTGTCAATGGCGGCGCAATGTGACGTTAAAAAGGGATATACGATGAAAGAAGTGCATTCCGAGATAAGGGAAGAGATAGAAAACATGAAACTTCCCGAAGGATATACCTTCTTCTGGGATTCACAGTACAAGGACCAGAACGAAGCAATGGAAGCTCTTACAAAATACTTCCCTCTTGCAGTTGTGATGCTGACCATTATACTTGTGATGCTGTTCAACGGTTTCAAGCAACCTCTCATAATATTCCTCATACTGCCTCTGTCGGCAATAGGTGTTGTGCTAGGAATGCTCCTGACAGGCTTCCAATTCGGATTCTTCTGCATTGCAGGATGGCTTGGCCTCTTGGGAATGATTATAAAGAACGTTATCGTGCTTCTCGATGAAACCGACGTTCAGAGGAAATCGGGAAAGACTCCATACGAGGCAATAATAGAAGCGACTGTATCGAGAGCCCGTCCGGTATTGATGGCTGCACTCACCACCGTATTCGGAAGCATACCTCTGCTGTTCGACATTGTGTTCGGAGGCATGGCCGCCACCATCGTGTTCGGTCTGACATTCGCCACCCTGCTCACACTGTTCGTCACACCTGCACTGTATGCCATTGTATACAGGATAAAAGGATGAAGACAACTTTTATGCACTAAACACATATCCAAATAAAATAATTGGAACAATATGAAGAAATACATATTTTTGGCAATGTTGTGCATAGCATGCACATGCCGCTCGCAGGAAAACAGCATGCTGCAAGACTACAGAAACAAGGTCAGGGAATACAGCAGGGACATAAAGATGGCTGAAAAAACATCTGCCATAAAGAACGAAATGGTCAAATCGGCCTATGCAGACTTCCTGCCTACACTCTCTGGAAGTGCAAATGCCGGCTACACCGGCAATCCGATGCGGATAAGCAAAAGGATTGACGGCATCGATGCGCCGATAAACATCGAAGGCAACAATAAAAAATACGGAGCTTCACTGACTATCGAACAGCCGATATATACCGGCGGAGCAACAAGTGCCAAATATAAAAAGGCCAAAAAGGAAACAGAACTGTCGGACAGCGAAACAGAACGCATAATGAATGACATCACGTATAGCGCCGACGTTTACTATTGGAACAAAGTCGCATGCGGCGAGATGGTCATTATAGCCGAAAAATACCGAAACTCTGCAGCACAGCTTGTATCGGCCGTACGCACCAGAGTTGACGCTGGATATGCCGACCCGAACGATCTGCTCATGGCCGAAGTAAAACTTAACGATGCGGAATACAGACTTGCAAAAGCATGCACCGAAGCCGAAACTGCAAGACTTGCCATGAACTCGTTTTCGGGAATTCCGTCGGAAGACACGATTGCAACAGACAGCATCGTTGCTCCATTGAAACTTATGCCTGAAACGGCGGCGTCAATGGAAGAAGCTATGAGAAGAAGACCGGAAATGAAGTCGGCCGAATACGGAATAGAAATCCAAAGACAGGAAGCCAAAATTGCTTCGGCACAGTTCCGTCCACAGCTTACAGTCGGCATCGACGGAAGTTTCTCTTCGCCCGGCTATGATTTCAGACCCGACATGGATCCCAACTACACCATCTATGCTACGGTCCACATGCCTATATTCGTAGGAGGAAAACGAAGCACAACAAAAGCTGTAGGCAAATACAACATTGCCAAGGCGGAAGACTTCAGACAAAAGACCGAGGACGATATAAGGCTCGAAATAGAAACATGCACATACAACTGCTCTGAGGCCGTCAAGAAAGTCATACTGACCGAAAGCTCGCTCGAAAAAGCCGAAGCAAGCGAATGGCTGGCAATGGAAAGATATGACGAAGGAAACATATCTATTGTCGAAGCCATAAACGCACAGATTTACCGCATGGAAGCTGAAATAAACCATGTGCAGGCAAAACTGGACGCACAGATTGCCAAGAGCAGGATGTACAAGGCTATAGGAAATATTAACAACTAAAAATTGTATACGATATATGGCAAAAGGCATAAACTTTGCATCAAAATACATGTGGGACATGCTGCTGTATTCAGCAATGGGATGTTTCTCGCTGGTACTTCTCACCAACTACACCGACTTGCGCATGCCCCACAAAGACAACCTAATCACAGTACAGTCATTTGCCGCGGCCATAGTACTTTTCAACGGTGTCGGTTTCAGTATGCGCTTCATAAATGAGAAACAGAAAACCTTCTACAAATCTATTATGAAAAATCAGAACATGATGATTGTCTACTGGCTCACAGCTGGAATATTCCTGTTCTGCTCAAACTGTCTTCTGATGATATTCACAAAAATCATCATAGGTGCAGAAGCGCCTTTCAGGATACAGACAAACGGATTTATGGTTATCGGCGGCGTATGGCTGGTGGAACTGGTCATTGTGGGCCAATTCATGATAAACAGGTTTTACAGTGAAGTCATCAGACTTCTGAAACGTTCGGAAGAACTCGAAGAAAGCAATGCTCAAGCACGCTATCTGGCACTTCAGAATCAGCTCAATCCGCATTTTCTGTTCAACAGTCTGAATACACTCATAGCCGAAATAGAATACAATCCTCAAAACGCTGTAATTTTTACAAGAAACCTGTCGGATACATACAGATATATCCTTTACAGTCAGGACAAACATTCAGTACCAATAAGTGAAGAATTGGAATTCTTGAGAAAATACATTCAGCTTCACCAGGTAAGACTAGGCAACTGCATTGATGTAGATGCAGATATACCCAATGACCTCACCGACATGCCTATACCGCCTCTAACATTGCAGCTCCTTGCCGAGAACGTGGTCAAACACAATGTCATAAGCATGACGCATCCTATGACCATATACATAAGGACAGAAAAAAGCGATGAAGGATTCAAAATATGTTTTTCAAACAACATATGCCCCAAAATGGGTACAGGCAAATCGGGACACGGACTGAAAAACCTGTCTCAACGATGCGAAATGCTGTGCGGGAAAAAAATAGAAATTATAAATGACAACAACAGATTTACAGTCAAAATACCTATCCCAAATGAATGAAAACAATAAAATAAAAGCCGTAATAATCGAAGACGAGATTCCGGCATCAAGACTTCTCAACAAGATGATTAACGAGATTAGGCCTGATTGGGACATAACAGTACTTCCAGGAACGATAGAGGACTCTGTCAGATGGTTCAACGAAAACCAACATCCCGACATCATATTCCTGGACATACAGCTAACAGACGGTATATCGTTTCTATTCATCGACCAGGCCAAACCTAAAAGTGAAATTATCTTCACAACGGCCTACGACGAATATGCTGTAAGGGCATTCACAGTGAACAGCATAGACTATCTGCTCAAACCTATACACGCAGAAAGACTTGCTGAAGCTATAGAAAAATTCGAAAAAATGCACGCAAGAAATCTACAAGCCGAAATGGGCATGAAATTCAATCTTGCGGAACTTATGCAGGCGATGGAGAGAAAAGAAAAACAATACAGGAAACGGTTCCTTATCAGCGGAGGCAAGCGTCTGTATACCATTCAGGTTGACGACATAGCTTATTTCTACTCTTCAAGCAAAATAACGTTTGCTGTTACGAACGACGGCAAGACACATATGATAGATTTTACACTCAACAAACTGGAAGAACAGCTTGACGAGCACAGATTCTTCAGAGCCAACAGACAATTCATCGTATCAGCAGACGCTGTCAAAAATATTCAAAACTATTTCAACGGCAAGGCACTGCTGGAAGTACAACCTAAATCTGAAAGCCCTATACAGATAAGCAGGGAAAAAATACCTTTGCTTAAACTGTGGCTCAACTCGTAATGCTGATAAATCTCTGCTTCAACATGGCTAGAGCGCAACATGTGCAATACAATACACTAAGGCGACATGTTGGCAAGAAAATATACGGTCGTGCTCAACCGACAAAGACAACCATGCCATGTACCATAGCAGACAAGACATATACAAAAATCATAAATTAAGTCTTTTATGCCTCTATTTTTTGTTTTTTTCGCCGAAGAATGTAAATAAATAAAATGAATGTCTATATTTGCTTACAAAATGTTCATTATAAAAAAAGGAGGAGCATCAAAATGGAAAAGATAGACAAGCTAGACAAGCAGATTATGGACATAATTTCGTGCAACGCACGCATTCCTTTCAAGGACGTTGCGGCGGAGTGCGGAGTGTCGCGCGCGGCCATCCACCAGCGCGTTCAGAGACTTATAGAAATGAACGTCATCATCGGTTCGGGCTACCACATCAATCCGAAGAGCCTTGGCTACACTACCTGCACGTACGTGGGTATCAGGCTGGAAAAAGGATCAATGTACAAGACTGTGGTGGACGAGCTGAAGAAGATTCCGGAAATAGTGGAATGCCACTACACCACGGGCCCTTACTCCATGCTCATCAAGCTGTATGCACGCGACAACGAACAGCTCATGGACCTGCTCAACAACAAAATTCAGGGCATTCAGGGCGTTGACTCTACAGAAACCCTGATTTCGCTCGACCAGAGCATCAAGAAGGAGATTCCTATCAGCATCTGACAACAGAGGAGAAAGAAGGAGGACAACGGCACGATGACAATTAATTGGGAAGGTCTGCTCATCGGCGTATGCACGTTCGCCATCATCGGGGCGTTCCACCCCGTGGTGGTGAAATGCGAGTACTACACTGGCACCCGCCTCTGGTGGGTGTTTCTTGTCGTAGGCCTCGGCGCAGGCGCCGGTTCGCTGTTTGTAGCGGACACGTTCTGGGCATCACTGCTGGGCGTATTCGGATTCTCCAGCCTGTGGACGGTCAAGGAACTCTTCGAGCAGGAGGAGAGAGTGCGCAAGGGGTGGTTCCCGAAAAATCCGAAGCGCAAATACAAGTTTTGAACGGTGCGGATGAAAAAGCCGTAATCTGCGACTGTGAGGAGACAAGAAGAAAAAAAGGGAAAGAAAGGACTTATGGACGGTTTCAACTGGACAGACATTTACGACGGGCTGTGCGCCGGTGCAAGCGATGCGGGGAGCAAAACTCCACTGATAGGCATCACAGGCAATCTGGACAATCAGACATGCACGCTCGCTGAAGGTTACTGGAAGGCTGTACTCGGGGCGGGGTGCATGCCGGTGATAATTCCGCCCCACGACGACACTGCGGCCCTTGGCGCTCTGCTAGACAGGCTCGACGGAATTCTGCTGAGCGGCGGAGGCGACATAAATCCGCCTCTGCTGGGCGAGGAGCCTGTACGGGAACTTGGATCGGTAAATCCCGTGAGGGACGTGCAGGAACTCGTCCTGACACGCCTGGCGGCAGACAGGCAGATACCTGTGCTGGGCATATGCCGGGGCATACAGATAATGGCGGTGGCCCTTGGGGGCGAGGTCTACCAGGACATGGCGTCGCAAATGGAAGGACCTGTGATGAAGCACAGTCAGCAGATGGACAGACGCTATGCTTCGCACAATGTCGACATCGACGGGGACAGCATGCTGTTCAGCATCTTCGGCAAGGAAAAACTGGCCGTAAACTCGTTCCACCATCAGGCCGTCAAGCGGGCGCCGCACGGTTTCAGAGTGTGCGCAAGAAGCGCAGACGGTGTCATCGAAGCAATCGAGAGCACCGAATACAAATCGATGATAGGTGTGCAGTGGCATCCGGAATGCTTCTGCCTGCGCGGTTCACACGTCATGGACCCGTTGTTTGCATGGCTTGCCAGAGAAGCACGGTCGTTCATGGAGGCAAAGAATCTACACAAGCGCATACTGACATTTGATTCCCATTGCGACACGCCGATGTTCTTCGGCAAGGATATCGATTTCGGCAAGCGTGATTCAAAGATACTCGTAGACCTGCACAAGATGCATGAAGGTCACTTGGATGCATCGGTCATGGCCGCATACCTTCCTCAAGGTGATAGAGACGAAGAGTCTCTTATCTGTGCAACGGCTAAGGCCGACCAGATTATCACACGCATTGAAGAGCTTGCGGCACGCCACTGTACGGAGATGGACATTGCCTATACGCCCGACGACCTTTACAGACTGAAGCACGAAGGCAAGAAGGCTGTCATGATTGGCATAGAGAACGGTTACGCCGTAGGTCTGAACATTGACAATGTGGAGCATTTCAGAAGGCGCGGAGTTGTCTACATGACATTGTGCCACAACGGCGACAACGACATCTGTGACTCTGCTCGCGGCAATGGTGAACACGGTGGAGTCAGCGAGTTCGGTGCGAGGGTCATCGGAGAGATGAACCGCACGGGCATGATGGTCGACCTCTCCCACGGAGCAGAATCGAGCTTCTACGATGCACTCGAAATCAGCCGTACGCCTATCGTATGCTCTCACTCGTCTGCAAAAGCATTGTGCGACCATCCGCGCAACTTGACAGATGAACAGATGAAAGCTCTGGCCAGAAAAGGTGGTGTGGCACAGGTTACGCTCTACCACGGATTTTTGCGCAAGGAAGGTGAAGCGTCCATCATGGATGCCATTGAACATCTTAACCACATGGTAAACGTGATGGGCATCGAGCATGTAGGCATCGGCACCGACTTCGACGGAGACGGAGGAGTGAGCGGATGCGCTTCTGCCTCAGAACTGATAAATTTCACCCGCAAGCTGATGGCCGAGCGATACAGCGAAAAGGACATCGCCCTCATCTGGGGAGGCAACTTCCTGAGAATAATGGCCGAAGTGCAGAAATTTGCTTCTACAGGCGAACTTTAACCCTTCTGATGCTCATGGCTCGGTCCGAATCAAGTTTGGACTGATTTTTAGAATATAAAGCATATATAAACGAAAATAGGAAAGGACAGACATATTTATGAAATCCATATTGACAGTTGCGGTGTCGGTGGCTCTGGCTGCCATGACAGTCTCATGCGGAAATTCAGGCAATCAGAAAAGTGATGCCGAAACTGAAAAGAAGGAAGTCGACGTGCCTGCATTCAGCGCCGATAGTGCCTACGCCTACACGGCGGCTCAGTGTGCCTTCGGCCCAAGAGTGATGAACAGCGAGGCCCACGACAAGTGCGGCGACTACATAGCCGGTAAATTTAAGGCGTTCGGTGCTGAGGTAATTTCTCAGAACGCTGAACTGACGCGCTATGACGGTTTGAAACTTAAAGCACGCAACATTATAGCTTCGTACAACAAGGACAATCCTGTTAGGGTAATGATTTGCAGCCATTGGGATTCGCGTCCTTGGGCTGACAACGACCCGAATGCCGATAAACAGAAAATGCCTATCGACGGTGCAAACGACGGTGCAAGTTCTATAGGAGTAATGCTCGAAATGGCTCGTCAGATTCATGCAAAGGCACCAGAAATCGGCATTGATTTCATCTGTTTCGATGCAGAAGATTGCGGAAAACCTCAGTGGGCCGAAAAGGAGGATGAGGACAATGAAGCAACTTGGTGTCTCGGCTCGCAGTACTGGTCTGCAAACATGCACGAGGAAGACTATTTCGCACGCTACGGCATATTGCTTGATATGGTCGGCGGACGCGGTTCTGTATTCATGAAGGAAGGCTTCTCCGTGCAATATGCATCTGATGTGGTCAACAAGGTCTGGGATGCAGCCGAGAAAGGCGGTTATGGAGCTTATTTCAAGAATGCAGGCGGCGGATACGTCACTGACGACCATCTGCCTGTCAACCGTATAGCCGGAATACCTTGCATAGACGTGATAGGAAGCGATGCCGAGAATGGCGGATTCCTGAAAACATGGCATACTGTCAATGATAATATGGACAACATCGACAAGGGTACGCTGAAAGCTGTCGGACAGACAATGATGGAGGTTATTTACAACGAAAAATAACATGCAGATGAATGAATGCGCACCGTTTTGATGCGTATTCTTCGGCAAGCATGATGAATAAACAAAAACTGCATAAACATTATGACAATACAAGAAGCTGAACAGGAAATAATTGACGAATTCAGTGATTATGACGACTGGATGGACAAATATCAGCTTCTCATCGATTTGGGCAACGAACAAGAGCCTCTCGACGAGAAGTACAAGACTGAGAGCAATCTGATTGACGGATGTCAGAGCCGTGTATGGCTTCAGGCAGATTATAAGGACGGAAAGATACATTTTCAGGCAGAGAGCGATGCTCTTATCGTGAAAGGCATTGTTTCGCTGCTGTTGAGAGTATTCTCTGACCGTACGCCTGACGAAATTCTCAATGCAGACCTGCATTTCATAGAAGAAATCGGACTTAAAGAGCATCTTTCTCCGACACGAAGCAACGGACTTGTGGCAATGATTAAGCAGATTAAGCTTTATGCCATGGCTTTCAAGGCTAAAGAAGAAGAGGAGAAAGCCAAGTAGCAATGCATTGAAATTGCGGTGTCCTTTTGATGAACGTGCATGACATACATCTCATACAAAAGGCAGCTTGTTGAATATCTTTTTGAAAGATAAAAATATCACAGTTGAAAGATAAAAAGATGATGGCAGAAGAAACAAACACTACAGTTGTTCTTCTGCCATCAGCATTTTAGGGTGAATGTATAAAGACATTTTCAATAAAATATGGTATTTTTGCACAATTTTTACATTTAAGCGGCAAAAAAGTAAATTTGTGGACAAAACATTTATGAAAAAGAACAATATAAGCATCTTATGAAAATTTCAGGATTCAAGCCGGTTCTTCTTCAGGACCTGCGCAACTACAGTAAAGAGAAATTCACCGCCGACCTCATGGCAGGCATCATCGTCGGCATAGTAGCTCTGCCTCTAGCCATTGCTTTCGGTATAGCATCAGGTGTAACGCCCGAAAAAGGCATCATAACAGCCATTGTAGCGGGTTTTGCCATCTCCATGTTCGGAGGGAGCAAAGTGCAGATAGGAGGCCCCACAGGCGCGTTTATAGTAATAATCTACGGCATCATACAGGAGTACGGTCTTGAAGGGCTTGCCATAGCTACAATAATGGCCGGTGCCTTCCTAGTGCTACTCGGTGTGTTCCGTCTTGGAACCATCATACGCTTCATCCCCTACCCCATCGTCGTCGGATTTACAAGCGGAATAGCGCTCACCATCTTTACGACTCAAATAAAGGACTTGCTGGGACTGCAGATGGACGAGGTACCGGCTGACTTCATATCAAAATGGATAGCATACATCAAGAATCTCGGTAACGCAGACATGTGGACTGCAATCGTAGGCATAGCCAGCATAGTAATAATAGCCCTCACTCCGAAGATCTCGAAGAAAGTTCCAGGTTCACTTGTGGCTATCATTGTGATGACCCTGCTGTGTCTGGTTTTGAAGAGCCAGTTCGGTATATCAGTAGATACAATAGGCGACAGGTTCAGCATAAGTTCGGAACTGCCTTCTGCACAGGTGCCTGAGATGAGCTGGGCAACGCTCAAGGGACTTGTACAGCCGGCAATAACCATTGCAGTTCTTGGTGCCATAGAATCACTTCTGTCGGCCACAGTGGCCGACGGTGTGACTGGACAGCGCCACAACTCCAATCAGGAACTTATCGGACAGGGAATAGCCAACATACTCTCTCCCCTCTTCGGCGGAATACCTGCCACAGGTGCTATAGCTCGTACGATGACAAACATCAACAACGGCGGACGAACACCTGTAGCTGGAATAATACATGCGGCCGTACTGCTTCTGATATTCCTTTTCCTAATGCCTTATGCCCAATACATTCCTATGTCGTGCCTTGCAGGCGTACTGGTAATTGTGGCCTACAACATGAGCGGATGGCGTACGCTGAGAGAGATGGCAAGCAATCCTAAATCGGATGTCGTTGTGCTCTGGCTCACTTTCGTGCTCACCGTTGTGTTCGACCTCACTGTGGCCATTGAGGTAGGCATCATACTTGCCTGCTTCATGTTCATGAAGAGAATGACGGAAACAACACATGTCTCTGTTCTCACAGATGAGATAGAGGCCAATGCCGAAAGCGATTTCGAGGTCCACAACGAAGAGAATCTTATCATCCCCGACGGTGTGGAGGTCTATGAAATCGACGGTCCTTTCTTCTTCGGTATAGCCAACAAGTTCGACGATGTCATGGCCGCTATGTCCGACAAGCCTAAAGTGAGAATAATACGAATGAGAAAGATTCCGTTCATCGATTCTACTGGCATACACAATCTCCACAACCTCATTTCCATGAGCCATAAGGAGGATATAAAGATAATTCTTTCCGGTGTGAATGACGATGTAAGGAGGATGCTCGAAAGAAACGGCTTCAACGAACTTGTCGGCAAGCGGTTCATCTGTCCGAACATCAACGTAGCGCTCGAAGTTGCGTCCGAAGAGGTAAGCCGAAAATAAAAAGACCTCCTGCGGACGCAATCCGAAACATGAATGAAAGTAAATGTCAATATCTGAATGAACTTCCTCCGAGGAACTCGCGCAGAAGCGATGTAGGCGGAAGTTCTCTGCTTGAAATCGGATAAAATAATCTCAAGAACATCTTAAGCCTGAATGCCTCTGCGTATTCAGGCTTATCTTCTTGTACGTTGTCGAGAAGAGGCATCACCTGGTTGCGCAATACGGCCAGTTCGAAAAGAAGTGCACTGTTGAACATGGCGTCGGCACGTTCCTGATAAGGGAATATCCACTTGTCTTCGCCACGGCGCACGCTCGGCCATCGTCTTATCGTTTCTTCGGCAGAACAGCCGCGGTACTTGTAGTCGCGCACGATGCGTCGTATCATACGGTTGTCCGTGTTAGGAATATAGTTGTGGTCGTCGAGCTTGATTGTTGTAAGTGCTGATACATATATCTTGTATTTTCTGTCCTCAGGAATCTTTTCCGTCAGCATAGGGTTGAGCGCATGTATGCCCTCAAGCACAAGAATCATGTTTTTCTCCAGTTTCAGTTTCTGTCCGCTCGCCTCGCGCTTTCCTGTCTGGAAGTTATATCGCGGAAGTTCTATCTCCTCGCCCGAAAGGAGCTGGTTGAGCTGTTTGTTGAAGTAGTCGAGGTCGAGCGCATATATAGACTCGAAATCATAGTCGCCGTTCTCATCCTTTGGGGTATCCTCACGGTCGAGGAAATAATCGTCGAGCGACACCGGATAAGGTTTTCTGCCTGATGTCATGAGCTGTATGGACAGACGTTTGCTGAACGTAGTCTTTCCGCTCGACGAAGGACCGGAAATAAGTACCACTCCCACATTCTCACGGCTGCAGATGTCGTCGGCTATATGAATGATTTTCTTTTCCTGCAGTGCCTCTGACACCATTATCAGGTCGGTTGCCATACCGCGTTTGCACGAGAAATTGAGGTCGCCGACAGTGCTCACTCCGATAAGTTTCTCAAGTCTGTGGTCTTCACGGAATACACTGAGCATCTTTTCCTGTTTTATTACGTCGCCCAGTTTATTCGGTTCCTTGATGTCCGGCACTCGCAGGAGCAGACCGTCGTAGTACTTCACAAGGTCAAACAGCTTCAGGAATCCGGTGCTCGGTACGAGCGAACCGTAGTAATAGTCGATAGTATCTTCCAGTCGATAGTAGAACGAATAGAGCGTGCCGAGGCTTTCATACAGACGTGCCTTGCTCTCCATGCCCTTGTCGCGGAAAAGTTTGACGGCATCAGCCGTAGGACATTCCACACGATGGAACTTCTTGTCCTTGGCTATGATTTCCTTCATGCGCTCCTTGAGCTTTATGGCATCCTCCAGTTCCAAATCCCTGCCGAGATTGAGAGTGAAATAATATCCGTTTGACACAGGGGCCTCCATAAGCATTGACACTCCCGGGAAGAGTTCCTCCACAGCCTTCCACAGCACGAAGCACAATGAACGTACGTACACACGACGGGCCGCCGCCGAGGTTATATCCAGAAAGCGTACCTGCTTGTTGCTGAAAACTCTGAATCGCAATCCCTCTATCTTATTGTTCACCAATGCACACAACGGCTGGTTCTCCATCTTAAGTTCCATGCCCTCATAGATGTCCATAAGCGTGACCCCGAAGTCAAAATCCTTCGTCATGCCGTTGTTCTCGCAATATATCTGCAGTTTATTATCCATAAGCTTTTCAGTATTAAATTGCTTAAAGATAAAAATTTAAAAAGTGCAGTCTGCAAGGTTGTATGATTATTTAATCTGAAACGTCCGATTATTCATCATTTTTAACCCTGCACGCGGCACTTTGCATTACACATAAGCACTTACGTGTGATATGCTACAATCCTCCGTCGAAAATCCATACGCCTTTATCGTTGTCGTTTCTCAGCATTATGTACCGTTCCTTCACATTCCCTTTTCCGTCCTTCAGTTCGAAAGGGACTTTTACTCCGCTGTAGCCTTCTTCATGCACAGGGGCTCCTACAGACGAAATCGTGTACGTAGCATAAAGCTCGTGCAGAGTAGAGAACGTTTCCGACGATATCATTCCGTCGATACCGCTTTCCTCGCCTGTTATCAATGCATTGACCATACGGCGTGCAGCATCCACGGCACTCTCTCCTGCATGTCTGGCATGAGGCACATTCCACTGTCCGCAATGTTGCCAATCGTAAGAGGCGAAAGGCACACTTTTCAGGCTGTCCAGGTCGATTGGAATGTTATACCTTATGCTGACGGTATACATGACGAGAACGTCTTTTTCTCCATCGTTCTGCCACATTCTAAAACTCTTCAGCAGACCTGATGCAACATCAAAGACATACTCGCGTCTGAAAGCCGGTTCTCCGCTTTTTTCAGAACTCTCAGCAACATCAAGTTTTATTTCATTTCCGGTCTTCTCCATGAGACATCCGTCACCGTTGTCAGAGGAAATACGTTTCTTTTCACGTCCAAGTATCTGTTCAGGACGAATAAGGTCCTTGAACACACCGTCGACAAGGTTATCGTCCTTGTCGCCAATGACACCGAAATGTCCGCTTATCGGCCACATGTACATCCTATGCGAATCGAATACCACATGACGCCCGCCCTCGCGATCGAGACGCCAATAAAGCGAATCGCCCTGATGGACAACCCTGAGCTTATGGTTTATGAAACCGCTCTCTGGGAAAAAGAACTCAAAATTCTCATTCGGATAAGTGCGAACAGCCATGTCAATCTCCATGTTTCCCACGTTGCCTACACTGTAAATGCCGTTGTCGAGAACACCAATAGGATCGGCTTGGGCTCCTGTAGACATGAATTCGCTGTATCCGACCGCTGCTCCGGCAATGAAAATCATCACTGCTGCGGCCACAGAACCCACAGTCCTTAAAAATCTGCTCCGTGCGGGCCTGCGCTTCGCATGTGCGTCAGGCATGTGCTTGGGCGTGAGCAAATCTACAGTCTCGTAAAATCGCTTATAATAAGCTCTGCACTCCGGACATTCCTTCATGTGCTCTTCCATTTCAGCCGTAACAGAACCGTTGCCGGCTGTCTCGGCAACCATATCTCTAAATCTGATGCAATCCATACTTTTTCCTTTCTTCTGCTTAAGGTTAATGACTCTCCGACATCTTCAGGTCGAGCAACTTCCTGACCTTCTCAATGCCATACTTGAAACGCGACTTCACCGTGCTCTCCGGAAGACCTGTCATCTGTGCTATGTCGCCGAACTGAAGCCAGCCTATCGTTCTCAGACGGATTACTTCTGCCTGTTCCTCCGGAATCATTGCGAGAAGAAGCGTGATGCGTTTGAACTCACTCTCAAAACTCTCGCTGCTGTCCATGGTTTCCGACGGAAACTCGGACTCCCGTACACTGCCCAAGGGTATGGACAGGAACGAGCGTGAACTTCTGACGTGGTCAACGCAAGCATTGTAAACCGAGCGGAACAGATACCTGCGCACTGCATCTGCGTCGGTTCTCAAGCCGCCATTCGAGCAAACCCTTGAATATACGTTCTGAATGATGTCCTCGGCATCATCCATATTGCCTATGTGGTAACAAGCATATCTGAGGAGATTTGCTCTTTCGTGTTCCATTATTTCAACTAATTCTTTTCTCATACAATTGCTGTATTAACTGAATGGGCGGTGCACCGTGCCTTTCTGCAATAAAATACGTACAAAGGCTTCAAAAGACGCAGCAATCACATGTTTTTTTCATCAAAAAAAGCGCCCTACGGCTGTATCTGAAATATTGCGAGCCCTCGCGCTGTATGTTTTGAGCGCCCGCGGACATCATTGCGAGCCCTCGCGGCTGCACCGATGAGGGCTCGCAGTGGAAATAGACGTCGGGCAAAGTTTCCGATTTACCCGAAAAAACATTATCTTAGCTGAGTTTTTCGACAAACATGTTTTAGAAAAAATCACAAAAGACTATATGGCTAAGGCAAAAGACGAATTGACGCCGATGATGAAGCAGTTTCACGACCTGAAGGCCAAGCATCCTGATGCGCTGATGCTCTTCAGATGCGGCGACTTCTACGAGACATACTGCGAAGATGCCGTCGCGGCGTCGGAGATTCTCGGCATAACGCTGACCAAGCGCAGCGGCGGTGCCGGAAAGAAGGAGGATGCCACGCAGATGGCAGGTTTTCCCCACCATGCGCTCGACACTTATCTGCCCAAACTCATCAGGGCGGGAAGGCGTGTGGCCATCTGCGACCAGTTGGAAGACCCTAAACTGACCAAGAAGCTGGTGAAGAGAGGCATAACGGAACTTGTCACGCCGGGTGTTGCCATGAGCGACAATGTGCTCAACTACAAGGAGAACAACTTCCTGGCGGCCATACATTTCGGCAAATCGGCTTGCGGTATAGCTTTTCTCGACATATCCACAGGCGAATTTCTTACTGCCGAGGGAACAACGGACTACATCGACAAGCTCCTCGGCAACTTTGCTCCTAAAGAGGTGCTTTTCGAAAGGGGACGCAAACCTATGTTCGAGGGCAATTTCGGTAACAAATTCTTCACTTTCGAGCTCGACGACTGGATTTTCACGGAGCAGTCGGCCAACTCGAAACTGCTTTCGCATTTCGGAACAAAGAGTCTTAAGGGATTCGGTGTGGACCATCTGAAGAACGGAATAATCGCCGCCGGTGCCATTCTCTATTATCTGGAACAGACACAACACACACACATAAGCCACATACGCTCCATATCGCGCATAGAAGAGGAGAAATACGTACGCCTGGACAAGTTCACCATCCGAAGCCTGGAATTGCTCGGTTCGATGAACGAGGGCGGAAAGAGTCTGCTCGAGGTTATGGACAAGACCATAAGTCCGATGGGAGGACGTATGCTGAGACGCTGGATGGTATTTCCGCTGAAGGACGTAAAGCCTATCGAGGAGAGGCTCAATGTGGTTGAATACTTCTTCCGCGAACCGGATTTCCGCAATACTGTCGAAGAACAGCTGCACCGGATAGGCGACCTTGAGCGTATCATCTCAAAGGTGGCCACAGGACGTGTCTCGCCACGCGAGATAGTACAGCTGAAGGTGGCTCTGCAGGCCATCAAACCGATAAAGGAGGCATGCGAAGCGGCCGACAACGACAGCCTGCGCGCCATAGGTGCAAAACTTAATCTGTGCGAAGCTCTGCGCGACAAAATAGACAAGGAGATAAACAGCGATCCGCCTTTCCAGGTGAACAAGGGAGGTGTGATAGCCGACGGTGTGGACAGCGAACTCGACGAACTGCGCAGGATAGCCTATTCGGGCAAGGATTATCTCTTGCAGATACAGCAGCGCGAAATCGAAGCGACGGGCATACAGAGCCTTAAAATAGGCTACAACAGTGTGTTCGGCTACTACATGGAGGTGAGAAACACATTCAAGGAAAATGTTCCGCCCGACTGGATAAGAAAACAGACGCTCGTCAATGCTGAGCGCTACATCACGCAGGAGCTGAAGGAGTACGAGGAGAAGATTCTCGGAGCGGAGGAAAAGATTGTGTCGCTCGAAACCAAGCTCTTCAACGAACTGGTGATAAATGCGGCCGACTATATTCCTGCCATACAGATAAATGCCAACCAGGTGGCAAGGCTCGACTGTCTGCTCTCGTTTGCCGAAACGGCAAGGGAAAACAAATATATACGTCCGGTGGTTGAGGACAGTGATGTGCTCGACATAAAGCAGGGACGCCACCCGGTTATCGAACAGCAGATGCCTATAGGCGAAAGCTATGTGGCCAACGACATATATCTGGACACGCAGAAACAGCAGATTATAATCATCACCGGACCTAACATGGCCGGAAAATCGGCTCTCCTGCGTCAGACGGCGCTCATCACGCTCATGGCACAGATAGGCAGTTTCGTACCTGCCGAAAGCGCACGCATAGGTCTTGTAGACAAGATTTTCACCCGTGTCGGTGCAAGCGACAACATATCGGTGGGCGAATCGACCTTCATGGTTGAGATGAACGAGGCGGCAAACATACTCAACAATATTTCCCCGCGCTCGCTGGTGCTGTTTGACGAATTGGGACGCGGAACATCTACCTACGACGGCATATCCATCGCATGGGCCATCGTGGAATACATACACGAGAACACCAAGGGCCGTGCACGTACGCTCTTCGCCACACACTATCATGAGCTGAACGAGATGGAAAAGTCGTTCCCGCGCATCAAGAACTTCAACGTATCTGTGAAGGAGGTCGACGGCAAGGTCATATTCATGCGTAAGCTCGTTCCTGGCGGCAGTGAGCACTCTTTCGGTATACATGTAGCAAAGATTGCCGGAATGGCTCCCAGCATCATTAAAAGGGCAAATCAGATACTGAAAGAACTGGAGAACAACAACTCGGGCAACGGTGTGTCGCGCCCTACGGCAGAGATTGCAGAATCGCGGGAGGGCATGCAGTTGAGCTTCTTCCAGTTGGACGACCCGGTGCTGTGCCAGATACGCGACGAGATTCTCAATCTCGACATAAACAACCTGACGCCTATGGAGGCTCTCAACAAACTCAACGATATAAAGAAAATAGTTGGAGGGAAATAGATCCTCGGCATAGAATGCAAGTGTTTGGCAATAGATATAAAACAGGCCGGCTTTGACGATTATATGTGTCAAAGCCGGCCTGTTGTTTTGTATTTCTGCAGCTTGTGAAAAGCCTGCATCGTGTGCTGTCATGGAGCAGTCATCGAAATCAATATTTCTTTTTGTCTGCAAGACTGCGCAGCCATCGACCGCCTATCATGCAGTATATGCCGATGATGACGAACGGAATGCTGAGAATCTGTCCCATGTCGAGAAGCATGCCCTGCTCGAAGTCAACCTGTTCTTTCTTGAGGAATTCCACAAAGAAGCGGAACGTGAAGATTGTGGCAAGACAGAATCCGAAAAAGAATCCTGTGCCTACCTTTTCGCGGTGCTTCATATATATGACAACGCCGATAATGAATATTATGAAGTAGGCAATGGCTTCATAGAGCTGTGCCGGATGGCGCGGTGCGAGCATGCCGTCGACCAGTGCATCGCGTGTGTGGAAGATGAATGCCCAAGGCACATCAGTCGGCGTTCCGATAATTTCTGAGTTCATGAGATTGCCAAGGCGTATCATGCAGGCCGTCATCGGTGTGGCGATGGCTATGTTGTCGAGCACACGCAGGAAATTTACTCCTGTCTTGCGCACATAGAGCACGAGAGCTACGAAAAGACCAATAGTTCCTCCGTGGCTTGCCAAGCCTTCGTAGCCTACAAACTTCCATCCGTCGGGAAGCAGGCGTATCGGCAGAATCATTTCGACGAAATGCGTGAAGCTCGTGAGATAATAGTCCGGTTCGTAGAACAGGCAGTGGCCCAGACGCGCTCCGATGAGTATGCCGATGAAGCAATAGAACAGAAGCGGGTCGAACTTTTCGTCTTCAATCTTCTGCTGCTTGTAGAGCTTCTGCACAATCAGATAGGCGAACAATATGCCGACGAGCCAGCAGAGAGAATACCATCGTACTGAATATCCGAAGATGCTGAAGGCTTCCAGTTCGGGAGCCCAGTCGATGAATGCCGTTGTAAACATAGCTGAAATGTTTTTGTGTTGTTGTGTGAAGGCACCGTTTTATACGTTGAATCGGAAGTGCATGATGTCGCCGTCCTGTACGACATAGTCTTTACCCTCGATTCCGAGCTTTCCGGCTTCGCGTACGGCCGCTTCAGAACCATACTTGATATAATCCTCATACTTGATGACTTCTGCGCGTATGAAGCCTTTTTCGAAGTCTGTATGTATCACTCCTGCGCACTGAGGAGCCTTCCATCCCTTGTGGTAGGTCCATGCCTTGACTTCCATCGGTCCGGCAGTGATGAATGTTTCGAGGTTGAGCATCTTGTATGCGGCCTTGATGAGACGATTGACACCCGATTCCTCCAGACCAAGTTCGGCAAGGAACATCTGGCGGTCCTCATAGTTGTCGAGTTCAGCTATGTCGGCCTCTGTACGTGCTGCGACAACAAGAATTTCAGCGTTTTCTTCTTTGACGGCCTCGCGCACCTGGTCGACGTATTTATTGCCGCTTACCGCGCTTGCGTCATCAACATTGCATACGTAGAGCACCGGTTTTGTGGTCAGCAGGAACAAACTCTTTGAATATGCCTGTTCTTCCTTGCTGTCGAACTGCACTGTACGTGCAGATTTGCCCTGCTCGAGAGCTTCCTTGTAGGCCAGAAGCACTCCGTATTCCATCTTGGCATCTTTGTCGCCTCCTACTTCGGCAACCTTCTTTACCTTTGTCATACGGGCCTCTACAGTCTCAAGGTCTTTGAGCTGGAGTTCTGTATCAATGATTTCCTTGTCGCGCACCGGGTCGACAGTACCGTCGACATGAGTGACATTCTCATCGTCGAAGCAGCGGAGCACGTGTATGATAGCGTCTGTTTCGCGTATGTTGCCCAAGAACTTGTTTCCGAGACCCTCACCCTTGCTGGCACCCTTCACCAGTCCGGCAATGTCGACAATCTCCACGGTTGTAGGTACGATGCGTCCTGGATGAACGAGCTCAGCAAGTTTTGTGAGTCTCTCATCAGGCACTGTAATCACGCCTACGTTTGGTTCTATAGTACAAAAAGGGAAATTAGCCGCCTGCGCCTTAGCATTGGAAAGGCAGTTGAAAAGCGTCGACTTGCCTACATTTGGAAGTCCGACGATGCCACATTGTAAAGCCATAAATTTAAATATATCTTAATGTTTGATTATACTACGCAAACATGACGCTCATGCACGAACAAAAGCTCATTACACCTCAATGAAACGTCAGGTTGCGCAAAGATACTAATTTTTTCAGCTATTTGATAAACAGACATTTCGTTTGAACTGACAGCACACGACAAAAAAGACTCATTCCTATTTAAAATTGAAAAAAAACACTAAACTCTTTTAACATAATACAGTTTTTATATATTTTTGCGTTATAAATATTTAAAGGGCGAGATATACCCTATCAGCCCAGCCTATAACTCGTCGCTGATGTACAACACCATCACAGTGACTATGCCAAACTATAAAATCACAAATCATGAACATCATGAATATTGCATCAAACAAGGTCTTGCGCAGAACCGCTCAAATAATGCTTTGCGCCATATGCCTAGCCACCGCAATGGCATGCGGAAAAGGCAAAGGTGCACACATTCCATCAATTGCATCTGAAGATACTCTCAAGACACCACCATACAGCAATGAAGCCATCAAATATACAATATCAGAAAACGGCTTAGCCGCAATAGAAATCACTTCAGCCGGGAACTATATGGTCATACCAACCATGGACAGTACTGCCATGATAAATGCCAGACAACAGTTCTCTATAAACAAAGTGAATACTTTCCTCAGAAAAAAGGCTATAAGCAATGCGGAAAATGTAAAATGCGGGAAATTCAAGAAAAACGGAAAAGACTCCTTCACACTTGAAAACTATGGAAGTCTGGAACGCAAAACAGACAATAAAATCCGAATCAGAACTGAAGAGGGCGAAACATTGGAATACAACTATGTCAGCAACGTAAAAAGACATGACTCGGACAAACTGAATGCGTATATGTGCCGTACATGGGAGCTTACAGGCGTAGAAACATTCATATATGATGAAAACGACAAAGAACTGGACAACCACACCTTTTCCAGTGAAAATATTAAAAGAGACTACAACAGGTATCTCATAATGACAGAATATGGAACATTTGCCAGCATAGACAAAGATGGAAAAACGAACAACATTGGCAAATGGAAATGGAGCGATCCCACAAACAAGATATTCAGATACCGCTACAGAGGCGATGTCGGCAACTATGGATATGTACAAGTGGATTTTGACGGAAGTACTATGTATCTACAGGAAACGTTCTCCGAATACGATATAAAATATGAACAGAAAATAAAGTACGTCATAATATCTAAATGCAGACCTGTCTACAGAAACAATTTGAATTGAAAGAAAAAGGTATACCACTGCAGACAAAACTCATGTTAACAATACAGAACCGACATGCGAATTAATTACATCAACAGCCTTCGCCTGATAGCTACTTTGGGTGTAATATTACTGCACACCAGTTCCGGCCTACTCGGTACTAGGGATATTGAAGAATGCGACAACAGAATGGTATTGACAGGCTATATCAACACGACACAGTTCACTGTTCCACTCTTTATTATGATTTCTGGCGCCTTATTTCTTAATCCCCAAAAGAAACTTGGATTTAAAATAATTATTTCAAAATACGTAAGAAGGATTGCTTTAGCATTGCTGGTGTTTGGTTTGCCAATGTGCGTTGCTGAGACATATCTTGGTGGTTCTGGAAATATTATAATCGACAGTATCTCAAATCTTATAAGAGGACATTCGTGGGCACACATGTGGTATCTGTACATGCTTATCGGATTGGATCTTATTACCCCTATCATAAAACCTTTTGTTGAAAAAGCATCGGACAAGGATTGGTATTTAGCATTGGGATTGATGTTCATCAGCTCATCTGTATTGCCTACTCTGAACAAAGTGGGTGCAGAGATAGAAAATTGGATGATGATTAATCCGTATATCTTCATCTATCTCTTAGGGTATTGGTTGTGCTGGAAAGCACCGAAGAAGATATTAGGAAATACAGGATTACTTCTCGCCGGCGTTTTGATATGCCAAGTCATAATCGTAATCAAACTTCT
>ENA-UONW01000157-UONW01000157.1-human-gut-metagenome-genome-assembly--contig:-CS52-NODE-157-length-106170-cov-27.587250_pt1 | contig 106170 bp, 74 predicted proteins | sample MGYA00242463_ERZ724010 | MGnify/ENA metagenome assembly ERZ724010
AGCGTAGATTGCTAACATTGTTTAATATATTGATTATTAGACTTTTATTTGTTATCGTTTGTTGGCGTTTTTCATCGTTTTTCAGTCCTTATTTCCCGATGCAGAAATGCTTGAATATATTCCCCAGCACCTCATCATTAGTGATTTCCCCGCCCACGATCTCAGCCAGGTGGAAGAGACATTCACGTAAATCCTGGCTCACCAGATCACCGGAAAGATGCATAGCCAGACCGTCTTGTACCCGATGAATAGATTCCAGTGCACGGCTCAATGCTTCATAGTGACGGATATTGCTTACCACCACATCATTTTGTGAAAGGTCAGGTAAGGCTGCAAAATCTACCAATTGCTTCTGAAGTTGAGAAATACCCTCTTTTTGTTTAGCAGAAAGAGAAATGACACAAGTATTTTCGGGCAGGTTTGGAAACATAGGATGGGCAGAGGAAGTCGACTCCAGACTCGTAACGTTGGGAGTACCAGCTTCCCGACTGGCTATATTCTGATTCATCGAATCATTGCTTTCAGAAGAATAAGCGTTACCCGAAGGCAGGAGATCCGATTTATTTAAAACGATTACCAGATGCTTGCCCTCACATCGGGGAAGAATCTTTTCAGCCAGTTCACGATATTGTTCCTCAGCACAAGTAGCATCGATCACCCAAAGCACAATGTTTGCCTGCTCCAGTTTCTGAAAACTGCGTTCGATACCCAAGTTTTCGATGGTATCAGTCGTGTCACGGATTCCGGCTGTATCGATAAAGCGGAAGGTGACACCGCCTAAATTCATGGTGTCTTCGATGACATCGCGTGTCGTGCCGTGGATATCACTTACGATAGCTCGTTCTTCATTTAGTAACGCATTCAGCAAAGTCGATTTACCCGCATTGGTTTCTCCCACGATGGCAACTGGCACACCGTTCTTCAATGCGTTGCCGACACTGAAGGTGTCGACCAGATGACTGATGACTTGTTCTATCTGACGGGCTATTTCTTCCAGTTCCGAACGGTCGGCAAACTCCAGTTCTTCGTGGTCACTGAAATCCAGTTCCAGTTCCATGAGGGAAGTTAGGTGAAGCAGCTTTTCTCTCAAGGCAGACAGTTCGCGACTGAATCCTCCGCGCATCTGGTTCATAGCCATACGGTGCGTAGCTGCAGAGGTAGAGGCTATCAGGTCGGCTACGGCTTCTGCCTGACTCAAGTCCATCTTGCCGTTTAGAAAAGCACGCTGGGTATATTCACCCGGTCCGGCTGCACGACATCCATTCTTAATAAGGAGTTGCATGACCTGTTGCAGGATGTAGGACGAGCCATGGCAGGATATCTCTACAGAGTCTTCACCGGTATAAGAATGAGGGGCACGGAAAAGGCTGACCAGTACTTCGTCTATCACTTCACCCTCGGGAGAGAGAATGTGTCCGAATGTCAGCGTATACGGCTTACGTTCTGCCAGTGGCTTGCCCGAGGCAGGAGTAAAAATTCGGTCGGTGATGGCAATAGCCTGAGTTCCCGAAACACGGATCGTGCCGATGGCTCCGCCTTGAGCGGTAGCAATGGCACAAATAGTATCTTCTGTTTGTTGTATATTCACGATATTTTCTTGCTTTTTAAATCGCACAAAGATACGGCTTTTTCGGCTTATTTCCGGAAAAGTTTGGACAATATTATTGTGGGGAGTAAAGCTCCCGGATGAGGAGGCCGACTACTTTTTCGAGATAAATTCGGTCGGTTTCATCGAATGTATTCAGCTGGTCGCTGTCGATGTCGAGCACACCTTTTACTTCTCCGTTGACGATTATCGGAACAACGATTTCCGAACGGGAGAGGGAACTGCATGCTATATGTCCCGGAAACTGGTCTACGTCGGGTACGACCTGCGTCTGTACTTCCGACCAAGCGGTACCGCATACCCCACGTCCTTTTTTGATACGATAGCAGGCTACACTTCCCTGAAACGGTCCCAGATGAAGTTCGCCGCTGTGTACCAGATAAAAGCCCACCCAGAAAAAGTCAAATGCTTCTTTCAAAGCGGCACAGGTATTGGCCAGTACACTGATTTCGTTCTTTTCTCCTTCTATGAGTGGAGCGAATTGTGTAAGAAATGTTTGATAACGTTCTGCTTTGTTTAGTTTATTGTCTTGTTTGAAACTTGCTTCCATAAAAATGATAATGTTCGTTTGAATGTTGCGGGGGTAGACAAGCTGTCCTTGTATAAGCATTAGAGTCTGATATTTTACGGCTATTCCTCTTTTTTAATGATAGATTTTGTTTTCAGAAGTAACGTCTTTTACAGATTCTTCTGGTTAGAGCAAGAAAGTTTTCTTCTGTGTTATTTCTTTATTTATGAGGATGGTCGTTGTACCGCATTCGAATAAATCAGGCGATAGCTGAAGTTATTTCTGAACGATTGCCTGACAGTATATCATCGGACTCTTGATTTGAATCTCCCGAAACGATTAATTGACGATACCTGAAGCCGTTCTTCCTGCAAGAAGATGGAAACGGTTTCAGGTATTTTGCTATGTGCTGATAACGATCAGATACGCTCCAGCACGATTTTTATCAGGTCGTCTATCTGGTTCTTGTAGCCCGTATTGGCTTCTTGAGCTACGCGATTGGCTATCACCATGCAGACTGTAGTAGCCTTGTGTCCTTGCAGACGTGCCAGACCTGCCAGTGCCGAACTTTCCATTTCGAAGTTCGTGATGCGATGTCCCTGATATTCGAAGCTTTCTATCTTTTCATTCTGATGAGGGTCGGCAAGTGGAATACGGAGCTGTCTGCCCTGAGGACCAAAGAATCCGCCGCAGGCCACTGTGACACCTCGTATCATGTCTGTTCCGGCAATACGTTCTACCAGTTCCTTGTTGGCATGGATGACGTAAGGTGCCGGTGCGCACATATTGCCGCTCCATCCCAGATGATTCAGAAGAGCACGTTCCATCGGTAAGTCGCATACGGCATTTCTGCCTGCATAAAAGTTCAAGAGTCCGTCGAATCCTACCGATACTTCAGAACAGATGAAGGTTCCTACAGGCGTATAAGGCTGTAAGCCACCGCAAGTTCCGATTCGTACCAGTTCCAGTTGGCGGAAAGTATCTTTCTCTTCACGTGTCTGAAAATCGATGTTTGCCAGCGCATCGAGTTCGTTCATCACAATGTCTATATTGTCACAACCAATTCCGGTAGAGGTAACTGTAATTCGTTTTCCCTTATATACACCGGTTACGGTATGAAATTCACGGCTTTCTACTTCACATTCTCTGCTCTCGAAGTGAGATGCGACAAGCGCCACTCGTCCGGGATCGCCTACGAGAATTACCTTGTCTGCCAGATGTTCCGGTTTCACATGGAGGTGAAATACAGAGCCATCTTCGTTTATAATTAATTCTGAGGGTGGAAAATACTTTTTCATAAGAGTTATTTTTTTATTTAGTCTGTTGAATTTCTTGATGGGGCTGCCGAGGCTTTATTTGCCGATAGGCTCGTGTCCGGCTGGATTCGCATCAGGACGGGCAATGCTGCTTCGCATATCGGTATCAGCCTGGATGTTTTTCATCCGGTAATAATCCATGATACCCAGATTGCCGTTGCGGAAAGCCTCGGCCATTGCCTTCGGGACTTCTGCTTCAGCTTGTATAACATTGGCGCGGGCTTCTTCAGCTTTTGCTTTCATTTCCTGTTCCAGAGCTACTGCCATGGCGCGGCGTTCCTCTGCTTTTGCCTGAGCGATGTTTTTGTCTGCGTTTGCCTGGTCTATTTGCAGGGAAGCTCCGATATTACGGCCTATGTCGATATCGGCAATATCGATGGACAGAATTTCGAAAGCTGTACCTGCATCCAGTCCCTTACGCAGTACCAGCTTGGATATGGAGTCGGGGTTTTCGAGTACCGACTTGTGGTTTTCCGACGAGCCGATAGACGAAACGATACCTTCGCCTACACGTGCCAGAACGGTATCTTCGCCGGCTCCACCTACCAGTTGGCGGATGTTGGCACGTACGGTCACACGTGCCTTGGCAATGAGCTGGATACCGTCTTTGGCTACGGCTGTTACGGGGGGCGTATCGATGACTTTCGGATTGACGGACATCTGTACGGCTTCGAACACGTCACGTCCTGCAAGATCTATTCCTGTTGCCATTTGAAACGAAAGATCGATATTGGCTTTCGAAGCCGACACCAGTGCGTGCACCACCTTTTCTACATGTCCGCCTGCCATATAGTGGGCTTCCAGTTCATCGCGGGTAATGGTACTCAGTCCTGCCTTGTGGGCTTCTATCATAGCCGGTACGATCACATAGGGCGGAACGTTGCGGATTCGCATCAGAAAAAGCTGGACGAGCGAGATACGTACACCCGAAACCTTGGCAGAAAGCCAGAGAAAGAAGGGCACGTAATGGAAGAAGACTGCCAATAAAATGACGCCTCCAATGGCCAGGATGAACGGGAGATAATAGGAATCAATCATAATTCAAATGGTATTTAAGGTTAAAGATTACTGCTGGTTGCAGCGTACTACGTACACTGTGCTGTTGTCTATGCGGACCACACGTACGGGAGTACGTTCTTCGATAAATCCGTCGGCAGACTGTACTTCGACAATGTGTCCGTTTATTTCTGCGTTTCCTATCAGGGTAAGGCGGGTCAGTGACGTACCTGTGTTGCCTACCTGAATGTTTGTTCCTTTCAGGGGCTCAGGCTTGTAGTCGAGTGTTTTCTTGAGCGACAGGCGGTCTACGGTCTTGGAACGCATGAACCAGATGGTAACACCGATTATTCCGGCAACTACAATAGCCAGTGTAATGAATCCTGTCTGCGTATCCACATTGTGGAATGCGTAGAAAATGGCATAGAGCAGGCTGATTCCTGAGGCAATACCTGCAAGGGTAATGCCCGGAACAAGGAACACTTCTACTGCAAAGAGCAGCAGACCTGCTACTATAAGTGCTATGATAATCAGTATTTCCATGTTGTTAGTTAGGGTTAGGTTGTACTAATTTTACTGTTTCAATGCCTTCAGCTCGGTATTGCGTACGGAGAGAGTCAGCTCTTCCAGTTCACGACGCAGTTCGTTGGTCCGTTTTTCTTTATCAAGTATACCGGGAGCAAGTTTCTCTTTTCCCGCCTTGTTACTTTGCTGATATGCTTTGCGAAGATTCTCTAACGATTCTTCCATCGATGCAAGGTCCTTCTCTTTTTGCATAAGAGAAGCATACAACTGGCGTGCTTCTTTGGAACGGAAGTCGGACAATGTATGGTAAACAGCATTATCATCTACTATAAACTGGAAATCTCCTTTTTTCTTTTCCGTATTGTTGCCGTACATTACTTGTGCCAGATGCTGTCTGGCAATACGGACTTTGTCGACATCACTCCACGTCTTCTTTATTTCCTTCAGACAGGCTGCGTCAATAATGGCTTGTGGGTCGGTATTTTCGTAGTCGTATACCTGTTTGCTTTCGTTGGGGACGAATACATAAATGCAAACTTTTCCTTCCGGCTGATAACGGTCGGAGGCAAACCATCCCAAGTCGTTCAGGTCGTCCAAGGCGTACATATAGTCATTGTATGGAGAATTGAACGGCATGCCGATATTGTCCGGGCGGAGATAGGTGTTGTCGTCAGAGTCGTATCGGGTAACAAAAATATCATATCCGCCCATGCTTTCACTTCCTTGTGCTCCAAAGTAAAGTGTAATACCGTCGGAAGCCATGAAAGGATAGTTCTGGTTGTGCCCGCTTTCGTTCAGCCCTTCCAGAAGCTTAGCATCTTCCCATTTGTCTATCAGTTTGATGCGTGAATACAAATGAGTTTCTCCATCGCCGGATGCTTGGGTAAAAATCATTTTATCTCCCAGTTCGTTGATGAAGGAAGTTCCCGATCCGTCTTCGCTCATGGAAATCGTTCCCGATTCTTTGCTCAGCTTATAGGCGGACAAGAAGTCGTTTTTATCTACCACGAAACTGTCTATCACAGCTACGTTTTCTGTACCACGCAGCATGCGTGCACCCTGAAGGCAGCGGTCGAGTTCCTTTTCGGCTTCGGATGTGTCGCGTTTTTTCTTTTCCAGCCATTCTATATGCTCTTCGATGTTTTCTGTAGCTTCATCGAAACGGTACATGGAATAATATAATTTTCCCAGGTATAAGTAAGCGTTTATTACTTTTCTGGCAGCACTTTTTTCCAGATAAGGCTGGGCTTCTTTCAGGTCGCCGGTTTCGTAGCAGCATGCTCCGTACCAGAAATTATAATTGGCGTTCGACGGGGCTTGCTTTACGAGCTTCTGGAATACGGGTTTTGCTTCGGCGAATTTTCCTTCTTCGAACCATTGTTTGGCTTGGGTAAGCGATTGTGCAGAAGCGCTTCCCATGCAGCATAAACCGATAAGTGCTAGTGTATATTTCTTGTTCATGATATTTTTCGTGTTGTTTTCAAAATGTCATTTTCAAAAATACGAAGTTTCTTCGAAATTTTGTCTATTTCGGTATTCTATTTTTCAAAATCTTTCGGGAATCGTTCTTTTCGTGTAATTTTATCCCCGTTTTTAGGTTTACATAAGTGTATGGGAAAATTGACAGAAGAAGATAAGCTGATGCGACGCATCGAGAAACGTTTTAATAAAGGTGTTGTGCAGTATGGACTGATAGAGGATGGCGACAAGATACTGGTAGGCTTGTCGGGAGGGAAAGACTCGCTGGCTTTGCTGGAGCTGCTTGCACGCCGTTCGCGTATATACAAGCCTCGTTTTTCGGTTGTTGCTGCACATGTTGTCATGACGAATATTGCTTACGAGTCGGATATGGATTACTTGCGTGCGTACGCAGAAGAGCTGGGGGTTCCCTTTGTGCGCTATGAAACATCTTTCGATCCGTCGACAGATACCCGTAAGTCGCCGTGCTTCCTCTGTTCGTGGAACCGTCGGAAGGCGCTCTTTACGGTAGCAAAGGAGCAGGGGTGTAACAAGATAGCTTTGGGGCATCACATGGATGATATTCTGGAAACACTGCTGATGAACATGACGTTTCAGGGAGCATTCAGTACCATGCCTCCACGTCTGGTGATGCGGAAGTTTGATATGACCATAATCCGCCCGATGTGTCTGGTGCACGAAGCCGATCTGATAGAGATGGCGCAGGTCAGAGGTTATCGCAAGCAGATAAAGAACTGTCCGTATGAAAAGGATTCTCATCGTTCGGATATGAAGGAAGTGTTGCGTTTGCTGGAGCGTATGAACCCCGAAGCCCGTTATAGTTTATGGGGAAGCATGAATAATATTCAGGCAGACTTGCTTCCTGAATCAGTGGATGAATAAGTGTCCGGCAGGGCTTTTGCCGAAAATAGAAAAACTTGTGCTGGGGCTGTTCGGAAAAGTTCTGCACAGGGTTGGAAAATCGTTTCCTTCTTTTCCGCGTTTTTGTACAAAAAACAAAATGTTTTGTACAAAAACGCAGATAGTTTGTACAAAAAAATCAAAATCTCTTGGTATTTTGTTCGTCGTTTCCTGAAGATTTTTTTGGGGGATGGGGAGATTTTGTGTTTTTCCGACCGATAATTTATTGGAATTCTTGGAACATTTCGTTCTTCTTTTTTGTTGTTTCGGATAAAGACAGATAAAAACAATTGGTAGAACTGGCTTCTGTTCGTAGGATATGGGGCAGGAATAGCTGGTAGAACCTGATTCCGGACTGGCTCTTGTGGCTGGTTGCGGCCGAATCTGTATTGTTGCTAACCTTTTTGTTTGCAGGCATATCAAACGATAATAAGATGAAAAACAGCTTCTTTTATATTGCTTTCCTTTGTGTGATATCCGTTTTTTCCGGTTGTAGTGAGCAAGAACGGACCGGAAGTCTGGGTGAAACGGAATTGTATTTCAACGAACGTCTTTCTTCTATTTCCGTCGACGGAGATTCTGCTTTCTGGATAGGAAGTGAAGCTGGGGATATATGGTACATGAAGCAGCGTAAATTTCAGAGTTATAACATTGGGGCAGATCGCATTTATAAGGTCGCAACAGATTCAATACTGCCGGACGGGAGGATATGTTGGGTGGGTATTCGTAATTCGGGACTTCAGAAATGGAAACTGGGTCAGGATGAAACTTGCTTGATGGATAAGTATGCTATTCCCAATAAGGGCTGTAACTATTCGGTATACGATATGCTTCTTGCTGGAGCATCGCTTTATGTGGCAACGAGTCAGGGACTTTACGTCATGCCTCGTTCGGGAAAGGGAGAACTGAAGCTGGTTTATCCGTCGGACGATAGTGAAACAGCACGTTCTGGCAGGCCGTTTATTGTGAATAATATCCGGAGGTATGGACCGGAGTACTTGTTGTGTGCTACGCAGGAAGGGCTGCTCAAAATAAATCTGATAGATGGGAAAGTTGCATTGATGAACGCCGGAGAGCCGGTTTACAATGTTTCGGTATATGATAATAAAGTATATGTACTGGCTAAGAAAAAGTTGCTTGTAGAAGATGTGGCAGGCAGTGTGCTGTACGAAGTCGGGCTGAATTTTTCTCCCCGTATTTACTATAAGTTAGGCAACATTCATTATTTTTTCGCTGATAGCCATCTGTTTCTCAGCGATGACCTGAAGTCGTTCCTGTCGGTTCCATTAAGGCGTAAGGTTCCGCAGTTCTGTAACAATGTTGTTGCTACCGATAAGGTAAACGGTTTTACGGTGCTGATTACGGAAAACGCTTTGTGGAATATTCCGCTTCACCTCGGTATCTTTAATGCGAACGGGGAAATAGTAGCATCGTGTACTGAGGGTGATAATATGTATTACGTAAATTCGAAAAATGAATTGTACTGTCTGCGTACAGGCGATAGTGTGGCATTTAAAATATCGGATATTCCGGCTGATGAGGCTGTATCGGGGATGATGGCAGATGGGCGGTATTTGTATTACATCAGCAACAAGCAGGTGCTGAAGCGTATGACGGTAAAGCGGAAATACATCAGCAATGTATTGTTTGCTTCTTCACAGGTATTGTATCAGTCGCCTACGAAAATTACGGCTTTTTGCCTGAAAAAGGAGAAAGGGAGAAGTTGTATTTATCTGGGGATTCAGGACGATTTGGTACGGATAGGGGCCGATGGGAAAGCTGTGCTGGTGGATGCTTTGCACAATAAGTATATTACTTCTTTTTATCTATCTCCTCATTCCGACGATTTGTACATATCTACACTCAATGATGGGGTGTATTATGGAAAAGGTAATGCATATCAGCTTATTAAGGAGACGGAACAGAATACGTTTATTCGTGATATTTCGGTAACGGGAGGACATAAGCCCCTGCTGATGATTTTGACGAACCATCATTTGGTTTGTAGGGAATATAATGATTCGGTTTCGCTTAAAGGTTATAACAAGTTGCTGAAAGTAAATGATTCTTTGCTGTATGCGTTGCCTGAATCGGGACTGGTTAAATTTATTGTCGGGAAAGAAGGGATAAAGGAAGACGGCAGATATTTTCATGACATACGGTTTAACCCGAGGGCTTCTTTCGTGGTCAATGATACTTTGTATCTGGGTTCCAACATCGGAGTAATGAAGTTGAGTGCATTTTCCGGCACTTCAACCCGGTGGATAGACATGGAGTCGTCGGTTCCGAGTCTTAAGATATGGTTGCTTGTCGTTTCTTTTGTTTTACTTGTCTTGCTGATTGTAGTAATGGAATATTTCAGGCGGAAGCGTAGCAAAAGGAATGCTGTAAAGACTCACCTCGATGATATAGGGGGACGGCTGGATAGCTTGTCTGCCATGGCGTGTTTTACTGGTGAAAGTGACAGCAAGGAGGTTGACCGGTTGAAGGTTTTGTTCAGTGAAATAGATGTCAATACTCCCGATGCATCGGGGCAGATCAGAGCATTGTCGGAGCAGATTATGAAAAAGAATCGTGATATTGCGCTGGGGCTTTCGAAATATTTGGAAAGGCAGATGCAGACAATCGGTGAGTACGATGCTTTTGAAAGGGCGGCACTGCTGGAGGAATCTCGTATGGCACTTGCTACAGATAATCTGGAAAGCATAGTGAAGCAGGTTGAGAAAAATGAAAAATGGATTCGGACAATTGCGGGACTGAAGGAGCGGATGGCTGTTTATTGGCGCGACATGGAGGAAACAGTGTGCATAGATAAAGTAAACGGATGTCTGTTTCGTGAGATTCATATGCTGACAGATAATGTCAGGATAAAGGATTTGGCTGCTTTGGAGTCTGATATAGCATGCCTTGATGAGTGCTATCATTATATTTTTACGGATGATGCGCTGGAGGTTGTAGGTGAGTATATCCTTTCAAAGCAGGAAGAACTTCGCTGTATGGAGCCGGATGGAGTGACTGATGCCTTGCTGGCGGAGCTGGAACACATAAAAGGGGAGATGCGGAAACTGGATCGCATTAAATTGTTGAAGATGCTGTATCCGGTGGATTGTCACGTGACACAGTTGCTCGTTAAGGAAAAGATTGCTTCGTTGATAAAGGAGTATGCATCCATCCGCAACAGGGTAGAAAGGGAAAATGAAGAACGAATTACTAAAAAATTTGGTACTGGACTGAATATGGAGATTGCGGAATGTACTCGGCAGATAACGGTGCATATAGAAAAACTGATTACGGCTTTCTATGAAAACATGGTGAAAACGGATAAAGGGATTTTGAATGATGTACTCGATTTCTCGAATTTCGGCAATCAGCCTGCCAGGGTACTGGCTTTGCTTGTTGCTTGTCCAAAGGTCAAACGTCTGTATATTCCCGGCATGTTGTGTGTTTATGGAAATTTGAATCCTGTTATCAGCCGGCTGGTAAATGGTAAATTGAAAACGAATCATGAGTTCTTGAGGGATTATGTTAAGGCTAATCCTACCAGTATGGCTTTTTATATCTTGCGTCTGATAGAATAGTTGAAGTTGTAGCTGTTGGCTGTGCTATAAGTGGGTTGAACTTGTGGCCGGCCTTTGTTAAAGAGTTGTATCGGGCTCTCTTGTGAGGGTGAGGTACAACTCTTTTTTTGTTTTTGAATGGTGTGTGGGCTGTTGTAATTCTTTGCAATAAAAAGATGTGTCTTTCTTGTTGAATTTCTTGAATGTGATAAGTGCTTTATTTATAGTTGTTTGCATAAAGTTGCATTGCGGTTTTCTGTGAAATAATCTTTTGCAACTTTTTGTCTGGCCCCGTTGGCATACATTTGCAGCATCGAAACCAAAAAATCTATAACCTTTTTAAAACTTTAAAGAATTATGATTAAAAGAAGTCTTTTTGTTGCTTGTTTATCTTTAGTAGCGGTTGCAGCTTTTTCTCAGGAGAAAATCAAAGATGTAAGAACCAATCCGGATCTTTATTTCCTGCGTGCAGATGAGGTGGCCAGCAGTTTGAACCTTCTTCCTGCACCGCCACAGCCGGGTTCTGTTTTGTTTATGAACGATGAGGCTCAGTATAAATGGGGAAAGTTGCAGAGAAATACTCCTCGTGGAGACCAGGCAGCAGAGGATGCTCGTGTAAATGGTGATGGAGTACCGAATGCTTTTTCAGAGGCTTTTGGCGTACGTATATCAGCAACTACTACCCCGGAGATTTATAAGCTGGTATTGGGTATGCGTGAAGATGCCGGCGATCTGGCTACTCGTGAGGCGAAAGAACATTACATGCGTGTACGTCCGTTTGCTTTTTACAATGAAATGACATGTAATCCGGAGCAACAGCAGGAATTGTCTACAAATGGTTCGTATCCTTCTGGCCATACGGCTATCGGATGGGCTACGGCGCTGGTGCTTGCAGAAATTAATGTGGACAGGCAAAATGAGATATTGAAGCGAGGATATGAAATGGGACAAAGTCGTGTGATTTGCGGCTATCATTTCCAGAGCGATGTGGATGCTGCGCGATTGGTGGCCAGTGCTGTTGTGGCTCGTCTGCATGCTAATGAGAATTTTATGAAACAACTTGAAAAGGCAAAGAAGGAATTTGCTGAACTTGTAAGTAAGGGACAGGTAGTTAAAAGTGACTTCCGGAACTGATATTCCCAACCTTTGAATCCTTGAATCTTGATTATCACAAAACTAAACTAGACTTATTTTACCTTGTAAAATCCAACCTGTAAAACTAATAGATTAACTATAACTCGGTACTATGAAACGATTACTTTTATTAACTTTAGGCTTAACTATGATTTGTGGTGCGAAAGCACAGGAAGAAAAACTGGAAATAAAACCTTCTGGACGTATATTGCTGGATGGAGGCCTGTTTAAAGCAAATGAACAGGATGATAAATTTAATGATGGATTTGCTATTCCCGACATGCGAGTGGGATTCAGTGCTTCGTATGGGGCCTGGAAAGCTAAGGTGGATATGGGATATGCGTATGGAAAGGTTAACATGAAGGATGTGTTCATTCAGTATAACTTTGACAAGGATGCTGGCGATTTCTTGCGTGCCGGATATTTTATTCATCAGTTTGGCTTGCAGAGTGCTACGAGCTCTTCTTTTAAAATTTCAATGGAGGAACCGGCAAGTAACCAGGCTTTTAATAATCCTCGTATGATTGGGCTGATGTATCAGCATACAAGAAGTAAATTTCTGGGTACATTAAGTTTCTTTACAGAATCGGAAGCCATGAAGATGACTTCCGACAAGCTGGGAAATCAGGGAGTGGGTATGATGACTCGACTGGTTTATAAGCCGTTCTGCCAACCGGGAAAGATTTTCCATGTGGGACTTTCAGGGGCATTTGAAACTCCTCGCTATGATTCGGATAAAGAATTAAGCCATCATGCATATACCTTGTCGACTACTTTCCCTACACGAATTGCAAAAGTAGTGGCTCAAGAAGCCGTTATCGATGATGCAAAGATGCTGTATAAGTTTACTCCTGAACTGACGGCTGCTGTAGGACGTATCGGCTTGGAAACACAGTATTTTTATGTAAATGTGAATCGAAAGGATAAATCTGATTATAAGGCGAGTGGTGCGTATGGTACAATTCGTGCGTTGGTTAAAGGTAAAAATTATAAGTATTCCGATTTGGATGGGGGTATTGCTACTCCTGATCCGGGGGCTATGGAGGTTGTTCTTTCGTATAACTATACGGATATGTCTGACCATAAAGCTGAAATATTGGGCGGCAGATTGAATGACTGGTCGGCTACGTTCAACTATTATATCAATAAGTATATGATTTGGCGTGTTCGTGGTTCATACACAACTACAACAGACCGTACCAATACGCCGAATACCAAATTGGGACTTATTGAAACGCGTTTGCAAATCAAGTTCTGACGGGCAAGGAAGTGTGTTTTGAACTGATTGAAAACAGATGAACTTTAAAATATAATTGGTATGAGAAGTATAACGAATTTATCATTACTGGTATTCATGTTTGTGTGCCCATCGTTTGTGTGGGCGCAGAACAGACGCTCATCGGAGTTTAAAGATAAGTATACGTTGAAGGAAGTTGTCGTGTTGAGCCGGCATAATATTCGTTCTCCTTTGTCGGATAATGGAAGTGCTTTGGGTAAACTGACTCCTCATCGCTGGACAAACTGGAGTACCGCTTCCAGTGAACTGACATTGCGTGGCGGGGTACTGGAAACCATGATGGGACAATTCTTTCGTAAATGGCTGGTCAGTGAAGGACTGTTTACCGAAAATTACGTACCCAATGCCGATGAAGTGAATTTTTACGCTAATAGCATGCAACGTACCATAGCGACTGCTCAGTATTTTTCATCGGGTTTTATGCCGGTAGCTGATGTTGCTGTTCGCCATCGGTATGCTCCCAGTAAGATGGATCCGGTCTTTTTTCCTCGCCTGACGAAGGTTAGTGAAGCTTTTTGTGAAGATGCCATGAAACAGATCGCTGCTATGGGAGGCGAGAAGGGGATACGGGGAATTAATGAAAAGCTGGAAGATTCGTACCGTATCATAGCAGATGTACTCGACTTGAAAGATGCTCCTGCTTGTAAGTCTGGAGAAACTTGTGCTTTCGACGATTATGATACACAGATTATCCTGAAGAAGGGAGAAGAGCCGGCTATGAAGGGTTCTTTAAAGCTCGCAAACTCGGCTTCCGATGCTTTCATCTTACAGTATTATGAGGAAGCAGATACGCAGAAAGCTGCATTTGGTCATGATATATCTTCTTCGGATTGGGAAAAAATTGCCCGTATAAAGGATGTATATGGGGATGTCTTGTTTACAGCACCTGTTGTTGCATATAATGTGGCTCATCCATTGTTGGTGTACATGAATGATGAACTGAACTCTGATGCCCGTAAATTTACTTTCTTATGTGGACACGATTCGAATATAGCAAGCGTAAATGCTGCGTTGGAAGTTGAGGATTATGAATTGCCATTGTCTATCGAAAAGAAGACTCCTATTGGAAGTAAGCTGGTTTTCGAGAAGTGGATAGATAAATCGGGTAATGAATATATTGCCGTAAATATAGTATATCAGACGACCGTACAGTTGAGAAATGTAGAACTGCTTGATTTGAATAATCCTCCTATGGTTTATCAGTTGCGACTGAAAGGCTTGAATCGGAATGCAGATGGTTTATATTCATTGGAGGATGTGAATGGACGTTTTGAAAAAGCTATTGCAGCTTATGATGATATCAAATAGGGAGATTAGGAAAGAATGTTGTTTTAAACTTTTTGATTTTAAATAGTTGTTCAGATTTCTTTTAAGTTTTCTTACGTTCTATTGCCTGAAAGAAATTCTATAAATAGTACCTACCCCAAAACAACCTCTGAATAATCTTTCTGATTTGTGAAGAAAGGGATGATTGCCATAGGGCGGTTATCCCTTTTGTTATATACAGCTTGTATATAAACAAAAAAGACACTCAGGAGTGGAAGCCTCCCAAATGCCTTATATCAAAGCTTTTAAGCTTTGTAGCGGGACCCGGGATTGAACCGGGGACCTCATGATTATGAATCATGCGCTCTAACCAGCTGAGCTATCCCGCCATTATTTCATAAAAATATTTATTGCAAACTTTTCTGTAGCGGGACCCGGGATTGAACCGGGGACCTCATGATTATGAATCATGCGCTCTAACCAGCTGAGCTATCCCGCCATTTGTTTTTCGTTTGCGGGTGCAAAGGTAAGTTAAGTTTTTTAATTGTGCAATACGTAACGGCATTTTTTTTCAATTTATGTCGCTTTTATTTCTCCTCTGAAGATATTTATGTGTTGAATAGTAAAAAAATACGATTCATTATGTAGAATACAAAAAAATAATTTATTTTGCCGATGTTATCTTATATCTAACTATACAAGAAGTATGAAATCTATGAAAAAGAAAATACGTATCGAATATCCTTTAAATCCGGCTTCTGGAAGTATTCTTTGGGGAGCCATTAGTACTCCTTCTGGTTTACAGAGATGGTTTGCTGATAATGTTTCAAAAGTAAATAAGACTTATACATTCAAGTGGGGAAAAACTGAGATGCGTAATGCTGAAATCCTCAATTTGCGTACAGAATCTTTTATTCGTTTTCATTGGGTAGACGAAGAACCTAAAACTTATTTCGAGTTAAAAATACATTATAATGAACTAACGAAGGACCATTCATTGGAAGTTACCGATTTTGCAATTCCTGAGGAAGAGGAAGATACTAAAAACTTGTGGGATTCTCAAATAGAAATTCTGAGAAGAATATGTGGGGTATAATTCCAAAAATAATATAAAACATCATCCTCCTCTCCATTTTTTATGCTACTTTTGTGCGCTATAATGATAATATAAGGAATGCTACGCATAAAAAAACTTGATATATTTGTACTAAAGAGCTTTTTATTGCTCTTTGCAGGAACTTTTTTCATCTGTTTGTTTATCTTCATGATGCAGTTCTTATGGAGATATGTAGATGAACTGGTAGGGAAGGGGTTGGAGATAAATGTACTGGCCCAGTTTTTCTTTTACTCAGGTCTGACTTTGATTCCCTTATCTCTTCCTCTTGCAATTCTGCTGGCAGCTCTGATGACTTTCGGTAACTTTGGAGAGCGTTATGAGTTGCTTTCTATGAAAGCGGCAGGCATTCCATTGTTGCGCATTATGCGTCCGGTAGTTTTATTTTGTGTCTTTTTGGGAGGTATGTCTTTTTTCTTTCAGAATGTCATTGGCCCCCGGGCACAGAAACAATTGTGGACTTTGCTGGTATCCATGAAACAGAAATCTCCAGAGGTGGACATACCCGAAGGTGTATTTTATAGTGATATCGATGGATATAACATTTATGTGAAGCAGAAAGACCGTAAGACAGGTATGCTGAAGGATGTGCTTATCTATAATTTCTCGGATGGATTTGAGAATGCTCATATCATTTGGGCGGCAGAAGGTAAGTTGGAGCTGACAGCAGACAAGCAGCATCTGTTTTTGCATTTATATAATGGAGAACAGTTTGAGAACTTGAAATCTCAGTCTGTCATTTCACGTAATGTTCCGTATCGTCGAGAAACATTTAAAGAAAAGCATACACTGATAAAGTTCAGCTCTGAGTTTAATATGGTAGACGGAAGTTTTCTGGACCGTCGCTCCGATATTAAAAATATGCATGAAATATCGGTTGCAATCGATTCGTTAACAGTGCATGCTGATAGTGTAGGTCGTTCGATGTATACTGATATTATGTCTACTACTTACCGGAGTCCTGTCTTGACACCAGCCGATTCTACCAAGATGAAAGAAGAAAGAGTTGCTTTTATTAATACAGACAGCATTTATAACTCCATGACTTCTCAGGAAAAGCTGAAGGTGTTGACTACTACCGGTAACCGTATCAGTTCGTTGGCTTCCGACTGGGATATGAAGAGTTTTCTTACCAAAGATACCGATAACAATATTCGTTCACACCGTTCCGACTGGCATAAAAAGATTACCTTGTCACTGGCATGTATTATATTTTTCTTTATCGGTGCGCCTTTGGGAGCTATTATCCGGAAGGGTGGATTGGGTATGCCGGTCGTAATTTCCGTATTGATTTTTGTAATTTACTATATCATAGACTCGGGAGCCACGCGTGTTGCCAAGAGTGGTGAAATGAATATTGTCCTGGGAACATGGATGAGTACTATTGTGCTGGCACCTTTGGGAGCTTTCTTTACGTATAAATCGAATAAAGATTCTGTAGTCTTTAACATAGATGTATATGCTGCTTTCTTCCGTAAGCTGTTTGGCATACGTCAATCCAGACATTTGTTTAAGAAAGAAGTTATCATTCATACTCCCGAATATCAGAAAGATATGGATATACTGGAAGAAATCAGTCGTGACTGTACGGTATATCTGGAAAATCATCGTCTGAAAGGAATGCCTAATTACATTCAGATATTTACCAACAACAAGCATGATGATGCAATTGCCGAGATTAATAAAAAGATGGAAACGGTCATCGAGGAACTGTCGAATACGAAAGATGCCGTTTTGCTGAACTTGTTGAACAATTATCCCTTCCTGTCGGTTAAAGCACATAAGAGCTTGTTCGACAATCGCTGGCTGAACCTGCTGTTTGGTATCGTAATACCTGCCGGATTATTGCTTTATCTGAATATCTGGCGATACCGGATTCGTCTGGATAAAGACTTGAGAACAATTATAAAGAACAATCAAAGTATAATAGAACAAATAAGAAATCAACAATTATATTTACAATAATAGCACTATGGACAAGATCAAATTGAATACCATTGAAGAAGCAATCGAAGATTTTCGCAGAGGTGAATTCGTTATCGTTGTCGACGATGAAGATCGTGAAAACGAAGGCGATTTAATTATCGCTGCCGAGCTGATTACTCCCGAAAAAGTCAATTTCATGTTGAAACATGCAAGAGGAGTGCTTTGTGCTCCTGTTACTTTGTCGCGTTGTGAAGAACTCGACCTGCCACATCAGGTTACAAACAATACATCTATGCTGGGAACTCCGTTTACCGTTACTGTTGATAAGCTGGAAGGTTGTAGTACAGGAGTTTCTGCTGCCGACCGTGCCGCTACGATTCGTGCACTTGCCGATCCCGCTTCCACACCCGGAACTTTCGGACGTCCAGGACATATTAATCCGCTTTATGCACAGGATAAAGGTGTATTGCGTCGTGCCGGACATACAGAAGCTTGTATTGATATGGCAAAATTGGCTGGACTGTATCCTGCCGGTGCACTGATGGAAGTCATGAACGAAGATGGAACAATGGCTCGTCTTCCGGAACTTCGTAAGATGGCCGATGAATATGGATTGAAACTTATTTCAATTGCAGATTTGATTGCTTATCGTTTGAAGCAGGAATCGCTTGTAGAAAAAGGAGTAGAAGTGGACATGCCGACCGAATTCGGACATTTCCGTCTGATACCGTTCCGTCAGAAAAGTAACGGACTGGAACATGTTGCCTTGATTAAGGGTGAATTTGGACCGGATGAACCGGTACTGGTACGCGTACATTCATCGTGTGCTACAGGAGATATCTTCGGTTCTTTGCGCTGTGACTGCGGCGACCAGCTTCATAAGGCGATGCAGATGATAGACAAAGAAGGTAAAGGGGCCATTATCTATCTGATTCAGGAAGGACGAGGCATCGGTCTGATGGAAAAGATGAAAGCATATAAGCTGCAGGAAGAAGGTATGGATACGGTTGACGCTAATATCTGTCTGGGACATCAGGCGGATGAACGTGACTATGGTGTCGGTGCTCAGATTTTACGTGAGATCGGCATTCATAAAATGCGCCTGCTCACCAATAACCCGGTGAAGCGTGTGGGACTGGAAGCTTACGGACTGGAGATTGTGGAAAATGTACCTATTGAAATAACTCCGAATAAATATAACGAACGTTATCTGCATACGAAAAAAGATCGTATGGGACATACGTTGCATTTTAACAAATAAATATTAAAACTATGGAAACAAATAATTTAGTTAAGACTTATGCTTCCAAGGCTGTACAGGCAGCTTTGATACGTAGCGTGTATACATGGATGACACTGGCTTTGGTCATTACAGGCTTCGTTTCTATGTATGTCGCAAAATCGTATACTCTGTTGTCGATGATTATGCAGAACTCAATGGCATTTTGGGTACTGATTATTGCCGAATTGGGACTGGTATGGTATTTATCTGCCCGTATCAATAGAATATCTTTCAGCACGGCTACCGTTCTGTTCATCGCATATTCTATTCTGAATGGTGTAACGCTGGCATTTATTTTCCTGATTTACACCATGAGTTCTATCGCTACTACCTTTTTTGTCACGGCAGGAACTTTTGCTGTCATGGCGCTTTATGGATATGTGACGAAGAAAGACCTTACTCGTATCGGTAATCTGTGTATCATGGGGCTAATCGGAATTATCATTGCTTCGCTGGTAAATATGTTCCTGCATAACTCAATGATGGACTTGGTTATCTCTTGCATCGGAGTCTTGCTGTTTGTAGGGCTGACAGCTTACGATTCACAGAAAATCAAGCAGTTGCTTACTGCTGATGATATAGAAGTTAATGAGTCGACACAGAAGATTGCGCTGATGGGCGCCATGACGCTGTATCTCGACTTTATTAATCTTTTTCTTTACTTATTGCGCCTGTTGGGTGACAGAAAGTAAGCAAAATCTTTTTCTATTTAAAAGAAAACGATTTATTTTGCATAAAATTTTGAACTAAATAAAACAAAGGCAATGAATCAACTTTCAGATCGTTTAAATAGCTTGTCACCTTCGGCGACATTGGCTATGTCACAAAAAAGTAGTGAACTTAAGGCACAAGGTGTTGATGTTATTAATTTAAGTGTCGGCGAACCCGATTTCAATACTCCCGATCACATTAAAGAAGCTGCCAAGAAAGCTATCGATGAAAATTATTCTCGTTATTCTCCCGTAGCCGGATATCCAGCTTTGCGCAATGCGATCGTTGCTAAACTGAAAAACGAAAACGGTTTGGAATATACTGCTGCTCAGATTAGCTGTGCAAACGGTGCAAAGCAGTCTGTCTGCAACACGATTCTGGCTTTGATCAATAAAGGTGATGAGGTAATCGTGCCTGCTCCTTACTGGGTAAGTTATCCGGAAATGGTGAAGCTGGCCGAAGGTACTCCGGTTATCGTACGTGCCGGTATCGAACAGGATTTCAAGATTACTCCTGCACAGCTTGAAGCTGCCATCACTCCGAAAACACGTGCGTTGATTCTCTGTTCTCCGTCCAACCCGACAGGTTCTGTATATTCTCAGGAAGAATTGAAAGGTTTGGCTGAAGTATTGGCTAAGCACGAACGTGTTATTGTTGTTGCCGACGAAATATACGAACATATCAATTACATCGGAAAGCACCAGAGCATTGCTCAGTTTGCAGAAATTAAGGACCGTGTAGTCATTGTAAACGGTGTTTCGAAAGCCTATGCCATGACAGGCTGGCGTATTGGTTTTATCGCTGGTCCGGAATGGATTGTAAAAGGTGTGAACAAATTGCAGGGACAATATACTTCTGGTCCTTGTTCTGTTTCTCAGAAAGCTGCTGAAGCTGCCTATACCGGTACTCAGGCTCCGGTAGAAGAAATGCGTCAGGCTTTTGAACGTCGTCGTGACCTGATTGTGAAGCTGGCGAAGGAAATCCCGGGATTTGAGGTAAATGTTCCTCAGGGAGCTTTTTATCTGTTCCCGAAGTGTGACTCTTTCTTCGGCAAGAAAGATGGTGACCGTGTAATCAATAATGCAGACGACTTGGCAATGTATTTGCTTGAAGTTGGTCATGTAGCATGTGTTGGTGGTACTTCGTTTGGCGCTCCTGAGTGTATTCGTATGAGTTATGCAACTTCCGACGAAAACATTGTGGAATCTATGCGTCGTATCAAAGAAACTTTGGCTCGTTTGAAGTAATTATTCGAAATAATCATTTAAGAGGAGATAGGCTGTTCTGGCGTAAGTCAGGATAGCCTTTCTTGTTTTTATGACAGTGGCTAATCGTTTTTCTTATGGTCCCATGCAGGATGGGCAAGTTACAGTTTGGGGAGCATTGGAGTAAGACGGAAGTTTGTGAAGAATAACCTCCCGATGATTTAAAGTAAACGTCAGCAGGAATTGGGAAAAACGTCAGCACATTTTTTTGAAATTTGTACAAAAGATTTTGTTTTTTGTACAAAAAATAAATGAGATTTCGGCTTGCTTGGGAAAACTTTTGCTTGTCCGTCTGTAAGGTCGCTTTTACGATGATAGAGCAGGCTGGAGTTCTTGTGTTGAGCTTTCCCTTGTTTACAGGTTGGGGGATAGGAGATTATAACTTTGGAGTTGTATTTTATCAGGAAAAGCCAGTTTATTTTGAATTGTGTTCTTATGGAAATGTTATTTTAGGAATATGGCAGAAAGTGAAAGGTTGTCGGGGATGCTTGCTTGTTTTACGGGAATCGATTACCCTCTGGTTTCGGGAAAATGTATCACATTAGGTAATTGTTCTTCCGGTAGTGTGCGGTATGGCTCTGTATAAACGAACAAAAGCTGCAACTTTTTGAGTTACAGCTTTTTATCTCGGCACGGGAAGAGAGGCTCGAACTCCCGACACTCGGTTTTGGAGACCGATGCTCTACCAACTGAGCTATTCCCGTGTTTGCGGTTGCAAAGGTACTATAAATTTTGATATCTGCAAATGCTTTTCGGTAAAAATATGGATGCTTTCTCTCATATTAGCCCTAAGTCTTTGAATATGAGTTGATAGGTTTCTGCCTTTTTTTCTATTTTCAGCGGATAGGCGCGGCTGGATGATGGCATTCGGTACAGATAAAGTATGCGATCTGCATATTCGAATGGAGATTTTCCACCTATGGGTGGTTCTGCTACCTCCAGTTGCTGCCGTAAAGTATCCGTAGCTTTTTGTCCTGTTGTCACAATGGCCCGACAGTTTGGAAGCTGTTTCAGCAGAAGATTTATATCAGTCGGCTCTACGATGTCCAGAAATTTATCAGAAGCATTGTCCTGCAAACGGCGTACGGCCGAAGCCGTATCGTATAGTGCAATACCTTTTTCATTCAGGAACTTTATAATGCGTTCCTTGTCAAACGATTTTTTGTCAGGATGCAGGAAATAATCTTTATCAGAAAAAAAGATTATTCCGAAAATGCGCCACATGTCGTTTTGCAGGTTAGGGTAGAAAAAATCCATACTCCAGCGCTTTTTTTGTGGAGGAAAGCTTCCCAGCATCAGCAATACAGCGTTTGCAGGCAGGAAAGGTTCCAGCGGGTGAGCTTCTACGGGCGGAATAATCTTTTCAGTATTCATTGGGCGTCAAATCAGGCTTTAGGCTTGGGCTCTTTTTTAGCCAGCAAGACAATGTTGTACACATATTCTGTCATCCAGCTTTCCGAATAACCCAATGTATGCTGGTAAACACGGATGTTGCCGCAGGTTTTGCGTACGCCGTCATCCTTCCAGTTGGTTTTAGTCATGATGTCATGGATAGCCTTTTCCGTCATACCGCGCAACATTTTCTTAAATACTCCCGGCATACGGAATTTCCATTGCATCAGGTTGCCGATTACCATCATCAGGTCTTGGCTGAATCCCTGGAACATGAATAGATAGTTCTTGATGTCATTCACATTCTTGCAGTTCTTTTTAATGGAATTGTCTATTTCTTTGAAGAAAATGTCGTCCAGACCGTAAATATCGCTCAGCATCTTTTTACATTTGGAGCGTTCGGCTATTCCTAATTTATTGTTTTGGGTAGGAATCTTGAGGGTACGTTTAAATACTGCCATGTCGGGCAAGAAATTAATGTTGCTGATGCCCAGCTGTGCTGCCATGACCGACTGATAATATACGCGTATCAGCGTCATAAAATCTTCCATTCCTCCTACACATACTGTTTCGTCGGTTTCTGAGGTTTGTTTCTTTCCGAATATTTTAGAAAATATACTCATAATAATATAAATTGTTTATTTGCGTACAAAGATAGGAAATCTTTTTGTTCGTTTTTTTATTCACTGTCTTTAAGCTGAAAATAAAATGTATGTTCCATGAAAAGTTGTTCTACCAGACCGAAGCGGATAAAGTCGGCAAGCAGGCGACTTATTTGTTTTCGGTTCATGTGAGTAAGTCGGCTGCATTGTCCTAAGGTGAGGGGAGCATGCTGTTGCAGAATAGTCAACACCTGCTGTTCTCGCTGGGTATATGTCATGACAACATCTTTTTCTGCACGGTCATGTTTCCAGATATTCAGGTGTATGGGATTGGCCAGAATGTTTTCATCTTTAATGCGGACATAGGCCCATGGATGATTTTCTTCATCCAGCGCATAGATTGGTTTCTGTCTGCTTTCGTTTACCTGTACTTCCAGTACATCTTTTCCTTCCACATGATAAATATGTGTGTCGAGTTGTACTTCCGGACGGCAGTATAAATTGGCAGCGGCTTCTATCATGTATATTTCTTCTTCCGATCGTACACCGGCTATTTTCCCGTTATCTTTCACTCCAACCAGCAGTCTGCCACCTTCGGTATTGGCAAAGGCAGATAAACTTTTGGCTATTTTTCTTGCGTCGGATATAGCAAATTTAAAATCCTGGTGTACATGTTCTCCTTCGGATATCAGCTTTTCTAAATATTGTATATTTGTATTTGTTTTCATAACGGCGCAAAGTAAATGAAAAACGGCTGTCTATTCGTAAAAAATCCGTTATCTTTTGCGAAAAACAGCCGTTTCTTTATCGTTTTTACATCGATGGTCAGTCACAATGTTTGTGAGTCATGATGTCGAGTACCATCTTGTCGGTTTCATTCATACCTTCCGAACCGATTTTGGTCAGGTTACGAATACTCTGATTTACGTTTTCTTCGATGATTCCTTCTACCGAAGTAACACATTTCTGTTCCATTGCCATGATAGCAGACATGACGGCAGTCGACACTCCACTGGTCAGTTTAAGTGCACAACTTGGTTTGGCACCGTCACAAATCATGCCGGTAAGTGTAGCAATCATGTTTTGTACGGCATACATTACCTGCTGATATCCTCCACCCATAAGGTAAGTAATACCGCAACTGCTTCCTGTTGCTGCAACAACACAGCCGCACAGCGCCGACAGGCGTCCCAGACTTTGTTTGATATAGATGGCAGTCAGGTGGCTGAGTATAAGAGCTCTTGTCAGTTCCTCTTCAGAGTTGTGATTATCTTCTGCATAAATTACGACCGGTAACGTAGCGGCTATACCCTGATTTCCACTGCCGGAGTTGCTCATTACCGGAATCATGGCACCTGCCATGCGGGCATCGCAGGCTGCCGAAGTGTACGATAAAATATGAGTGAAGGTATTATTGCCCATGATGTTCTTTTCAGTTTTGCTGTTTCTCAGCATTTTGCCCAGTTCATGACCATATTTTCCCTGAAAAGAACGTTCGGCTGCATTTTTATTCAGACGTTTTGCTTCGAGTATAAACTGTATTTCATCCAGTGGAGCAGTAGTGGCGAAATCGAAGACCTTGCGCAGGGTCAGTTCAACAGGAGCAGCTTGTGCTTCGGATGTTTGGGGAGTTCTTTTATCTAAAATGACATTCTGATTACGGCTTACATATACAAAATTTGTGTGTCCTCCACTGATAATGGCTGTAGCCGAGTCATTGCCATGCGTACAAGTCGTTTCGATGTACAATTTTTCTTCGATATTTTCTTTTAACGCGATGTCGATGCATTGCGAATCTATCATTTTTTTCCCTTCCTCTACTGCTGTCGGGTTACTGTCTTTCAGAACTTCCAGCTCGTATTCGGACTTACCAATCAGAGCTCCCAGCGCAACAGCGATAGGAAGACCAATCATGTCTGTTCCCGGAATGCCCACTCCCATGGCATTTTTCAGAATGTTGGCACTTAAAAGTACTTTGATATGCTCTGGACGGCAGCCAAGAGTTTCCGTAGCTTTGGCAACACATAAGGCAACTGCAATGGGTTCTGTACAGCCGATTGCCGGAACTACTTCTCTTTTTATCAGAGCAATGATTTGCTCTCTTTCTGGTTTTGTGATAATGCTTTCCATTCGGTCACGTATTTAATACTGATGAAATATTGCTATTATTATAGATTAATTGATATGCAAAAGTACATTTTTAAACGGAATAATAGGGCCTGAATTAAAAATATGTTATCAAAAATTTGCGTATTAAAAAATAATGCGTACCTTTGCAGCGCTTTAGAAATAAAGCACTCTTGCAAAAGAGTTTTGGAGAGGTGGCAGAGTGGTCGATTGCGGCGGTCTTGAAAACCGTTGTACTGCGAGGTACCCGGGGTTCGAATCCCTGTCTCTCCGCTGAGTCATAAAGAAAATCCCTGTAAAGCATTTGTTTTACAGGGATTTTCTTTATGTTGTTTCTTTAAAAAAGGTAGAAAGTCTGATAGAAAACTCAATAGAGTCGTAGTAGTTATCCGATGAAGTTTTATTTCTTTTTGAAAGAACAGATTCTTTTCTTTTTCCTTTCATGTCGTAAATTGTAATGATATTGTTACCAAGTTTGCTGGAAGCAGTCTGGTGATGTCTGGAATAAATTCTTTTCTTAATACAGGATTTTTATATCTTCTTTAAAAAAGTATCTACTTTTGTGTAGTTTTTGTGATAGTACAGGCGTCTAATGGTCAAAAAATAAATTCATACGATATGGAAATATTGGATACTGCATTTGCGCAAATGGTGAAAGAACATAAAAGTACCATTTATACTGTATGTTTTATGTTCTCGAAGGATTCCGATGAAGTGAGCGATCTCTTTCAGGAAGTACTTATCAATCTTTGGAAAGGATATGATTCTTTTAAGAATCTCAGCAACGTCAATACATGGATTTGGAAAGTGAGTTTTAATACTTGCATTTCATGTGAGCGGAAAAAGAAAAGGCGGGCTGTTGTTCCTCTGACTATGGACATCAATCTTTTTGAGGATAAAGATGAGAGTTCCCGACAGATTCGTCTGCTCTACGACCGCATTCACCGGCTGAACCCTTTCGACCGTGCTATCGTTTTGTTGTGGCTTGAAAACATGAGCTACGAAGAAATAGGAGCGATTGTCGGAATATCTGTCAAAAACGTATCTGTACGTTTGTATCGTATCAAGGAGGAATTGAAAAAAATGTCGAACCATTAAAATGTACTATCATGGAAAATCATGCAGATAAATTTGAGTTAGACGAGATGAAGCAACAGATTCAGTTGCTGAAAGACAAGCTGGCCAAAGAAATAATTGTTAGTGAGAAATTAATCAGACATTCTACACAGGATAAGGTTTCCTATATCAACCGGAAGAAGAAGTTCATGTATTTTTTGATAGTCTTTGCGCTTGTTTACTGTAATACATTTTTCTTGCTGATGGGATATTCGTGGATTTTCTGCGTCTTTACTTCCGTTTTTTTGATTATAGCCGGATTTTACCAGCGATATAGTCACAAGGGAGTCAGTATCGATTGCATATCAGCAGGCAATTTGTTGGATATCAGTAAGGCGTTGGTGCGCATGAACCAACTGAATCTGAAGTGGCTTTATTTCGGCATTCCGTTTGCTTTGTGCTGGATTGTTTGGTTTATGTTTGAAAGTTATCCGAAAGTTGGAGGCGAAATGATATGCTACGGAGGAAGTGTTGGCTTTGTTTTGGGAGCTGCTGGAGGTGTTTTTCATTGTATCCATGTACGGCGTAAAGCAAAGGAGGCCATTCGTGACATCGAAGAATATACCAAGGATAATTAAGTAATTGCTTCTCTTGATTATCTTTCCGGTTTTCTGGTTATTGTTTTCCCCGGCTGGATTTTGGTCCGGCTGGGGAAAATTTTTGCTTTTATCTTTTCTTGTCCAATCTCATATGCAACTGAATACCGACAGAAACGCTGAGGTCGTTTGCCCATGAGCGGGAATTTACGGTTTTTGTTGTAGAGGTCAGATCGGGTTCTGTAACAGTATAGGTCGTTTTACAGTCTTGTAATGGACAACGATAGCTGACATCCAGAATAATGCTGCACAGATTGGAGGTACGGTAACCTGCTGCTATTCCGGGGTTGAGGAATGTAGACGAGCGGCTTATCTCAAGCTTGTATGTTGTTTCTTCGATGGTTTGAGTTTTTTCAGAGCCTCCGGCGCTCATGCGTCCTATACCGACTCTTGGCATTAACTGCCATCTGCCCATTTCTGCCGTATAACCGATACCTATACTTGCAGCAGGTTTTATTTTGCTCAATCCGGGAAACAATTTATCACCTAAGGCTTGGGCGATGTTGGTCGACAAATCGTCAGTCCGGATTTTGAAAAAACTTAGTCCGATATCCAGATAAGCATTCCAATGGCGTGCGAATCCTACGGACATCCGCCAGTCGAATTGGGTAGCAACATCTGCACGTGAGCCGAAATATTCCGGATAGTCACTTCCTCCGGTATTGAAATTGGGGCCGATGGAAAACGACATGAGGAACGGATGTCGTACGGATGTTATTTTTTGTATTTCCTTTTGTGAGGAGGAGGAGGTTTCGTTTTGTGCAGCTAACGGCAGTATGCCGATGATAAGCAGAATAATTACTGCAAGCTTTTGTCTTTTCATAGATGGAGAGAAGGATTTAGGTCTGATTAGATATAACGTTGGTTTCTTTGATTTTATAGGAATGTTTTTTTACTATCTAAACACAAATATAGCTATATATTGGATAATCAGATGATTTACCTGTTAAATTTTTACAATAAGTAATTACTTGTGAAACTGGTTTGTACGATGATTTTACTAAAAAATGGGTCTTTCCTTGAGAGTTCAGTAATAGGATATTTAGGAAGATGTCCCTTTTCTTTTTAGGAAGAATGTGACAATCGAAATGGGATCAGGGGATGTTAGAATACACTGTTATTGCTTTTTGTGAAGGGCGTGAAGGGCAAAAAAGCATGAATAATGTCTATAAAATAAAGATATAAGGCTTTGGAACGGGAAAAGCCGGCATATCTGATTTTATTTCTCTCGATGTTTTCTGAAAATTTGTACAAATAAAAAAATAATTTGTACAAAAAATCCCCCGCCTTTGCCGTGGAATAAATTTAATTCTTGCGACAGGCGGGGGAGGTTTTATCGACTTATGAATTTTTGAAAGAAATTCCTTATTCGTAGATTAGCGGTTAGGTGTATCCCAAACTTTTGTTTCGCTACACTGCAAGTCAGTCCATTGGTTACCACACTTCAGCTTGAAATCACCTTTTTCCAGGCGCCATTTGCCGTCGTAACCTACAAAAGCAAGGTCACTTCCCTTCAGTTTCATTGTTACGGTCTTGGTTTCACCCGGATTAAGAGCTACTTTTTCAAAGTTGCGCAGGCGGATATTGTCGGGAGTGCTGCTTGCAACCAAATCTTTGGAATAGAGAAGTACGCTTTCTTTTCCGGCTACTTTTCCGGTATTGGTTACGTCGACGCTGACAGTCAGCACATCGTCGGCAGTAAACGAGGACTTGTCGACTTTCAGGTTCGAGTAACTGTAGGTCGTGTAACTCAATCCGAAACCGAATTCCCACTGCACATCCATTACCGAATCATAGTTGTAGTTTCCACCCATCTGTCCCATGTTTTCGCAAGGCTTGTAGTCGTAGTTGGCCAGAGCATTGATGTATTTAGGATAGGTGAAAGGCAGCTTGCCACTAAAGTTGGCATCGCCGGCAAGCAGATTGGCAAGTGCATCGCCACCGTAGTTGCTGGGCAACATGACATGGACTACCGCTTTTGCCAGCGGAACGATATCGTTGATGATGCGCGGACGGCCTTCATTCAAAACAAGGATAACGGGCTTTCCGGTTGCAGCAAGGGCTTTTACAAGATTGCGTTGGTTTTCCGACATGGTCAGGTTGGTCAGATTACCCGGAGTTTCGCAGTAAGAGTTTTCTCCGATGCAGGCAATAATCACATCGGCACGACTGGCTGCGGCAACTGATTTTTCGATTTCCGGCTGGTTTTCTTCCCACCAGTTGTCGTTCTTGTAAGGAGCGTAAGTCACTCCCGGTTCGTAAATGATGTTCTCCTTGCCATACTTGTTGCACAGAGCTTCATAAATGGTATTGTAAGCACTGGCACATTGATCGGCCAGATGTCCCTGCCAACTGTATGACCATCCTCCGTTGAGGCAGCGCATTGAGTTGGCGTTCGGACCGGCAAGCAAGATTTTCGTACCTTTGGCAAGCGGCAGAATGTTGTTTTCGTTCTTCAGCAGCACTTCCGATTCTTCGGCAGCCTGCAAGGCTACGCGGGTAAATTCCTCTGAGCCGAATTTATTGTATTTTTTGATGTCCCAGTATGGGTTGTCGAACAGGCCTAAGCGATATTTCAGGCGCAATACACGGGCTACGGCATCATCGATGCGGCTCATCGGTACTTCACCCTCCTGAACCAGTTCTTTCAGGTAGTCGCAGAAGCTCACTTCGTAGGGTACCATCGACATGTCGATACCGGCATTGATAGCAATCTTGACAGCCTCTTTCTTGGTTGCTGCAATGTGGTCGCGTGTACACAGGTTATTGATGTCCGCCCAGTCGGTCACAATCATACCGTCCCAGTTCAGATCTTCCTTCAGCCATCCGGTCAGCAGTTCGCGATTGGCATGGAAAGGCATGCCGTTGTCCACGCCCGAGTTGACCATTATGCTCAGCGCTCCCTGACGGATAGCAGCGAGGAACGGAGCAAAATGTTTCTCGCGCAGGTCAGAACGAGAAATAGACGAAGGTGTACGGTCCTTGCCCGATACGGGAACTCCGTAGCCCATGTAGTGCTTCATGCAGGCAGCCACGTTGTATTCGCCGATGTGATTCGGGTCGCTTCCCTGAAAGCCTCTGACGGAAGCCTTACCCATTTCTGCATTGACGTAGCAGTCTTCACCGTAGTTTTCCCACATGCGCGACCAGCGCGGGTCACGTCCCAAGTCGACTACCGGTGCATATGTCCAGGGAATACAGCAAGCTTTGGTTTCATAAGCTGAAATTGATGCAGCCTTTTCGGTCAGTTCGCGGTTGAAAGCAGCTCCCATATTCACTCCCTGCGGGAACATGGTTCCATCGAGTGTATAGGTCGTTCCGTGAATCTGGTCGACACCGTAGATACAAGGTATACCGATTTCTTTCATCGATTTATCCTGAATCTGCTTGATTGCTTCAGCCCATTTTTCCTTTTTCTGTGCGACACTCAGTGGAACATTCAGCAATGAACCTACCTTATATTTGCCAATTACAGTGTCGAGCATGGCAGGATTCAGTGTAAATCCGTTTTTCTTGCTTGCTTCAAAATCGCTTACCACATCGATGGTGATCTCACACATCTGGCCGACTTTTTCTTCGAGTGTCATTTTCTTCAGCCATTCTTGAATATGTGCCTCGATAACCGGATCGGAAGGAATAGCCGGAGCCGGCTTTTGTCCTCCTGCCGTCAGACAGACACCGGTACATAAAACCGATGCCAGTGCCAGTTTCTTGAAATTTTTCATGGTCAATTGTTTCTTTTTATTCGTTATAGTTTGTTTATTAGTTATTCGAATGAAAACGTAATGCGTTCGCCTTGTCTTACACTGAATGGGATGAAATCATCTTGGGAACAGGATACTCCGTCGAGAAGTACCTTCTTGATACCTTTCGGATATTTCAGTTGCAGATTGTTCTGCCATCCTCCGGTGATGGTTGCCTGCACGGGTTTTCCATCTTTCCATACAAGGTCTACCGTGGCACCTCCTCTTACTTTCAATCCGTAAAAGCTTCCATTCTTCCATGAATCGGGCAGGGCTGGGAGCAGATGAATGAAACCATCTTGACTTTGCAGTAGCATTTCGCTGATACCCGAAGTTCCTCCCCAGTTGCCATCCATTTGAAAGGGAGGATGCGAGCAGAAAAGATTAGGGAATGTTCCACTTCCGTGCTGTGCAGGGTTTTGAGCTGTATAAGCCGGATAAAGCAGACTGCGGAATAATTTGTACGCACGGTTACCGTCGCCCAGTCGCGCCCAGAAATTAATTTTCCATGCACGGCTCCATCCGGTACCTTCATCGCCTCGCCGGTTCAGGGTCTTCCGGCAGGCTTCTGCCAGTTCGGGCGTTTTAAGAACCGAAATCTGATTACCCGGATGCAGACCATATAAATGAGATACATGGCGGTGATGGATGTCGGTTTCCTCATAATCCTCCAGCCACTCCATCAGGTATCCTTTTTTACTGATTTGGTGTGGAGGCAATAACCGGATAGCTTCTTGCAAGGCCTCGGCATAAGCCGTATCGGTATGCAGAATATGCGAAGCTTCTATTACGTTGGTGTAAAGTTCGCGTACCAGTTGGATATCCATTGTCGGCCCCATACAAACGCTGATGGGCGTACGATCTTTGCCGGGCAAGTAGAAAGCGTTCTCGGGCGAAGATGTCGGTGCTGTGACAAGCCATCCGTGTTTGGGCTCTTTTACCATAGTCGAATAGAAAAATTCGGAGGCACCTTTCATGATCGGATAAATATCTGCCAGATAGTTCTGGTCACCACTGAAAAGATAATGTTCCCACAGGTGTGCACAAAGCCATGCTCCTCCGGTATTCGTTGCGCCCCATGACGGATGTTCTCCGGGGGCAGTATAGTTCCATACATTGGTCATCATGTGGAGAACCCAGCCTTTGGCCTGTGGACCGTAAAAGGCTTTTGCGCTTTCTTCTCCGCTGGCAACCAGTCGTTTCACCAAATCGACCAGTGGCATATATAGTTCCGATAAATTAGCCTGCTCTACCGGCCAGTGATTCATCTGCACATTGATGTTCGTGTGATAGTCACCATTCCAGGGAGTTCCCGGTTCGTTGGCCCAAAGCCCCTGCAAGTTGGGAGGCAAGCTTCCCGGACGTGTGCTGCTTATCAGTAAATAACGTCCGTAATTATAGTAAAGAGCAGTCAGTGAAGGGTCGTCCTGCTGCTGGAATTTCTCTATTCTCTGGTCGGTAGTAAGCTGTGAAACGGCTTCGTTCTCGGGCAGGCGGATTCCGGCACGGTTGAATAAAGCCTGATAGCTACTGACTGCTTCCGTTACAGCGTCGGAGAGATTGCTTTTCAATGCTTCGTTGAGCAGACGGTCGGCTTCTGTTGCGTAGATTTCTCCAGCCAGATAAGATGTCTTTGCCGATACCACAATCCATGCCTCGTCTGCATGCTGTACGTTGATAGATTGTTCGTCAGTCGACTGCTGTACCTGTTTGCCTTTGCATGTTACTCCGGCAATGGCTGCATAGCGGACACCGGTTTGCGAGGAACCACTGTCCAGGCTGCCGTACAGTTCCAGTTTGCCTTCAGCCAGTTTGCGTACGCTTCCTCTTTCCGGACGGCTCAAGTTCATTTTGAAATTAATGGCACCTGGAACGTCTGCTCTCAGGTGTATCAGCATGACATCCTTGTTGCGTGAAACGACATACTCGCGTACATAACGGACTGTTCCGCGGGAGAAAGTCGTATATGCTATACCCTTGCTCAGGTCCAGCCAGCGGCGATAATCGGCTGGTGCATCCTTTTCATGTTCTCCATACTGATGCTCCAGAAACAAATCGCCCAGCATCTGAAAGGCACCATACGTTCCTCCCTTTTCCGGTTTCTTAGGAACAAAGCTGGTATACATCAGTTCCTGTGCTTCTTTGTTCTTTCCTTCGAACAGCAGCCGGCGGATTTCGGGCAGGCTTTGGGAAGCATCGGGATTCAGGTAATTTGCTTCCGATCCGCTCCACATGCTGATTTCATTCAGAACGATATGCTCTTTACCGATAGCTCCGTCGGGCATCATACCCAGTCTGCCGTTGCCTAACGGAAGTGTTTCTTCCCATTGAGCGGCAGGTTCGTCGTACCACAAGGTCTGGTCGCTGCGTCCCGGAACGGGATAAGGTTCTTTTCCGATAAGATATTTATATAATGTTTCGGCAATAATAGCAGCGCCGTACTTGTCGGGATGTACTCCATCGACGTAAAGTTGCGGGTAATAGGGAAGCATTGCAGTATACAGGTCGATGACCGGCAGGTTTCTTTCGGCGGCAACCTCCCGGATATACGGGATAACGCCGTGTAAGATGATACTGTCATTGATGCCCCATTCCTTATGATTAGAAGGAATAGGCAGGCAGAGATATACATGGGGATGTGATGCAAGCGCCTGAAACTTGTCTATCAGCAGGTTTAAGTCCTCCTTGAACGTGGCATGATGCTGCCAGTTCTGCGGCTTGGAATCGTTGGTTCCCAGCTTGATGGTAACAATATCGGGCAGGAAATCCAAAGCTTCCTGAAAACGGGTGGTCTTCATGTAAGGCAAGTTTCCTTTCTGACTTAGCGTATGAGCAGTTACGCCAAAGTTGCCCACTTCGTAGTTATCTCCCAATAACTTTTGTAGTACCGCCGGATAGCTTTCTTCCGACGGATTCTTTAACAAAAATCCTTCGGTAATGCTGTTGCCTACACAGGCTATCTTGATTTTTCTTTCTGCCTGTGCTTGTATCACAAGAGGAAGAATCAGGAATAATCCTAATATATATAGGTGTAGCTTTCTCATGTTTATTCTCCTTTATATTGCATGTATTGGAAGTCGGCATACGCTTTCGATTGGCTGGAAGCTGATACGGCATATAGTCCAAGCACGATTCCGGTAAATCCTCCTGCCGTTTCGCTGCTCAGGTAGCGTGTATTCATTTTTCCCAGTTCGTGATACGTACCGTTTTCCGTATAGCCGAAGTGATAGAAATTTATGTCTGACTTCACTGTCAGTTCTACACTTCCCTTGCTGGTGAGAGGCATTTCCTTTTCAATATGCTCCAATTCTCCCAGTTTGTAGCGAAGGACAACCGAACGACTTTTATCTTTATTCTGGCGGACGAACAAGTCGTAGTGTGAGTGATATTCCATATATACACTGATACCAGCCTCATCGTTTGCCTGTGCATCCTTCAGCTCCAGAGAAGTAGCTGCTTCCATATTGAAATGTTCCTGTCGGATAGCAACAAAAGTCGGGCTCTTCTGGTCGTTTAGAGAAACAGGAGTTGCTTTCAGCCGGAGATTGCCGTTTTTGAACTCGTAATTTTGCATGTCGGGATTTTGCAGGTACATCCATTCGGGAGATAACTGTTTGTTCTCGAAAGTGATGGTTTCGGGTTTTTGCTTTACTGTCTGAAGTGGAAGTGTCGGAACATTCATGTCCAGTTGAATCGTACCGTTTCCATTTACGACGGGCCATGCATCTTTGTCCCAGCGTACGGGAGCCAGATAGGTTTCGCGTCCCAAAGTATGATGGAATCCCGGCATGATACGATAAGCAAGACAAACCATCCACCATGAACCGTCTGTACCTTCTACCAGATCGGCATGGCCTGTACCCTGAATGGGATTGGTTTCTCCTGCCTGACAAGCATGAGTCAGGATCGGATTTGCAGGATTGCCTGTATACGGTCCGTCGATATAACGGCTGCGGGCAATTGTAATGCTGTGTGCAACTTCTGTTCCTCCTTCCGAAATCAGAAGATAATACCATCCGTCTTTCTTGTAGATGTGCGGTCCTTCCGGATAGCGTCCTCCGGTTCCGTTCCATATCTTTTTGGAAGGTGTGAGCTGCTTTCCGGTCATCGGATCTATTTCGCACAGATTGATGTAACCGTCCGGATTGCTGACCATGTAGCATTTCCCATTTTCGAAGTATAGGGATGGGTCAATTCCTCCTTGTTCCAGCCATACAGGTTCCGACCATTCTCCTTTGGGGTCGGTTGTATGAACTAAAAAGTTGCCTTTACCCGAGATATTGGTTGTAATCATATAGAACACTCCGTCGTTGTAACGGATAGTAGGAGCGAAGATGCCGCTTCCCCCGTTGGCGCCTTTCAGGTTTAATTGAGATTCACGTGTCAGGCAATTGCCTATTTGTTCCCAATTCACCAAATCTTTGCTGTGAAAGAGGGGAACTCCGGGAAAATATTGAAAACTACTGTTTACCAAATAATAGTTATTGCCCGCTTTGCATACGCTGGGGTCGGGGTGAAATCCGGGAATAACCGGATTCTTGTAACCCTGAGCAAATGTTTCGCATACAGAACAAGCCAGGGCACATAGTAAGATACCAATGCTTCGCATAATTCATTAAAGTTAAAAAGTTATCAGGTCGTAATCCGACTTCGATTACAAAGATACATGATTTTAGGGTTTTGTATCAACTCTTTTGTTTCCTTCCATGAGTTAAAATGTTTCAAATAGGGTATTCAAATGTTTCAAACCTGTTTATTTCCTTGTTGTGTTATGATTTAACGTATAAGGAAAACATTATTTTTGCCGTAAAGTCGAGTGAACATAAAATCTTGTTTAGCTATGAAACACATTTTCTTTTTATTCTTTTTGTTTCTTGCCGGAAACATTGCATACCCGGCAGGGCCGCGTATTTTGTTTATCGGTGATTCCATTACCGACGGAAACTGGGGTAATAGTGATGGAAGTGCTCAGCCTTCTGCGGCACGTAATCACTGGGATATGAATCATATTTACGGTAGTGGCTATATGTATTTGTGTGCATCCTATTATCAGAGCACTTACCCCGAGCGTGAATATCAGTTCTTCAACCGGGGTATCAGCGGAAATACGTTAAACGATTTGAAAAACCGGTGGAGAGAAGATGCTCTTGCGATACATGCCGATGTCGTTTCTATTTTGATTGGTACGAACGATGTAAATGAATATTTAGGTAAAAAAGATGGTAGAGCTTTTGATTTTGTTTCGTGGAAACAGACTTATCGGGAGTTGCTGGACAGTCTGCGTCGAGATAATCCGCAGGTGAAGATTGTATTGTGTGAACCGTTTACAGCTTGTACAGGGAATATGAAGAAAACGGATGATTTTGCTTTGCGGGATAGCCTGATACAGCGTCTGGGAAAGATTACTTCGCAAATAGCTGCTGATTACGATGCTGCGTTTATTCCGTATGCTTCGATGTTTCACCGATTGCTGACAGAAAGTTCAAATTTGCCGGATACTTATTGGATTTGGGATGGTATTCATCCGACACCTGCCGGACATAAGCGTATGGCAGACTTGTGGATGGAGCAAATAGAAAAATATCATATATTGTAATAAAGGAGGATAAACAGATGGGCAGATGGAATATAAGGTGGAGTGTATTGCTTGTTTTATGGTGTGTTACGGGGGTGAAGCTGGCCGCTATGAAAGTTGAGTCGTTAGATAGAGGATGGTTTTTTAATCGTGGATATGAATCTCAGTCTGCAGATAAAGTAACGGTTGATCTTCCGCATACATGGAATGCTGCTGATGCGATGTTTGGTAATGTGAATTATTATCGGGGAATGTCAACTTATTCACGCTTTATCGTTGTACCTTCATCGGAGAATTTTAAGCGTGTTTTCTTGCGGATAAAGGCTGCACAGACTGTAGCTGATGTGTATTTGGATAATCATTTTGTTGCTCAGCATAAAGGCGGGTATACCTCTTTTACAATAGAACTGACCCCATTTATTCGGAGAGGGGAAAAGCAGAAACTGGATATTAGGGTGAGTAATGCTCAAACTATGGAAATAGCTCCGATATGCGGCGATTTTAATATATGGGGTGGGCTGAATCGTGGCGTGGAGCTTTTGTTTACGGATAGTGCCTGCATTGATCCGACATTTTATGGCTCATCTGGAGTTTTCTTTACTCAATATAATGTCTCAGAAAAGTATGCCGGGCTGGAAATGAAAGCATTGTTATCGGGAACTGAAATGGCTTTGAATGATTGCTCTATTGAATTTTCTTTGTTGGATGCGAAACATAAAGTTGTTTCTTGCAAGGAAATAAGTGTGTCTGGTAAGGAAGCCGTGGTGAAGATGGAACTTGATAATCCGCATTTATGGGATGGAGTTAATGATCCATATTTATATACCGGAATTGTCGTATTGAAAAGAGGTAGTAAAGAGATTGATCGTCGGGAAGAACATGTTGGCTTCCGGTTTTATTCAGCAGATCCGGATAAAGGCTTTTTCTTAAATGGCAAGCCCTATTCGATACATGGAGTCAATTATCATGAGGACCGTGCAGAAAGAGCATCGGCTTTTCGTCCTGAAGATTTTGAATCGGATTTGAACCTGATACAGGAAATGGGATGTACTGCTGTTCGACTGTCGCATTATCCGCATGCACAGCTGTTGCATAATTTGATGGATAGGAGAGGACTGATTGCTTGGGCTGAAATTCCTTTTGTAAATGTATTTGTCGGCCATCCTCAGTATAGAGAAAATTTAAAGCAACAATTAGTGGAACTGATCTGTCAGTATTATAATCATCCTTGTATTTTGACATGGGGACTTTTTAATGAAATCAACCCGGGATGGCTGGAAAATCCAAACCCTATGGCAGAAGAGTTGAATAAGTTGGCTAAGAAATGGGATATGTCGCGACCGACAACGGGGGCAAGTAACCAGGAAGATCCTTTGAATGGAATACCAGACTTGATTGCATTCAACCGTTATTTCGGATGGTATGGAAACGATTGTAAAGAGATGGGAGAGTGGATCGATAAGCAGCATCAGGCATATCCCCAGCGATGTATGGGCATAAGTGAATACGGTGCTGGTGCGGATGTGTTTCAACAGACGGATTCCTTGATTCATCCAGAGCCGTGGGGGCAGTGGCATCCAGAGAACTGGCAGACTTATTATCATATAGAAAACTGGAAACAGCTTGCTTCACGTCCGTTTTTGTGGTGTAAATTTGTTTGGTGTATGTTTGATTTCTCAGCAGCCGGTCGAAAAGAAGGTACTACTTTCGGTCGAAACGATAAGGGATTGGTGACATACGACCGGAGGATTAAGAAAGATGCTTTTTATTTTTATAAAGCAAATTGGAACAAGAAAGAAAAAGTGTTGTATATCGCATCGAAGCGTTGTCAGAATAGGTCGAATTCATCGGTTGACATTCAGGTGTTTAGCAATTGTGGTGATGCAGAGTTGTTTGTGAATGGAAAAAGTATGGGAAAATGTACGCCTGATGAGGTCTGTGTGGCTACATGGAACAATGTTCCTTTACAGTCGGGAGAGAATCAGGTAACAGTACGTGCTTCGGGACTTTCTGATAATTGTGTGTGGTATAACAATGACTGAATTGAACATATAAATAACGTTTGACTAGGCTGAATCTATCGTTTCATTACTGTGAAACGTTATTTCCATTTAGGTGAAGCGACCGTTTCACTCTAGTAAAACGATTTAAATATGGTAAGTTTGGCTGTATAGCTTGGAGTTTTCTAATTTTGAACTATCAAAAAAGGAGTTGTATCGTGGTAGTGGTACAACTCCTTTCTGTTATTAATTGGCTGGAGGTTTATTCTTCTGTTCGGAATGTTGTCCGTAAACGGATATCCGATGATGAGGCTCCTATTTCCAGTGTCATTTCTTTGTCAGGAAGAATGAAACGGTTCTGCTTTTCATCCCATACTTGTAATTCTGTATAAGGGACGGTTAACTCTACTTTTTTCGTTTCTCCTTTACGTAGACCGATGCGCTGGAATGCTTTCAGTTGTTTGATAGGATCTTTGTCCGTATGTTTTCGTGCGGAAACGTAAAGTTGTACAACCTCATCACCATCCATATCGCTGGAATTTTTCAGGTTGAAGCATACCCTTAAGGTATCGCCACGTTCAATAACACGGTCATTGAGAGTTGTTCCAGAGTAATTAAAGCGGGTATAGCTTAGTCCATAACCAAAAGGATATAATGGCTTTTCTTTAAAATACATATATGTCCGACCGTGAGTAATATCATAATCCATCATGTGTGGCAGGTCGGTGATGTTTTTTACCCAGGTTTGGGTTAGTCTGCCTGCCGGATTATAATGTCCGAAGAGTACATCGCTGACAGCATGTCCCAATTCTTCACTGCATTGTGTAAGATGAAGCAGGGCTGGAACCCGTTGGTTGGCACGGTTGATGGCATACGGGAAGCTGCTGATCAGCACTCCGATGGTATTAGGATTGGCTTGAGCCACTTGCAAGAGTAAATCTTCTTGATCCAATTGTAGCGACTGTCGGTCTACGGCTTCTTTTCCTTCACTTATCACAGGGGCTTGTTCCCAGCCGGCATCGCAGGTAGGATGGTTGCCGACACATACGATAGCCACATCGGCCCATGCGGCAACGGTACGGGCACTGTCCATGCGGTTGGTCGCTACATAACGTACTTCAATATCATTTCCGGCTTCTTCCCGGATGGCATCGAGTACGTTTACTGTATAGAAAGGTTTGCCAGAATACCAGTCCTGTAAAACCTCAGTAGCACGTTGACCGATGACAGCTATCTTTTTTATTTTCTGTTTGTCGAGCGGAAGCAGGTGGCTTTTGTTTTTAAGCAGGACAACCGATTTGCGAGTTGCTTCTCGTACCAGTTCTTTGGTTTCCGGTTTACTCCATGGGGCAACGGTATCAGTCACACCGATAGCTGCATAAGGATTGTCAGCTGCATCATCCAGCAAGCCCAGTTTGAGAGAAATCCTGAGATTACCCCGGATGGCTTTTTCAATATCTTCTTCACTGATCAGCTTTCGGCGTAACGCATCGTATACCGCATCTTTGTAGTCATCCAGAAATTTGGTAATGCCGGCCTTGATACATGCGGCAGCAGCTTCAGCTCGGTCGTTGTCAAAACGTTTGTGATCGCTCAGCAAGAGTCGGAAAGCTCCGCCGTCGGTTATCAGGGTACCATTCAGTCCCCATTCTTTCATCACGACATCACGCAGTACGGGATGCATGATGCATGGAATGCCGTTGTATGCATTATAGGCAGTCATCAGAGCTTGTGATCCTCCTTCGGTTACTCCTTTATAGAAAGGATAGGAATAATATTCACGGAACAATTTATCAGAATAGTTGGATGATGATGATGTCCGTCCATATTCGTTACTGTTCGACAAGAAGTGTTTCATCAGCGAAGCATTTCTCCAGTATTTAGGATGATCTCCCTGTATACCTTTGATAAAAGCTACGGCAAGTCGTGATGTGAGGAAAGCGTCTTCACCATAACATTCTTCCGTTCGTCCCCAGCGAGGATCTCGACCTAAATCCACATTGGGAGTCCACATGACCAGACCGCTTTTTCGGTAGTTGGCATTTTGAAAAAGATAACGGTTTTCTGTACTGATATAAGTCGCTACACGATATAGCAGGTCAGTATCCCATGTTTCTCCCAGTCCGTAGGCTTGTGGAAAGACAGTTGTCGGTGTGTTGACCCTTTCTCCGTAGGTAGGTCCCCCTAACACCACTCCATGTAATCCTTCCACACTGCCTGAACCTTGTATGCCAAGCCGGGGAACCTGGGTATTGTTTCCTAAAGCATCGACTTTCTCGTCGAGGGTCATTTGAGCAATTAAGTCATCCAGCCGCTGTTCCTCACTAACTGTAGGAAGAGTGAATACATGTTGAGCGTGTATGATTCCTGCTGAAGCAGTCAGCAAGACGAAAAAAAGTTTCCTATGTGTTTTCATAATTAGATAATGTTAAAGACATTGCAAAGCTAATATAAAGCAATAGGTTATATGACGAAAAATGTTTCATATAAGGGCATGAAATGTTTTAAATGTGTATAAGGTAGGAAAACTATCTCTTATTTTATAGGAAAGGAAACAAAGTGTACCATATACGGAAACAAATGCATACCAGTAGGAGTTCGTGTCTGTTATATATTTGCATAAGTAAGATTCTATTTAATGTGGTATTGAAAAACACAATAATTAATAAGATGGCTACTATGAAAAAATTGATAATTTCTGTTTTACTTCTTTTGTTAGCGGAGAATGTAATGTTTTCTCGGGAAAAATCTACAGTACACGGTTATCCCATTACTCCCGTTCCATTTACTGCTGTTGAATTGACCGATTCGTTTTGGGGGCAACGTCTGGAAGCAAGTCGTAAGGTTACGATTCCATTGGCTTTCAGTAAATGTGAGGAAACAGGAAGATATAGAAATTTTGAAATGGCTGCACATCCCAATGATAGCAATGAAGTGACAGGATATCCTTTTGATGATACGGATGTGTATAAGACGATTGAAGGGGCTAGTTATTTACTTCAGACGTATCCAGATAGTCAATTAAAGGAATATATAGATAGCGTGTTGGTGATTGTAGCTAAGGCACAAGAAACTGATGGATATTTGTACACAGCACGTACAATGAATCCCCGTCATCCACATAGGTGGGCTGGTAGCCGACGTTGGGAAAAGGTGGAGGAATTAAGCCATGAATTTTACAACTTAGGCCATATGGTGGAGGGAGCCATAGCACATTTTCAGGCAACCGGACAGCGTAATTTCTTGGATATTGCTATTCGTTATGCCGATTGTGTCTGTCGGGAAATCGGGGATAAGCCGGGACAGCAGGTCCGTGTTCCCGGACATCAGATAGCAGAAATGGCGTTGGCAAAATTATATCTCGTAACAGGACAGCAGAAATATCTTGATCAGGCTAAATTTTTTCTCGACAAACGTGGATATACTACTCGGAGAGATGCATATTGTCAAGCGCATAAACCGGTTATTGAACAAGATGAAGCTGTTGGACATGCGGTAAGAGCAGCCTATATGTACGCAGGTATGGCAGATGTTGCCGCTTTGACCGGGGATACTGCTTATATACATGCAATAGATCGGATTTGGGAAAATATTGTTTCAAAGAAATTGTATATTACCGGGGGTATTGGTGCAACCAGTGACGGAGAAGCTTTTGGAGATAATTATGAATTGCCTAATATGGCGGCTTATTGTGAAACTTGTGCCGCAATTGGAAATGTGTATGTAAATTATCGTTTGTTCCTTTTACATGGTGATGCGAAATATTATGATGTGCTGGAACGAACATTGTATAATGGACTGATTTCTGGAGTATCTCTTGATGGAGGGAATTTTTTCTATCCTAATCCGTTGGAGTCAATGGGGCAACATCAGCGTCAACCGTGGTTCGGATGTGCATGCTGTCCTTCGAATATTTGTCGTTTTATTCCTTCTGTTCCTGGATATGTGTATGCCGTAAAGGATAAAAATATATATGTTAACTTATTTATGTCGAATAATGCGGTGCTGGAGATTGCTGGAAAAAAAGTTTCTTTATCACAAACGACTTCTTATCCGTGGAATGGTAATGTCAAGCTGAAAATAACACAAAATTCTGTTGGGGCTTTTACTTTGAAAATTCGTATTCCGGGATGGGTGCGCAATGAGGTTGTTCCCAGTGATCTTTATGCATATGCCGATGAAGACAGTGCTTCGTATTCTATAAAAGTAAATGGACAGAAAGTGTATGCTGATTTACAGAATGGTTATTTTTCTATTCAACGTAAATGGAAAAGAGGGGACTGTGTAGACATAAATTTTGATATGAATGTACGTATGGTTCGGGCAAATGAAAATGTAATAGCCGATTGCGGACGTATGGCTATAGAGCGAGGACCGATTGTTTATTGCGCAGAGTGGCCCGATAATGATTTTAATGTATTGAATGTATTGTTAAATCCTACTGCAAAGTTTCAGGTCATTAAGAAAAAAGATTTGCTTTGTGGCATTAATCAAATTCAAACGCAGGCACAATCGTTGGAGTACGATAAATCAGGACGATTGTTGGTTACGGATCATACATTGACATTAATACCTTATTATGCATGGGCACACCGGGGAGCTGGTGAAATGGCAGTATGGTTGCCGTACAATCTGAAGGCAGTTTCTCCAAAGGCCGTTCCAACGTTAGTATCGGAGAGTAAGATTAATGCATCACATAAAATACAAACATTATCGTTTATAGCAGATGGAGTCGTTCCTAAAAATGAAAATGATCGAACAATCCCTTACTATCACTGGGCCCCTAAGGTAGGTACTACCGAATGGATTTCTTATGAATTTCCTGAAAAAGTACAGGTTTCCACGTCAACGGTGTATTGGTTCGATGATGCTCCTTGGGGAAGTTGCCGTGTTCCTGAATCATGGAAAATATATTATAAAAATGATGATGGAAAATGGTGTCCTGTAACTAATCAAAATGCGTACACTAAATATAAGGGGGTAGCCAATACGGTTTCTTTTGAACCCGTAACAACAGATGCTGTAAAACTCGAGGTTGTATTGCCGGATAAGAATTCTTCTGGAATATATGAATGGAATGTAAGATGAAAGATTCAGAGAACTTTTGAAACTTATTCTCTTGCATGATTATTAGTTGTTTACGGTAAAAGGGTATAAAAAGTTATAAAGAAGTGATATAAACAAACGATACCCTAGTCAGAAACAAATTCATACCTTATGGCTGTTCATTTTTGGTTTACTTTGTGATGTTGATGTTAATTATAATATCAATGGGGAAAACCTAATAAATGTAAACTTTAACTATAAACAATGTACCATGAGTAAACACTTATTCGTAAAATGCACAAATGTGCATCTATGTAGTCTTGCAATGGTGATAATGCTATTGTTTTTGCCCTCGCTGGCAATGAAGGCTGCTTCTCAGAGTTTGACAGTTTCGGGTGTTGTTACTTCGTCAACAGACAAGATGCCTTTAATTGGCGTAAGTGTGCTGGTGAAAGGAACGACTAATGGAACAGTTACAGATTTTGATGGAAACTATTCTCTAGGAGTAGAGAAAGGACAAACATTGGTCTTTTCCTATATTGGATTTATTACACAAGAAGTTGTGATAGCCGATCAGAAGACTTTAAATGTAGAGATGAAAGAAGATACCGAAACACTTGATGAAGTAGTGGTCGTAGGTTATGGTGTACAGAAGAAAAAATTGGTTACTGGTGCTACTGTACAAGTAAAAGGTGAAAGTCTGGCAAAGATGAACACTAATAGTCCGCTGCAAGCTATGCAGGGACAGACTCCGGGCGTGAATATTTCTTCAACTTCCGGTCAGCCGGGTTCTGATATGAAAGTAAGTATTCGTGGTTTGGGTACGGTGGGAAATGCTTCTCCGCTTTATTTGATTGATGGAGTAGGGGGAGATATCTCGACCTTGAATCCTGCTGATATCGAAAGTATTGATGTTTTGAAGGATGCAGCATCTGCTGCTATTTATGGTGCGCAAGCTGCAAATGGTGTAGTATTGATTACAACTAAATCGGGAAAAGAAGGAAAGGCTCAAATTGCATTCGATGCTTATTATGGTGTACAGAAAGTGGCACGTATGGCCGATATGCTGAATTCGCAGGAATATATGACCATTATGGATGAACAAGCAGTCAATTCAGGTAATGCTCCTTATGACTGGAGTTCTTTCAAAAGTATTTACGATGCTGATGGAAATTTATATAATACGGATTGGGTTGATTCGATGTTTAAGGATAATGCCAAGACTCAGAGCTATACATTGGGAGTTACTGGAGGTTCTAAAACTTCGACTTATGCTATGTCTTTAGGATATATGAGCCAGGAAGGTATTGTTGGAGGTAAAGATGTTTCAAACTATGAACGTTACAATTTCCGTATTAATTCAGAACATAAGATTTTCAAGGATTCCGATTTATTAAAGGTTGGCGAACAAGTTAGCTTTGTTTATAAGTTGAACAATGGTGTTTCAGTAGGTAATCAATATAATAATACGTTAAGAGGTGCATTTGGAACATCTCCTTTATCGCCGATTTATAGCGATAATAATATTTATGATTCTCCATATAATGATACTTCCAATTCCGATTGGTACAATGGCGACGGCAATCCCTACGGATTGATGATGACAAACACAAATAATGAAAATAAAAATGCTGTCTTTTCAGGTAATGTATATGCTGAATTGCAGCCTGTCAAAAATTTAAAATTGAGAACAGTCTTTGGTGCTGTTTACGGTTCTTCTGAATATCGTAGTTTTACTCCAATGTATCAGTTCTCTATTTATAGTTATAACAATACACGTACTTCTGCTTCACAGAATATGAGTCATAGCCTGGGTATGACTTGGACCAATACAGCAACTTACGACTGGAAGGTAAAAGATCATGCATTTAATGCTTTGATCGGTATGGAAGTTTATCAATATTCAGGTACTTATCTTTCTGCCGGTACTGGAACATTGAGAGAGGGTTTCGATGACTGGGATCATGCTTATGTGGCAAACGGTACAGCATCGAGTGCAGACGATGGCATGTCGGTAGACGGATATCCTCAGGATGAAAGCCGTTCGGTTTCTTATTTCGGACGTTTTGGATGGAACTGGAAAGAAACTTATATGATCAATGCTACCTTACGTGCTGATGGATCTTCTAAGTTTGCAAGAGGAAAACGTTATGGCGTGTTCCCTTCTGTATCTGCCGGATGGACTATCTCGAATGAAAAATTTATGGAAGATTCTCAGGATTGGCTCGATTTCTTGAAACTTCGTGTCAGTTGGGGACAGGTTGGTAATCAGAATATAGATAATTACCAATATACAGCTCCTATTACTTCATCGAACACACATTATATTTTCGGTACAAATTATGGAGCATCTGCCCAGTCTGGTTTCTGGGGAGCATATCCGAGCCGTCTGGCTAACTCTGACGTTACCTGGGAAACATCCGAACAAACCAATATTGGTATCGATGCTCGTTTCTTAAGCAGCCGTCTGAGTCTGACTGCCGATTTCTATATCAAGACAACAAAAGACTGGTTGGTTGAAGCTCCTATTCTTGCTACAGCAGGTACTGGTGCACCATATATTAATGGTGGCGATGTGAAAAATACTGGTATTGAACTGGCATTAACTTGGAACGACCAGATAGGAAAAGACTTTAACTATAATATAGGAGTCAATGGAGCTTATAATAAAAATAAAGTTGGTAATATTCCTACTGAGGATGGTATTATTCATGGAGATGTCAATATGTTGTACGATAACTCTCCTGAGTTCTATCGTGCAGAAAATGGTCATGCTATCGGTTACTTCTGGGGCTATCAAACCGCAGGTATTTTCCAGAATAAAGAACAGATTGCCAATTGGAATGCAGATGGAAAACATGGAATTCTTCAGTCAGATCCGCAGCCGGGTGATGTAATTTATGTAGACCAGAATCAGGATGGTATTATCGATGATAACGATAAAGTTGATTTGGGCAACGGTACTCCCGATTTTACTTATGGCTTTAATCTTGGCTTCAACTATAAGAATTTCGACTTTTCTGTAGTTGCTTATGGAGCAGCAGGAAATCAGATTGTACAGTCTTATAGAAATCACGGCAACAGTAAGGCAAACTATACAACTGCTATTTTGGACAGATGGACAGGTGAGGGGACTTCCAACAGAATACCTCGTGTAACCAATACGAACATTAACTGGCAATTCTCTGATTTGTATATTCAGGATGGTGACTATTTGCGTATCAGTAATATAACTTTAGGATACGACTTTGCTAAACTGATAAATATAAAAGCTATCAGTCAGGCTCGTTTATACTTCCAGGTACAGAATGCATTTACATTTACCAAATACGATGGTATGGATCCTGAAATTGGTTACGGTACTTCCGACTGGGTTTCAGGTATTGATTTGGGATATTATCCACGTCCACGTACATTCCTGGTTGGTGTTAATCTGAAATTCTAATTTGAAAATTTAAAAAGAACATATTTATGAATAAGTTTAAACTATATATATTGGGATTGGGGTTGGCTTCCATGGGATTTGCTTCGTGTACAGCCGACTTCTTGGATGTAGAGTCTAAGAGAGAATCTACTACTGATAACTTCTACCGGACAGAAAGTGATGCTTGGCGGGCATTGATCGGATGTTATGATGGATGGCAGTGTACAACATCAAGTGCCGGATGCGCTTTTTACTATGCATCAGAAATAATGGCAGACGAATGCTTCGCAGGTGTAGGTATAACCGATGCGCGTAACTATCAGGTTATCGATCGTTTCGATGCAAACCAGTCGCCTTCGGATATGAATATTTTAGAGAATGAATGGAAAAATTACTATGCTGCAATATATCGTTGTAACGAGTTATTGGCACACGAAGACCAGATTTCATGGACCAATGAAGAAACAAAAGGAACTTATTTAGGAGAATGTCGTGCGATAAGAGCCTTGTGTTACTTCGATATGGTACGTATGTGGGGAAATATCCCTTTGTTTACCGATCCGGTCAACGAGAATCGTCCGCAGGCTAATCCGGATGAGGTGTACAATGTGATATTTACAGACTTACTGTATGCAGTTAATAATATTCCAGCCAGTGCTTATCCCAAAAGTGCGGCAGCATCGAACGATGGACATATTACTAAATATGCTGCATCTGCCTTGCTGGCAAGAGTTTATTTGTTCTATACTGGATATTATGGTAAAGAGCCTCAAGTAGAAGGAGTAACCAAAGCTTCCGTACTACAGGGACTGGAAGATTTTATTGCCGTTGCTGAATCTGAAGGATACGGACTGGTTGATGAATTTAAGAATCTATGGCCTGCTGCATCGACTTCATGGACATTGAACAAGAGTACCGGCGATTATGAACAGACTTCTACTTATGCCGGCGATGGAAATAAGGAAGTAGTACTGGCACAGAAATTCAATTATACTCAGGATTACAATGGTAACAATGACGGAAACCGCTGGTTGGTTAACATGGGACTGCGTAACTACCTGGGACATGCTCCTTACGGAAGAGGCTGGGGAGGATGTACGGTAAATCCTAAGATGTGGACAGTATATGGTACGGGCGATGAACGTCGTGAAGCTTCTATCATTAATCTGGTCAGTGAGGGCATTGCCGATGAGCCGGATTTTGAAACTTCTTATAAAGATCAGCGTGAATATACCGGGTACACTGTAAAGAAATACACTCCGATGTCTAAGTGGACCAAGGATGACGCAAGCGGAACCTGGTCGCTGGTTGACGAAGTTTCCGGTTTAGGCGAAGGAGATTTTCAGATTTCTCAGTATCAGAATTTCATTGTAATGCGCTATGCCGATGTATTGTTGATGGCAGCAGAGTTGGGAAGTCCTAATGCTCAGGAATATTTGAATAAGGTTCGTCAGCGTGCTTATACCTCGGAAGATGAAGATGGCACTCTGACCGTTTCAAGCAATTATCATGAACTGAGTGCTACAAAGGAAAATATCATGAACGAACGTATGCTGGAATTTGCTTTCGAAGGACAGCGTTACTGGGACTTGCTGCGCCAGGGAGTAGAATATGCTGCTTCTCAGATTGCAACCAATACGGCGGTAACCAGCGGTGGTAATCCGGATAATGTGACTATTGAGGCTTCAGATATTATCGAGAAACAAGGCCTTTCTCAGATTCCTAATAATCAGATAACGTTGTCGAATGGCGTATTAAAACAAAATACAGGTTGGAATTAATAAACAAAGGATGTTATGAAAAAACTAATTACTAAATTATATATTGCATGGCTGATGATAGCAGTCGGACTATTTTCGGCATGTACTCCCGATTCCTTCGAACTGGCGGGGAAGGATGTGACCGCAGATGATTTGGTAGAAGGAATAGCCTTTTCCATTACTCACGATTCGGAAAATCCGAACATCGTTTATTTGAAGAGCTTGATGCCTTCCAGCTATCAGGTTTGCTGGGAACATCCTCAGGGCAGAAGTCAGGATAGAGAAGTAACATTGCAGATGCCTTTCGAAGGTGAATATGAAGTAACTTTCGGAGTGCAGACCCGAGGTGGAATTGTATATGGTCCGCCGGCTACTTTTACAATCGATGATTTCTGTGCAGACTTCGTGAACGATGATTTGTGGACTTACCTTACTGGAGGCGTTAACAATGAAAAAGTCTGGATATTTGATAATGGTTCGTATGGATATGCTGCTGGAGAAATGACCTATGCTGACCCGAACTCTACTGTAGAATGGAATAACTGGAGTGCCAACTGGGACCCGGGAGTAGGACATACAGGCGATGATGCCATTTGGGAAAGCACCATGACTTTCGACCTAAAAGGCGGAGCTAATGTGAAGATTTACAATTCTTCTTCCAAAGAAACTACTTCGGGCACATTTATGCTCAATACAACCAATCATACCATTACGTTTACCGATTGTGAATTGCTGCATACTCCTTCATGGAGCGACCGAAGCACGAACTGGAGTCGCGACCTGAAGTTGCTGGAACTGGACGAGAATCATATGCGTATCGGGGTAATGCGTGATAACAGTGAAGGTCCATGGTGGTTGATCTGGAACTTTGTTTCGAAAGAATATGCTGACAATTACGTTCCGGAAGACCAGCCGGATCCGGAACCTGCTCTGCCGGACGGATGGGAAGATATGGTATCGGAAGTGGTGACCAGCAAGATTAAGTGGACTATGTCGACCGATGTTCCTTTCGATTGGGCTAATCTGGATGGTAGTTTGATGAATAACTTTACTGCCGGTAATTATCCGGACTGGGCTACACCTGTAAACGGATTGGATCAGCTTTCCATGACACTCGACTCAAAAGCCATGACATATGAATTTGCCATGCCTGACGGTACTACTGCAAGCGGAACTTATACACTGGATGAAAAAGGCATTTATACATTTAGTGGTAGTGTTCCTACTTATCATATCGGCGGTGGTGACATCATGTTTGGAGCAGATGCCAATAATCAGCTTCGTATTTTGAGTATTGAATCAGCATCCGGTACGGTAATGGGTATGTGGCTGGGTGCACGCAGCTCCGAGAAGAATGAATATCAGGCTTATCATTTTATTCCGAATGCTGGTGGAGGAACTTCACAACCGGAAATGACATCGATTGCTGTCGATAATTCTAAGTTGGTGTGGGGAAATCTGGAGTCTGAAAAAAATAATTTCCGTATTGAACTTTACAACATGTATGGCGAAACGGCTTCTGCCAGCCCGATTGATCCGGCAAGCATTGTGTTCGACTATTCGATGGAACTTACATTTACAATCAGTGGCTTGACAGGGGATGCTGCTACCAAGGAATATGATGCCGGACTGATGTGTACGGCAAACGGATGGTGGCCAGCTTATTCCGGTACAAGTGACGTAAAAGTGAAAGGTAACGGAACTTATACCATCAAGATGAAACCGGAATCAGCCTACAATGGCGTGATTGTATTTGTTATCGATATTTTCGATATGTACAGTGACATTGCCGATCCGGAAGCTGTAAACGTAACAATCGATGAATTGAAAATTTTGTAATTACAACGTTGAAAGGACATGCATACAGGAAAATATTCTTGTATGTGTGTCCTTTTATCCATAACCATAAAATATCACTATGAAAAAACTATTTGTCTATTTTTTAGGAACGATTACTTGTCTGGTAAGTCTGTTCCTTGGGGCTTGCTCCGATGAGGATGATACAGGAAGTCCATATCTGAAAATTTCGAAGGAAGAACTGACTTTCGGAAAGCATGAGAGTGAAGCCCTTTTGTATATTCAGTCGAATGTGGCTTACGAAGTATCTTCCGATGCTGCCGACTGGTGTTCTGTGGTTCAGCAGGTTTCTACGTCGCAAAAAACAGCCAAGTATCTGGTGCATGTTACCGAAAACCCTGATACTGAAGTCAGGACTGCTGTAATAACTATAAAAGGTGCAGAGGTAAATGGTTCGGTAAAGGTGGTGCAGACTGCCAATGATTATTTACTGGTAGCACAGCATGAATACGAACTGCCGGGTGAAGGCGGAGAGTTTTTGGTAGAAATGCAGACTACAGGCGACTGTCAGGTGGAGATTGATGCCGACTGGATTCAGCGGGTTGAAACACGTGCGGTCGAAACTCGTACAGAAACTTTCGTAGCCGATCAGAACGTTACGGGGGAAGTCCGTACTGCTACCATTGTATTTACGCTGGATGACCTGACCGAGTCTGTTACAGTAACCCAGAATATTCTTTCTACTCCCGAGCCGGATAAAACTGGTATGGAACAGGATGCTCCTGATTTGATGCGTAATATCAAGATAGGATGGAACTTGGGTAACTCGCTGGAAGCTGCGGGAGGTGAAACTGCCTGGGGAAATCCTGCAACGACGCTTGCCATGATAAACAAGATTCGTGAGATGGGATTCAATGCAGTACGTATACCGTGTGCATGGGATCAGTATTTGAATGATGAAACAACTTATGAAATCAAGGCTACCTGGCTGGCACGTGTAAAAGAGGTTGTAGACTATTGCATGCAGAACGACTTGTATGCTATCTTAAACATCCACTGGGATGGAGGATGGCTTGAGAACGATATTCCCAACGGATATAATGAAGAAGTGAACAATAAGCAGAAGACATTGTGGACTCAGATTGCCACTTATTTCCGCGATTACGATGAACATTTGCTGTTTGCCGGATGCAATGAGCCGAATGTAGAGGACGAAGATGACATGGCTACCTTGCTGAAATACGAACAGACGTTTGTCGATGCAGTAAGAGCTACCGGCGGAAAGAATGTATACCGTAACCTGATTGTTCAGGGACCGTCTACCGATATCGACAAGACTATGCAGTATATGAATGCGTTGCCTGTTGACGAAACTCCCAATCGCTTAAGTGTAGAAATACATTATTACAGCTCCTGGCAGTTCTGTGGCATGGAAAAAGATGAAAGCTGGGGAAAGGCTTTCTATTTTTGGGGCGAAGAGAACAAGAAATATGCTACCGGTGCGTATGAGGGCAGATGGGATAACATCTGTGGAGAGAGCTACGTACAGGCACAGTTCCAGAAGCTGAAAGAAAGATTTACCGACAAGGGTATTCCGGTTATCATTGGAGAATTTGCTGCTGTACGCCGTACATTGCCCGACGAGCAGGCACAGGAAGGACACGATTTGTCGCGTGCTGCTTTCGATGAATGTGTAGTTCGTGAAGCAAACGCTCGTGGACTTGTCCCGTTCTATTGGGACAGAGGCGACGGGGTTCTCGACCGCAAGAACTTGCAGGTTTACGACGAATTGGAATATAATGGTCTGATGAACGGTATCAAATAAACATAAAAGATCTGTTTTTGCCCTTCACGCCCTTCACATTCTTGCATGGTTTTATGTTGGAATGTGAAGGGCATTTTTATGGAACGTCGGTCTGTGATTCAGGCCTTTGCATCTTTGAGGAAATTCTTCTTGACGTTTTTTGAAAATTTGTACAAAAAATAAAAACTTTTGTACAAATCATTTTCGCCTTTTCCTGAGCTTTTGGAAACTTTCCCGGCGGATAAGAATAGATTTTACAGGTATTCATGCTGTGAACATGCTGATTGTTATCTGTTTTGTAGCGCATGGGAAAGAAAAAAGAAAAAAAGATTCTTGCTTGTTTAATTAAACTTCATTTTCTTTGCTTTAGAAAACGTTACATGATATGAGAAGGATATACACTTTGCTTACCTTGTTTTTTTCATTGCTTTGTCTTCATGCGCAGTCACTTATGTTCAAGCATCTGGAGGTTTCGGATGGATTATCGAACAATTCAGTCCGTTGCATTTACAAGGATAGTGAAGGACTGATGTGGTTTGGTACGATGGCCGGACTGAATTGTTACGACGGCTATACGTTCAAAGTATTTACCCGTCAGGAGAATAATCCGAATTCTCTTCCCGATAATTTTGTAGAAGATATAGTAGAGCAGCCCGACGGATTGTTCTGGATTAAAACGGCAAAAGGGTATGTGTTGTTCGATAAGGCGAAAGAAGTATTTCATTCGGATTTAAATTCTTTTATGACTTTGTTGGGAAGTAAGGGTGTTCCTGATAAAGTATTTGTCGATTCTGCCGGAAATGTTTGGATATATGTCATGGGAGAGGGCTGCTACCGGTATGATAAAGACAAAAAGACAAGTTACATGTCTTTTCAAAAATGTAATCTTCCGCTTTTAGGTGTTTCGGATGTGGCAGAATGTAAGGACGGTATCTTGCTGGTATATGATACAGGTCTGCTGGTTTGTATCGATCGGAATAATCAGACTGTAAAATGGATAAAGAAAGAAATACAGCAAGACTCTCCACAGGTACAGATTGATTTTTCTTTGTTTGTTGACAGAGAGGATTGTATTTGGATATATGGCATTGAAGGCGTGTGGGCATACGATTTGCGTACGGGAAAATGGAATAAGGAACTTGCTGCACGTTGGAAGAATCGTTCCGACTTTGTTCATACCATTACACAGGATGCCAAGGGAAGAATCTGGATGGGAAAAGATTATAGCGGAATCGATATTCTGGAAAAATCCACTTGGAAGATTAAGCCTGTGGTGGCAGATAAGGGGACGGACAGAGGATTGTCGCACAATACTGTTTATACCCTTTATACCGACAGGGATGGAATCGTATGGGTTGGTACCTATAAGAAAGGTATTTCTTATTACGGTGAAAGTATTTTTAAGTTTGATATTGATTATGTAGGCGATGTGACAAGTATAGAGTCTGAGGGAGAAGACAGGGCATGGCTGGGGACAAACGATAACGGCGTGTTGCTTTGGAATTTTTCTCTCCGTCAGGTGGAGAAGCATTTTGAACTGGGTGAAGCTCCTGTTGTTACGTTGATGAAGGCTCGCGACGGAAAACTTTGGGTGGGAACTTTCAACGGTGGCTTGTATTGCATCGAAGGAAGAAACCGGGTACGCTCTTTCAAGGCGGGTGATGAAAGTCATTTAATCAGTAATAAAATATGGGCATTGCAGGAAGACCGCAAGGGAAATATATGGATTGGTTTACTGGATGCTGGTATACAGTGTTTGCATCCGTCGGATAATACATTCGAAACCATCGACTTGAAGAAGGCTGGACTGGATGACTATCATGTAGCTTCCTTGTGTCTGACCGATGAAAATGATCTGGTTATAGGTACAGCCAGTCAGGGAGTTGCTATTTTTGATTTGGAAAGTCGTAAGATAAAGACGATCTTGCGTGAGAAAGACAGTGCAGGCCTTGCACATAATGAAATCAATCAGGTTTTTAAGGATAGTCGGGGACTGATTTGGATTGCGACGCGTGGCGGACTGGATGTCTACGATGTGAAGACGAGAAAACTGAAGGGCCTTTCCGATATTATGCCGGATAACGGAGGTATTATTGCCGGTATAGTGGAAGATGCCAATGGAGATATGTGGATTACTTCTGCGCGTCAGCTTATTCACTTGAATGTAGCAAAAAAGGAAAATGGAGATTATCGGTTTGTTCCTCATGTATATAATGACAAGGATGGCTTACAGAATTGTGATTTTAATCTCCGTTCTATTCGGTTGTTGAATAATAATGCCATTCTGGTCGGCGGATTGTATGGCGTTAATGTCTTCAGTCCGGAAAATGTACATTACAATAAAATGCTTCCGAAAGTAATGTTTACAGGCTTGTCTTTATTTAATAAGGAAGTACAGGTAGGCGAGAAGATAGACGGACGTGTGGTGCTTCCTGAATCTCTTAACCGGATAGGTAAATTGAAGTTGGAATATAAACAAAATATCTTTACCATATCTTTGGCTTCCGATAACATGTTTTTGCCCGAAAAGACTCGTTATAAGTATCAGCTTAAGGGCTTTAGCAAAGAATGGTTGTCGTTGCCGGAGGGAATACATAGCGTTACTTTTACAAACCTGGCTCCCGGAAATTATGTCTTGAGCGTGAAGGCTGTCAATAGCGACGGCTATGTAGGCAAGGAGGTCTCTCAGCTTGAAATAGAAGTTCTCCCTCCGTTCTGGATGTCGTGGTGGGCTTATGTGTTGTATGTACTGGCGGGGATCGGCGTATTGCTGCTGGCTCGCCATCAGATTCTGAAGCGTGAAAGGGAACGCTTCCGGTTGCATCAGATTGAACTGGAGGTGGCGAAGAACGAAGAGGTGAACAATATGAAGTTCCGTTTCTTTACTAATATCAGTCACGAGTTGCGTACTCCGCTGACGTTGATTATTGCGCCGCTGGAACAGATGCTGAAAGAGGCTGATAATGACGAGAGCCGGAAGATGCGTCTTCAGTTGATGTATCGGAATGCACACCGGTTGCTGATGCTGGTCAACCAGTTACTCGATTTCCGCAAGGGGGAGATGAGTTCACATCATCTGTCACTTTCAGAAGGGGATATTATTCCCTATATTCAGGGTGTCTGCGATTCATTCCTGCTGATGGCGGACAAAAAACAGATACATTTCTCGTTCTTTTCGAGTGTAGATCATTTTACGATGGCTTTTGATGCCGACAAGATTGGGAAAATTGTGATGAATCTGCTTGCCAATGCGTTTAAGTTTACTCCGGAGGGCGGAAGGGTGACTGTCATGCTGGAACATCTTCAGGAGGAAAACGAACTGATTGAAATAAAGGTGGCCGATACGGGTATCGGAATCAGTGATGCAGATAAGGAACATATATTCGATCGTTTTTATCAGACGGAAAATAAAGAAGGAGGAGATAGTACAGGAGGTACGGGTATCGGACTGAGTCTGGTGCACGACTTTGTTGCCTTGCATGGGGGTAGTGTCACCGTTTTCGATAATATTGGTAAGGGATCTGTCTTTGTTGTACATATACCTGTCAAGCATGTCGACATACAATATCACCCTATTAATACGATGCCGGTACCCGGCTTGTTGTCGGAATCATCCGGACAGCCGGTGAATGAAGTAGATAGAAGTCAGTTCCCTCTCTTGCTGGTTGTAGACGATAATGCCGATTTCCGTACGTTTATGGAATCGAGTCTGGGGTTGCAGTATCGGGTAAAACTTGCTTCAAATGGAAAAGAAGCCTGGGATTTCTTGCAGAATTGCGAAGAAATGCCCGATTTGGTGGTCAGTGATATCATGATGCCGGAGATGGATGGAAATGAATTGTGTAAACTGATAAAGCAAGATAAGCGTACAGCTCATATTCCAGTGATATTGCTTTCTGCAAAACAGACTACGGAATCGAAAGTAGAAGGATTGAGTATCGGTGCGGATGACTACGTGACGAAACCATTTAATATGACAATTTTGGTTTTGCGTATCCGGAAACTGATCGAATTGAGTCGTTACAATACTTCGAAAGGAACAATCGACCCTGCTCCCAGTGACATCGTCATTACTTCTTTGGATGAAAAACTGATAGAAAAGGCAGTGAAATATGTAGAGGATAATATTTCTCGTAGTGACCTGTCGGTAGAGGAACTAAGTCGGGAATTGGGTATGAGTCGTGTGCACTTATATAAGAAGATGTTACAGATAACGGGAAAGACTCCGATAGAATTTATACGTGTCATCCGCTTGAAGCGGGCGGCGCAATTGTTGCGCGACAGTCAGCTCCATGTTTCTGAAATAGCATTTCAGGTGGGCTTTAATAATCCGAAGTATTTCAGCCGTTATTTTAAGGAAGAATTTGGGGTTTTGCCTTCTGCCTATCAGGAAAAGGAAATGAAATAACAAATAATACCCTAAATAGAAACATTTGATTAACCTTGATAATAAAAACTCTCCCTTTTGAAAAACATTATAAATAGTTGTTCTTTAGGGGAATGCTTAAATTTGCAATACATGATAAAAAAGAAGTATTGATATTTAACTTTAAACATAGGTTATGAATATGAAAAACATTTCTTACTGTTTGTTGGCAGGTCTTATCTTCGGTTCCTGCTCCGGAAAAGTTTATGAACAAACAGATAATGGTGTAATTGTGAAAGTACAGCAGCAGGGAGAGCAGAAAACTCGCCTTGTCCGTTTTCAGGTAATGGGAGATAAACTGATTCACGTGTCTGCTACTCCCGACAGCAAGTTTGCCGATTCAAAGAGTCTGATTGTTGTACCTCAGGAAAAGCAGACACCGTTTACCGTTTCTCAACAGGGAGATACTATCACTGTTTCTACAAAAGAAGTCAAGGCTTTTGTCCTGAGTTCTACCGGTGAGGTCTGGTTTACGGATGAAAACGGTAAGATGATTCTTCAGGAAAATAAAGGTGGAGGAAAAACATTTACTCCAATCGAGGTAGAAGGTACGAAAGGTTATTCCATCCGTCAGGTATTCGAATCTCCTGACGACGAGGCTTTCTATGGATTAGGTCAGCATCAGTCGGAAGAGTTCAATTATAAAGGAAAGAACGAAGAGCTTTTCCAGTATAATACAAAGGTTTCTGTTCCTTTTATTGTTTCGAATAAGAATTATGGTGTTCTGCTCGACAGTTATTCTCTGTGCCGTTTTGGTAATCCGAATGATTATTCCCAATTGGGGGAGGTCTTTAAACTTTACGATAAGGATGGCAAGGAAGGTGCGCTGACTGGTACATATGTTCCTGATGAAAAGTCGGGGGCGGAAACGCTGGTACGCCGGGAAGATTCGCTTTATTTTGAGCACTTGAAACGAGAAGACTTGTCGAAGGTGGTAAATTTGCCTGAAAACTTCCCGTTCAATGGAGCAAAAGTGACTTATGAGGGTATGATTGAACCTTCTCAGACGGGTGAGTTTAAGTTCATCTTGTATTATGCGGGATATACTAAGGTATATATAAATAATGAGTTGGTCGTGCCAGAGCGTTGGCGTACGGCATGGAATCCAAACAGCTATAAGTTTGCGGTTAATCTGGAAGCTGGGAAAAAGGTGCCTATTAAAGTAGAATGGGAACCCGATGGAGCTGTTTCCTATTCAGGATTGCGCGTATTGAGTCCGGTAGACCCGAAAGAACAAGGCAAGCAGTCGTGGTGGAGCGAAATGACCAAACAGCTTGATTATTATTTTATAGCCGGCGATGATATGGATGATGTAATCAGTGGTTATCGTACGTTGACCGGAAAAGCACCTATCATGCCTAAGTGGGCTATGGGATTCTGGCAGAGTCGTGAAAAATATAACAATTCGGATGAAATGTTGGGGGCCTTGAAAGGTTTCCGCGACCGGAATATTCCTATTGATAATATCGTGCTCGACTGGTTGCATTGGACGGAAAATGCGTGGGGAAGTCATGAATTCGACAAGAAACGTTTCCCAAATCCGAAGGCAATGGTCGACTCCATTCATGCAATGCATGGTCGGATGATGGTTTCTGTATGGCCGAAGTTCTATGTTACCACGGAGCATTATAAGGAATTTGATAAGAACGGATGGATTTATCAGCAGTCTGTCAAGGATAGTCTGAAGGACTGGGTAGGTCCGGGTTACCATTATGGTTTCTACGATGCTTACGATGCCGATGCACGCAAGCTGTTCTGGAAGCAGATGTATGATCATTATTATCCGCTGGGAATTGATGCTTGGTGGATGGATGCCAGCGAACCAAACATCCGCGATTGTACCGACATGCAGTATCGCAAGGACTTGTGTGGACCTACGGCTTTGGGACCTTCAACCGAATATTTCAATGCTTATGCACTGATGAATGCGGAAGCTATTTACGATGGCCAGCGTGGAGTGGATAACAATAAGCGTGTGTTCTTGTTGACTCGTTCCGGATTTGCCGGATTGCAGCGCTATTCTACAGCTACATGGAGCGGTGACATTGCTACCCGTTGGGAGGATATGAAAGCTCAGATTACGGCTGGTCTGAATTATGCGATAAGTGGTATTCCTTACTGGACCATGGATATTGGTGGGTTCTGTGTCGAGAATCGTTATGTAGCCGGACAACAGCAGTGGAATGCAACGAAAACGGAAAATGCCGATTACAAGGAATGGCGTGAACTGAATGCGCGCTGGTATCAGTTTGGTGCATTCTGTCCGTTGTACCGTGCGCACGGACAGTATCCGTTCCGTGAGATATGGGAAATTGCTCCCGAAGGTCATCCGGCTTACAACTCGGTTGTTTATTATTCCAAACTCCGTTATCGTCTGATGCCGTATATCTATTCTTTGGCAGGTATGACGTGGTTTAATGATTATACGATTATGCGTCCGCTGGTAATGGACTTTACGGATGATACAAACGTAAACAATATAGGCGACCAGTTTATGTTCGGTCCGTCGTTTATGGTTTCTCCGGTTTATCATTACGGCGACAGAAGTCGTGAGGTTTATTTCCCGAAATCAGCAGGATGGTACGATTTCTATACGGGTAAATTCCAGGCTGGTGGCGAAAAGAAAGCAGTAGATGCTCCTTACGAACGTATTCCGTTGTTCGTTCGCGCTGGCTCAATTGTTCCTTTCGGACCGGAGATTCAGTATACGGATGAAAAGAAAGCCGATTATATTAAGTTGTATGTTTATCAGGGTGCCGATGCGGCATTTACCTTGTATGAAGATGAAGGTGTAAACTACAACTACGAACAAGGTAAGTATACCATGATTCCGATGACTTATGATGAGGCCAAGAAGCAGTTGGTTATCGGGGAAAGGAAGGGAGAGTTCGACGGTATGTTGAAAGAACGTACATTCGAAATCATTCAGGTGAACGCTGACAGCCCGAAACCTTTTGATATGAATGCTAAGGGTATTGTTGTAAAATATAACGGAACCTCACAAACTATTCAGTTGTAAAAGATGAATCGTAAGTTAACTCAAATTGTTATTATGGGGATATGCTGCATGCTTTTTCTGGGGGCATGCAGCTCTCTTTCTCCGGAGTGTAGGGAAAAGTTGAGCTTTAATGAAGGATGGCTTTTCTCTTTAACAGATGATTCACGGGCTGCACGACCGGAGTTTGTAGATTCTGCCTGGAGAAAGCTGAACTTGCCGCACGACTGGGCTATTGAGGGTGACTTCAGTCAGGATAATCCTTCGGGTACAGGTGGAGGAGCTTTACCGGGAGGTGTCGGATGGTACCGGAAAACTTTCGTAGCAGAGAACAAGGATAAAGGAAAACATTTCCGTATCGAGTTCGATGGAGTGTATATGAATTCGGAAGTTTTTATTAATGGAACTTCTTTAGGAAAACGTCCCTACGGATATATTTCGTTTAGTTATGATCTGACTCCCTATCTGAAATGGGGAGAAAAGAATGTTATAGCTGTACGTGTAGACAATGCGGAACAACCCAATTCTCGCTGGTACTCTGGCTGCGGCATCTATCGTAATGTGTGGTTGCTGAAGACAGGAGATGTACGTGTGGCAGAATGGGGCACATATGTTACGACAGAGAATGTCGACGGGCAGGGTGCTTCCTTGAATCTGGTTACGACGTTGGAAAATGCAGGTAAGGAGAATGCTGATGTAACTGTACGTTCTGTCTTGAAAGATGCTGAAGGAAAAGAAGTTGCTCAGGTAGAATCTCCGGCGAATGTTGTTGCTGAAGAATCGGCAGAGATTGCTCAAAAATTAAAAGTTACTTCTCCTCAGTTATGGGATGTGGAGCATCCTTATCTCTATTCTCTGGTGACTGAGGTGGTGAAAGGCGGACAGTGTGTGGATCGTTATGTAACGCCTGTGGGTATCCGTACGTTCTCTTTCGATGCTGCAAAAGGATTTGTCTTGAACGGCAAGCCGACAAAAATAAACGGCGTTTGCATGCATCACGACTTAGGATGCTTGGGAGCAGCCGTTAACGTACGTGCCATGGAACGACAGTTGCAGATGTTGAAGGAGATGGGATGTAACGGCATTCGTTGTTCTCATAATCCTCCGGCTCCCGAATGGCTCGACTTGTGCGACCGTATGGGCTTTATTGTGATGGATGAGGCTTTTGATATGTGGCGCAAAAAGAAGACGGCCTACGATTATTCGCTGTATTTCAATGAGTGGCATGAACGGGATTTGCACGATTTTATTCTTCGTGACCGTAATCATCCGTCTGTATTCATGTGGAGTATCGGCAATGAGGTCTTGGAACAATGGAGCGATGCACAGGCTGATACACTTTCGTTGGAAGAGGCGAATCTGATTTTGAACTTCGGACATTCGGCCGATATGCTGGCGAAAGAAGGAGAGGTGAGTGTAAATTCCTTGCTGACTAAAAAATTGGCTGATTTTGTAAAGGCGCTGGACCCTACTCGTCCGGTCACGGCTGGGTGCAACGAACCGAATCCGGCGAATCATTTGTTCTGTTCCGGAGCTTTGGATATTATCGGTTATAACTATCACAATGTCAATATTCCTGATGTTCCCCGTAACTTTCCCGGCAAGCCGTTTATCATAACGGAGAGCAATTCGGCCTTGATGACGCGTGGATATTACCGGATGCCGAGTGACGAAATGTTTATCTGGCCGGAACGCTGGGACAAACCTTTCTACGATGCTACGTTTGCCTGCTCTTCGTACGACAACTGTCATGCTCCGTGGGGAAACACACACGAAGAGAATTTGTTGCTGACAAAGAAGAATGATTTTATCAGCGGGCAGTATGTATGGACTGGATTCGATTATATCGGTGAGCCTACTCCTTATGGATGGCCTGCCCGAAGCTCTTATTTTGGAATTATTGACTTGGCAGGTTTCCCGAAGGATGTCTATTATTTATACCAGTCGGAATGGAGTAACAAGCAGGTCTTGCATCTTTTCCCGCATTGGAACTGGACGGCTGGTCAGGATGTAGATATGTGGTGCTATTACAATCAGGCAGACGAGGTAGAACTGTTTGTGAACGGGAAGTCACAAGGTGTAAAGACTAAAGATGAAAACCACCTGCATGTTGTCTGGCGTGTGAAGTATGAACCGGGTAGTGTGAAGGTTGTAGCACGGAAAGACGGAAAGATAGTAGGTGAAAAAGAGATTCGGACTGCCGGAGAACCGAAAAAGATTCGTCTGACCCCCGATCGGAATACGTTGAATGCGGATGGAAAGGACTTGAGTTTTGTAACGGTAGAAATAGTGGATGCGGAGGGTAATTTGTGTCCTCTTGCTGATAATCTGGTACATTTTGAAGTTGAAGGTAATCTCTTTATAGCAGGTGTTGACAATGGAAGTCAGACTTCGATGGAACGTTTCAAGGATAATAAACGCAAGGCTTTCAATGGTAAGTGTCTGGTTGTTCTGCAAAATAACGGAAAGACCGGAGCCGCTCGCCTGAAGGCTGTGGCCGAAGGTCTGGAAGATGCCGTTGTAGAGATTGTTTCAGAATGACACTGATTGGATTTTGTTTAAACTAAGATATAGATATTATGAAAAAGACCTTTTTGATTATAGGACTGCTAACGGCTGCATTGGCTCCTGTAAAAGCTCAGAATGCAGCAGAAATTCCAGTTTATCTGGACGACAAGCAACCACTGGAACTGAGAGTTCAGGATGCCTTGAAGCGTATGACTCTGGAGGAAAAGACCAGATTGAGTTATGCTCAAGGTAAGTTTAGTTCGCCGGGCTGTCCTCGTTTGGGAATTCCCGAACTATGGATGAGTGATGGTCCTCATGGAGTTCGTGCCGAAATCAACTGGAACGACTGGGGATATGCCGGATGGACAAGTGACAGTTGTACGGCTTTTCCTGCGTTGACTTGTCTGGCTGCAAGCTGGAATCCGTCTTTGGCTGCTCAGTATGGAAAGGCTATCGGCGAAGAAGCCCGTTACCGTAAGAAAGATGTGCTGCTGGGACCAGGTGTGAACATTTATCGTACACCTCTTAACGGCCGTAACTTTGAATATATGGGAGAGGATCCTTATCTGGCTTCCGAAATGTGTGTACCTTATATTCAGGGAGTACAGAAAAACGGAGTTGCTGCCTGCGTGAAACATTATGCCTTGAATAATCAGGAACTCTGGCGTGGACATATTGACGTGCAGGTTAGCGACCGTGCGCTGTACGAGATTTATCTGCCGGCATTTAAGGCGGCTGTGCAGCGTGGCGGCGTCTGGAGTATCATGGGAGCATATAATAAGGTACGTGGCATGCATGCCGCTCATCATAAGCTCCTGAACAATGAGATTCTGAAAGGTGAATGGGGTTTCGACGGATGCGTGATAACCGACTGGGGAGCTGCGCACGATACGTACGAAGCCGCTATGTATGGACTGGATATCGAAATGGGTTCGTATACCAACGGTCTGACTTCGGAGTCTGAATTTGGTTACGATGACTATTATCTGGGAAAGAATTACCTGAAGATGATAAAGGAAGGAAAAATTCCAATGGACGTGGTAAACGATAAGGCAGCCCGCGTATTGCGATTGATTTTCCGTACTTCGATGAACCGCCAGAAACCTTTTGGCTCCATGACCAATGAAGCTCACGAGCAGGCTGCTTATCGGGTGGCAACGGAAGGTATTGTGCTTTTGAAAAACGAGGCGCAGAAAAAGAAAATGCCTTTATTGCCTTTTTCTCCCGATAGCTATAAAAAAGTACTGGTAGTGGGAGATAATGCAACACGCAACCTGATGCAGGGGGGAGGTTCATCCGAACTGAAGGTTAAGAAAGTGATCTCTCCGCTGGACGGACTGAAGAAATATTTTGGCGACCGCATTGTGTATGCACAAGGGTATGCAGCCGGTCGTCCGATGTACGGACGCGAGGAAAAGATTCCTCAGGCTACGATGGACTCTTTGCGGAATGATGCTGTAGCAAAGGCAGCGCAGGCGGATTTGGTTATCTTTATCGGCGGACTGAATAAAAATCATTTTCAAGATTGTGAAGGAGGTGACCGTCTGACTTTCGGATTGCCTTTCGGTCAGAACGAACTGATTGAAGAGTTGCTGAAAGCCAATAAAAATCTGGTAGCCGTCATCGTAAGTGGTAATGCTGTCGAAATGCCGTGGGTAAAAGAAGTACCTTCCATTGTTCAGTCGTGGTATCTGGGTTCGATAGGTGGCGATGCACTGGCCGATGTATTGACCGGAAAGGTAAACCCCAGCGGAAAGCTTCCTTTCTCATATCCGGCAAAACTGAAAGATTGTCCGGCACATTTCTATGGCGAAATGAGCTATCCGGGCGACAGCATCAAGCAGGAATACAAAGAAGATATTCTGGTTGGTTATCGTTGGTATGATACCAAGAAGATTAAACCGCTCTTCCCCTTTGGTTATGGACTGAGTTACACTACTTACAAGTACAGCAAACCAGTTTTGTCGGCTAAGCAGATGAAGGCCGGAGAAACCCTGTCGGTATCGGTGAAGGTCAAGAATACCGGAACTGTGGCTGGAAAGGAAACCGTTCAATTGTATATTGGTGATGAAAAATGTTCTTTGCTTCGTCCGCAGAAAGAACTGAAGGGATTCCAGAAAGTAGCTCTTCAACCGGGTGAAGAAAAAGAAGTGACCTTTACCATCAAACCGGAAGATTTGCAATTCTTCGACGACAGCAAACACGAATGGATTGCAGAGCCGGGTAAGTTTAAGGCTTATATTTCGTCATCTTCTGCCGATGTACACAATACTGTAGAGTTCGAATATTTATAATTTGTTATGCGTTATACTGTTTAAGAGTGTTTTCTTCACTCTTGTAATTATTGTATCTGCCGGATGTTTCATGCTTTTTGCCAGAAATGTCCGGCAGTATTTTTTTTCTGATGCCAAAAAAGTCCCGGCAAGCATGCTGAAGGTTTGGGTGTTACAAAATAATAGAATATGGATTACATGCTGCCGGGACATTATTGTCTGGTAAATCAGACTATATGAAACAATAAGCTTGCTATTTTAATTGATAGCTGTTTCTTACCGATGTGATAGCCGGATTTTGTGGAGCCGTCGGCTTACGTGTACAATAATTAAATTCGGCCGATTTCTCTCCACTGAATGATTTCCATTTCAGGGTGAGTTTGACTGTCTTTCCTTCCGTATCGGGCAGGCCATCCAGTTTGAAAGCAACCAGTGCATCACCATATTCTCCCGACGTATCACCATATGCATTGTGTCTGAATTCAACTTCGTATGGATTTTCAGGATTGATTCCGGCAAGCAGATTGACGTAATGTGCTTGCGAACTGTTGCCCCATATTGTACGGAAACGTAGTGTCAGGTATCCGTCTTCGGCAATGGTTACCCAGTCTTTTACGATTTCTACCGGGTCTGTACCGTATGTCTGGTCATTTCCTTCACCCAGATTCGGAGCAATCGGTTTGGTAAGTATGCTGTCTATCCAGTTTATTCGTACGGCTTTGGTATATGTCCCACTTGCTTCGTTTACTTCTTCTATATTGGCTATCGCACGTACTTCCTTTTCTCCGAAGGGAGATGTGGTATAGTTTACTGGCAGTAGGGTTGTACTGTCATCCAGTTGCAGGAAGAACGTATTGTCTGTGTCGGTCTTTGCGGTAACTAACGCATTCGGAGTATTGAGGTAATAATAGTTGTTATCATCATCGTCCAGGCAGGATTGTAGTCCAGCCATGCTGGCGATTGCCGCAGCTATAACAACTCCTTTGCGGAAAGAAAAAAGTGTTTTCATGATTGTTCTGTTTAAATTAATTGTTGAAGTTTCCTTTTTTACTCTTTAAATGTGTGATAGATATGAATCCTGCATTGTCAATAGTTAATTTATTCAAATCTCTGTTTGCTCTTTATTTTCTGAATTTTCTTTTCTCTTGCAGATTTCATTGATTCTTGATAACTTGCATTTTATCATTTTTATAAAATCCAATGTTATGAAGAATCTTACTTTATTAAATGTGCTTGTGTTGGGTAGTGCAGTCTTGTGTCCGGCTTGCAGCGATGGAAATATAATAGAAGGTGCATGGGTAGAACCCGTACAAGGCATGAAAGGGATGCAGCAAGGCTTTATGCTTGAACCTGACGGCAAGGCGTCTTCCATCAATATGGCTACACTTCAGTATGAATCGTGGAAAAAGGAAAACGGAATGCTGATTCTTTCCGGAAAAAGTATCGGTAACGGGCAGACGATAGCTTTTGACGATACGTTGTTGATTAAGGATTTGTCGGAGCAGACTTTGCTTCTCGAAAAGAATGGAGTTGCCTATGCTTATACAAGAGTTACGGAAGGAAAGGCTGGAAAAATACAGAGAAAAGAATTAGACGAGCAGCCGAAATTGGTAGAAGGACGGCTTATCATCGGACACGAAGTTTATTCTTTTGTTGCCGATGGCGATACGGCTGATTATTGGGTGATAGACAAGACCGGAGAACTTTACAAGCAATACGATGAGCTGACTAAAGGACAGAAGAATGGTACGCCGGTACATGCAGTACTGGAAGTGTTGGATATGGGAAAAACCGATGAAGGATTTGCTGCCGAATACGACGGAGTATATCATGTAATGAAGATAGACACATTGTCGGCCGAGTAGTATATTATAGGGGAATAGTTCTTAAGCGGAACTTGCCAGCCCTAAGGCGGCAATAGTTAATAGACGAACGTGTGCTTTCATGTTTTTAATGTCGATTTTAATCATTAATGTTATGTCAAAATTAATAAATTAAAATTTGACAGATTGACAGCTATGTTGCAAAAGTTATTCCATTGCTAACATTTTTAGTCCATCTGATAGCTTGAAAAGCTGGAAATGTACGGTTCGTGCAAGAAAATGTAACGTGAGGAATATTGCAGCTTTTTTATTGTCGTTCAGCGAATTTTATAGATATTTATACATGCAGATTATTTTGTTTTCGGGAAATGTCCTACTTTTGGGGTACCGTTTTCTGGTATTTATGAATTGTAAAATTCAACAAGCGAGTTATATGAAACAAATTAAGTGTATTGGTATCCTGACATCAGGAGGTGATGCATCAGGAATGAATGCAGCAATTCGTGCTGTGACGCGTAGTGCTATTTGCAACGGTTATACGGTAAAAGGTATCTACCGAGGGTATGAAGGTTTGATTCGGAATGAAATTAAGGATCTCACGACACAGGATGTCAGCAGTATTATTCAGCGTGGAGGTACAATCCTGAAGACTGCACGTTCGAAAGATTTTATGACTCCCGAAGGACGTAAGGTGGCATACGATAATATGGTAGCCGCAGGTATTGATGCTTTGGTTATTATTGGTGGAAATGGTTCGTTGAGTGGAGCCAGAATCTTTGCCAATGAGTTTGATGTGCCATGTATCGGTTTGCCGGGAACCATCGACAATGATTTATATGGAACCGATTCTACTATCGGATATGATACAGCACTAAATACAATTGTAGAGTGTGTGGATAAGATTCGTGATACGGCTACTTCGCACGACCGTATTTTCTTTGTGGAAGTTATGGGACGTGATGCTGGTTTCCTGGCACAGAACAGTGCAATTGCTTCGGGAGCAGAAGCTGCCATTATCCCTGAAGACCAGACAGACGTTGACCAGCTTGAGAAGTTTATCGGACGTGGTTTCCGTAAGTCGAAGAACAGTAGTATCGTAATTGTATCGGAAGCTCCGAAAAATGGCGGTGCTATGTATTATGCCGAACGTGTGAAAAATGAATATCCGCAATACGATGTGCGTGTAACCATTTTAGGACATTTGCAGCGAGGTGGTTCTCCAAGTGCTTACGACCGTATTCTGGCAAGCCGTCTGGGCGTGGGAGCTATCGAAGCATTGAAGGAAGACCAGCGTAACGTAATGATTGGTATCCGCAATGACAAGATTGTATATGTTCCGTTCACGGAAGCTATCAAGAAAGACAAGCCGCTGGATAAGTCGTTGATAAAAGTGCTCGATGAGCTTTCTATCTGATAAAGTTTTTTAATGCGCCACAGGTTATGCAGGTTCCGCTTGAGTGGAAACGTACAAGACCTGTGGCGCTTTTTTTATGCAGTCAGAAATTTCAGGATGTCTTCCGTACGATCGGCAATGAAATCGGGATGATAAGCTTCCAGCTCCGTGCGCGGACGGAACCCCCAGCTTACACCTATAGTTGTTACCCCGGCATTTATTCCGGTCTGCATGTCGACACTCGAATCTCCCAGATAGACTACTGCTTCTTTGTTAACTCCTGTTTTTTCAATAATCTCGAAAACAACGCTCGGATCGGGCTTGGCAGGTACTCCTTCTCGCTGCCCGAATATCTGTACAAACTTTATTTCCGGAAAGTATTGCTTGATCAGTTTATAAGTAGCCTCCTGATACTTGTTGGAAGCAACGGCCAGCATCATGCCTCTTTGCTGTAGCGTATCCAGTACATTGACAATACCCGGATAGGGACGGCTGAGGTCGGCATTGTGTACATTATAATAAGGAACAAACAGCGAACGTATTTTCTGAATATTGGCTTCATTGCGTTCACTTTCCGGCAGGGCGCGCTCAAAGAGCTTGTTGATGCCGTTTCCTACAAAGTAGCGGTATGCATCTGTATCATGCGTAGGGTATCCACATTCGCGCAATGCATAGTTGGTAGCTCCTGCAAGGTCGGCTATCGTATTGAGCAACGTTCCGTCGAGGTCGAAAATTGCTAGTTTTTTCATCTTTTCATTTCTTGTTTTTGGTCGTGCAAAGATATAATAAATGAATGAATAATATCCTTTCGAAGCGAAAAAGCGCTTGTTTGTCGGTTGTTGGCGACTGCCCGTTTCATTTCCGGGCAGAGATGAATGAAAACGTCGGCGGAAACTGGAAAAAACGTCGGCACGTTTTTTTAAAATTTGTACAAAAGATTTTAGAATTTGTACAAATTTTCCAGAAGACTTGCAGAGCTTCTGTCCGGAAGGAGAAGAAACTTTTTCGGTATGAGGGCATTTTATTTGTATGACTTGGAGAAAAATATTAATTTAGAAGCTGTACATACTGTCTGAACGAAATGGACCGACAGGTCTGATGGATATACAGTATGTGCCAGTCTTGAGTTAATCCTGATAAACAGTTGCTATGAAGAACAAGATACGATTTGCTCTTGGGTGGACCTGTCTGGTTGTGTTGGTATTATTGCCGGTCTGTACAGTCTGTGCTTAGTCGGATGATTTTACTACATGGACCGGAGTGAAGGTTCATCACCGGCTGGTAACCTGCTGGAATGTGTCTGCCATGGCAGAGTTCCGTTCGAAAAATCATTTGGAGGAGGCCACCGTGTCAGCTTTAACTTGGGGGCTTCCTATGATATCTGTTCCTTTCTGAAATTTTCGGGAGCATACGAGCTTCACTATCGGAACAGGGGAGATGAAGGCTGGAAATTTCGGCATCGTTATTTGCTGGGACCGCAGGCAAGCGTAAAATGCCGGAACTTTAAGTTTTCCCTGCGTGAATATTTTCAACAGACAATTTCTGAAGGAGAAACGGAAAGCCGGCTTCGTTCGCGTATCAAGGCTGATTATGCTCCCGGTGTCTGGAGGGTACAGCCTTATTTCTCGGTGGAGCTTTATCAACCGATAGGAGGAGAGGTTTTTTTCAGTGTGGCACGGATGCGTTACCGTCCGGGGATAAACATCCGAATTTCGAAGAGGTGTTCGTGTGATGTCTTTTACTGTCGCCAGTATGAGCCGGAACGCTCTGTCAATATTGCGGGACTGGAATTTTCTGTCGGCTTTTGATTGCCTTGCTGGGATAAAACATGTTTCGGTGAAGTGAAGTCACGATAAGATAAAAAGAAGGCGGATGTCTTTTTATGAAAGAACTTTCGTACTTTTGCAATGGTAATACTTAAATTTTTTTGATAAGATGAATTTTCTGGAATTGGTAAAAGCTCGTCATTCGGTAAGAAGTTATGTAGAACGCCCGATTGAACAAAGTAAATTGGATTATATATTGGAATGTGTACGTCTGGCACCGTCGGCTGTAAACTTTCAGCCATGGAAATTTTCGGTTGTAACCGAGAAAAATCTGCTGGATGCCTTGAAATCGACCTATCCTCGTGAGTGGATAAAGACAGCTCCTTGTATCATTGTAGCCTGTGGCGACCACGATGTGGCATGGCACCGCAAGCTGGACAACAAAGACCATACTGACGTAGACATTGCCATTGCCGTGGAACATTTGTGTCTGGCAGCAACCGAGCAGGGACTTGGTACGTGCTGGGTATGCAATTTCGATGTTCCTCGTTGCAAGGAAATACTGGGATTGCCCGGAAATATGGAGCCGATAGCCCTTATTCCGATAGGGTATGCTGCCACTCAAGACGTTCCGGAAAAGACTCGTAAGCCCGTACAGGATATTTTATTCTGATAAATTTACATTATTTAATAGGGGATATTTACGAATTGTAATCTGAATCAGTAATTTTGGGACACTCTTTAGAATTTCATATTCTGGAGAGTGTCTTTTTATTTTTATATTATTGATAACTTACTTATAATTATTATGGAGAACATCGGAATAGGATTATTGTTAATGGTAGTCGGAATGTGTACCGTTTTCTTGATTCTTCTGATTGTTATCTGGTTAAGTCAGTTCCTCATTTCAGTAGTGAATAAAATAGCTCCCGAAGAAGCACCCAAGAAAAAGCCTGCTACAAGTGGACCTTCAACGGATGCCGGAGCAATGGATGCTATCAAAGCTGCGGTGGAAATCTTGACTGCCGGTAAAGGTCAGGTGATAAAGATTGAAAAATTGAAATGATTCTGTTAAGAAAAACACATTACTTGCACAATGGAAAAAGAAGTAAAATTTAGTCTGGTCTTTCGTGATATGTGGCAGAGCGCAGGAAAATATGTGCCTCGCGTAGACCAGTTGGTTAAGGTTGCCCCAGCCATTATCGAAATGGGGTGTTTCGCTCGTGTTGAAACAAACGGGGGCGGTTTTGAACAAGTTAACTTGCTTTTTGGAGAAAACCCGAATAGAGCCGTACGTGAGTGGACAAAGCCGTTCCACGAAGCGGGAATTCAAACGCATATGTTGGACCGTGCCTTGAATGGTTTGCGAATGAGTCCGGTTCCTGCCGACGTACGTAAATTGTTTTACAAGGTAAAGAAAGCACAAGGTACAGATATTACTCGTACATTTTGCGGACTGAATGACGTTCGTAATATAATCCCTTCAATCGGTTATGCTCACGATGCTGGAATGATTTCTCAGTGTTGCTTGTGTATCACATATTCACCGGTACATACGGTAGAATATTATCTGGATATGGCAAAGAAGTTGATTGAAGCCGGATGTGACGAAATCTGTATTAAGGATATGGCAGGTATCGGACGTCCGGTTTTCTTAGGTAAAATCGTTGCCGGTATCAAGCAGATAAAGAAAGATATTACTATTCAGTATCACTCTCATGCCGGACCAGGCTTTAACATGGCTTCTATTCTCGAAGTATGTAAGGCAGGCTGCGACTATGTGGATGTTGGTATGGAACCTTTGTCATGGGGTACCGGACATGCCGATGTTATCAGTGTGCAGGCAATGTTGAAGGATGCTGGTTTCAAGGTTCCTGAAATCAATATGCATGCTTATATGAAGGTTCGTTCGCTTATTCAGGAATTTATGGATGATTTTCTGGGTTTGTATATCAGTCCGCGTAACCGTCTGATGAACTCCTTGCTGATTGGTCCGGGACTGCCGGGTGGTATGATGGGTAGCTTGATGGCCGATCTGGAAACAAACTTGGAGTCTATCAATAAATACAAGGCTAAACGTAACTTGCCGTTCATGACACAGGATGAATTGCTCATCAAGTTGTTCAACGAAGTTTCTTACGTATGGCCGCGTGTCGGCTATCCGTGTCTGGTAACTCCGTTCAGTCAGTATGTGAAGAACCTGGCCATGATGAATGTTATCCAGATGGAGAAAGGTAAGGAACGCTGGGGTATGATTGCCGATGATATCTGGGATATGATCTTGGGTAAGGCAGGACAATTGCCCGGCAAGCTGGCTCCTGAAATTGTTGAGAAGGCAGAACGTGAGGGACGTAAGTTCTTTACCGGCAATCCGCAGGATAATTATCCGGATCAGTTGGAGAAATATCGCCAGATGATGTGGGAGAAGAAATGGGAAACCGGACAGGACGACGAAGAGTTGTTCGAATATGCTATGCATCCGGCTCAGTATGAGGCTTACAAGAGTGGTAAGGCGAAGGCTGATTTCCTGGAAGATGTAAAGAAACGCCGTGAAGCAAAAGAGGAAGTACATATGGCAAACGACCAGACCAAGATATTGACTGTCGATGTCAATGGTCAGCCGTATCGTGTGACAGTAGCCTTTGGCGATGTCAATCCGGCGACTTTACATGGCGCTCAGGCTGTCGCATCAGAAGGACAGGCTGCTCCTGCTCCGTCGGGCGAAGGCAAGGAAGTGCTTTCACCGCTTGAAGGTAAGTTCTTCCTGACGAAGAATGCGCAGGAAACTCCGCTGAAGGTGGGCGACAAGGTAAACCAGGGCGATGTGATATGCTATGTAGAGGCTATGAAGACTTACAATGCTATCCGTGCCGAATTCAGTGGTACCATAACAGCCATTTGTGTTAATTCAGGTGATTCCGTATCAGAAGATGATGTATTAATGAAGATATTATAATGGAAGATATATTTGCAAGATTATATGATATGACTGCGTTCAGCAATATTGTTGCTGATCCGCGGTTTCTCATCATGTATGCCATTGCCTTTATACTCCTCTATCTGGGTATCAAGAAACAGTATGAACCGCTGTTGCTGGTGCCGATTGCTTTCGGGGTGTTGCTTGCCAATTTCCCGGGTGGCGATATGGGAGTAATTCAGGCCGATGAAAATGGCATGGTGATGGTGAATGGAGTGATGAAGAACATTTGGGAGATGCCGTTGCATGAAATCGCTCATGATTTGGGACTGATGAACTTCATCTATTATATGTTAATCAAGACGGGATTCCTTCCTCCTATCATTTTTATGGGAGTAGGTGCGCTGACCGACTTTGGTCCGATGTTGCGTAATCTTCGTCTTTCTATTTTTGGAGCAGCAGCACAGTTGGGTATCTTTGCAGTATTGCTGGTAGCTATTCTGATGGGCTTCACTCCGAAAGAAGCTGCTTCACTGGGTATCATCGGTGGTGCCGACGGTCCGACTGCTATCTTTACGACAATCAAGCTGGCTCCTCATTTGCTGGGTCCTATCGCTATTGCTGCTTATTCGTACATGGCGCTGGTTCCGGTTATCATTCCGCTGGTAGTTCGTATCTGGTGTACCAAGAAAGAACTTTCCATCAATATGAAGGAGCAGGAGAAGAAATATCCTTCGAAAACAGAGATTAAGAACTTGCGTGTACTGAAGATATTGTTCCCTATTGTGGTTACTACTATTGTAGCTTTGTTTGTACCGAGTGCTGTACCTTTGATTGGTATGTTGATGTTTGGTAACTTGGTAAAGGAAATAGGTACAAATACTTCACGTTTGTTCGATGCTGCTTCCAACAGCATCATGAATGCAGCAACAATCTTCCTGGGTATTTCGGTTGGAGCTACCATGACTACAGATGCTTTCCTAAACTGGACTACCATCGGTATCGTAGTAGGTGGTTTCCTTGCCTTTGCATTGTCTATATCAGGCGGTATTTTGTTTGTGAAGGTTGTTAACCTCTTTACCAAGAAGAAGATTAATCCGCTGATTGGAGCTACTGGATTGAGTGCTGTTCCGATGGCAAGTCGTGTGGCAAATGAAATCGCACTGAAATACGATCCGAAGAACCATGTGCTTCAGTATTGTATGGCAAGTAATATTTCGGGTGTTATCGGTTCGGCTGTTGCAGCCGGTGTGCTGATTTCATTCTTGGGATAAGATACTGACTCTCTTTTGATATTTTAGTATAAGGCTCTCTTTATGTTTCTTGTTGGCATCTCTTGTAGTTGCTGATCGACTGGGACATAAAGGGAGCCTTTATTTATTGTGGGGATTGATATTCATAAAATGGTGTGATACTGATAAGATTCTTTGCTTGTTGGAATATTAGAATCGATATCTGATATGTGTATGAAGTGTCCTTCAGGAAGAGGAAGCAAAAGATAGTTTTGAGTGTTGTTGTGCATATAATTTAAACATGCTATTTATTCCTTCCCGCCGAAACTTGAATGATTTTCGGAGGAGCGGAAGAGGTTTATTAATTCAAGCAGGGATTTAAATAGAGAATTGGAAAGAGATATTAATGAGGATGAAAATAAAAAAGGGTAACTCTTCTCGCGAAGAATTACCCTGGGGTTATAGAAAAATTTAAGGGGGCTTTTATTATTTATCGCCACGGATAGCAGCAATACCCGGAAGAACTTTTCCTTCGATAGCTTCCAGCAAAGCACCACCACCAGTAGAGATGTAAGAAACCTGATCAGCCATACCAAATTTATTGATACAAGCTACAGAGTCACCACCACCGATCAGTGAGAATGCACCTTCTTTAGTTGCTTCAGCGATTGCTTCAGCAATTGCCTTAGAACCACCAGCGAAGTTGTCGAATTCGAATACACCGGCAGGACCGTTCCACAAAATAGTCTTAGCACCTTTGATTGCAGCTTTGAACTCTTCGCAAGTCTTAGGACCTGCATCCAATCCCATCCATCCGTCAGGAATGTTCTTGTCGTCGCAAACCTGAGTATTGGCATCGTTTGCAAATTTATCAGCAGCGATACAGTCGCAACCCAGAACCAAGTTTACGCCTTTAGCTTTAGCTTTAGCGATGATATCCAAAGCCAGATCCAATTTATCGTCTTCTACCAGTGAGTTACCAATCTTACCACCCTGAGCTTTAGCGAATGTAAATGCCATACCACCACAAAGAATCAGGTTATCTACTTTGTCCATCAAGTTTTCGATGATACCGATCTTAGTAGAAACTTTAGAACCACCCATGATAGCAGTGAACGGACGTTTGATATCTTTCAATACGTTATCAACAGCTTTTACTTCTTTTTCCATCAGGTAACCCAACATCTTGTGGTCTGCATCGAAGTAATCAGCGATAACAGCTGTAGAAGCATGTTTACGGTGAGCTGTACCGAAAGCATCCATTACATAGCAGTCTGCGTAAGAAGCCAAAGTTTTAGCGAATTCTTTCTGGCGAGCTTTCATTTCTTTCTTTGCATCTTCGTATGCAGGATCTTCTTTTTCGATACCTACAGGTTTGCCTTCTTCTTCAGGATAGAAACGCAGGTTTTCGAGCAACAATACTTCACCCGGTTTCAAAGCAGCAGCTGCATCCTGAGCTTTAGCGCAGTCTGGAGCAAATTTTACAGGAGTACCCAGAGCAGCAGCAACAGCGTCTACAATCTGGCTCAAAGAATATTTAGCGTTTACTTTACCTTTTGGCTTACCCATGTGTGACATAATAATCAGAGCGCCACCGTCTGCCAAGATTTTTTTCAGAGTAGGCAGAGCACCACGGATACGAGTATCGTCTGTAATTTTACCTTCTTCATTCAAAGGTACGTTGAAGTCAACGCGAACGATTGCCTTTTTTCCAGCAAAGTTGAATTTGTCAATAGTCATCATAATCTCAATATTTTTTGTTTAAAGTTGTTTATAATCTTGCTTTGAGTTGCAGCGCAAAGTTAAGAAAAAAATGTGACGAAGTTCAATCTCTTTCATCTAAATTCGTTCGGGTGTGTTATTTTCTATTAAAAAAGAGTGCACTGTGGCTGTTATAGCTGCTTGTATGACTGAGAATTAATCTATAAGTTTGTTCTTGTAGGCAAATACAACAATTTCGATAGCCGATTTGCAGTCGAGCTTGCTTTTTACCGGTCTTTATATGTTTCTACCGTATTACGGTCAATATTCAGTTCGTTTGCTATTTCTTTGCTGGTATATAATAGTGTAAGAAATCAAAAATAAAAAGCCTGTCATTGATATATAATTAATGACAGGCTAAAAAAGTAATATACTAAAGACTACTTCTCAAAAGGTTGGAAATACAATTAAAAATTATGGTTCAGACTTAGTCCGAATACTTTATTGGTGCGGCTGTATACGTCTGTACCTTTGATTCCGGTATTGTTATAACTTGACAATGTCTTAGTATAGTCATCGTAGTTAGTCCAGAAGTAGGCTATATCGATACTCCATGCAGCATTGAAGTTGACACGTGCACCGAATCCCAGCGAGTAAGAACTACAGTAAAAGCTGGTGTCTGTCTGGAATTCATCACTAAGTCCGTAACTTGTTTTCTGGAAACCTCCACTTACGGTGAGTTCCTTAATAATATCCCACTCTAAACCGGCGAGATATTCATGTGTGCCGTGTTTCAATGTTTTCTGACGATCGTTCAGCATACCGGCATGCTTATCATCGAAAAAGTGATATTCAACGGAAGCACGCAGATTAGGTAAAATCTCATATCCGGCAGCTACGCTCAACATAGCAGGTATGTCACTGGGAGTTTGTTTTCCATCGGCATAAGGCTTTAATACCTCATCTGGAACATCTTCAGGTACTTTCAGTGTATGAGTTTGATTTTCAATGTTCAAATTTGTGATAAATTCATATTTTGCACCGAAGTTCCATTTCCCTAATTTGGCATCCACGCCGATGATTGGAGTAATACCCCATCCGCTTTGATCGCAATCCAAAGCCAAATTTGCGATTTCCTTACCTCCCATTTGTGGAATGTCCTTTTTGAGAGAAGCAGTCAGGTAACCTTCGTACCCACTTTTCACGTAATTCATGCGCCCTCCTGCATAAACACCGAGCCAGTCATTTATTTTATAGCTCAAGCCCAACTGTACGCCATAGATGTATTGTTTGCCATCCATTGCCGTATTGATGGTATATTTGTCTGGGGTAATTTGCTGTTGATACAACATGGCGGTAGCCAGTGCATTAAACATGGGCAGACCATTATCGAAAGAAGCTTTTCCTCCACCGCCAGTTACTGCAAAACTTGCGGAAATAGCCCATTTGTCATCTTTATACACGCCGTGGAAAGAAGGAATAAATGGAGCCGAAGCAGTTCCTTTGTAATTCTGTGTAGTTTCTTTTCCATCCAATGTCCAAAGTCCGGATGTGGCAGCTATTTCACGCGTCTGATATGCGCTTTGTCCGGTTAGTGATAAATGAAATCCATTTTTAGATAAAAAAGCCAGTCCGGCAGGATTACTATATACTCCATCTACGTCAATCGAAGCACCTCGTGCTGCCATACGTAAGAAAGCAGCATGCTGATTGGTATTAGTTAAATAATCTCCCGCAAAAGTTGAAGTTGAAACGATTAGCGTCGCTGCGCCAATTAATAGAAGTTTCTTCATTAAAATAAAAATTTAGTAATTTGAAGCCGCAAAGGTAGTCTAATTTTATTTGTGTACAAAGTTTTTGACTTGTTTATTGCAAAAGAAATAGTTTTAAAAGAAACTAATTGAAAACCCTTCACGTCTTATGCCCACTTTGTCGTTTAACTTTCTGGGATAAATATGAGAGACGTGAAGGGTTGGAAAATTAAATGTTTTTATAGAAGCAATATTTATCAGAAGAGGCTCCAGGAAACAGTCAGTCCAGCCATGACAATAGCCACCATGCTCATTAGCTTAATAAGGATATTCAGGCTGGGACCGGAAGTATCTTTAAACGGATCGCCTACAGTATCACCTACGACTGTAGCACGGTGTACTTCGCTTCCTTTGCCGCCAAAGTTTCCTTCTTCTACATATTTTTTCGCATTATCCCATGCTCCTCCGGCATTTGCCATGAATATGGCAAGTACGAAACCAGAAGCCAGTCCGCCAATCAGCAAGCCGATTACACCGGGAATGCCAAAAAGTAATCCCGTTACGATAGGAGCCACTATGGCCAGTAAAGAAGGAAATACCATTTCACGCTGTGCTCCTTGGGTAGAAATCTGCACACAGCGGGCATAATCAGGTTCCGCTTTTCCTTCCAGTATACCCTTTATTTCACGGAACTGACGACGTACTTCTTCTACCATGCTGGCAGCAGCACGTCCTACCGCATTCATTGTCAGTCCACAGAACAGGAAAGCCATCATACTGCCTATAAACATTCCGGCAAGTACCTTTGGATTCATTAATGTAACATCGTAATACATCATGAAATCTGTGAAACTTGCCTCGCTGAGTGTGACGCTGTTTCCTCCCGGAAGTTCAAGAACTGTTGTACCGATACGCTCCAGTCCGATTCGGATTTCTTCTATATACGAGGCAAGCAAGGCGAGCCCCGTCAATGCAGCCGAACCGATAGCGAAGCCTTTTCCTGTAGCGGCAGTAGTATTTCCCAACGAATCGAGAGCATCGGTGCGACGGCGTACATCTTCACCCAATCCGCTCATTTCAGCATTTCCTCCTGCATTGTCGGCTATCGGACCATAAGCGTCGGTAGCCAGTGTGATGCCTAAGGTAGAAAGCATTCCTACAGCGGCTATACCGATACCGTATAATCCCATACTGATGTTACTGAAATCGAATCCGGATGCCAGCCAGTAGGAGAGTATGATACCGGCTACGACAGCGATGACAGGAATTGTCGTTGAAATCATACCTAATCCGATGCCGGAAATAATGACCGTAGCCGGACCGGTTTTTCCACTTTCCGAAAGTTTTCGTGTAGGCTTATACGACTGGGAAGTATAATATTCTGTAGATTGTCCGATGATAACTCCTACCACAAGCCCCACCACAACAGCGAAAGCTATATTTATCCAGTTTGTAATGTCAAGCATCCATAGTATAAAGAACGTACCAATTACGATAAGAACAGAGCTCAAGCTTGTTCCGGTTGAAAGGGCTTTAAGCAGTTCTTTTATGCTTGCATTCTCTTTAGTACGTACGGCAAATATACCGATGATGGAAAGAACAATTCCAATGGCTGCAATCAGCATAGGTGCAATGACAGCCTTGAACTGCATTACCGTATCGCCTGTACCGATAAAGGCTGCGGCTCCCAATGCTGCTGTTGCCAGAATAGAGCCACAATACGATTCGTATAAGTCGGCCCCCATGCCAGCAACATCTCCCACATTATCGCCTACGTTGTCGGCTATCGTAGCAGGATTACGAGGATCATCTTCAGGAATACCGGCTTCTACCTTTCCCACCAGATCAGCTCCCACGTCGGCTGCTTTAGTATATATGCCTCCTCCCACTCGGGCAAACAGAGCTTGTGTCGATGCTCCCATGCCGAATGTCAGCATCGTGGTTGTTATAATACACAACTTGGCAGTCGGATTTATGGCATCATCCGGAATACAATATTCCAAAAGAAGATACCAGAAAGAAATATCGAACAATCCTAATCCCACTACGACCAGTCCCATGACTGCTCCGCTTCGGAAAGCAATTCGTAGTCCGCTGTCTAAAGAGCGACGTGCCGCATTGGCCGTACGTGCCGAAGCATAGGTCGCAGTTTTCATGCCCAGATAGCCAGATAATCCAGAAAAGAAACCTCCTGTAAGAAAAGCAATCGGAACCCAATGATTTTGCAGGTTGAATCCGTATGCCATAATGGAGAACAGAACAACCAGTCCGATAAAAACTAACGTAACAATTTTATATTGCTGTTTTAAATAAGACATAGCACCCTTGCGCACGTGCGCTGCTATTTTTTGCATTTCAGGGCTGCCTTCACTTTCCCGCATCATCTGTTTATAGAAATATCCTGCAAAAGCAAGTGCTAATACAGATGCAGTGGGGATTAACCAAAAAAGATATGTTTCCATAAAGTTTGAGATTAAAAGTTGTATCCCAAATTTAATAAATAAAATGGAAACAAAGTACTGATTACCTTACTTTTATTTCTTTTCTGACATGACCAGCAACTTATCGCCTGCGTGCAGTTCAATCTGTCCGTTCGGGATGATGAATTCGTTTCCGCGTTTAATCAGCATGACCAGTGTTCCCTTTGGGATGTTCATATCAGCCAGTCGGTTGCCCACAGTCAGCATATCTTCTGTCAAGGTTATATCGTTTAGATGAGTGTCAATTTCATCAGGCAGTTCAACGCCGAAGTCATTCCCTTCTTTTTCTTCGGGAAGGTCGAGCTTGAGCCAGCGTGCCATTTTCGAGATAGTCATACCCTGTATGATGAGCGACAACAAGGTAATAAAAAATACGATGTTGAACAACTGATTGGAACCTGGTATCTGAGCTATAACCGGATAAGTGGCAAAAATAATAGGTACGGCACCTCTTAATCCTACCCATGAAATAAAAATGCGTGCCTTGTTGCTGATTCCCTTAAAAGGAAGCAGGCAGAGGAATACGCTGATAGGGCGTGCTATCAGAATCATAAATATACCGATAAGTAAAGCTGTAACTGCAATGTCGAGCATTTCGTGCGGATTGACCAGAAGTCCCAGTGTAAGGAACATAATAATCTGGAACAGCCAGGTAAGTCCGTTCATAAAAGTGTTTGTTTCTTTCCGGAAAGCCAGCCGGGCATTGCCCACGATTACTCCTGCAATGTATACGGCAAGATATCCGTTTCCTTTTACCAAATCGGTAAGCGTGAAAGTGATGAAGACAATACTGAGCAGCAGAATAGGGTAGAGTGCACCGTTGGAAAGTTCTATTTTGTTGATAAGCCATACAGCGAACTTTCCGAAAGCATATCCCAGAACTCCGCCGAAGAGGAACTGCAGAAACAAATCTTTCAGTATGATACCTATGTTAAAATCACTTCCACTGCCTATAACCTGAATAAGCACAATGGTAAGCATGTACGCCATTGGGTCGTTACTACCACTTTCCAGTTCCAGCATCGGACGAAGATTGTATTTTAGATTCATCCGTTGGGAACGCAGAAGGCTGAATACCGATGCAGAGTCGGTTGACGACATGGTAGCTGCAAGCAGTAGGGAAACCAGCAGCGTAAGTTCTATGTTAGCCTGTGTATGATTCGAAAGAAAGAAAATAAACGAACCTGTCAGTAGCGTGGTGACCAGCACTCCTACGGTAGAAAGCAGTATACCTTGCTTTAGCACGGGTTTGATATCGGCATATCGTGTATCCATACCGCCGGAAAACAGAATGATACTCAGTGCCATCATACCGATGAACTGGGCGTCGGAAGCACTATTGAACTGAATACCCAGTCCGTCGCTGCCGAATGCCATTCCTACCAACAGGAATAAAAGCAAGGTAGGAATACCGAAACGATATCCGGTTTTACTGATAAGAATACTGGTAAATATCAGGACAGAGCCGACAAGTAAAATATTTTCTGCTGTAATCATGAGACTGTTTTATTATAAAGTATATGTGCAAAGTAAACAAATAAATTTGGATTTTGGTTCACGTTCTGTTGTATTGTACGAAGTTATTGCATATATTTGTCACAGTTTTGTTCCGTCAGGCTTCCCGATTGGTAGTGCGAAGCTGCGGATGAAAAGGGAATCGGGTGAAAGTCCCGGACAGTCCCGCTGCTGTAAGCTCCGTGATAAAGGTTTGTTTACCACTTCGAGCCACTGCCGTTTCTTCGGGTTGAATGAAAAGGCGGGAAGGCATAACAAACCGGAGTAAGTCAGAAGACCTGCAAAACGTGTCACGCTTGTACCTTCGAGGAAAAGGTTACAGGAACGTAAACTGATTGTATAAATTTTATTTCAAGTACAAAATGCGGGATTTTTTCCCGTCCATGTTGTTCTTGTTTTATTTGCATTTAAGAAAATGATTGTCGTAAAGAATGTTTTGAAGAGATACATACTATCTGCCCATATAGTACTTATGGTCTTGCTGCTTTCTGCTTGTAGTGGAAAGAGCAAGACCTCTTTTTTGCAGGAGCAGGGAGATACGCTCCGGTTACATTATGCCGAGAACTTACAGATTGTAAAGTATGACCGATATACGAAAGTCACGTTAAGGAATCCCTGGGACACGTTGCAAATACTTCATACTTATCTGCTGGTGGACAAGAAGGATACGACTGCGATGTCACTTCCTGAAGGAACCGTGATACAGGTACCTCTGACTCGGGCACTGGTCTATTCGTCGGTACATTGTGGGCTTTTGCAGGAACTGGGAGCCTTAGATAAGGTAAAAGGTGTATGCGACTTGCAGTATATGCGTATTCCTGCCGTGCTGGAAGGCTGCCGGAATGGAAGCGTTACGGATGCGGGAAGCAGCATGAATCCGGATATAGAAAAGGTTATCGACATGCATCCAGATGCCATATTGCTTTCACCTTATCAGAATAGTGGAGGATACGGACGGATAGAAAAGCTGAACGTGCCGATTCTGGAATGTGCCGATTATATGGAAACTTCGGCGTTGGGACGTGCCGAGTGGGTGCGTTTTTACGGACTATTGTTCGGTAAAGAACAAGAAGCCGACTCGCTGTTTGCCGAAGTGGAAGGGAAATATCTCTCACTTCGTAATCGGGTAAAAGATATATCACCCAAGCCGACTGTTATTACGGAACTGAAGACTGGAGGAACCTGGTATGTGCCGGGAGGAAACAGTACGATGGCAAAAGTGTATGCTGATGCCGGAGCACGCTATATCTTTTCTGATATTCCACAGAGCGGTTCGGCATCGCTGGCCTTCGAAGCGGTGTTCGACAGAGGACAGCATGCCGATTTCTGGCTGATAAAATATAATCAGCAGACTGACAAGACTTATCGGGAACTGAAGAACGACTATGCGCCTTATGCCAATTTTGATGCATTCCGTAACCGACGGGTATACGGATGCAATACCAGCCGCATTTCTTTTTACGAAGAAGTACCTTTTCATCCCGAACTTCTGCTGGAAGATTTGGTAAAAGTCTTTCATCCGGAAGTTCTGAAAGACTATGCTCCGAGATATTTTACTAATTTAGCGGAGTGATAAGTTAAACCTCGTATGCATGAAGGCGAATAAAGGATATATATATGGCTGTGTGCTTGCAGGAATCATTGTAGTGCTCGTTGCGGCAAACTTGATATTCGGTTCGGTAGACATCCCGTTCAGGGCGGTAGGACGTATCTTGCTTGGCGGGGATGCGGAAAAGGAAAGCTGGCGCTTCATTATATGGGAATCGCGTGTTCCCCAGTGTGTTACAGCATTACTTTGCGGAGCGGCTCTTTCTGCATCGGGGCTGATGCTCCAGACTGTATTCAGTAATCCGCTTGCCGACTCTTCTATCTTGGGTATCAGTTCAGGGGCAAGTCTGGGAGTTGCGCTGGTCTTGTTGGCAGGAGGAGGAAGCATTGTTGCCGGTGAATTTGTACTTTCCGGTTTTCTTTCTGTGGTTGCCGGGGCTTTTGCCGGAGCCGTTTTGGTTATGGCAGTTATCTTATTTCTGTCGGTCGTGATAAAAAACAATGTGATGTTGCTTATTGCCGGCATCATGATTGGCTACGTTGTTTCGTCGGTGATTTCCTTGCTCAACTTCTTTTCTACAGCCGAAGGGGTCCATTCGTTTGTAATCTGGGGATTAGGCAACTTTGGAGGTGTTTCGATGGCGCAGCTTCCCGGCTTTTCTGTCGTTACGCTATTGGGACTGCTGGTCGCCATCTTGCTGATAAAGCCTCTTAATGCCTTGCTGCTTGGCACGCGTTACGCCGAAAATTTAGGTATTAATATACGCCGTGTCCGTAACTTGTTGTTGCTTGCTACCGGTCTGCTTACAGCCGTTACAACAGCCTTTTGCGGGCCGATCGCCTTTATCGGTCTGGCGGTTCCACATATGGCACGACTGATGTTGGGAACGTCGAATCACAATTCACTTATGCCGGTTACACTGCTTACAGGTAGTGCCGTAGCGTTATTGTGCAATCTTATCTGTATCTTGCCGGGTGAATCGGGCATTATTCCGCTCAATGCCGTAACACCTCTGCTGGGTGCTCCGGTAATTATTTACGTGATTATCAACCAGCGGAAAATACAATATTTTAATTAAAAGCATGAATCCGAAGTCTGTTGTCATAGAAGGTAAGAATCTGAACATAGGTTATCGTCGTGGAAAACGGGAGGAAACGGTACATCATCACTTGAACTTCAGCCTGTATCGTGGAGAACTGACTTGTCTGCTGGGAGCTAACGGAGCGGGAAAATCCACACTTCTCCGTACGTTGGCCGCCGTACAGCCTTCTCTGTCGGGAGAGATTTCCCTGCTGGGCAAGAGTCTTTCCGGTTACTCTCCCAAAGAACGTTCGCGTGCGATAGGGATTGTGCTGACCGACAAGACGCAAGCCGGAGGATTGTCGGTACGGGAGCTTGTCGCTTTGGGACGCCAGCCACATACCGGATTCTTCGGAAGGTTAAGTCGCGAAGATAATGAAAAGATCGAGTATGCACTGCAAGCCGTAGGCATAGCCGACAAGGCTTCGAAATATACCGCCGAGCTGTCGGATGGAGAACGTCAGAAGGTGATGATAGCCAAAGCGTTGGTTCAGGAGTGCCCTTTGATATTGCTTGACGAGCCGACCGCTTTTCTCGATGTGGTAAGTCGTATTGAAATTATGACCTTGCTGCACCGGCTTGCCGGAGAAGAACAGCGTGCTATCCTGATGTCTACCCACGACATCGAGCAGGCGTTGGTGCTTGGCGACAGACTTTGGCTGATGAAAAAAGGAGAGGGGCTGGAGTGTGGAGTGACCGAAGACTTGATATTGGCTCATAAGATGGATAATCTTTTCCCGCACGATGACATCCGTTTCGATTCGATGCATGGCATTTATTCTCCTGCCGTGAAAGGAAACAAGTGTATTTATCTGGAAGCTACCGATGAAACATTGCGGCACTGGACGCAAAATGCGATGAACCGCAACGGATATTTGTGTCTTGGACTTTCTGATGCCGCAAGAGAGCAGTGCTTGCCTGTGGTCAATGTGCAGGCGGCGAACAGGCTGGTCGTCACACTCGGCACGACTTCCGAAATTTATTCTTCATTCGAATCGTTGCTTGCCTCTCCACTGCTTGCAGGCAAGTTGTAGGAAATTGCTTTTTTACTGCGGGGAAATATTTTTCTGACGTTGGCGGAAGCTGAAAAAAACGTCAGCATATCTTTTTATTTTTTGTACAAATTCTGAAATCTTTTGTACAAAAAATAAAAAAATGTCTGCATGAATTTTCCAACAGCCCCTCATCTGTTTATTACAATGCGCTGAGGCCTTGGGAAAATCTGTATCTGTTGGCTGTCGGAACCTTTTCGGCTTATTGAGGTGTAAGAATGTATCCAAACGTGACATAACCGATAAATCCGCAGATTACAATCAGAAGAATCGGATTGATTTTATAGCGGTAGGAAGCGATGAACGTACCGCCAAAAAGCAGAATGCTGGTTAGAATCTGCCAGTTGTATGTACCGAAGTTTTCTCCATTCATCAGAACCAGTGCAGCTGCTGCCAGCAGTCCGACGACTCCCGGGCGTAATCCCTTGAACACGGAAGCAATGATCGGATGTTTCTGGTATTTCAGAAAGAATTTACTTATCAGCACCATCAGAATAAACGACGGCAGTACTACCGAAACGGTGGCAACAGTCGAACCTAAAACGCCTATGGCGTGAGAGTATCCGGCATTAACGACGGCAGAATATCCCACATAAGTAGCCGAATTAATCCCGATAGGACCGGGAGTCATCTGGCTGATGGCGATAATATCGGTGAACTCTGTAGAGCTGAGCCATTCGTGGCGTGTAACGACTTCGCCCTGAATCATGGAAATCATGGCGTAGCCTCCTCCAAAACCGAAGAGGCCGATCTTGAAAAATGTATAGAATAGTTGTAAGAATATCATGGCTATTTATTTTCTTCCGTTAAGTTTTGTTTGTCTTTATATCGCCCGTACAGGTAACCGCCCACTCCGCTTAGTATGATGACATAGATAGGAGAGAAGTCGAGCAGCCAGATAAGCAGTGCAGAAACACAAGGAATCCAGAAATTATACCGGTTGATTTTGGCTGATTTTGCCATTTTGAAAGTCGGGGCAGCAATCAGTGCCACTACAGCCGGACGGATTCCCTTAAAGATGTTCTCTACAGCCGGGATATGTTTGAACTGCTGGAAAAACAAGGCAATGGCAAGCATGATGATGAAAGAAGGAAGAATGGTTCCTAACGCCATCCAGAATGCTCCCCAGAACTTTCTCAGTTTATATCCGATAAAGATAGCAATATTGACGGCAAAAATTCCCGGTACGGTTTGTGCCAAGGCCATTAAATCGAGGAAATCTTCTCTCGAAATCCATTTTTTTTTGTCTACCAGCTCATTTTCTATCAGGGGAACCATGGCATATCCTCCCCCGATGGTGAAAGCTCCGATACGGGTAAAAATCAGAAATGATTTGATGTAAAAATTCATTGTTCTTATAGTTGTTCGTTATTCACTCTTTTTATAAATGCTGGGCGGTACTCCATAGAATTTCTTGAACGTGTCTGTGAAATACTTGGGGTCGGCAAATCCCATCATGTCGGCCACTTCGGCTACAGTATACTTCTGGCTTTTGAGCAGCGTTGCTGCTTCTTGCATACGTATGTTTCTAATGAAATCATTGGGAGCCATGCCGGTAAGTGCCTTTATCTTGTTGTAAAAGCTGGTACGGCTCATGTTCATTCCCGCACAAAGCGTATCTACCGTAAGGTCTTTTCCCAGGTTTTCTTTTACCAGGGTGGTAACCTTTTGCATAAATTCATTGTCCAGATTAGTAGGCATATCAATCTCTTCGGGTTTGGCTTCGATGTTGATTGATGCCTGTTGCAGTTTTTTACGTATGATTTCACGGTTTTCCAGTATATTGCTGATGTTGGCCTTCAGTACCATCAGGTCGAAAGGCTTGACAATATACATGTCGGCTTTTGTTTCCAGTCCGCGCAGGATATCCTTTTTATCTCCTAAGGCTGTGAGCAATATTATCGGGATGTGGCTGGTTTCGATGTCCGACTTCAGGGTGCGGCACATGGTTTCTCCATCCATAACCGACATCATCACATCCGATATAATAAGGTCGGGCTGCTGGATTTTTATCTTGTCGATAGCTTCTTGACCGTTTTCTGCTCCTTCTACCTGATAAGTGTCCGACAAACTTTTCATCAGGAACAGGCGGAGGCTGGCATTGTCTTCTACTATCATGATGCGGGGGCTGTCGGGGTGTGTCGTTACCTGCAGAGGTTCCACTACGGGCATGACAGGCGAGATGCCGTCCTGTAGCAGGACCGGTGCCACGCTGCCGTTGTATTCCTCGTTCCGGTACTGGTAGTGTTCGCTCCGGATAGGGAAGCTCAGTTGGAATGTTGTTCCCACATTCTCCGTACTGGTAAAGCTGATCTTACCTTCATGGTTTTTGATCAGACGGTATGTCAGCAGCATGCCTACACCAGAACCTGTGATGAGCTGGTTGGTCGCATTGCTTCCTCGGAACAGGAATTTGAACAGTTTTTTCTGGTCCTCCTTCGGTATTCCGATGCCAGTATCTTTTATAATCAGTGTCCAGCGGCTTTTGTTATGTCCGGCTTCTATAATTACACTTCCTCCTTTCGACGTATATTTCAAGGCATTGCTTAGCAGGTTTTGTAAGATGGAATCAATCTTGTTCTGGTCAATCCATACTTCCAGACTGCTGAAGCTGCTTTTGTACTGGAAGTCTATTCCTTTCTGCTCGGCATAAGCCTTGAATTGCTGCATATATCCTTGTATATACTGGTTCAGTTCATGCTGAGTTACCAGTATTCTGGAACTGTACAATTCTTCTTTCTGGAAATTCATGAGGTTGTTTGCCAGTTCGGAAAGGTTGTCTGTACTTTGTATGGCGAGGTTCAGATTTGTCGTACCTTGTTCCGTCAGTTGTTCGTTTTTCAAAATTTCTCCCAAAGGTGCTTTGATAAGCGTCAGCGGCGTACGGATATCGTGTGCTGTCTGCATGAAGAAATTTATTTTAGCCTGCGATATTTGTTTGTCGCGCCGTATCATCTGGTATCGCATAATAGCATAGCTTATGCCAATGATAATCAGAGCATAGAGTACAAAGGCCCAGAATGTCATCCAGATAGGTCGTCCTATGAGAATCTGTATCTCCCGTTCTTCCAGTACTTGATGGTTATCCATCAGAATGGCACGTACATGAAGTGTGTAACTTCCCGGTGATAAGTTGGTATATCTTATCAGGTTGTCGCTCGAAGGTGGTGTCCAGTGGTCGTAGAATCCTTCCAGCTTCCATGTGTACATAATGTTGGACGGATTGTCGAAGTTGATGGACGACACGTTCATCGAGAATGTATTCTGGTCGTAATCCAGTTCTATGCAAGATGTCTGGTCCAAAGTTTGTGTAAGAGGAGAGCCTTTTTCTCCCGGATGCACGGTGCGGTACATGATACTTAAATCGGAAAAGATCATGTGACTGGTAAAGGTCCTTGGTAGTTGGATGCTGTCGGGAAGTACTATCACTCCTTCGTTGCTTCCAAAAATCATATATCCGTCGCTTGTATGGATGGCAGCATTGGGGTTAAAGCTGGAAGCCAGTAATCCCTGCTCTTTAGTCCAGTTGGTAAAGGTATCAGCTTTTGTATCGAAAAAGGATAGTCCGTTTTCTGTACCAAGATACAGATTACCGTTTCTGTCGGGCACGATACTGTAAATGTTATTGCTGATAAGTCCACAGTTTTCATCGTAATATCGGGTTACTTTTTTGGTGTGGTTATCATAAATAAACAGTCCGTTGCCGTAGGTTCCGAAATAAGTATAATTTTTCGCCGGATCGTTGTATATCATATTGATACACTGTATGTCGAAATTCGTTTCGAAAGGAATTGCTTTATTGCTCCGTTTGTCGAAGATAAACAGATTGTTGATTGTTCCTATCCATAACGAATGTTCGTCTTTTTGTGCGATGCAGGTAATGGGGTATCCTACATTATATTCACATACTTCCTGATTGGTCGGGTTGTATGATTTCAGCCGGTAGAATCCTCCAATCCAGATAAGGTTTTCGTTGTCGCGGTAAATGCTGCGAATGTATTTATCGGGGCCTTCTCCTTGTCGGATATCCTTCTGCCGGAAGAAGGTAACTTCGTGTGTTCTCTTGTTTATTCTGTAGATTCCAGACATATATCCTCCGGCGAGAATGATTCCGGGACTACTTTCACACAAAGATGTAAATATATGATTCTCGCTTTGGTCTGCATTGGGAGTTTGTGATGAATGAAAATTAATCCATCTGTTTTCGCTTACGTCGAAGTAGCATACTCCGTTACTCGTCGCATACCATGAGTCGCCGTCAGAGTCTTCCATGATACCGTTGATGCAGTTGTTTACAAGCGAATTTGTATAATTGGCCGAATGCATGAACCATTCGTATGCCGGATATTTTTCGGTATAGATTGTTATGCCGGTAGGGTAGATCACATTCCAGATACGGTTGGCATTGTCCATGTAGATATCTTTGATGATGCTTCCGTTCATTTTATTGGGACGCCGAGTATCTTCTTTCAAGAACTGAACAAGTTTCTGCTTCTCGAGGTCGAGTTTGTATACTCCATCTCCATCGGTTGCAATAAGAAGGACATTCTTTTCTTTTTTGCTGGGGATAATCTTGTTTATACCGATATCCTTCATGGTATTGCCCGTGTTGCTTACCTGCTGGCTTTGCGTATCGTAGATAAATAGTTTATCCAACAGTGTGTTGACAACCAGCTGTTTTGATGGCTTGTTGTAGTAAATGTAATCTATCAGATGTACATCTGGCAGGTTGATTTTCTTTATATTGATTAGTCGTTTGTTCTTTAGTTGTGCTTCGTATAGCTGGTGTTCGGATGCCAAATAGTATTTGTTGCCTTCTGCATGAGTTATACAGACAATATTGTCTGGAATGCCCGGTGATAACTGGTAGCTTTCATCATTGTAGTAATTGAATATGTATTGATACTGGTTTACACAGAACCAGATGTTGTTTTCCCAATCCATATAAATATTGGAAATGGGCATTTTCTTTAGTTGTGAGAATTCAGCCTTGAAATCGAATACAAGCTGAAAAGAATCTTTTTGCTCGTCATATCGGAATATGAGTCCGTCCTTACCTGCTTCCCAAATATTATTTTCTTTGTCTGTATAGAGAAAATTCAGATTCGGGTAAAAGCTGAGAGGACTTTTATGATGATTGAGTTGATAATGCTTAAACTGTTTTCCATTATATCGGTCCAGACCTTTATGTGTGAGAATCCACATATAGTTCTGTTTATCTTGCTGTATGGATAAGACTCTTCGGCTGCTGAGTCCATTCTCCATATTGATGTATTCAAATATTTGGGCTTGTAGCGGAAAGAAAAACGATAGTAATAAGCACGCTGTAATAAGAATAGTTCGTTTCATTATTATTGGTTTTATTCCGAGGGTGATATTGTGCAAATGTCGTGAAAAAGGCTGATTTCTCAAAGCAAAATGAGAGAAAATAAAAAGAGGCTGTCTTTCAAAACAGCCTCTTTTAAAAGAAAATATGACGTTATTTGTCTTTTCTGTACGTGCTCTTCAATAAAACGCAAGCACATTTATTCACTTTTTTCGGGTGGTGATGAGGATAACTCCGTTTTTTCCTTTCTGACCGTATTTGGCCGTAGCTGACACATCTTTTAATACGGTGATCGATTCAATGTTTTCCGGATCGAGTTTTTTCATTGTTTCGGTTGAGACTTCCGTATCGTCTATCATTACCATCGGCGATACTCCTTCTTTTCCCAAGCCATCCTTGCCGTTCTGATGCATCTGGATGCTCGGTACATCGGCCGGAGTGTCCGAGTCCGTACCATAAGCCACTACTACCACATCATTCTTTCCTGCCTGCGGCTTATTTTTGGAACCCTCCAGCGCGAAAGTGACCGGCAGGGTGAATTTCACGGCAACCGCCTGACCGTCCTGCATGCCCGGTTTCCATTTCGGCATAGTGCCAATCACCCGGATAGCTTCCGCATCCAGCCACGGGTCGACCGGCCGAAGTACGTGGAGGTCGCTCAGCGAACCGTCCTTCTGCACGATGAACTGTACGATGACCCGTCCTTGCTTACCGGCTTCCTGGGCTTTGGTAGGATACTTAAGATTGCGTGCCATAAACTTCAGACATTCCTTCATGCCACCTGGATATGTCGGCATTTGTTCCACAACGTCAAAGGTCCGGTCGTTCGAAGCCACAGCTTGTGGGCTGGGGGATACGACTTTTAAGTCTTGTCCTCCATTGTTGGCTGTCAGTCGGATAGTCTGGTCGGTCTTTTTCAGGCAGTCTGCGACAGACAGTGTGACTGCATCCATACCAATGTAGACCACTTGAAGCTGTTGGTCGGTTCCGGCTTCCAGCGTGAAGTTGCCCTCTGTGTCTGTTACCGTACCCTTGGTAGTGTTTACGATGAGTACGGTAGCTCCTATTACGGGCTTCCCTTTTTCGTCTACCACTTTCATCTTCAGTGTAGCTTTTTCTACGGGCGTTGACACATTTTTATCGGCATATTTTTTCATAACTTCCGATAAATCATTAACTTTGATATTTGAAATCTCGTCCAGTGGTTGGGAGATTTCAGGGCGGGCAAAGGCAGCCATCGTGACAGCAGCCAACGGAAGTACGTAGAGGTACTTGGCACGTGCCCATGGATTGGATTTTTTTCGAATCATCATAGTGATACGTTTTTTAAGTGAACTGTGATTAAAGCTGTTGGCAATAGAGTAGAGCCTTGCGCCAACGGCTTTTTTTATTAATAACATTTGATATTCTTTTGCGTTAATCCCCTGACGGAGTACTTCTTCATCGGCTTCATATTCGTGAATGTTCTGCAACTCTTGTCTGAGTAGCCAGATGACTGGATTGAACCATTGCGTCCAAGCACAAAGTTCTGTTAGCAGCAAATCCCATGAATGATGGTGACGGATGTGGGCCAGTTCGTGTACAAGTATGTGATGCCCGTTTTCTTTCAGGTCTGTTTCTGAGATTACGATGTACCGCATCCAACTGAAAGGGGCAATGTTGCGTTGGTGTATCATCAGGCAGACGCCGTGGTCCAGTTTTTTACATCGGCTGTGTCGAATGAGGTAGAGCATCCGTCCCAGTGACCAAAGGTGGCGGGTTATGACAAATAGTAATCCGGCAAAATATCCTAATACCAGTCCTTCCTGCCAGCGGAACGAATGAGTGTTTTCTCCTATTACTGTTGCTCCGTTGTTCCATTGGTACATCAACAGTAAATCTTCCATCGACATGACTTGTGTGTTTATTGGAGAGGCTTCTTTTACCGTAACTTGTATTAGTGGCAACAGGCACGAAAGCAGCATAACTCCCAGCAATGCTATCCGGTTGAAGCGGTGGAAAGTTTCCTTGCTGAGCAGCATGCGGTAAAATAAGTAGAACGCTGCAAGGCAGACAGCCGATTTGAATATATAGACTAAAAAGGATCCCATAAGCAGAAAGGTTTTATTGTGGCTTTTCGTGCTGCCCTTCTTCTACCTGACGGATGAGCTCTTTGAGTTCCTCTACCGAGATGTCCTCTTCCTTCACCAGTGAAGAAACGGCACCTAAAAATGAATTGTTGAAGTATTTGCGAATAACTCCCCGCAGGGTTTTCCGTCGGAATTCTTCTTCCGATACTGTGGCATAATACTGGTAGGTATTACCGAATGCTGTGTGCGACAGGTAACCTTTCTCTTCCAGGCCTCGTACAATGGTTGACAAGGTATTGAAATGCGGCCGTGGCTCTTCGTAGAGTTCTACCAGCTGCTTGACAAACATGGGGCCTTTTTCCCAGAAAAATCCCATGATTTCTTCTTCTTTGGCGGTAAGTGTTTTCATATCTGTTTAGTTTGATTATTACAAAGAACTAAAACTTTTAGTTTATAAACTAATATTTATAGTTAAATAACTAAAATGTTTAGTTTTTCTTCTTCAATTTCGTCTAATTACTTCTGCTTTAGGTTTGTTTGATGGAATTTTTCTCTTTCTCTCTTCCTGTATGTTTAGATTAGGCTTTCAATCGGTTTGCATGAGAACTTATTCTTTTCCTTGATATGAAGCTTGTAAAATATCGAGTAGAATTGTGCTATCGGGAATGAGTAAAATCAGAATACGTCTGATTGGGATAGACGTAAAAAAGGCCATCTTAAATTCAAATTTGAGATGGCCTTTCACTATTTGTAAGAAAGAATTGTATCTTTATTTCTTATGAGCTTCTACCCATTTGCGTGCGTTGACAAATGCTTCCATCCACGGAGTGATCTGGTCGCTGTCCTTACGGTCTAATGGATAGTAAGCGTTTTCCCATGGGAAACAAGCACGTTCCAAGTGAGGCATCATAGCCAGATGACGTCCGTCTTGTGAAGCAATACCTGCTACGCTGTAATCAGAACCGTTCGGGTTGCCTGGATATTCATCGTATGAGTATTTCAATACTACATTATAATGATCTTCCGGATAAGGCAGAGAGAACTTTCCTTCTCCGTGAGCTACCCAAATACCCAGTTTTGATCCACTCAATGAGCCGAACATGACACTGCGGTTCATCGGAACAGTTACACCCAAGAAGGCAGATTCGAACTTGTGTGAATCGTTATGCAGCATCTTGCCTTTCTTCTTGTCTTCCGGAGTGATCAGACCGAGTTCCATCATCAACTGACAACCGTTGCAGACACCAAGTGATAAGGTATCTTCGCGAGCATAGAAGTTGTCGAGGGCGGCTTTAGCTTTCGGGTTAAACAGGAAGCTTCCTGCCCATCCTTTGGCAGAACCCAATACATCGGAGTTAGAGAAACCACCACAGTAAACTACCATGTTAATGTCTTCCAATGTTTCTCTTCCGCTTACCAAGTCGGTCATGGTGACATCCTTCACATCGAAACCTGCCAGATAGAGCATGTAGGCCATTTCGCGTTCACCGTTTGTTCCTTTTTCACGGATGATAGCAGCTTTGATACCGCTTGGCGTACGACGATCCGGATCCAGACCGAACTGTGAAAGCTTACCGGTAAACGATTTGTCGAATGCAAATTCCAGTGGTTGCTGTTTGTAGTTTTCGAAACGTTTCTTTGCGCAACCATTCATGCTCTGCTTGCGGTCGAGCAAGTATGAAGTAGAGTACCATACATCACGCAGATAATCGATACCAAACTGGTAAGTAGCATCGTGCTTGGTTACCAAGATATGACGTTCGTCTGTAGGAACACCAATCTTGACATAACCTACACCGGCATCTTCCAGAATCTTCTTGACTTCCGATTTGTGTTTGTCGGCTACCTGAATGATAACACCCGGATTTTCCGCAAACAAAATCTTCACGATGTCGTCACACTTAATCTTATCGAGGTTGATTTCCATACCACCTTCAGTATTGGCAAAGCACATTTCCAAAAGGGTAGTGATCATACCTCCGGCAGAAATATCATGTCCGGCAAGAATCAGTTTCTTGTCTACCAGTTCTTGAACAGCGAGGAAGGCGTCACGGAAGTATTCCGCATTCTGTACAGTCGGAACATCATCACCTACTTTGTTCAGGGACTGAGCAAATGCTGAACCACCTAATCTCAATTCGTCGAAACTGAAGTCGATGTGGTAGAAAGTAGATTTTTCTTTGTTTACCATAACAGGAGAAACCACCTTCTTGACGTCAGAAACTTCGCCTCCGGCAGAAACAATAACTGTTCCCGGGCTGATGATCTTTTCTCCGTTTGGATATTTCTGAGTCATTGACAAAGAGTCTTTTCCGGTCGGAACGTTGATTTGCAATGCGCAGCAGAAATCAGACAAGGCTTTAACCGCTGTGTACAAACGTGCATCTTCACCTTCTTGTGAACGACAAGGCCACATCCAGTTGGCTGACAGGGAAACACTGTCGAGGCCTTCTGCCATTGGTGCCCATACAATATTAGTCAAAGCTTCTGATACAGCGAGTACAGAACCTGCTGCCGGATCAGCCAACGCAGCCTGAGGCGCATGGCCTAATGCAGTAGCAATACCTTTTTCTCCACGGTAATCGAGAGCAACAACACCACAGTCGCTCAACGGCAACTGAAGTTCACCTTGGCATTGCTGGCGTGCAATCTTACCTGTAACGGAGCGGTCTACCTTGTTGGTTAACCAGTCTTTACATGCAACAGCTTCCAGTTGCAGTACCTGGCGAATATATTCATTCAGTTTAGCTACGTCGTATGATACATTTTCATAATGGCGTTCTACAGTTTTGTCGACCATATATGTTTTCGGAGATGAACCGAACATCTGGTCTACAGCCAAATCGAATGGGCGTACGCCGTCAGCTTGTTCAAATGCAAAACGATGGTCACCTGTTGTCTCACCTACGACATACATCGGAGAACGTTCGCGGTCGGCAATCTTCTGTACATGCTCAATTGCTTTTTCGTCAATCAGCAATCCCATACGTTCCTGAGATTCGTTAGCGATGATTTCTTTTGCCGACAATGTTTCGTCACCGATAGGAAGTTTGTCCATGTGAATCAAACCGCCACAGTCTTCTACCAATTCAGACAGACAGTTAACATGGCCAGCAGATCCGTGGTCATGAATAGATACAATCGGATTTTCATCTTCTTCGCACAGAGCACGTACTACGTTGTAGGCACGCTTTTGCATTTCTGCATTGGCACGCTGTACAGCATTCAATTCGATGCCCGAAGAGTAACGTCCGGTTTCTACAGATGAAACAGAACCACCACCTAAACCGATGCGGTAATTATCACCACCCATCACAACGATTTTATTTCCTGTTTCAGGAGAACCTTTCAGACAGTCGCGCTGCGTACCGTATCCTACACCTCCTGCCAGCATGATTACTTTATCGTAAGCATACTTTTCACCGTTTTCTTGATGTTCGAAGGTCAGGACAGAACCGCAAATCAGTGGCTGGCCAAACTTGTTACCGAAATCAGAAGCACCATTTGAGGCCTTGATCAAAATCTGTTCAGGAGTCTGGTATAACCATTTACGTACGGGGAGAATATTTTCCCATTCGCGTCCTTCATCTGTACGTGGATAAGAAGTCATGTAAACGGCTGTACCTGCAATCGGCCATGAGCCTTTACCACCGCCCATACGGTCACGGATTTCTCCTCCGGTACCTGTAGATGCTCCGTTGAACGGCTCGACAGTTGTCGGGAAGTTGTGAGTCTCGGCTTTCAGTGAGATAACCGTTTTAATATCTTTGATAATGAAATAGTCAGAAGTTGAGTGGTCTTTAGGAGCGAATTGTTCTACAACCGGACCTTCGGCGAAAGCCACATTGTCTTTGTAGGCAGAGATAATCTTGTTCGGGTTTTCCTGGGTTGTCTTTTTTATCATCTGGAAAAGTGAAGATTCCATTTCTTTACCGTCGATGATGAATGTTCCGCCAAATATTTTGTGGCGGCAGTGTTCTGAGTTGATTTGTGCAAATCCGAAAACTTCGGAGTCAGTCAGTTTTCTGCCCAGGTCTTTTTCTACTTTCAGCAGGTAGTCCATTTCTTCGCGCGAAAGAGCAAGACCTTCCTGTTCATTATATTCTTCAAGGTTTTCAATGTAAATAATCGGTTGCGGTTTGATATTTACATCGAATATTTTTTGATCCAATCCGTGATACATTCGTTGCAGCATCGGGTCATGGTCTGCATTTTCGTCTTTTACCGGGAAGTATTCCTCGATACGGCGGATACCTTGCAATCCCATATTCTGAGTAATTTCTACAGCGTTTGTACTCCATGGAGTAATCATTTCACGCCGTGGGCCGATAAACCATCCTTTAAGGTTATCTTCCGTTTCTACAGTAGCGTCGCTGTATAGCCAGCATAATTTCTTGATGTCTTCAGAGGTCAGTTCTTTACTACATTCGGTAGCAATTACACTGTTAGTGGGTGTTCTGAAAAATAGAATCATAGCACTTGTTTATGTTTGTTAAAATGATAATCTTATTATCGGAATAATGCAGTGCAAAGTTACATAAACTCCTTTTTGTACGAAAGAAAAACGAAACGAAATATAGGTACTTTATAAAAAAAGTAGCATCTTTGCAGTATGAATTGGATAGAACAGGTTACTATACTAGATTTATTGGTGAAAGGCTTTATCGTAGGAGTGATTGTTTCAGCTCCTTTGGGACCGGTTGGCGTGCTTTGTATTCAGCGGACACTGAACAAGGGGCGCTGGTTTGGTTTTGTAACCGGTTTGGGGGCCGCGCTGAGTGATACATGCTACGCATTGATAACAGGTTATGGCATGAGCTTCATGGATGAATTGATCCTTAAGCACCAAATATTTCTTCAAGTGGTAGGTAGTATCATGTTGCTGGCCTTCGGTATATATACTTTTCGTAGTAATCCTGTGAAATCTCTTCGTCCTACATCAGCCAATCGCGGTACTTATCTTCATAATTTTATTACAGCTTTCTTTGTAACATTCTCCAACCCGCTGATTATCTTTCTGTTTATTGGTCTTTTTGCCCGCTTTTCGTTTGTGATGCCGGGCAGTCCGCTGGGCTTTCAGTTGGTTGGCTATCTCGCTATTGTCATCGGAGCCTTAACATGGTGGTTCGGAATTACTTACTTTGTAAATAAGGTACGTACCCGATTTAATGTGCGGGGTATTTGGATATTAAACCGTATTATTGGTGTTGTCGTAATGATCGCGTCGATTGTAGGTATCATACTGACTATCGCTGGAAAATCTTTATCTTGATATATGTATATCTCTCAACAATTAAAACAACAGAATATCGCTGAATACTTGCTGTATATGTGGCAAGTAGAAGATATGATTCGTGCCAATGGCTTCGATATAGAAAAAATAAAAAAGAATATCGTAGAGCCGTATCCGTCGTTGTCGGATGAGCAAAAAAAGGCATTGACTCAATGGTATGCAGATTTTATCAATATGATGCATGACGAGGGCGTAATGGAAAAAGGGCATATACAGATTAATAAGAATATTATTGTCTGGTTGACCGATTTACACTTGCGCTTACTTGCTTCTCCTAAGTTTCCGTATTATAGTGCGGCCTATTATAAGGCTTTACCTTTTATTGTAGAATTGCGTGCCAAGGGAGCTGATAAAGATGTGCCTGAACTGGAAACGTGTTTTGATGCAATGTATGGAGTTCTGATGTTGAAACTTCAGAAAAAGGAAATAACTGAAGAAACCCAGAAAGCATTGAAAGTGATAGGTGATTTGCTGGCTATGCTTGCCGGGTATTATATTAAAGATAAACAAGGGGAGTTGGATTTTGATTGATCTTCTTCTCGTCAAAATAAAGGAATAATGAAGAATATTTTGATTACTGGGGCAAACGGACAGCTGGGTAATGAGATGCGTCTGCTTGCAGAAGTCAATAAGGAATATGCCTATTTCTTTACTGATGTGGCTGAACTGGATATTTGTGATGAACAAGCTGTTAGAAATTTTGTAGCTGAACATCAGATCGATATTATTGTGAACTGTGCTGCATATACAGCAGTCGATAAGGCTGAGGATAATCAGGAACTTTGCGATAAGTTGAATCATGTTGCTCCGGGTTATTTGGCAAAAGCCATTGAAAGTCGTGGAGGCCACTTTATACAAGTATCTACAGATTACGTTTTCGATGGTACTGCACATATTCCGTATACAGAGGAACAGCCAACTTGTCCTGATTCGGTTTATGGAATAACCAAACTCGCTGGCGAACAGGAAGCAATGAAATATTGTTCTAAAACAATGATTGTCCGCACTGCCTGGCTGTATTCTACATTTGGAAACAATTTTGTAAAGACTATGCTGCGTTTGGGGCGCGAAAAAACTTCGTTGGGGGTAATATTTGATCAGATAGGTACTCCTACTTATGCTCGCGATTTGGCTGTTGCCATTTTTGCGGCTATCAATAAAGGTATTGTGCCGGGAATTTATCACTTTAGCAATGAGGGTGTTTGCTCGTGGTACGATTTTACTCAGATGATTCATCATTTGGCGGGTATTGATAGCTGTAGATTGAAGCCTCTTCATACGGAAGAATATCCGACAAAGGCAAAGCGTCCTCATTACTCCGTACTCGATAAGACGAAAATAAAAGATACATTCGGCATTGAAATCCCTTATTGGGTAGACAGTCTGAAGAAATGTGTCGATAAATTATTAGCATGATAATAAAAGGTAAATAGATAAATAAAGAATGAACGCTGAAATAGAAAGAAGACGTACATTTGCGATTATTGCACATCCGGATGCCGGTAAAACTTCGTTGACCGAAAAGTTACTGCTTTTCGGTGGACAGATTCAGGTGGCTGGAGCTGTTAAGTCGAATAAAATTAAGAAAACTGCGACATCCGACTGGATGGACATCGAAAAGCAACGTGGTATATCTGTTACAACCTCTGTGATGGAGTTCGATTATCACGACTACAAAATTAATATTTTGGATACACCGGGACACCAGGACTTTGCAGAAGATACTTACCGTACGCTTACGGCAGTAGATAGTGTCATTATTGTGGTGGATGGTGCAAAAGGTGTGGAAACGCAGACGCGTAAACTGATGGAGGTGTGCCGTATGCGTAATACTCCGGTCATCATTTTCGTTAACAAGATGGACCGTGAGGCGAAAGATCCGTTCGATTTGCTGGATGAACTGGAAGAAGAGCTGGTTATCAATGTTCGTCCTTTGACATGGCCTATCGAGAGTGGTCCTCGTTTTAGAGGTGTATATAATATATATGAGCAAAAGTTGAATTTGTTCCAGCCTTCTAAGCAGGTTGTTACAGAAAAGGTAGAGGTAGACATCCATACAGAGGATTTGGACAATCATATCGGAACACCGCTTGCTGAAAAGTTGCGTAGTGAGTTGGAATTGATTGATGGAGTGTATCCGGCCTTTAATGTTGATGATTATCTGAAGGGTGAGCTGGCACCGGTATTTTTTGGTTCAGCTTTGAATAACTTTGGTGTACAGGAACTGTTGGATTGTTTTGTTGAAATAGCTCCGAGTCCTCGTCCGGTGCAGGCAGAAGAGCGTATCGTTATGCCTGATGAACCGAAGTTTACAGGATTTGTCTTTAAAATTACAGCCAATATTGACCCTAACCATCGTTCGTGTGTTGCATTCTGTAAGGTTTGTTCGGGTAAGTTTACTCGTAATACTCCTTATTTACATGTGCGTCACAATAAGACAATGCGTTTTTCTTCGCCTACTCAGTTCATGGCACAGCGTAAGACTACAGTTGATGAGGCTTGGGCAGGAGATATCATCGGTTTGCCGGACAACGGAACATTCAAGATTGGCGATACCTTAACAGAAGGAGAAGTGCTTCACTTTAAGGGGTTGCCGAGTTTCTCTCCTGAAATGTTCAAGTATATAGAAAATGCTGATCCAATGAAGACCAAGCAGTTGAATAAGGGTATTGACCAGCTGATGGACGAGGGTGTTGCACAGTTGTTTGTCAACCAGTTCAATGGCCGAAAGATTATCGGAACTGTAGGACAGTTGCAGTTTGAGGTTATTCAGTATCGTTTGGAGAATGAATACAATGCCAAGTGCCGTTGGGAACCTATCAGTTTGTATAAAGCATGCTGGATAGAGAGTGATGATCCGGCAGAGTTAGAGGCATTTAAAAAACGTAAATATCAGTATATGGCAAAAGATCGTGATGGACGTGACGTATTTCTTGCCGATAGTGGTTATGTTCTTCAAATGGCTCAGATGGACTTCAAGCATATTAAGTTCCATTTTACGAGTGAATTTTAAAAAAGTATAGAAGTAAAATTGGCTTTTAGCCAGTTTTACTATTTAAATAAGAAAATCGGGTATGTATTTCGTTGAAATATATATTCGATTTTTTTGTATGTAAGATATTTTGTACTTGTCTTATTGTTTGTACACTTTATATCGGAAGGGAAAATAGGGGTAAAAAGAGTTTTCTTGCAAAATATATTCTTGATGTAAATCAAGAAAAATGAGATTGTTGCTGATTTTTAACAATTTCTTCCCTTGCTATTTCTTATTGAAATTCTAATTTTGCACCGCAAAACTAAAACTTAACAAACAGATGTCAGAAAACAAAACTGTAAAGTATCACATTCCGGAACAGGGAATATACTTGTATGCTCGTACCAGTGAAGGTAAAACAGAAATGATTGTATTGAACAGTACTGACAGAGAACAAGTTCTGCCAAGTAGTCACTATCAGGCTTTAACAAAAGAAACTAAGGAAGGAAAAGTTGTTTCAACAGGTAAAAAAATCGATTTTACACAAAATCTTGTTTTGTCTGCACGTCAGTCGTTAGTGATTGAATTTTGAAAAAGCTAATTAGGATTATATAAGACAGAGAGGTGATTCATTAAAAAAGATGTTTCACCTCTCTGTCTTTTGTATTGATAAATGTCTATAGTTGGTCTTGTTTCCCCTGTAGATTAATCTCCTCGATAGTAATACAGTAAGGAGTGGCGGGCTATAAAATCTGCGTTTTGCTGTACCAGTTCTTTTTCTGTGCCCTCAGGAAGTTGTGCATCGGGGATAAGCTGGTGATGTATACAGTGTAGCAGCAAGTCTGGTGGACAGAGCATTTCTTCTGTGAGCAATCGGAATGCGTTTTTTTGAGCCTTTTCCTGATTATACAGCGGGTTTTCTTTGTCAGCTATGTATTCACAGATGTCTTTTGCCAATAGTACACCTTTTTCCGGTTCAGTCATCAGAATAAAGTTCTTATATTCTTTCATTTGTGGCAGTGTATGATTATCATCGTCCTGCCATTTCAATATTTCCACTAAGAAGCGGCGCAACTCCCCGTAACCGTTTAAATAGGTAATTTTCTTTCCACCGGTGCCACTAATGAAGTTTTGATAGGTTTCTCGATTTTTGTTTAGAATTTCTTCAGGAACATCGGGGGCAGGAGTAAATAGTCCTTTGATATTCTTCCAGGCTTCCGGACTGGCAAGCAATGAAATCCATTCGTGCAAAAATAGAGCCAATGGACCAACTGGTACGATGAATCTGTCATTGGGACTAATCTGTTCGATATAGGGGAACATGGAAGGTTCTGTCAGGTAGGTGTGTCCAAAAAGCCATGTCAATTTATGATCAGCTTCGGTTGCTGTTCCCGGATGGTCAAAATAATGTGATATGGTTTCATTCTCAGGAGCTTCTTCGTAAGCAGCTTCCAGTATGTTATAGAAGATTTTTGCTTGTTCTTCAATGGAAGTATCTTTGGGATTTATGTATGTATGTCCTTTCCATGAAGAAACTTTCTGCCATGTATTCCAGATAATGAAACGGATGTCTTCTTCATTTATTTCATCTGCAACGTAATTGGAAGTTGTAGAATAAAAGGGCAGTACTTTACCATACAGACGTTGGTGCTCTGTTGTAAAACTACGCCATAACCCTAGTTCTGAAATCTGGTCTTCCAGATAAGCTGCAACATACATGCTTAACTTTTTACGAAAGGCGTCTGGAAGTGCCAGCACGCAGGCATGATACAACCTATTTGATAGATTAATGAAATAACTATCCGAAGGTTGCATTGAAGTATAGGGATGAATTTTTAACCACTCATTGGCGTAAATTAAAGATTTACTCATGTTTTTGCAAAGTTAATGTTTAGAAAACAATGTAATTAGTAGTGACGTGGCAGCCAGACAAATACCTACTCCTGTTACTCCTGCCCATCCGAACTGGTGCCAGAATGTTCCAGCTAAAAATGTTCCTAATGAACCACCCAGAAAATAAGTTGTCATGAAGATTGTATTTACTCGGTTTGAGGCTTGAGGAACAAGTGACAGGGCACATGTCTGATTGCTGATTTGTACACATTGCATACCAATATCAATTAAAATAATACCGGCAATAATTCCGATGTAACTATTTTGGAAGATATAGAGTATGACCCATGAAAAGATCATAATACAGCATCCGATATAGTTGAATGCTCTTACCCCTAATATGCGGACGAATTTGCCGACAAAGGAGGCTGTCATAGCTCCGGCTATACCGCATAATCCCAGCATACCGATAATGTTGTTTCCTGCGTAAAAAGGTTCTCCACTCATTTTGAAGGCTAAGCATGCCCATAAGGTAAGGAAACAGCCGAAACAGATACCCGCACGCAATGAAACCAGTCGCAGAGTAGCATTCTCTTTTACTAAGGTAAATACTGATTTCATTAATCCTCTATAAGTACCTTTATAATTGGATGGCATGTCAGGTAATATACGGATAATAACAACTATACAGGCTAACATTAATATGGATGCGATATAAAATATGGTTCTCCATCCCCAGTATTCACCTACTATTCCACTGACCACTCGTGAGCCAAGAATACCGGTCAGTAATCCGCTTACCAGTACTCCTACATTTTGTGCTTTTTTCTCCGGTTGTGAGAATTGTGCTGCAATCGGTATAAATATTTGAGGCATAACCGAGCAGATACCTGTAATTAGTGAAGCTAATAGGATGAAATGTATGTTTCGTGCTATTGCAAATCCTAACATGCTTACGGACAGCAGTAAGAAGTTGATAACAATTATATTTCGCCGTTTATATAAATCTCCAAGTGGAATGATGAATAGTAGCCCTAACGCATAGCCTATTTGTGTAGTCATTGGAATCAAATTGGCTGTAAACTCGGAAACCTGTAAGTCTTCACTGATTTTATTCAGTAACGGTTGATTGTAATATAGATTAGCTACGGATATACCCGCAATGATAGCCAGCATCAAAAGTAAAGATGCCGGAATTCCTTTGTTCTCTTCTAAAATTCGTTTCATGTCGCAAAGTTACGTATTTTTTGCGAGCTTATTCTGTTTTGGGCTTGATGGGAACGGTGTTTTCCTTGTAAGCTGCAAAACCTTTTACTTTTACCCGTTCTTTCTTTTCTTCTTCGCCAACGGCTGCATTACCCAGTTGGTTCAGATTTTCCTTAATCGCGTTATGGGTGTCGAAGAAATAATCGAGCAACATTTTCAAGTGGTCTTCCAGCTCTCCTTCATTGGGTGAGAAGAAAGTATGGCAACGTGAATGTAATCCTACAGTCTTTTCGTCTTCGTCTACCATATATACGGTTGTAACCAGCGAATTGACATTAACCAGATTGATGATTTCTTTCAATACGGGAAACGCTTCATTGTCTGTGCTTATTGATCCCCACCATGGATTCCATATCATAATGAACCGGTTCTCTTCTTCGGCTGCAATATAGAAGTCATCACCTTGGTACTTGAAAGTAACATGTCCTTCTTCGTTTATTTCGGGCTGGCAGCCTATTTTTTTCAATACGCTGATGACAAGATCTTGTGTGCTGATATTGTCTAATTCATTTTTTGTCATACGTTCCAGATGTTCCAGACGTTTTTTTCGGATGCTTATAGTTTTGAGCAAGAATAAAACTATGGGCCACAAAGCGAGTGCAATAACAGCAATCAGTATGGTTATGTCGGTTATGTTATTCATAATAGTTGGGTTTTAGGTTAAATACAAAAACAGTGTTCTCTATAGCTGTTTTCTTTGATAACCTTCTGCATCTATATTTTGTTTGACACAGATTTTGATAATCTCTGAAACAGCTTCTTAAATATACAAATTATCTATAGGAATAAATTCATTTATTTTGCTTTTAAACTTTTTTAAATAAAACAGATGCAGCAAAAGGCGAATATAATTGTTTTATAGTTGAACTTTAAAATAAAGAGCTTATGAAAAAGTTAGTATTATTTATGATACTGGCGTTGACTATGATGGTTGGTCACGTACAGGCACAGGACACAGAGAAGAGTTTATCTCGTGAAGAAAAGAAAGCTTTACAAGAGCAATTGGATAGTTTGCTGGCTGTAGAAGCGATACAGGCCATCAATGACAAGGCATTTACTCTGGAGGCAGATCAGGTTGTCTTCAAGTATGGTAATATGGCTTATGTCAATTCAAATACGAATTTTGTTTCTGTAAAAGGCGATCAGGCTGTTGTACAGGTAGCATTTAATATTCCCGTCAGCGGTCCGAATGGAATTGGTGGTGTAACAGTAGATGGTAGCGTTTCCGACTATGAAGTAAAGACTGATAAGAAAGGTAATACTTCGATTACCATGAATGTTATGGGAACAGGTATTTCGGCACGCGTATTTATCAGTTTGCCGAAGGGGACAAACAAGGCTACGGTAGAAATCAATCCAAACTTTAATTCCAATCGTATGACGTTGAATGGAGTAATTCTGCCGATACAGAAGAGCAGTGTGTTTAAAGGACGTTCCTTATAATTTTTGATATTAATGAAAAGGTTAGGAATTATGAAAAAGATTTTGTTTATGCTTTGCATGGCGGGCTTATTTATGACGTCGTGTGAAAAAGACCCTGATATGGGTAAACTGGATGCAGATCTGGTGGTATACACAGACCACGACAATAATACAGATTTTAGTACTTTCCATACTTATTTCCTTCCTGATAGCATTTTGGAAGCAAGCGGAGTACGTGCTTCGTATTGGAAAGACGAAAATGCCAAGATGATTATCAGTGAGGTTGAAAGTCAGATGAACCGCAGAGGATACGAACGTATTACGGATCCGGAATTGAAGGATCAGGCTGATGTCGGTGTACAGTTGTCGTATGTAGCACAGACTACTCAGGTTGTTACTGGCGGCTATTGGGGAGATCCTTTTGGCGGCTGGTGGAGTGCTGGCTTCTGGGGACCATGGTGGAGTGGATGGTATTATTCATATCCTGTAACATATAGTTACGATACTAATACATTAATTCTGGAAATGGTCGATTTGACGAATAAAGATGAAGACGGAACTCAGAAACAGCAACTTCCGGTTGTATGGTATGCAAGTGCGTCCGGCTTCCAGTATGGTAATAGTAGAATAAACATGCAGTTATTGCTGAATGGAGTGGATCAGGCATTCAATCAGTCTACTTATATCCATAGAAATTATACAGAATAAAAGAGTCAGGATATTTTCAATCTATTTGATTAATGTCCAATACAGAAAAATAATGGAGATGATAACGATGAAAAGATATACTATTTTTAAAAAAGCAATTTGGTCTTTCTGTGCTTTGGTCATGTTTGCTATGCAAAGTTATGCTCAGTGGGATTCACAGAAAGCACATCTCATTGTCGACTGGCAGATGAATGCACCTGTTTCAACTGGCTTTGCTGATAAGATAAGTGGATGGGGTATGAACTTTGAAGGACTTTACGATTTGACTCCACGTTGGTCGGTTGGGGCTTTTATTAATTTTCATACTAATCATAAATATGTAGGCAGACAGACGCTTCAGTTATCTCCTACGGAATTATTGACAACAGATCAGCAGCGTTCTGCATATCAGTTACCGTTTGGTGTAGGTACTTCATATACTTTATACGACGGAAGATATGTAAAGCCGTATGTAGGTGTAAAACTTGGAACTGCGTTTACCCGTTATACAACTTATTATGGTGCAGGTGGCGTATTTGATGATGGATGGGGATTTTATGTATCTCCTGAAGTGGGACTGAAGATTTATCCTTGTCCTCATCGTCGTTTTGGTTTCCATGTAGCTGGCTATTATAATTACATGACCAACGATATGGCAACATTGACCGGTGATGTAACAGGACAAAGTAATGTCGGATTTCGACTTGGTTTAATATTCTGACGTATTTGATCAAGATTTTATTTAAATTTGCCCCTTTAATTCAAAATTTATATATAACTTCGGTTATCAACAGGGAATGGCGGTGGTGCTGTGAAGCACTGCCGTTATTTTTTGTAGAAAGTGGTATTGATAGTCTTGTGATAGTCAGTGGCAGATAGGTATAGCAGACTGTTGAAGTGGTATTGGGGAGGTATTTATAATAGGGACATTCAGTAAATAGAATAAAATTAGCCAACTAATTCATACACAAAGAG
>ENA-UONW01000158-UONW01000158.1-human-gut-metagenome-genome-assembly--contig:-CS52-NODE-158-length-106152-cov-93.730388_pt1 | contig 106152 bp, 87 predicted proteins | sample MGYA00242463_ERZ724010 | MGnify/ENA metagenome assembly ERZ724010
AAGGCGGTGAAGGACCAGACGACGGATCTTAGCGCGAAGCTGGTTCTTATAGAGGCGGCGGTCAAGGCGGGTCTTGCCGACAATGCGAAGGCTATAGACCTTGTCAAGGATGCCATCGGCTCGCTTCAAGGTTCTCTGGAGGGGAAGCTTGCGGCCATCGAGAAGGCTGTGAGGGACCAGACGACGGATCTTAGCGCCAAGCTGGTTCTTATAGAGGCGGCGGTCAAGGCCGGATTTGCCGACAACGCGAAGGCGCTTGACCTTGTCAAGGATGCCATCGGCTCGCTTCAGGGTTCTCTGGAGGAGAAACTTGCGGCTGTCGAGAAGGCTGTGAAGGATCAGACGACGGATCTTAGCGCGAAGCTGGTTCTTATAGAGGGGACGGTCAAGGCCGGACTTGCCGACAACGCGAAGGCTATCGATCTCGTCAGGACAGCCATCGGCTCGCTTCAGGGCTCTCTGGAGGAGAAGCTTGCCGCTGTGGAGAAGGCTGTGAAGGATCAGACGATGGATTTGAGCGCGAAGCTGGTTCTTATCGAGGGTGCGGTCAAGACTGGTCTTGCGGACAATGCTGAGGCAATTAAACTTGTGAAACAGGCGGTAGAGTCTCTTGAAGGAACTGTCGAAGAAAAACTTAAGGCTATCAATGAGACAATAGAAAGCCAGACCAATACCCTGTCCGGGAAACTTGCCGCGATTCAGGGTTCGTTGGATGCCGGTCTTGTGGGAGAAGACAGCACGCTCGGCCTTGTGAAGAAGGCTATAGATGCCTTGAACGCTACTGCGGGAACGGCCAATGATAAACTGGACGCCATCAAGAATGCGATCGACTCGCCTACTTCTGGGCTTAACGTGAAGCTTGAGGCTATAGAAGAGGCTTTGTCTCAGGGGCTGATTGATGTGACTAAGAAGCAGGATTTGATTCTGGCCGCACTCAACAGTGCGTCGACATACCATTTCACTGATGATGAACTTCTTGAGAAGGGGCAGGATTATTTATTGGTTGACGCCGCCTTCTGGGAGGCCAATCACGAGAACTATGAGGTGGTAAGGAAACTTAAGGAGTTGATTAAGTTATCTGTGCCACATAAATATAAGTTCTGGATCAAACTACCTTCCGGCAAGTACCCGATATCAGGCTCCGAGGACACAAGTTTTTATGGCCCCCTTTACACCGAAGGAGGAATTATGAAAGACATCATGAACTCGGGAGAAGTGATTCTTGCGGTTGATTGTGACTCTTATCTCAATCCGAAGTGGCACACTGTAAATGGACACAAATGTTACTATCTTAAGAAAGTCCATAAAGGTTGCAGATACAATTTTGTAGTGAAAGTGGGCGAAAGGGCTGCCGGCAAGAAACTCAAGGTGGAGGGTATGAATTCCAAAGATCGTTTCATTCAAGTCACTTATGCTCAAGTTGGGGAATGCATTGAATATTGGCATCGGTCTGATGCGGTAAAGACCAGAACAGGAGTATGGGGATTTCAAGAGTTGCAGTATTACCCGTATCGATACCCGGATAATTCTGTAGAGTTTATAATAGTCGAAGATAATTAGTACCATCCGCTACTTATGAAAAGATATTTGACAATCATAATGTTGGCCTTGTCCTCGGGCCTCTTCGCTGATGTGGTGGCGCAGGAGCGGGGGAACAGTGCCTACCGCACCTCCACCTGGAGCCTTTATGCGGAGGGCGGCGCAACGATGGTGCACGGACTGGGAATGTCAAGCGTGGACGCGGCGCCGGGCATGAATATATTCCCGGAGATCGGGGCCGGTGTCTCGTTCAACATCCGTCCGTGGATCAGATTGGGTATGAACTACGATTTTTCCAAATATGCCCGTGAGCAGAGATTCTCCGAGTTCCAGCCATTGGAGATTCCAGCCGGTGAGGGAACGCTTTCAGAGCAATACGGTGGCCTTGTGTATTCGAAGATGTGGACGCATTATCATGCCGCTGACCTGACCCTTGAGTTCAATATCATGGAACTGTGGAGAAACCGTCAGGACAGACGCCTCAACCTTTATGCGGGAGCCGGTTTCGGCTGGCTTTTCGCCAGTGGCAACACCTACGACATCTCGATGGGACATGAGCGTTGGAGCGGGTCGTACAAGGAGACGATAAATACTTGGCTGGATGCGGTGAACTCCAGGCATAAGTACGATGTCGGTTATGTTCCGATGCTGCTGTCCGCCGAGTTTGACGTGAGTCCCGTTGTAACTGTGGGCGTTCAGGGCAACTACAAGCGGCTTTTCAGTCGCGATAACGCTCCCAAAGGAATCGGTACTGTCTCTGTTGTCTTGAGACTGAATATTTTAGGCTCAAAATCCGGCTACAGGAGCTTCAGGCGCGAGATGCGTGAGTCCGAACTCGCTTTGGCCGCGATGACCGTGTCCAGCGCGGCCGCCAAGGCGGATTGTGAGGCTTCAGGTAAGGCCAAGGACGAGGCTCTCGCATCTGCTATGAGCGAGAACGCTTCGCTGAAAGAGCGGGTGGATGCCCTTGAGAAAGAGAACGCCGGGCTTAAGGCGCGCCGCACCAATGAGGTCCTTCAGGATCTTACCGTTCAGTTCTCCAATGACAGTTTCAAGCTCAGCGCTGCCGCGAAGGCTGATCTTGACGCTTTCGCAGGACGGCTTAAGTCCACGGATGGCGTTGAGCTTGTCGTTGTCGGAGAGGCTTCAGCCACCGGGAACAGCGGACATAACCAGCGGCTCAGCGAACTGCGCATCGAGACTGTGCTGGACTACCTGCGGAAGCAGGGCGTAGATTGCAGCCGGGCTTTCCGCCAGCCTCTCGGCGATTCCGGTAAGGACGCTTCCGACTCAGCCCGCCGTGCGACTATCCTTGTTGTCTCCCGTGGAGAATAAGTAGTTAATAATCAGCAAATTGAAAAGATGTCCTCCTGCCCATAACGGGTAGGAGGACATTAGCTTAATATTAAGATATTCAGATAGTTATCTTCCACTGTGGAACGGGGGAGACTGTCTTGTCTACATCCGGGGCATCGTACCAGTCAAGAGCCGTGCCCTCCGCCAGCCTCTCGGCGATTCCGCCGGTGACGCCTCCGACTCTGCCCGCCGTGCGACTATCCTTGTTGTCTCCCGTGGAGAATAAGTAGTTAATAATCAGCAAATTGAAAAGATGTCCTCCTGCCCATAACGGGTAGGAGGACATTAGCTTAATATTAAGATATTCAGATAGTTATCTTCCACTGTGGAACGGGGTGGGGGGAAATGGTGGTGCGGCAAACCTTGGCCATCCACGGCTATTAGCGGGAGGGATCCAGCTATAGGCTGGGAGGGACGGAGCGCGAAGCGCGTAGGGTTTGCCGTGCCACCATACCAATGCTCACTACTCCCGGAAGCCTTTGGAGGCGCGGAGGAGGTGGCGGAGGGAGCTGGTGAGCTCGCGGGTCTCCTGCAGGAGGTTCAGGTAGAGGTAGGCGACGGTGATGTTCTCCTTGGAGGACTGCATCCGCTGCATCTGGGCCTCACGGGCCTTCTCAAGACAATCCTTCAGTTCCTCGGCCTCGCGGCGGACATCATCGACCTCGCCGTAGGAATCGGTCTGGAGAATCTTCCCGGTGCGCCTCAGCAGGAACAGCACCGTGTCCCTCAACGGGATATATTCCTTGATCTGCTCCTTGCTCAGCGGCACGAAGTTGTTGTCCACGTGTTCCTCGCACGGGTCGGCTATTCGCCTGAGGCAGTAGAGGATCTCCTCGCAGGAGTTCCTGCCGAGGTGGAACCAGGTGTTCTTCTCCATCGCGATCTCCGGATCGATCCGGCGGAAGCCGATCATCTCCTTGCGTCTGCTGTTCTTCAGCTCCTCCCTCTTGCGTCTCATGGTGCTCTCAGCCTTGTGCAGCATCCCGAGATCCTCCTTGATGAAGCCATCGGTGATCTGGCGGAAGGTTGTGTTGACATATTCAAGGAAATCAGACTGGCTGTCGGCTATGTGCTTGCTCAGAAGCGTAAGGATCTCGCTCTTGTCGGTGTTGAGCATCATCTGGTTGAAGGTCACGTCTCCGTTCTCTTCCTCCGCCTTTTTCTTGTAGCGGATGTTGCTGCGGACGAGCAGGAAGATGGCGAGCGCCATCATCACGCAGGCAGCCACGAATCCGCCGACGTGCATCAGCATAGCCACGAGGAAGCAGAGAATGAAGGCCGCTCCGGCTGTGATGAACCAGCCTCCGATGACGGAGACGACACCAGTCACTCTATAGACAGCGCTCTCTCGTCCCCAGGCACGGTCGGCCAGAGAAGAACCCATCGCCACCATGAATGTGACGTAAGTTGTTGAAAGAGGTAGTTTAAGGGATGTTCCGAGGGCTATCAGCAGACCTGCCACAACCAGATTGACCGTGGCCCTGACCTCATCGAACGCCGCTCCTTCCGGAAGTCTGGCCTCGTCGGTGTTGAAACGCTTCTCGCACCAGGCCTTGACGTTGTCCGGCACGACATCCTGGAAGAAATTGGCGGTGTTGTTGGAGAATCTGACCAGAACCCGGGCTATCTTCGACGAGCCGAACATCTCGTCACCCTCGCTCTGCCTGGAAAGGTCCACGGAGGTCTTGATCACGTTGTGAGCTTTCTTCGATGTCGCGAGCGAGAACACCATCACCGCGCCTGCCGCCACAAGGAATATCATCGGACTTTTGGCCGGTCCCTCAAGTGACGACATCATGAAGGTGGAAGGGTCCGAGGCTCCGCTTGCGGCAAAGTCAGTGTAGGCGGAATATCCCGCCAGAGGCACTCCGATGAAGTTGACGAGGTCGTTGCCGGCGAATGCCATCGCAAGGGCGAAAGTTCCCATCAGTACCAGAATCTTGAACACATTGACTTTCAAGAAATAGAGAAACTGCATGATGGCTGTTGACGCGAGGAAGCATATTCCCAGAATGGCAAGGGTGTGATTTTGGATATATTCGTAGATTTCCGGCGTGACGAAAGACATGCTTCTGATGCCTTTGAACAGCATGAAGTAGAAGATGGCTGTCGTGGCGACGCCCCCGAATATTCCTATCTTCCACTTGAGGTTCTTCTTGTAGGTGAATGTGAAGACAAGACGGGAGATGTACTGCAGGACGATTCCGAAGAAGAACGCTATGGCGACGGAAACGAATATGGCCATGATCATGCCGAGCGCCTTCTCCGTGTTCATCAGGTCGCCTATCGTAAGTCCGGTTGTGTCGTTCGCAAGTTTCAGCAACACAAACGCAGTCGTGCCTCCAAGCAACTCAAACACAAGGGAAACCGTTGTCGAGGTCGGAAGTCCGAGGTTGTTGAATATGTCAAGCAGGATCACGTCAGAGATCATCACGGCGAGGAAGATGAACATCAGCTCCTTCAGGGAGAACATCGCCGGATGGAATACTCCATTCCTTGCGACTTCCATCATTCCGTTGCTCATCGTCGCTCCCATGAACACTCCGACAGCGGCCACGATGATGATTGTCCTGAACTTGGCCACTTTGGCGCCTATCGCTGAGTTCAGGAAGTTGACAGCGTCGTTGCTGACTCCGACCATCAGGTCGAACACCGCCAGCACGAACAGGAACACCACAAACACAAGGTAAATCTCACTCATGATAATTCACTATCTTTCATTTCTGGTGCAAAATTCACGATAAAATGTTACCGGACGGTTGCAACCGTGTTACATTTCGGTTACAATCCTCGCCGGGGAGTACCATCGTTGTGATCCGTTGCAACCGTGTTACATTTCGGTTACAATCTATTGTTTGTATTGGTGGAGCTTCGGCAAGCCCAAAGCATAGCCACTTGACAGCGGAAAAATCAAATGGCGGATTTTGGTAACGTGCAAAATCCGCCATTTGCCTTTTTTCCGCTGTCATCAAACACGGTAGAGGCCGGCTTATGATTGTGTGTGCCCCTGTCTGGGTATAATGTTCCAACCCTTGAACCGAAGTGACTGCACAACATAAAAATCCCTCTGAAAGATTTCCAGAGGGATAGCAAATGGATGTGCCGGAAAATTATTTAGCCTTACCCTGCTTGGCCACAGCCTCCTGCTTGCGCTTGAGCTCCTCAGGATCAGCAAGATAGTAATCCTTCACGAGATTGAGGTCGTCATCGAACTCGAACACGTAAGGAGTCGCTGTCGGGATGTTCAGGCCGACGATGTCAGCGTCTGAGATTCCCTTGAGGTGCTTCACAACGCCACGGAGGCTGTTGCCGTGAGCCACAACCACGATGTTGTCGTGCTGCTTGAGGGCAGGGAAAATCTCGCACTCCCAGTAAGGCATAACACGCTCGATGCAGTTCTTAAGAGCTTCTGTGCGAGGAATGTACTGGTCTGGAACGAGAGCGTAGCGAGGATCCTTGGTCGCACTGTTAGGGTCGTCCTCCGGAAGGTTGTGCGGAGCCACGTCGAAGCTGCGGCGCCAGATGAGCACCTGCTCGTCGCCGTACTTCTGGGCGGTCTCGGCCTTGTTCAGACCCTGAAGCATTCCGTAGTGCTTCTCGTTGAGTCTCCAGGTCTTCTTTACAGGAATCCAGTCGAGATCCATGGCGTCGAGGACGTTGTTGAGGGTCTTGATGGCTCTCTTAAGATAAGAGGTGTAGGCCACCTCGAAGGTGATGCCGGCCTCTTTGAGGGCCTTTCCGGCGTCGAGGGCTTCCTGTACACCCTTCTCGCTGAGGTCAACGTTGGTCCATCCTGTGAACCTGTTCTCCTTGTTCCACTGGCTTTCGCCGTGACGGATAAGTACTATTCTTTTCATATTCCTAAAAATTTTGGTTTTTTACTTTTTATTCCGCAGTCGCTTCGGCAGGCTCAGCGACCACAGACTCTCGGTCACAGGGCTTGTCGAAGTGACCATAAAGGGCTGCAAATTTACATCATTATTCCGATTCGTCAAACTGGTTGCCCATAATCATGAGCAGCTTGTCGCCCACCTTTAGCTTGACCGAACCGTCCGGAACAATCAGCTCGCCGTCTCTCTTGATCATCACAACACGGGTTCCCTCCGGTAACGCAACCTCCTTAAGTGTGTCACCGGCAGCGAGATCCGTCTCTGTCAGCCTGTGGTCCATCAACTTGCCGGCCTCCTCCGGAATCTCGATTCCGAATGTCTCCGGAGCTTTCTCCTGAGGCAGGGCAAGGTTCAGCTTGCGCGCCACCGCAGGAATGCTCATGCCTTGGATCAGCATGGAAACCATCGTGATGAAGAATACGATGTTGAAGATCTGTCCGGAGCCCGGAATGTCAGCCACGACAGTGAATATGGCGAAGATGATCGGAGTGGCTCCTTTCAGACCTACCCAGGAGATGAACACCCTTGCCCTGAACGAGAGCTTCCTGAAAGGCAGGAGCGAGATGAACACCGCCAACGGACGGCCTATAAAAGTAAGGAATATTCCGATGAGAAGTGCCACGGGAGCCACGGACAGCATCTCCTTAGGGTTCACGAGAAGCCCAAGCGTGAGGAACATTCCCATCTGCATCAGCCAGGTGACCGTGTCGCTGAACCTGAAGACCTCTCTCTTGTGGGCCATCGGCTTGTTGCCTATGATCACACCGGCGAGGTAGATGGCGAGGAATCCGTTGCCGTTGACGAGTCCGGTGATCGAGTAGATGAAGAACCCGATGCTCAGCACGAGGATGGCATAGAGTGAGGCTCCGTTCAGTTTCAGTTTCCCGAGAGCCCAAGAGAAAGCCCTGCCGAGACCCACACCCATAATAGCTCCGATTCCAAGCTGCATCGTGAATGTCAGCAAGGCGTTGCCGATCATCCGTGGGTAGTCGATGTCGATTCCGGAGGCCGGCTCGAAAAGCTGCTGGGCGCATTGGATCAGCACGATGGTGATGACGTAGGCCATCGGGTCGTTGGAACCGGACTCCAGCTCAAGGACCGGCTGGAGGTTCTCCTTCAGCTTCATCTTTGCGTTCCTCAGGATGTTAAACACTGACGCTGAGTCGGTTGACGACATCACGGCCGCAAGCAGAAAGCACATCACGGTGGACATTCCCTCGGAGAGGTGTCCCACCCTTGTCAACAGATAAATGAATCCGCCCGTGAACAAGGCCGTCAGGAACACCCCGACGGTGGACAGCACGATTCCTTCTTTTAGTACGGGTTTTATCGTGTCGAACTTCGTCTCAAGACCGCCGCAGTATAGGATTACACATAGCGCTATGGTACCGATGAACTGTGCGATGTGGAAATTGTCGAACGCGAGTCCTAATCCATCGACACCGAACGCCATTCCGACGACGATGAACAGGAGCAGGACCGGGATTCCGAACTTGAAACCGGCCCTGCTGATGAGTATCGCTGTGAAAATCAGTACGGAACCTATAAGGAGTATGTTCTCCGGAGAAAACTGTAGCATATTATTGTATTATTCTGTTTTTCTTCTCATAGTCGCGGCACCAGTCCCGCAGCGGGCATTCCCCGCATTTCGGGTTTCTTGCCGTGCATGTGTACCGTCCGTGGAGGATGAGCCAATGGTGGGCTCTGGCCCTCAATCCTTCGGGAATGTGCGCTTCGAGCTCTTTCTCGACCGCCTCCACTGTCTTCCCGTCCGACAGCCCCATCCTGTGCGAGACACGGAAAACATGCGTGTCCACAGCGATGACCGGCTTGTCATAGATCACGGAGGCAAGCACGTTGGCCGTCTTTCGCCCGACTCCCGGAAGAGTCATAAGCTGGTCTATGTCCGAGGGAACTTCGCCGGCATATTCATCCGACAATTTCTGAGCCGTCCCGATGAGGTGTGCGGCCTTGCTGTTGGGGTAGGAGATGCTTTTGATCACAGCCATGACTTCTTCGAATGACGCTGCGGCCAGATTCTCTGGTTTGGGGAACTTTCTGAACAGTTCCGGAGCGACCATATTCACCCTTCTGTCCGTGCATTGCGCGCTCAAGATCACCGCAACAAGCAGCTGGAACGGGGATTCGTAATGCAACTCCGTCCGCACCTCGGGCTGGTTGGCCTGAAACCAGGAGAGTATCTGATCGTATCTGTCTTTTTTCAGCATGGCTTTAGATGGTCAGCGCGAGGTCGATCACTTCGTCGTTGAGGTTTTCATTGCATCTCTCGTCCTTGCAGACGAACACCCTTCCCGGGTACTTCTCGAAAATGGTCCTGTTGTGGGTCACCATGACGACGGCCGTGCCTTCCTCCTTGTTGATCCCGGTCAGCAGACGCAGGATTCCGTCCGCTGTCTCGTTGTCCAGATTGCCGGTCGGCTCGTCGGCGATGATGAGCTTAGGCCTGTTCAGCAGCGAGCGCGCTATCGCTATTCTCTGCTGCTCACCTCCGGAAAGCTGATGAGGCATCTTGTGCGCCTTGTTCTCCATCCCCACATCGTGAAGCACCTCGATGATCCGCTTGTCGATCTCGTCGCGGTCTTTCCATCCGGTTGCCTTGAGCACGAACTCCAGATTGCTCTCGACAGTCCTGTCCATCAGCAGCTGGAAATCCTGAAACACAACCCCGATCTTGCGTCTGAGGTAGGGAATGTCCTTGTCTTTCAGTCCGTTGAGTTTGAATCCGCAGACCTCGCCCGATCCCTTTTCAAGAGGGTTCTCGCCGATCATCGTGCGGATGATCGAGGTCTTGCCGGTTCCGACCTTGCCGACGATGTAGATGAAGTCTCCCGGAAATATGTCCATGTCAAGCCCGTAGATCACGGTGCTCTCTCCATTCACGATGTCCGCGTCCCTGAATGAGACCAGCGGCTCGCTTTTTGATGATGATTGCGCGTTCACTTCCATAGTAACGCAAATATACTTTATTTTTCGGGTATATTTAAGTAAATTTGTAGAATATTTTTCGTGAAGGAAATGATTGGAGACTATATGAAAAGCAAACTTGCAGCAGTGCTTCTCGCGGCCTTGTCCATCGGCTTCGGGACAGCTTTGGAAGCGCAGGAGACCAGGCAGGACGAGTACCGTCTCGCCACTGAACTCTACGAGCATGGAATGTTCAAGAGGGCCGGGAGCATATTCGGAGACATCTATGCCGGAAGCGGTGATGTCATGGCCGGAGGCTACGAGGCCCTGTGCGCCGTGAGACTTCAGGAAAGAGGCAACGAGACCTTGGCTGATGAATATGTCAGGACGCATCCCTATTCCTCCCTCCTGCCTCAGATCCATTTCTACAAGGCCTTGAACTGTTTCGACGCGCAGGACTACAAATCCGCGGTCGCCGAGTTCGGCAAGATCGATGGAAAGAGGCTGCCGTCCGGGCTGGTCGCTGAATATTCCTTCAAGGAGGCATATTCCTATTTCGAGGAAGGCCTGCTCGTGAAGGCCAGGTCTCTGTTTGAGAAGGCCGACAAGATGCCGCATTCGGACTACACTGCTCCGTCGAGGTACTCGTTGGGCTACATCAATTATTCCGAGAAGAATTTCGACGAGGCCTACGACTGGTTCGAGAAGGCCGCGAGGGATCCCCGGTTCGCGGAGATGTCCGCCTACTACATGACCGAGTGCAGATTCATGAAGAAGGACTATTCCTACGTGCTCAAGAACGGCCTGACACTTTTCGATAACGCCCCTCAGGAGCGCCAGAGGCATCTTGCGAAGATCATCTCGGAGTCGTATCTGGCCAAGGGCGACACGGAAAAGGCCAAGGAATATTACGACAGGATCGGGAACACAGACCGGGACATGGACCGTGATGATTATTTCTACGCCGGTTCGGTACTCTATGCCACAGGTGACTACAAGGGTGCCATCGACAACTTCTCCCTGATGAAGGACAGGACGGATTCCATCGGGCAGATAGCAAACTACAGCCTGGCCTACAGCTACATCCAGACGGGTAACAAGGTCGCCGCGCTGGACGCTTTCAAAGATGCCTCGCAGCGGTCTTTCAACCCGGACATCGAGGAGGACGCGCATTTCAACTACGCCAAGCTGTCCTTCGACCTGAACCACAACCCGTCGGTATTCAATGAATATCTCTCCAGATATTCCGACAAGAAGAAAGGGGAGAGGATCTACAGCTATATGGCGCTGGCCTCGCTCTACAACCACGACTACGCCGGAGCCGTGGAGGCATATTCCAACATAGACATGCTGGACAATGACCAGAAGGCCAATTACATGAAGGCCAACTATCTGCGCGCGGAACAACTTGTGGAGACCGGTTCCTGGAGGGATGCGGTTCCTTTCCTGAGGGCTTCTTCTTTCTATGCTGACAGGCGCTCTCCGTTCTCCCAGCTTTCAAGGTATTGGCTCGGCGAGTCCTACTACCGCAGCGACCAGTTCGACAAGGCGCTGGACACATTCAAGGATCTGCACAACAATTCCGCGCTGGAGGGCAAGACGGAAGGCCGCCTGATTCCTTACGATCTGGCTTACTGCTACTTCCGTCTCGGGGACTACGACAACGCCGCCAAATGGTTTGATGAATATCTCGGCTCCCGCAACCCTTCGGAAGGGGAGGATGCCGCCGTTCGCCGCGCCGACTGCGACTTCATCAGGAAAGACTACAAAACCGCTGTCAGTGAATATGAAAACGCATTGAAAAGGTTCCCGTTCAAGGACAATCTCTACCCGAACTACCGTGCCGGAATCGCCTACGGGCTTATGGGGGACATGAACGGCAAGATCGGTGCGCTTTCAAAGGCGTTGGAGGCAAGACCGTCCGTGGAGTACTACTCTGACGCCATGTTCGAACTCGGCAGGGCCTACGTCGCCGCCGGCAGGAATGACGACGCGGTCTCCGCATTCACGAAGCTCCGCTCGTCCACCAATGACAAGACCATTGTGGCCCGCTCCCTGATAGAGCTTGGAATGATCTCAAGGAATATGTCCGAGTACGACCGCTCCCTTGACTACTACAAGCAGGTGATCACAGAGATGCCGGGCACTGAATATGCTCAGGACGCTCTTCTGGCCATTGAGTCGATCTACCAGTCGCAGGGACGCACTGACGAGTACATTGATTTCGCCGACAAGGCCGGTGTGATCAAGGACAAGTCCGACAGCGAGAAGGAGACGATGTACTTCAACGCCGCCGAGCAGGTGTTCCTCACGGAGAACTACGGTAAGGCTCTGGCTTCGCTCCAGACCTATCTTGAGCGTTATCCGTCCGGCCAGAAAGTTCCGGAGGCGGAGTTCTATGTCGCTGAATGTTACAGGAACACAGGCAAGAAGGAACAGGCTTGCGATTGGTACAAGAAGTCGCTGGAGAAAGGTGACGGCTTGGCGTTCGCGGAAACGGCCATCCTGAACTTCTCAAAGCTGTCCTACGATCTGCAACGCTACAAGGATGCGTTCGGAGGCTATTCGTCTCTGCTTGAGGAAGCGAAGATCGAGAACAACAGGCACACTGCAAGGGTCGGGATGATGCGTTCCGCCTACAAGGCGGGAGACTGGGCTTCCGCACGGTCTTGCGCCGACAAGGTGAAGGGTGACGGAAAGAGCACTGCCGCCGAGATCCGTGAGGCTGATTACTTCAAGGCCAAGTCGTTGCTTTCGATGAACGAGCGTGAGGCAGCGTTTGAGATATTCAAAAGCCTCAGTTCCGCTCCTTCCACATCCGAGGGTGCCGAGGCTGCCTACATGATCATTCAGGATGCGTACGACCAGGGCAAGTACGACACCGTGGAGAAGAAGGTCTATGCTTTCGCCGAAAGGGCCGGGGATCAGAGCTATTGGTTGGCCAAGGCGTTCATTGTTTTGGGCGACTCTTTCGCCGAGCAGGATAATCTCGCTCAGGCCAAGGCCACGTTCGAGAGCGTCCAAAGCGGCTATAAACCCGCGGCTGGCACGTCCGATGATGTTCTTGACAATGTCCGGATGCGTCTTGACAAGCTTAAAGAATTGATGTAGAAATGAATATGAAAAAAGCATATTTTGTGTCCGCGGCTCTGCTGATGTCCGCCGCGGTCTCCTTCGGACAGAATTTCAACCCGACCGTAGAGGTCACGAACACCTATCAGGGCAGTCCTTCCGAGGTACAGAAGCCTCTTCTTGGAATGAATGTGCCGGATTCCCTGCTGAGGTTCGATCTGGATTTTGACTATGAGGTTTTCAACAAGCCTTATCAGGGAGCCTACAACTTCAAGCCTTACATGCTGGACATGAGGCCGGAGAAGGATGCCTGGAGAGGACGTAAGCTTTACCTTAAGGCCGGAGCGGGTTACACTTTCCATCCTCAATTGGAGTTCGTGTTCAGTCCTGAGCGGAAAGGACCGTTCCAGATGAGCGTGTACGCCAGCCACAAGTCCTATTTCGGGAATTATCACGAGATCGCTCCGCAGATGAAGGAGGATGGTGTCTACCGTCTGAAGAAATCAGGGGAACATTTCAGCGGCTATGACGCCTTGACTGCCGCCGGTTTTGACGGGCTCTACAGCTGGGACAGGACAATACTGTCTTTCGGCCTTGGCTATTACGGAGTCGCTGCCAAGGACTCTCGCATGTCCCGTTGCCTCAACGCTTTTGATTTCAAAGCCAGAGTCCGTTCCAACAACGATGCGGAGTCGTATTTCTATTACGATGTGGCGATGAAGGGGAGAATCGCCAGTGACAAGATGGATCTTGACAAAATACCTGTCAGGATGTATTCCGGCGGGTTGTCGGGCAAATGGAATATACTCTCGCCGGACAGGCAGAGCGAGTCTTGGTTCATCTTGGATGGCCTTGCCGGAACCGTGCTGGACGGTTACCGGAGCATTCTTGTGGGATTCGAGGGAGAGACAAGTTCCTATGGGAAGTTTTACGACGGCAATCTTGGCCGGATCGCCATCGTTCCAAGCTACAGAGTCAAATCCGGACGCTGGGACCTGAATCTTGGCCTCAAGCTTGAATCCGTCTTCAGGAACGATGCTTCCGACACGCTTTGTTTCCGTAAGATGACCGGCGGAAAGGGACAGTTTGTCTATCCTGATGTCCACATCGGTTTCGCGGCGGGAGATCGTGTCCGCATCTATGCCGACGCCACGGGCGGAAGCCGTTTGAACACATATTCATCCCGGATCGCAGGCACTCATCATTATAACCCATTGTTCCTTACTCCTGCCGATCATGGTTTGATGACATCCATGATTGACAATTCGGTTGAGAATCTCAATGCCAGAATAGGTGTGAAAGGGACAGTCTCCTCCCTGTTCCGGTTCGATGTCAATGGCGGCGTGGGGATTTATGAGAACCTTTTGATGGAGTCTGGCCGATTCATGGAGTCATCTTTCTTCGCCAATGCGTCGTACTCCGATGCGAACCTGATTTTTGCCAATGTTTCGCTGGGGTATCAGTCCGAACGTTTGGATGTGGAGGCCGACTTGCGGTACAGAAGCCTGTCGTTCCCGGACAAGGATGCGGACAATCTCGGATTCGCTCTCCCGAATTATAGCGGGGATTTGAGGATGAAGTACAACATCAATTCCCGACTTTACGCCGGGGTCTCTGTCTCGGCTTCCTCATGGCGTGAGGGACGATGCGGAAGATTGGCCTTTAAGGAACACCCTGACTCGGTTGAGGATTCTTTTGAGTATGCTTCTGTGGAGAAAGTTGAGGCCCGGATTCCTGGCTATGTCGATTTTGGACTGAACTGCGGCTACAAGTTCAATCGCAAGTGGACTCTGTGGCTGGAGTCCGGCAATCTGCTTTGCCAGACGATCCAGAGGACGCCGTTCTATGCGGAGAAAGGGCCTTGGGTCACCGCCGGAATATCTCTGAATCTTTAAGAAGCTGTTTTGAATTGTTTGAAATGTTCTTTGAGGTGAAAAATCTTCATTTTCTTCCCGCTTCTTCAGTCAGATAGCACCGCTATCTTCCTTGGAAGAAGCGGTCGAAACTGAAGTTTTTCACTCTCAACCCAGCGCCCGAACCGAGGGCAATCGAACTTGTTCGGATTGCCGAGGTGAGCAGCAGGGAAAGAGCTTGCTCTTAACCTTCAAACAAACAATTCAAAACAGCTTCTAAGAATATAAATACAGCTCGATTGAGGGCAATGTGGAAATAAATTTCGCATTGCCCTCATTTTTTATTAAATTTGTCTGTTTTATGGACAGACCATATAAACTTGATAAAAACAGGTTATAGAATATGATTGAGAACGAAGAGATGAAGAAAGCGGAAGAACAATATTCCGCAAGCAGTATTCAGGTGCTGGAAGGCCTTGAGGCGGTGAGGAAAAGACCTTCGATGTACATCGGCGACATCGGGGAGAGGGGGCTCCATCATCTTGTCTATGAGGTGGTTGACAATGGTATCGATGAGGCGATGGCCGGTTACTGTACCGAAATCGGTGTCACGATCCTCCCGGACAATTCCATCAGGGTCACTGACAACGGCCGAGGAATCCCTACCGGAATGCACCCGAAGGAACACCGTTCCGCCCTTGAGGTTGTCATGACCGTTCTTCATGCCGGAGGCAAGTTCAACAAGGACAGCTATAAAGTGTCCGGCGGTCTGCATGGAGTAGGTGTCTCCTGCGTGAACGCCCTTTCCGACAGCCTCGTCGCAGAGGTTCACCGTGAGGGACATGTATTCGTTCAGAAATATTCAAAGGGCAAGCCGCTCGCTCCTGTCGGGATAGTCGGGGACTGCGACGACACCGGAACCATCATCACATTCCATCCGGATCCGACCATATTCACCCAGACAAATGTCTATAAATATGACACCCTTGCCGCAAGGATGCGTGAACTGGCCTATCTGAACAAAGGCATCAAGATCACCATCACCGACGAGAGGGAACTGGTTGATGAATATGTCACCGATGAGAACGGCAACTCGAAGCCGACCGGAAAGCGGCTTTACCGCGGGGATGTCTTCTATTCCAAGGAAGGTCTGAAGGAGTTCATCGACTACCTTGACGCCGGTGCCACCCAGCTTATTCCTGAGCCTGTGTGCGTTCAGAGCGACAAGGTGATTCCGATCGACATCGCCCTTTCGTACAACAACGGATTCTCCGAGAAGATATATTCTTACGTCAACAACATCAACACCATCGAGGGTGGAACCCACCTTCAGGGGTTCAAGATGGGTCTTTCGCGTTCGCTGAAGAACTATGCGGAGAAGAACAATCTGCTCGCCAAGTTCAAGGGTGACCTCGCTCCTGAGGATTTCCGTGAGGGTTTGACCGCTGTTGTCTCCGTGAAGATCGCCGAGCCTCAGTTCGAGGGACAGACCAAGACCAAGCTTGGCAACCCGGAGGCCACATCGGCTGTTTCCCAGGCCACGTCGGCGGCTATGGACCAGTACCTTGAGGAGCATCCAAAGGAGGGCAAGCTGCTAATTGAGAAGATCGTGCTTGCCGCCACCGCCCGCAGCGCCGCCCGCAAGGCCCGTGAGATGGTGCAGAGAAAGACCGCCATGACGGGAGCCGGAATGCCAGGCAAACTGGCCGACTGCTCAGAGAGGAATCCTGAGAAGTGCGAGCTCTTCCTTGTCGAGGGAGACTCCGCCGGTGGAACAGCCAAGCAGGGACGTGACAGAAGGATCCAGGCCATCCTGCCGTTGAGGGGTAAGATCCTTAACGTGGAGAAGGCGGCCGGGGACCGTGCGTTCGACAGCGTTGAGGTAAGGAACATCTACACGGCTCTTGGAGTCACTGTGGCACAGGAGGATGAGAACGGTGAGAAGAAGATGGATCTCAGCAAGCTGCGTTACCACAAGGTAATCATCATGACCGATGCCGATGTCGATGGTAGCCACATCGCCTGCCTTATCCTGACGTTCTTCTTCCGCTACATGTTTGACCTCATCAAGAACGGCTATGTCTATCTTGCCACCCCTCCGCTATATCTTGTGAAGAAAGGCAAGGAGGAAGTGTATTGCTGGACCGACGAGCAGAGGTTTGAGGCCACGGCACGTCTGGGCAAGGGCTCAGACAAGGGCGTGACCGTGCAGAGATACAAAGGTCTTGGTGAGATGAGTGACCAGCAGCTTTGGGACACCACCATGGATCCTGCAAGGAGACGTCTCCGTAAGATCACCATTGACAACGCCGCCGAGGCCGAGAGGACATTCTCGATGCTGATGGGTGACGATGTCCCTCCAAGAAGGCAGTTCATCGAGGAGAATGCCCATTACGCTAATATTGATGCATAAATAATTAAAACACAATAGAAATGCTTGACATTTTTGACAGAATCGAAAGGGACTCAGGCGGTCCTATCGGACAATACTTCGATCAGGGCTTCGGCTACTACATGTACCCGAAACTTGAGGGCGAGCTTGGCCCTCACATGACTTTCAACGGAAAGGAGGTTCTGAACTGGAGTCTGAACAACTATCTCGGACTTGCGAACCATCCTGAGGTTCGCAAGGCTGACGCCGAGGGTGCCGCGAAATGGGGACTGGCCTATCCTATGGGTAGCCGTATGCTTTCCGGCCACACCGCCCTGCACGAGAAACTTGAGAGGATGTTCGCCGACTTCGAGAAGAAGGAGGACGCTTTCCTTTTCAACTTCGGCTATCAGGGAATCGTCTCCGCGATTGACTGCCTTACGGCCCGTCATGACGTGATCGTCTATGACGCGGAGGCTCATGCCTGCCTCCTTGACGGAATCCGTCTCCACATCGGCAGCAAGTACAAGTACCGTCACAACAACATCGTTGACTGTGAGAAGGTTCTGGCCAGAGCCTGCAAGGAGGCTGAGGAGAGCGGCGGAGGTGTCCTGCTCATCACTGAAGGCGTTTTCGGCATGACCGGGGCGATGGGAATCCTTGACCGGATCGTCGAGCTTAAGAAGAAATACAGCTTCCGCATATTCATTGATGACGCCCACGGCTTCGGCCTGCTTGGCGAGCACGGACGCGGAACTTCCGAGGAACTGCATTGCATGGACGGCATCGATCTTTACATCGGAGCCTTCGCGAAGTCTATGGCCTCGATCGGAGGCTTCATCGCCGGTCCTCGCAAGATCATCAACTACCTGCGTCTGAACATGCGCTCCCAGATGTACGCCAAGTCACAGCCGATGGCGTTCGTGTACGGCAACATCAAGCGTCTGGAGATCATCATGTCTCCGGAAGGCGACGAGCTCCGCAAGAGGTGCTGGCACGTGACGCACACCCTTCAGGAAGGCTTCAAGGAACTCGGATTCGACATCGGTGAGGCGCAGGCCTGCGTGATTCCTATCCACATCGACGGCGGCGGCGTGGCCCAGGCCACAAAGATAGCGATGGATCTCCGTGAGAACTACCGCATCTTCTGCTCGATGGTCATCTATCCTGTCATCCCTAAGGGAATGGTGATATTCAGAATCGTATGTACAGCCGTCCACACCGACGAAGACATAGCGTACACACTCAACGCTTTCAAGGAGATCAAGCAGAAGCTTGACGCCGGCGCTTACGACGGTGATGACATCGCTGCTAAAACCATTATGTAATTAACTGCTGATTAGTGGCTTGTATGCGTCCTGAATATTTCAAGGATAAGGTCATTATCATTACGGGAGCCAGCTCTGGAATAGGGTTGGCTTCTGCCCGTCTCTTTGGGTCGTTCGGGGCGAATGTCGTGATGGCCGCAAGGTCGTTGGACAAGCTTCAGGAACTGGCTCCGTCAGTGAACGCCGCTCCTGACAAGGTTCTGTGTGTCAAGACTGACGTGACGAAGGAGGATGACTGCCGGAATCTCATCGATTGCACCGTCAGGAAATATGGCCGCATCGACATCCTGGTGAACAATGCCGGTATCTCGATGAGGGCTATGTTCAAGGACTTGGATCTCAGCGTGATCCGCTCTTTGATGGATGTGAATTTCTGGGGTACGGTGCAGTGCACGAAATTCGCCCTGCCATATTTGCTCCAGAGTAGGGGACAGGTGGTCGGGGTGATCTCGATCGCCGGTTTCTCCGCCCTTCCTGCGAGGACAGGATATTCAGCGTCCAAGTACGCCATCCGCGGCTTCCTTGACACCATCCGCATCGAGCATCTCAAGGACGGGCTAAACGTGCTTGTCTTCGCTCCTGGCTACACGGACTCCAATGTCCGCAAGGCCGCGCTGACCGCCGACGGAAGTCCTCAGGGCGAGACTCCTTTGAAAGAGGACAAACTGATGAGCGCCGAGAAATGCGCCGAGTACCTTGCCAAGGGACTTCAGAAGAGAAAGTCCCAGATGATTTTAACTGGCTTGGGAAAGATTACTGTGCTGGCTCATAGGCTTTTCCCTCGTTTGACAGACAAGTTGACCTACGGTTTCATCGCCAAGGAGGCGGGGAGTCCGTTCAAATAACAGTATAGAAGAATGAAACTGCCGCGCGTGTCCATAAACTACAGAGTGCTTGTTCCTCTTGCCTTTCTGTTTGTGATCCTCACACTCATATTCCCGAGGACCGCAAAGTTCAGTTATGACTACAGGAAGGGTTCTCCGTGGTCTCACGAGACGCTTTTGGCGCAGTTTGATTTCCCGGTTCTCAAGACAGACGAGCAGATCCGCGAGGAGAGGAGCAGGAACAAGTCAATTGTGATTCCTTATTATAGGTATCGTCAGGACATCGTTGACAACTGCCGCAAGGCGGCGGAGGGGATTGAGATGGGGGCATATTCATACCTCCGTCCCCTGATTGTGTCTTCGATGGACGGAATATATTCCAGCGGAGTGGTGCCGGATGAGGGAGTGAAACTGGACGGCCGCGCGGATCCTTCCAGTGCGGTGCTTTACATCCAGAGGGACAAGAGAGCCGTGAAGAAACCGGTTGAGGAGGTCTTCAAGGAATCGGAGGCCAAGAACCGTCTGCTTTCCTCGGTGACTGCCAAGTACCCGAGAGTCAATGCTGATTCGGTTCTCCGGGCAGCCGGAATCTATGATTTCATAGTTCCTAACCTTGACTATGATCCGAAGACAACAGAACTTGTCCATTCTGAGTCCTCAAGTCAGGTCTCCACCACGCAGGGTTTTGTCAGTGCAGGTCAGTTGATCGTCTCCGAAGGTGAGATAGTGACTGCGGAAATAGCCCAGATCCTTGACTCCTACAAGGTTGAGTACGAGAACAGCATGGGCTACGGCGGACCGAGGATCCTCTTCTGGCTCGGCAACGCCTTCATCGCCTTCGTGCTGGTGCTGATGTTCTTCCTGATGATCTACTTCCTGAACAGGAAACTGTTTCTGGATCATCGCAAGTTCTGGTACCTGATCTTCATATTCATCATCTCCTCTGTTTTGGCCTTGGTCATCAACAAGTTTGCACCGAGGTGCCTCTACATGATCCCTTTCACTTTGACCGCGCTTTACCTTGAGGCTTTCTTCAAGAACAAGGTGATCTTCCCGATCTGCTGCGTGTCGTTCCTGCCGCTGCTGGTCTTCGCCGAGAACGGAACGGTGCTTTTCGTGATGTTCCTGCTCGCGAGCATAGTCGCGGTCTTCGTGTTCAAGTTCTTCAACCAGGGATGGCAGCAGTTCATCATGTCCGGGATAGTTTTTGTGTGCCAGCTTGTCACCTATTTCGGATTCAGGCTGATCGACATGGTCAACGATGACCCTTACGTCGCCGTGCTCTACATGTTCATCGGCTCGATGCTCATCGTCGCCGGCTATCCTCTCATCTACCTGTTCGAGAGGATGTTCAACCTTGTCTCCAGCTCAAGACTCAGGGAACTTTGCGACACGAACAACAAACTTTTGAGGGAACTGGAGCACAAGGCTCCAGGGACTTTCCAACATTCCTTGCAGGTGATGAATATGTGTGACGCGGCTGCCCGTGCCATAGACGCCAATGTGCTTCTGGTGCGCGCCGGAGCGCTTTATCACGATATCGGCAAGATGAAGAACCCTCTTTGCTTCATAGAGAACGAGAGCATGTCTCCGGGTGGGGTCCATTATCATGAGGGACTCTCTCCTAAGGAAAGCGCCCGCGCTATCATCAAGCATGTGTCAGACGGGTTGGATCTGGCTGCCGAGCATGGGTTGCCTGATGTCATCCAGGACTTCATCATTACCCATCACGGGACTTCGAACACAAGTTATTTTTACAACAAGTATCTCAATGACGGAGGGGATCCGAAAGACGTCTCGGATTTCTTCTACCCGGGACGCAAGCCTCAGACCAAGGAGCAGATAATCCTTATGATCTGTGACACTTTGGAGGCGGCTTCCAGGACTTTGAAAGACAATTCGGCTGCCACATTCTCAACCTTTGTGGAGAACATCGTGGCCTCGAAGATGAAGATAGGACAGTTTGACGAGTCGGAGATCTCAATAAAGGATCTTAACACAGTTAAAGAGACTCTCAAGGCTTATCTTTCACAGATTTACCACGAACGGGTGGTTTACCCGCAGAGAAAGAATAATTAATTTAAATAATATTGACAAATTATGGAAGTAACAAAAAATCAAATCGATGATCTTAACATCGAACTGACGATCGCCCTGAAGGCGGAGGACTATGCCGGGCAGGAGAAGAAAAGACTCTCCGCTTACAGGAGAAACGCTGACTTCAAGGGTTTCCGCAAGGGAATGGTTCCGGCCACTCTTGTGAAGAAGATCTACGGTGAGCAGGCTCTTTACGAGGCCATCAACGGAGTCATCTCCGAGCAGCTCGACAAGTTCATCAAGGACAACAGTCTGCACATTCTCGGTGAGCCTATCGCCAGCGAGTCCCAGAAGGAGCAGGAATGGAAAGACGGCAACGATTTCGAGTTTAAGTTCGATCTCGGACTCTCTCCTGAGATCAACATCGATGTTGACAAGAATGACAAACTGCCATATTACAAGATCGAGGTGACCGACAAGGCCAAGGCTGCCATGAAGGACAGCATCCTCAGGCAGTACGGCCAGCTCGAAGAAGGCGAGGCCGCAGGCGAGGAAGACTACGTTGTGGTTGACTTCAAGCAGGGCGAGAAGACTGTGGAAGGTGTGTATGTGGCTGTCAGCAAAGTTGAGGGTGACGCGAGGAAGAACTTCCTCGGCGCCAAGGTTGATGACAAGTTCGACGTCAATGTCAACGAGGCCTTCTCCAATGAGACCGACAGGTCGTCCATGCTCAAGATGAAGAAGGAAGAGCTTGCCGCCCTCGATCCTGTCTGGAATGTGACCATCGTGAATGTCAAGACCTTTGTTCCGGCCACCGAGTGCCAGGAGACTTATGACAAAGTCTTTGGCAAGGATGCCGTGAAGACCACGGAGGAGTTTGACGCCAAGATCGCCGGGAGGCTTGAGTCCAACTACAAGCAGGAGGCTGACTACAGACTCTCCCAGGATCTTCGCAAATACCTCGTGGACAAGGCCAAAGTGAATGTTCCGGAGGCTTTCCTCAAGAGATGGCTCTACGAGAACAACAAGGAGAAGTTCTCCAAGGAAGACATCGAGAAGGAGTTCGACGGATTCCTCGGCGATTTCCGCTGGCAACTCGTAAGGGGCTCCCTGATGAAGAAGTTCGAGCTGAAGGTCGAGGACAAGGACATGCTTGAGGCAGCCAAGGCTTATGCCGCCTACCAGTACGCGATGTACGGAATGGGCAATGTACCTGAGGAGCTTCTCACCGATGCCGCCGCCCAGATGCTTAAGGACGAGAGGCAGATGCGTAACATCGAGGAGAACGTCGAGAACGAGAAGGTGATCGCCGCCGTAAAGGAGAAGATCACTCTCCAGAACAAGAAGATCTCCGAGGAAAAGTTCCGCGAGCTTAAATAATCATGGACAAGGAGTTTCAGAAATATGCGACCAAGGGTCTCGGACTGAGTTCAATGACCCTTGACCGCTATCAAAGGGCTACGGACGCCTACATCAATCCGACCATCATCGAGGAAAGAAAACTGAATGTTGCCTCGATGGACGTGTTCAGCCGACTGATGATGGACAGGATAATATTCCTTGGCGTCCCGATTGATGATGATGTCGCCAACATCATCCAGGCCCAGTTGCTGTTCCTTGCTTCCACTGACTCGGCCGCGGACATCTCGCTCTACATCAACACTCCGGGCGGTCAGGTGACTTCCGGTCTTGCGATCTATGACACGATGCAGCTGGTGGAGCCGGATGTGGCCACGATCTGTACCGGAATGGCCGCCTCGATGGGTTCCGTCCTGCTTTGCGCCGGTGAGAAAGGCAAACGCTCCTGTCTGCCTCATTCCAGGGTCCTGATCCATCAGCCTCTCGGTGGGGCTCAGGGGCAGGCCGCAGACATAATGATCGCCGCGAGGGAGATAGAGAAGACCCGCAAGGAACTCTATGACATCATCTCCAAGCATTCCGGTCAGTCTTACGACAAGGTGTTCGCCGACGCTGACAGGGACTTCTGGATGACAGCCCAGGAGGCTTTGGAGTACGGAATGGTGGATGAGATCCTTACAAAGAAATCCAAGTAGATGCCTAAAAAGAACACAGGTACAACAAAACATTGCATGTTCTGCGGCAGGTCAGAGCGTGAGGTTCCTTTTTTGCTTCAGGGACTGGACGGATTCATCTGCAGCGATTGCGTTGAGCTTGCGCATGACTATCTCAAGGACACACTTGGCACGGTCTCCAAGGACGGCAAGCCGCTTGGTCGGCTTGAGGCCTTGAAGAAGCCTGTCGAGATCAAGGAATTCCTTGATGAATATGTCATCGGGCAGGATCGCGCCAAGAAGATGCTGGCAGTGGCGGTGTACAACCACTATAAAAGGATCAACCACAATCTGGTTGACCGTCCTGATGACGGGGTCGAGCTGGAAAAGTCGAATATTCTGCTGGTAGGTCCTACCGGAACCGGAAAGACCTTGCTGGCCAAGACTATAGCCAAGTTGCTGGATGTACCGTTCACGATCGTGGACGCCACAGTCCTGACGGAGGCCGGTTATGTCGGTGAGGATGTCGAGAGCATCCTTACGAGGCTTCTTCAGGAGGCGGATTTCGATGTAGCGAAGGCCGAGAGGGGAATCGTCTTCATCGACGAGATCGACAAGATCGCCCGCAAGAGCGACAATCCGTCCATCACCCGCGATGTGTCAGGAGAGGGAGTCCAGCAGGCCATGCTGAAACTCCTCGAAGGCAATGTCATCAATGTCCCGCCGAAAGGTGGCCGCAAGCACCCGGAGCAGGAGTTCATCCATGTCAACACGCAGAACATCCTGTTCATCTGCGGCGGTGCCTTCGAGGGAATCGAGCGGCGCATCGCCCAGAGACTGAACACACAGGTAATTGGTTTCGGTGCTACCCAGAAGCAGGTTGTTGACAAGAAGAACCTCTTGAAATATGTTGATGCACAGGACTTGAGGGCTTACGGTCTCATTCCGGAGATCATCGGCCGTCTGCCTGTCATCACTTATCTTGACGCTTTGGATCGTGAAGCCTTGCTCAGGATTCTCACCGAGCCGAAGAACGCGATTCTCAAGCAGTACGCAAAACTTTTCGAGATTGACGGAATGGCACTCAAGATTGAGGACGGTGTCAATGAGTTGATAGTTGACACCGCCATAAAGAACAAGCTTGGGGCCCGTGGCCTGCGCTCGATCTGCGAGCGGATTTTCGATGACGCGATGTACGACGCTCCGTCATCCCGCAAGAAGGTCTTCACAGTGACCCTTGACTACGCTAAGTCCAAACTGGAGAATTCGCTTTAGACCTTGTGGCGGCTAATTTGCTGACAACTAATCAAATAATATACCCTTCTCCTATTGAGATAGAAGAAGGGTATATTAACATATCTAACGTGAGTTCGATGAATTATAACTAAAAGAGCGACAATTGAATAACCCCATTCTCATAAGGTGGGACACGTTCCACATCAATCATCGGCTTCTTCGGGAAGAACGAGTAGGCCGCCAGGCCCGCCATCAGATTGACCGTGAAGCCGACGACGGACCGGTGTCGGGAGTGCTCGATCTGCGCGATGTTCTTAAGCTCACCGTTGATGGTCTCGATCAGAGCCCTCTTGCGCAGGAGGATTTTGTCAGAGACTGTCATAAGCTGGCCCTTCATGTTGCTCTTAAGCTTTGTTATCAGCTGGATGCCGTCCACGAAAAGTCTGGAGAAGAGGTCCCTGCAGATGTATCCCTTGTCTCCGACCAACTTTCCGAAGATCCGTTCGATGAAGGATTTGTTCCTGAGAGGATCCCTGTCGTCAACATTGCCATGAGATCCTGGTTTGTGTAGGCAAGTTTGCTCTCGAAGGTCATATTAGTCTTTATGGCCCTAAGTTCTTTATTTATCGCATTCAGGGAACTCATTAGAAGATCCAACTGCTCGGAGTTGTCATCAGTTTGCATTCTTTTCATACGTCTTCATAAATTATCGGAAGCCCTCCGAAGAGGACTCCCGCGTTAATCAGTTATAGAACTCTTCCGGAAGGTCGTCCTCATCTGAGGCTTCAGTAACAGATACCGGTTCGGTCAGTTTCGCATTGATACGGTCCACGAGAGTCTGAATCCAGTTCATCTGGGTGGTATTGTCCGCAACTTCGTTCTCGCCGACAGTGACATAGCGGACAGCCTGCATCGGCTCGTCAGTCCAATGGAGTTTCTGTCCTCCGGCACTTACGACGGCATTGGTGAAGCCGGTCTTGGAAGTATAGACCTCAATCTTGACGTCATTGAGATTCTCCAGTCCCTGTTCTGTCACAAGGCTTCTCACGATGGACTTGAACACACCTGAATCACGGCTGACTGAGATGTCGTAGTCCTCTCCGCTTTCGGTGTCCGACAGCAGGATGTGCCAGTTGCGGAACTTCTTGTTCTCGAATTCGTGTTCCCTGAGCTCTATGCCTTTGAGGGAACCGGAGATTGCTTCGAACGAAGTCATCTCGCCGTTTCTCTTGGAAATGATTGCACCTTTTGAGATGCGCAGAAAGATCTTCTTGGATTTTCCTGTCTCGCTGATTGGATGTAGCATGATTGATTTGCTTTATGTTGAACATTCACTTACCTCCCGGTAAACGGGCGGCCTTCCTTTTCTCCGGAAGGTGACGCATTGGTCAGGCGACAATACAAGACAACAAAGGCAAGACAAAACGCACTTGGAATGAGCTGCGAATTTGCCTTGCCGTTTGTCTTTACGCCTTACTTCGCGGATTCCTACGGAGGAAAGGAAACAACCCATGAATCTCTCTTGAAAGATGTTTGCTATAAACTGATAAATTTTTTATATTTGCATTGCGTGAATATTCGCAATACACTGCGTAAAATGTAAAACAATGTATAAAAGAGCTGAATACCAGATAATTAAGAATCGTCTTGAAGAACCAAGAAAATTCATTCAAGTCGTGATGGGTGCCCGTCAGATAGGGAAATCAACTGTCGTGAAGCAGGTCCTGAAAGATCTGGACTTGCCATATCTGTTTTATTCGGCAGACAATGTTCCGGCATCAAACACTGCTTGGGTTTCAGACTGCTGGGAAGCTGTCCGAAGCCTTAAACGGAGCAACAACTGGGAAACCGCAATCCTTGTAATCGACGAGATTCAGAAAGTTTCGAACTGGAGCGAGGTTGTAAAGAAGGAATGGGACGACGACTCTTTCAATGACAGGAACATTAAGGTGTTGCTTCTTGGAAGCAGCCGTGTGCGGCTTGAGAAAGGTCTTTCCGAATCATTGGCAGGACGCTTTGAGGAGATAAGGATGGGCCATTGGAGCTATGTCGAGATGAGGGACTGTTTCGGATGGTCTCTTGACCAGTACATATTTTATGGAGGGTATCCTGGTGCAGCTCCTCTGGTTGGTGATGAAGACCGTTTCCAGCAGTATATTCAAGCGGCCATAATAGACGCAACGATAAACAAGGACATACTGATGGACACGCCCATCGGAAAACCTGCTCTTCTTCGTCAGACATTTGAACTTGGGGCGGCCTATTCCGGAGAACTTCTGTCATTGAACAAGATGCTCGGCTCACTCCAGGATGCCGGAAACACATCGACTCTTTCCGGATATCTGAATCTTCTGGCTGAAAGCGGTCTTCTGTGCGGTCTTCAGAAATACAGCATCGACATGGCGAGACGGAGAGCCAGCATTCCGAAACTTCAGGTGTATAACAATGCATTGAAGACGGTGTACAGCCCGATACCATTTAATCAGGCTGTCCTCGACAGAAAGTCGTGGGGACGCATATTTGAGTCTGGGGTCGGGGCCTATCTTGTCAGTCAGGCATTTGTCCACCGATTCGACGTGTTCTATTGGCGCGAGCGCAATGACGAGGTGGATTTCATACTTCGCAAGAAGAATTCATTGGTAGCAATTGAGGTCAAGGGAAATGCGGAGAAACGTACTGAAGGTTTGAATAAGTTCCGCGAGCTTTTCAAGCCGACATCGTCATTCATTGTCGGCGACGGCGGCATCAAGGCCGAAGAATTCATGTCGATGGACTTGATGAAGTTATTTTGAGCCGATTGTGTCCTCCATTTCGTCAAATCGTAATTTGATGCAATTGGACCTATCAGCAAACCATGAGTCTCACCATTCTTCATCAAGCGGTTCAGAGCGGCCATCATGCGGAGTTGCTTTGCGGTTGGGGGCTTCACTCCACGTTCAGCAAGATCCTTGACGGTTCATCGTAAAGAACCGTCTTGCCTCTTTCATCACCTTCGGGGCGAGGGCAAAGACAGCGATCATATTCGGGAAGGCCATCAGGGCGAAAGCGAGGTCCATTACGCTGACGGCGACATCCAGGGTGAGGACACTTGCGAGGACGATTGTCGCGACATAGAAGTAGCGGTACTTCTGAGCATGTCTCGTGCCCCAGAGGTAAGATGTGCACATCGTTCCGTAGTAGGAATATGAGAACATCGTCGAGAAGGCGAAGATGATCACCACGAATTCGAGAAGATAGCGTCCTGCGAACGGAATCAGGGCGTCATATGTGTTCAGCGCGATGGACAGTCCCTTAATGCTGTCAGTGCTGTAGAGACCGGCCATGATCATCGGAATGGCGGACAGGGTGCAGACCAAGCCGGAGTCTATCGCCGGACCAAGCATGGCCACGAGTCCTTCCCTCACAGGTTCGGCGTTCATCGAGGCTCCGTGCATCATCCCGGCGGTTCCGACACCGGCCTCGTTGACGAACATCGCCCTTCTCGCTCCCGTCAGAGCCACAGCGGCGAGGGCTCCGAAACCTGCCTTCCAGCAGAAGGCACCTTCGATGATGGACTCAAACACGGCGGGCAGACGGTCATGATAGACAATCATGATACCCAACACCATAAGGAAATAGAATCCAACCATAAACGGAACGATCCTCGATGAAACCTGCGAGATGCGCTTTATTCCGCCAAAAATGACGAGGCTCACTATGCCGCCGATCACAAGGCCGAGCACCAGAAACACCCATCTTGACTCGGGCACTCCGAGCGGCTCAAGGATCACTGAATATAACGACTCGGAGAGTTGGTTGGCCTGCATCACTGGTAGACCGCTGAACAGAGCGCAGAACGCGAACATCACGGCCAGCGGCTTCATCTTCCTGCCAAGCCCTTCGGTCAGGACAAACATCGGCCCTCCTTGGATCACTCCCTTGTCATCCTTCCCTTTATACATTATGGCGAGGGTTCCCTCAAAGAATTTCGTGGCCATTCCAAGCAGGGCGCTGACCCACATCCAGAAGATTGCCCCTGGCCCACCGACACATAGCGCTATTGCGACCCCGGCGATGTTTCCCATCCCGACTGTGCTGCTGATGGTGTTCATCAGAGCCTGAAAGGAGCTGACCTGTCCTTCGCCCTTTTTCTTCATTTTCAGAGAACTGACCGCCATCCCCAACTTCCTCAGCGGCAATGCTCTTGAATATATGAACAGGAATATTCCTCCTCCTATCAGAAGTGTAAACAACGGCCATCCGCAGACGAAGTCCGTGAATTTGATAATATACTCTTTAATCAATTCCAACACTTTCCACACTGTTCTATGTCAGTTCCATATTACCTTTGCAGGAGGCTTGCTTAGGCGGGGGCTACTTGATCCTGTACGGCTGGTCGTCATAGAGGCTGTAGCGTTTGGCTTTGCGGATCCACTTCTGCTCTTCCAGTTTGACGTGTTCGCGCAGATCCTGGTATTGAATCTCTCCTTGGAGGTAACTCAGCATGACTTGGTCGGCTATCTTGGACTCAAAACCGTCAAGCAGCTCGAACTGCGAGTATCTTTCCCGGAAATATCGCATCAACTGAAGCGTGTGGAGCAGTGAATGGTATTCCGTGCCAGGCTGGAGCATGATCTGGTAGCCGTTGCATCGCTGGCCTTCGTAGCGTCCCGTGGACGGGGTGAAGGTGCAGGGGCGCATCAGGACTCCGGCTGGGGCAGGGAGGACTTCAAGGCGGTTGTGACGGATGAACGGGGCTCCGAGATATTCATAAGGTCTCGCGGTTCCGATCGCCGGGGTGATGGTCGTGTTGTTCCATAGGCCGCCGCCGCTGTACATCTCGCATGTGAACATGCCCGGGATGTCAGACGCTGGAGCGATGGTCCACGGGAGCAGTTGTCTGGTCGAGTCGCTTGCCAGCGCAGAGATCACGTGCAGGGCGAATGTGGCTCCGATCTCGTTGTACCAAAGGTCGCAGAGTTCGCCGAGAGTGAGTCCATGCCTGTGGGCCACCTTCGGTGTGTGCGCCTCCACGTCCCCCGAAGGCATCGACCCTTCCACGATCCTGCCGGCAGGGTTGATGTGGTCAACAATGTACAGCGACGGTGGATTCTCCATCCCGGCGAGCGTCTCCATCAGGTGGAACACGTCCTTGCTGTAGTTGAAGTACCGTGCCCCCGCATCCTGGATCTCCACCACCACGGCATCCAGCCCCTCAAGCGCTTCCTTGTCGAACATGATGTGGTTCGTTCCCGGTGTCAGTTCCGCGTCCCTGGGGCTGAACAAAGCCTTGAGGTTCCCCCGCTCCGTGAACAGATCGTACATATACCTCCCCCGCGCCGTGTCCCAGCAGTTCTGGGTGCAGAAGCACCCGACCCGCCCGTCCAGCAACGCCTTGTCCAGCTGATCCTCCAGCGCCGTAGTCCTGAATGAAAACATTGTCTAAAATTTATTCAAAAATCTTACTTAAGAATATTATTACCTCCTTGCAACCGTGGCCACCCTCGGCCCCGTAAGAGGGGGGATATGTTCGGATAAAAGTCTTCGAACTCGGAGCGAAGCGACGCAAAGGGTCTGGGGAATTCGGTCCCCAGTGCCCCACCGGGGGCTGTCACGAAGTGACTGGGGAGACTGTCTTAAAAGTAAAAGTACCCCCAGTGAGGATTGAGAATTCGTTGTCGCCCCTGTAGTGGGGGTACAGACTTTTCTGCTCTCGCCGAGACTTTTCAGACAGTCTGTGGGGGAGACTGTCTTAAAAGTAAAAGTACCCCCTGCGAGGATTGAGAATTCGTTGTCGCCCCTGTATAGGGGTACAGACTTTTCTACTCTCGCCGAGACTTTTAAGACAGTCTGGGGGGGGTGAAGAAAATTGCTCGGAGCTCGGAGCTCCGAGCGAGACGTTGCAAGGAGGTAATAATATTCTTTAATTACTATCAATAATTCTATTAGCGATAGCGATCACCTCATTGGCAAGAGCTTCCGCTGCGGCGAGGGTCGGAGCCTCTGAATATATGCGGATGATCGGCTCGGTGTTGGAGCGGCGCAGGTGAACCCACTGGCGCTTGGACTCGAAGCTGATCTTCACTCCGTCGATGTCATTGATGTCCTCGGCGGCATATTCCTTCTTCATCTCCTCCAGTATCCTGTCTATCAGTGCCTTGTCGCTCAACTCGATCTTGTTTTTCGCGATGTGGTACTCAGGGTAGGTCTTCTTGAGTTCGCTCACCTTCATCTTCTTGTGGGCGAGGTTGGAGAGGAACAACGCCACGCCGACCATGGCGTCACGGCCATAGTGGATGGCAGGGAATATGACTCCTCCGTTGCCTTCTCCACCGATCAGCGCTCCGGTCTCGCGCATCTTCGTGGTGACGTTGACCTCACCGACGGCCGCGGCGTGATATTCACCGCCATATTCCTCGGTCACATCCCGCAGGGCACGGCTGGATGAAAGGTTCGAGCAGGAGACGGGCTTGTACGGCGCCGTGACTTCCTCGAGGGTTTTGCCCTCTTTTTGGGCGATCGCCGCCGCTCTCTCGAAGAGGTAGCTGGCCACGCTCACGAGGGTATATTCCTCGACAAACGGTTCGCCGTTCTCGCAGATGAACGCCAGACGGTCCACGTCAGGATCGACGGAGATTCCGAGGTCGGCGTGCTCTCTGACCACGGTCTCGCTGAGGTCCGTGAGGTTCTTTGGAAGCGGCTCAGGGTTGTGGGCGAAGTTCCCGGTCGGGTCGCAGTTTAGTTTGACGCACTCCACGCCGAGTCTTTCCAATAGTCTTGGCATTATAATTCCGCCCACAGAGTTGATCGCGTCCAGGACAACCTTGAAATGTGCGTCCTTGATAGCCTGGACATCCACGGCATCCAAAGCCAGCACTGCGTCCAGATGTTCGTCCGTATAGTCGTGTTCGGTGATGTGGCCGAGATTGTCCACATCCGCGAAGTTGAAATCCTCTGTTTCGGCAAGGTCAAGGATAGCCTGACCTTCTACTGCTGTAAGGAATTCTCCACGGTCGTTGAGCAGTTTGAGAGCATTCCACTGGCGTGGGTTGTGGGAGGCTGTGAGGATGATTCCTCCGTCGGCCTTGGCGAAGGTCACGGCCATTTCTGTGGTCGGGGTGGATGCGAGACCAATCTTCACGACATCCACGCCACAGGCCATCAGGGAGCCGATGACAAGGTTCTCGACCATCTCGCCGGACAGACGGGCATCCTTGCCGACGACGATTTTGTACTTCTCGCCGTTCGGCTGCGGCTTTCTTGAAGGCAGCGTGGCGCAGTAGGCGTAGGTGAACTTTACGATGTCAATAGGAGAAAGCCCGTCTCCGGGCTTTCCTCCAATGGTTCCGCGTATGCCGGAAATTGATTTTATCAGCGACATATTGTCCTGTTTTATGCCATGATGGCTCCGACGAGACCGAGGATGGCGTAGAACTCAGGAAGGGCGGCGTAGATGAGGGTGTTGGTGAACACGTCGTGTCCCTGGCTGATGCCGACGATACCGTTGGCGCTGACCATACCCTGACGGATGGCGGAGATCATGCAGACAAGACCTACAGAGATTCCGACACCGAACATCAGCGGACCCTGGGCTGCGAAATCCTTGCCCAGCCACATGAAGAAGGCCACGAATCCGTAGATACCCTGCGTTGCGGGAAGGGCTGAAAGAACCATGTAGTTTCCTGACTTCTCAGGGTTGACCTTAAGGGCTCCTTCGGCGGCGTTGCCGGCGATGGTCGTTCCGATGGAGGAGCCGATTCCTGAAAGGGCCAGCATGAGGCCCAGACCGAGATAACCTAAAATTTCGTTCATGATGATTTGATGTTTATTTGTTATTATTTATTATCGTTTGTTGTCAGCGGACTGTAGGCCTTTCCGGTTCCTTCGTAGCCGCTGTTCTTGAAGAACTCAAGGAAGTTGAGTCGTAGAGGATGCACAAAGGCTCCGAGGCAGCACATCGCAAGGTTAAGGACGTGGCCGAAGCCTACGATGAGGACGAAGCAGAGGATGTTCACTCCCGGAACGTCTATTCCATAGACTGACAGACCCAACTGGTTGAACGCGTTGCCAAGCATGCCGCCGGCAAGTCCAAGGGCGTACAGACGCAGGTAACTCAGCACGTCGCCCAGAAGTCCGGTGACGGTGTTGTAGGTCTCGTAGAGGCCTGATCCGATGTTCACCAGCGGATTCCTGTGGATGTCGTTGAACAGGAATATTCCCAGCGCCGAAACCACGCCAAGCACGATGACGATCCATTTGGTGATGGTCGAGTCGATGACACCGGCGAGGGCGAAGCCTCCCACGATGACGCCTCCCACGATCAGCAGGGTCCATCCGATGGTGCCGAGCGAGTTCAGCAGACCGTTGCGCTTGACGGCGTAGGCGGTCTTCAGAAGCATCGCGACACTGATGTGGGTGATACCGATCAGGATCGAGAACAGCATCTGCGCGTCATAGCCTGCAACCGTACCCTGGATCATGCATTTCTTGATCCAGTCCGGAACCCAGGTGGCCGCATAGGTGTCCATTCCGAAGAATGTGTGCAGGACGGTTCCCATCACGATGGTCGCGACACCGAGGGTGGTGACAAGCGGAGCCATCGAGCCGATGAATCCCTTGGCCTTCCTCATCGCGAGTCCGATGATGGCGAGGGCGATACCATAGCCCGCGTCACCCATACACATGGCGAAGAAGAGGGTGAAGAATATGGAGATGCACGGCGTCGGGTCGAACTCGTCGTAGGCCGGACGGCCGTACATGTCGGTCAGAACCGTGAACATCTTCACGAACTTGTTCTCCTTGAACTTGATAGGCGGATTGTCATCCCTGACGGCCTCCTCCTTCAGATAGACGATGTCCATCTTGTCGAACTCGGCGCACAGGGCAGCGTCGTTCTCCGCCGGCGCGAAGCCGACGAACGTGGTGATCATGCCCTCGGCGGCCTTCCCCGCACCTGCGTCAGCAAGGTACAGTTGAAGTGCGGCGACATCCTCGTCGCACTTGCAGAGCATTTCAGGAATATATTCCTTCAACTCCAGAAGCCTGGCCTTGCAGGTGATGATCCTTTCCTTCAGGGTAGTGACCTTCCTTTCGGCAGACCTGAGGTCATCTTCCGGAGCGGCGCACTCCTCGACAGGCAAGGAATATTCCCGGTCATCGGAAATGGTGATGAACCAAACGTTCTTTCCGTCATCGAACACTTCCTGAAGCGGGTATATGTTCGCCCAGGACGGGTCATAGACTTTCTTGGAGACATTATACCAGCGGACCTTGTAGCCCTTTGCCTTCAACGCATTGAGAGCGGAGCTGTCGTAACATCCCCAAGGCCTTCTGCTTTCGACGTCCTTACGGGCCTGCGCAAGCTCGTTCCTCAGGACGTCCAACTTTGTGGAATATTCCTTGGAACTCTCCAGAGGGTTGTCGTACTTGGCGTCCGCATCAACCTCGGCCTCTATTTTCTCAAGGTCGGGATCCTGCGAGTAATCAAGTGACTCCAGTTTTGAGACGGCCTTCTTCAGTTCGTTGGTCATAGAGAGAAGCGCGGCGGAACGCTCGTCCACCGGCTTTGAGGACCTTGTGATGTCCACAAGCCCCAGTTCCTGCAAGCGTCTGAGGAATTCTTCAGTCTTCCCGCTGAGAAGAATGAAGGAATATTTAGTCATTTTCTCAATCATTGCCGCTTTCCTCCATTACTTCTTCTGATTCCTCCTCAGCGTGACGCTGCTTGACGATCTTGGATGAGGCCTTGCTCAGGTTCTCCTCGTCCTCCATGTAGCGCTTGATCTTGCGGATGGCCTCCTGATAGCCAGGAATCTGAACCTTCTCGTAGAGGTTCACCTTCTGGGTGGTCTTCTTTCTCTGGAAGTCCAGGATCCGGCGTTTCTCCTCATAGACCTCGGACTCGATCCCGAGCCTCGAAAGATCCTTGAGGATGGCCACGCCGTCGATGTACCACGCCGGCTTGATGAACGTGTTGAAAGGACTGATCTCGTAGCGTATGCTCTTGAGCTCCGGACACTTGACACCGGCGACCTTGACGGTCACGAGGTCGATGTCCGCGATCGAGACCAGACCCGGCTCGAACTCGTTCCACAGAGGGGCAAGGTAGTCGTACCTCCTCTCGGCCTCTTCGAGGTCGCGCAGAAGCTTCTCGCTCTTGTCCTTCGCCTTGCGCACCTCAAGCCTCAGGGCACTCTCCTTGTTCTGCAACGTAGGGAGAGCCTTCTGACGCATCTTGAGCTGCTTCTGCAGGGTGTTAAGCGCAGTCTTGTTGTATTGAAACTTGATAGGCATTACTTACCTTTCCAGTATTTGTCGATCAATGATTGCTTGATTCCGGTCTCGGCCTTCGTGAAGTACTTGCCGAACAGTTCCCAGGCCGTGTCGAGCATCTCCGTGATGGTGATGTTGACATCGATGGAAAGGAGTCTTGTGGCATATTCCTTCGCATAGTCAAGACAGCGGTGGTCGTAGTCGGAGAGGTCGAAACCGTTCTCCAGCTTGGTCTTGGCGTTCTGCGCGTCGGCGTAGAGGCGCACTCCGGCGTTCATCACCTGGCTGTGGTCCTCGCGGGTCTTCACGTTCTGTACCCTCTGCTTGAGCCTGGAGAGGGAACGGAACGGGTCGATGATGATCTTCCCCGAGTCTGAGTCGGCGCGGAGGAAGAGCTGTCCCTCGGTGATGTAGCCCGTGTTGTCAGGAATGGCGTGGGTGATGTCGCCATCGTTCAGCGTGGTCACGGCGATGATCGTGATGGATCCCTCGGTAGGGAGCTGCACGGCCTTCTCGTAGATCTTGGCGAGATCCGAGTAAAGGGATCCCGGCATGGAGTCCTTGGAAGGGATCTGGTCCATACGGTTCGACACGATGGAGAGCGCGTCGGCGTAGAGGGTCATGTCCGTGAGCAGCACGAGCACCTTCTCGTTCTTGTCCACGGCGAAGTACTCGGCGGCGGCAAGGGCCATGTCCGGAACCAGAAGACGCTCCACAGGAGGGTCTTCGGTCGTGTTGACGAAGCAGATGATCCTGTCAAGCGCGCCGGCGCTCTCGAAGGCCTGGCGGAAGAACAGGTAGTCGTCGTTGGAAAGACCCATACCGCCGAGGATGATCTTGTCCACATCGGCTCTCAGGGCCACGTCGGCCATCACCTGGTTGTAAGGCTGGTCAGGGTCGGCGAAGAACGGAATCTTCTGTCCTGACACGATGGTGTTGTTGAGGTCGATGCCGGCGATACCGGTCGGAATCAGCTCTGACGGCTGGCGTCTCTTGTAAGGGTTCACGGACGGTCCGCCGATCTCCCTTTCCTCGCCCTCCACCTCGGGACCTCCGTCGATAGGCTTTCCGTAGGCGTTGAAGAAACGTCCGGAGAGCTGGTCGCTGACCTTGAGTGTAGGTGGTTCACCGAGGAAAGTCACCTCGGCGTTGGTCGGAATGCCTTCCGTGCCTGAGAACACCTGAAGGGTCACCATGTCACCCTTGGTCTTCACGACCTGGGCAAGCTTGCCGCCGACTACGGCCAGCTCGTCGTTGGAAACTCCCTTGGCCTTGAGTGAAACGGTGGCCTTGGTGATGGCTTCCAGCTTTGTGTATATTCTTTGATAAGCCTTATTTGCCATAGTCTTCGATTAATTTATGGATCTTCACAGCATAATTCTCGAATTCCTCGCTGTGGAACTTGGTGTAGTTCATCTGGCGGAGGTCATTGATGAGTTCCTTGAAGAACTCGCGGCACTTCTCGAAGTCCTCGAAGTCGAAATCGATGCCGCAGATGTCCAGAACGAGATCCAGCATGTATTTCTGACGGTCCATCGGACAGAGGGCGTCGGTCTCGTCGAAAGCGTCCTGCTGGAGGAACACGAAGTCGATGAGTTCTGACTTCCAGAAACTTACGTGGTAGGCTACAGGAACACCGTCGTCACCGAGGATGTTGATCTGCTCGTTGGCCTCGCGTCCGCGGCGCAGGAGGTTCTTGGCTTTGGTGACGTTGGCCACCCAGCCGTGCTCGACCTGTTCGTCAAGGTAGGCGATGATCTCAGGATATTCAAGGTACTTTGAATATGACTCGATCGGGTTGACGGCAGGGTACCTCTTCTGGTCGGCGCGGTTCTGCTCCAGTCCGTAGAAGCACCTTGCTGCCTTCTTGGTGGACTCGGTCACAGGCTCCTTGAGGTTACCGCCGGCAGGGGAGACCGTTCCGATGAAGGTGACGGCTCCGGTCTTGCCGTTGTTCAGGACAACCATCCCGGCGCGGGCGTAGAAGTTCGAGATGATGGCTGAAAGGTCAACCGGGAAGGCGTCCGCTCCCGGAAGCTCCTCCATACGGTTGGACATCTCCCTCAGAGCCTGTGCCCAGCGGGAGGTCGAGTCGGCCAGCAGGAGGCATTTCAGCCCCATCGCCCTGTAATATTCACAGATTGTCATCGCCGTGTAGACGGAGGCCTCACGGGCGGCGACAGGCATGTTCGAGGTGTTGCAGATGATGGTGGTACGCTCCATCAGGTGGCGGCCGGTGTGAGGGTCGATGAGCTCAGGGAACTCGGAGAAGATCTCCACGACCTCGTTGGCGCGCTCTCCGCAGGCTGCCATCACGATCACGTCGGCCTCGCCCTGCTTGGCGATGGCGTGCTGGAGCACGGTCTTGCCGCATCCGAAAGGTCCCGGGATGAATCCGGTGCCGCCCTCGGCGATAGGGTTGAACGTGTCGATGCAGCGTACGCCGGTCTCCATGATCTTCTGTGGCCTCGGTTTCTCCTGGTAGGCCTTTACGGCGACCTTGACAGGCCACTTCTGAGTCATCGTGACGTAGGTTTCCTCGCCGTCGGCTCCGGTCAGCACTGCGACAACCATGTCGATGTTGTACTTGCCGGCCTCGGCGATCTTCTTCACGGTGTACTCGCCCTTGAACGAGAACGGCACCATGATCTTGTGAGGCAGCCAGCCTTCCTTCACCTCTCCGAGCCAGTCGGCGGCGGTGACCTTGTCACCTTCCTTGGCGATAGGGGTGAAGTCCCAAAGTTTCTTGTGATCCAGAGGGTCGGTGTACTCTCCTCTCTTGAGGAACACCGACTCCATCGTGGTCAGATTGTTCTGGAGACCGTCATAGACGCTGGACAGAAGGCCCGGGCCGAGGGTCACCTCAAGCATCCTGCCTTCGAACTCCACAGGGTCTCCGTTTTTCAGTCCACGGGTGCTTTCGAACACCTGGACCGAGGCCTTGTCACCGCTTACCTTGATGACCTCGGCAAGGAGGGGAGTACCCGCAAGGGTGATGTAGCAGAGCTCGTTCTCCGCCACAGGTCCGTCCACCTGAACCGTCACAAGGTTGGAAACAATACCTGTTACCTTTCCTTTTGTCTTCATATTCAGTTATTTCAATTTTCGTTATTTGGCGGGCTCGTATTTCACGCCCTTGAATGTGCCTCTGACCTCGTTTACGAGGCGGATGAACATCTCCCGGCCGGTCTTCTCGTCAAGGGAGAACCATCTGCCGATGATGCGCAGCCTTGCGATGAACCCAAGGATGGCGTCAAGGTCGAAGTAGTTGAAGATGTTGATTTGGAGAATCTTGTCCCACATAAGGGCATCCAGTCCGCGTTCCCGGGAGAGCAGGTCCGGAGCGTTCAGCGCCTCGTCAAGCCTCGGGCCTTCCGCGAACTCGCCGGCCTCCAGCCTGATTGTGTCCTGGTCCGCAGGTCTCTCGAACGCCTTGTTCAGGAAGCGGGCCTTGCCGTTGCGGACGTTCAGGTCGAAGGTGAAATACTCCTTGATGAACCTGTTGGTGTCCTTCAATGCGGCCTCGTAGAATTCCCGGTTAAGGTTCTCGTCCTTGAATCCGTCCAGCAGACGGTCCACGACCTTGCGGTCGGTGTCACTGAGCTGGGACTTGATCCAGTCAACGTAGGTGTCGAAGGACGCTCCCTCTCCGAACTTCCAGTCAAGCGTGATGGCGGGAAGGCTGGAGATTATGTACTCGTAGTTGTTCATTACTCGCCGAAGAGTATCTTACGTGTGGCTGGTCTGAGGTAGTCGCCGATCAGGGACTTGAATGTCTCGTCGGTGAGGCTGATGAAGTAGGAGCCGTCCTTAGGACCGATCGTGAATCCGCCGGCCACCTTCTTGGAAAACTCCGCTGTGACTCCACCTTTGAGGATGTTTGCCAACTCTCCGCTGACGAAAGGCTCAAGCTCTTTCCTTAGGCTTTCAGGAAGCACGATGTTGAGGTCAACGGCCTCCTCGGCGTTGAACTTCCCGGCCACGGCCTTGATGATCTCCTTGACGAAATCAGCTGAAGAAAGGGTTGACGACACCTGCTTGTCTGTCATCCTGCCGACCATGAGGTTCTCGATGTCCTTTCTTGTGGCCTGGATGCTCTGCACAGCCGCCATCTTAACGTCGCCCTCCACCTTGGTCTTGTAGTCCTCGGCGTCCTTGTGGGCTTTTTCGAGAATGGATTCGGCCTGTTTTTTGGCCTCCTCGATGATTTCGGCGGCCTTTTCGTTGGCTTTGGCGAGAATGGCCTCGCCTTCTTCCTTACCCTTTGACAGACCCTCCTTGTAGAGCTTGTCGGTCAGTTCCTGTAGCTTGTTTTCCATTTATAATTATGTGTTATATTCCTATCCTACAAATATAGCGAAAATATTAATCAGAATCAAATAATGAATAATAGTCGAAATCTTTGTCGATTTCATTGGTGATAAGTTCGAAAAACTTTTTATCTTTATGCAAATTAATACAAATTTTAATTATTATGAGTTCATTTGTAAACGACGTTGTCGCCAACTTCAAGGATGTTGTCTTCAACAAGTATGTGAAATTCGAAGGACGCGCCGACCGCGCGGAGTTCTGGCAGTATGCCCTTGTGCTTTTCCTTATCGGACTTGTTTTCAGCATTCTCGGTTCGATTTTTGCCAAGGTGCCTGTTATCGTGTTGATTCTTAACATTATCAACCTCCTGATCTCCCTTGCCCTTCTTCTTCCGGGACTCGGTGTGAGCGTGAGAAGACTCAACGACATCGGCAAGAGCTGGCCTTGGATCTTCATCAACCTGATCCCTATCATCGGATCGATCTGGTTCATCATCCTTCTTGTGAAGCCTTCTGTGCCGGCAAAAGAGTAGAGAATCATATTCACAATCATAAAAGCGCATCGGAGGATTCCGGTGCGCTTTATACATACAGGAGTCTGTGTCCGGCTCCGCTATCCGAGGAAGCCGAGCAGGATTCCGGCGGCGACCGCCGAGCCGATGACTCCGGCGACGTTCGGTCCCATGGCGTGCATGAGCAGATGGTTGTTCGGGTCGAACTCCCTGCCGACGATCTCGGAGACGCGCGCGCTGTCAGGAACGGCGGACACACCGGCGTTGCCTATGAGCGGATTGATCTTGCGGTCACCCTTCAGGAAGATGTTCCAGATCTTGACGAAGAGTACGCCGCAGGTTGTGGCGATCACGAATGACAGCAGACCCAGGACGAAGATCTTCACGGAGCTTCCGCTCAGGAACTTGTCCGCCTGTGTCGAGGCGCCGACGGTAAGGCCGATCAGCGTGGTCACAACATCGATCAGCGGGCCGCGGGCGGTCTCGGCGAGACGCCTTGTCACTCCGCTCTCTTTCAGAAGGTTACCGAAGAACAGCATGCCCAAAAGCGGAAGTCCCGACGGCACGATGAACGCGGTGAGGAGGAAGCCGACGATAGGGAAGATGATCTTCTCCTTCTGGCTGACCTGTCTCGGGGTTGGCATCTTGATGAGGCGTTCCTTCTTCGTGGTGAGTGCCAGCATGATGGGCCTCTGGATGACCGGCACAAGAGCCATGTATGAATATGCGCTCACGGCGATCGCTCCCATCAGATCCGGGGCGAGCTGTGAGGACAGGAATATGGCCGTAGGGCCGTCCGCTCCTCCGATGATGCCGATGGCACCGGCCTGATTAGGGTCGAAACCGAGGGCGAGGGCGAGCAGGTAGGCCCCGAATATTCCCATCTGGGCGGCGGCTCCGATCAGCAGCAGCCTCGGTTGGGAGATCAGGGCGGAGAAATCCGTCATCGCTCCGATTCCAAGGAATATGAGTGGAGGATACCACCCCTGCTTGACACCTTGGTACAGAATGTTCAGCACGGAGCCGTCCTCATAGACTCCGATGTTAAGTCCCGGGAACATCGGAATGTTGCCGATGATCATTCCGAATCCGATCGGAACGAGCAGAAGCGGCTCCCATTCCTTCTTGATGGCAAGCGTGATGAACACTATGCCGATCAGGATCATCACCAGATTCTGCCAGGTGGCGTTGGCGAATCCGGTGAAGTACCAGAACTGCCTTAGACTTTCGAATATGATGCCCATCCTCTTATGCTATCTTGACGATTTCGGCACCTTCGAGGACAGAGTCACCCTTGTTCACGAGGATGGCAGTGACGGTTCCGTCAGCCGGAGCCTGGATCTCGTTCTCCATCTTCATGGCCTCAAGCACGGCCACTTTCTGACCGGCCTTCACGGCCTGGCCTTCCTTGACGGAGACCTCGATGATAACGCCAGGGAGAGGGGAGGTGACTGGCTTGCCGGCGCCTGCCGGGGCGGCTGCCTTAGGGGCTGATGTCGTGGTGGTCGCTGAGCTTGTCGAAGCGACCGCTGCCGCTGGCGCCTGTGCCGGTTTTTGTACTGGAGCCGGCGCATTCTCCATCTCAACCTGATAAGACGCTCCGTTCACCGTAACGTCAGCGATGTTTCCTTCCACTGAATTGATGTCAACGTTGTACTCGTTGCCGTTGATCCTGAATTTGTAACTTTTCATATTCTTTTATCTTTATTATCTTGGTAATTGTCTGAAGTTCTGTGTCTTGTCGTTCCAGTTGCCGTTCTGTGACGGACGGATCGTGATGACGAAGCTCTCCTCGTCGTGGATTCCGCCACCGAGGTAGTCGTCAAGCGCCATGGCGATGGCAGCATAGACCTCCCCGCCGAATTCCTGCGAGAGAGCCATCGAGATCGCCGCGGCGATCTCCGGTGTCATATTCCCGTTCTTTTTAGAAGGTTTTGCCGCTTTGGTCGCTTTCGGTGCAGGGGCTTTCTTGTTTGCGTTGCCGATCCATCCGAAGATGAACGCCAGGATGGTCAGCGCGATGAAAACAACCGAGACGGAAATCAGGGTAAGAACCCATCCGTGCGGGTCTTTCTCCTTCATTATCTGGCTGTTGGTCTTCGCGTCCACGTCTCCGTTGTAGGATCCCGGGGTAGGTTTGTCAGTGACCTTTGTCTCGAAATCCATCATTTTCACTCCAGTCGGAACCTTAACCACTGAACAGTCAGAAGGAAGGTCTGCCGGGATGTCGATTGTGTCGATGATGGTGCGCCCGTCATTGCTGACGAGATAGATCGTGGAACCGTTGCGCAGGGTGAAATTCGTGTAATATGTCCCCTGTGAGGCGTTTCCGCTTGTGTAGAAAACGACGCTCTGACGTGGTTTCAAAATTGTCGAAGCGTCAGATGCGGGAATATGATATTTCCGCAGGTTGTCCTTGTCATCGGACAGGTAGCAGCCGGCGAACTTCACGCTTCCGTAGGAATTGTTGAAGATCTCGATCCAGCCTGTCCGCTGACCGTAGCCGTCCGTAAGCCCGTTCGTGTTCTCCACGAGAACCTCTCCGATCCTCAGATCCGAAAGGTTCTGAGCGCCGAGAGCCAGTCCGGAGAACAGCAGGACAGCCGATAATATTAATCGTCCTGATCTCTTCATAATATTACAGAGGAAGATTGTCGTGTTTCTTGGCAGGCATCTGCTGCTTCTTTCCCGCAAGCTGCTCAAGGGCCCTGATGATGCGGAAGCGGGTGTTGCGAGGCTCGATGACATCATCGATGTAGCCTTTCTCCGCCGCCTGGTAAGGGTTGTTGAAAAGTTCTTCGTACTCCTCTTTCTTGGCGGCCCGGATCTTTTGCTGCTCGGCTGGATCATCTACAGCCTTGATGTCCTTGGCATAGAGCACGTTGACGGCTCCGTCAGCACCCATAACAGCGATCTGGGCGGAAGGCCAGGCATAGACAAGGTCGGCACGCAAGTGCTTGCTGCTCATGACGATGTAGGATCCGCCATAGCTCTTGCGGAGCTCGACGGTGACTTTCGGCACGGTCGCCTCGCCGTAGGCGTAGAGCAGTTTCGCTCCGTTGGTGATGACAGCGCCATATTCCTGCTGGGTTCCCGGAAGGAATCCCGGCACGTCAACCAGTGAGACGATAGGAATGTTGAACGCATCGCAGAAGCGAACGAAACGGGCTCCCTTGCGGGAGGCGTTGATGTCCAGAACTCCGGCGAGCATCTTTGGCTGGTTGGCCACGATGCCGACGCTGCGCCCGTTCATGTGGGCGAAACCCACGATGATGTTCTTGGCGAACTCCTTGTGGATCTCGAAGAACTTACCGTCATCGACGATGCTCGTGATGACTTTGTACATATCGTAGGCCTGGTTCGGATTGTCGGGAATGATCTCGTTCAGCGAGTCGTCAACCCTGCTGACAGGGTCGTCGGTCGGAACCCTCGGTGCCTCCTCCATGTTGTTCTGAGGAATATAACTGAGGAGTTCCTTGATCGTATTGATGCCTTCCTGTTCGTTTTCGGCGGCGAAATGAGCGACACCGCTCTTGGACGCGTGCACGCTCGCTCCTCCGAGTTCCTCCTGCGAGACAACCTCTCCGAGGACACTCTTCACGACTGCCGGACCCGTCAGGAACATGTAAGAGGTGTTCTTGACCATTACCGTAAAGTCCGTGAGGGCAGGGGAGTAAACCGCTCCTCCGGCGCAAGGACCGAATATTCCGGAAATCTGTGGAACGACTCCGGACGCGAGGATATTTCTTTCGAAGATCTCGCCGTAACCCGCGAGCGCGTCAACTCCTTCCTGGATTCGCGCTCCGCCGGAGTCGTTGAGGCAGATGAACGGAGCTCCGTTTCTGGTCGCCAGATCCATCGCCTTGCAGATCTTCTCCGCCATAGTCTTTGAGAGGGATCCTCCCGAGACGGTGAAATCCTGGGCGGCCACATAGACCAGACGGCCGTCTATCGTGCCCTGTCCGGTGACAACGCCGTCTCCGTCGAAGTGCTGCCTCTCCATTCCGAAGTTCGTGCAGCGGTGACGGACAAACATATCGAATTCCTCGAAGCTTCCTTCGTCAAGCAGCAGCGCGAGGCGTTCCCTCGCCGTCAACTTGCCTTTCTCGTGCTGGGCATCGATCCTTTTCTGGCCTCCGCCCATCCTGGCCGCGGCTCTGCGCTCGACCAGCTTCTTGATGTTATCCTGCTGGATGCTCATACTTCTGTACTTTAATCAAAATTTTCCAAATCACAAATTTATCAAGAATCCTGTTTCATTCAAAATTCCTGGCCGCAAAATCGTAAATTTCCGTTGCTTGTGGTAAAATGCTGGTTTATGAACATAAAAAATCAACGATGTCACCATAGCGCAAAGAAATTTCCCCTTGTCAAATTTTTGTAACGTGAAAAATTTGACAAGGGGAAATTTTTTGCGCCCATAATGCGCCCATAATGCGCCCTTAACCGCACCATCAAGTAAAAAGGCTGACTGAAAAATCCTTTCAGTCAGCCTTTAATACTCATTAATGATTATTACTCCGCCGGTTTCAGCGTGTTGTAAACGTTTGTGACATCGTCATCGTCCTCAAGAAGACCGGTGAGCTTGTCAAGAGTCTCACGCTGCTCCGGTGTGACATCCTTAAGATCCACGTTAGGAATCCTCTCGAATCCTCCGGACACGAGCTCGTAGCCATTGTCCTCGATGTACTTCTGGATCGCTCCGTAGGACTCGTAGGCGCCGTAGATCACCACGTTCTTCGTGATGTTCTCGTCCTTGTCCTCCTGCTCCTCGATGAAAACCTCTGGATCATCATCGCAGTCGCAAAGGGCAAGCTGAAGTTCGTCGATGTCCATTCCTTCCTGATACTTGATGCGGAACACGCACTTGTGGTCGAACATGAAGCTCACGCTGCCGCTGGTTCCGAGAGAGCCGCCGCATTTTGTGAAGTAGCTTCTCACATTAGCGACCGTACGTGTGTTGTTGTCTGTCGCCGTCTCAACGAGGTAAGCGATTCCGTGAGGGCCGTAGCCTTCGAACACGACCTCCTTGAAGTCGCCCTGATTCTTCTCAAGAGCTCTCTTGATGGCCTTCTCGATGTTGTCCTTAGGCATGTTCTCGCTCCTGGCCTCGGCCATGAGGGCTCTGAGCCTGGAGTTGCCGACCACGTCAGGTCCACCCTGCTTTACGGCGATGGTGATTTCCTTTCCGATCTTGGTGAAGGTCTTGGCCATGTGCCCCCACCTCTTCATCTTCCTTTCCTTTCGGAATTCAAACGCTCTTCCCATATTCCTTATTTGGTCTGGTTCTCGATGCGGGTGATGTACTTGTCGATGTCGTAGCCTTCAACTGACTGAGGGTACTGATCCTTGATCTTCTTGTAGAAAGTGAGCGCCTTTGCATTGTCGCCGAGTTCCTCGCAGGTCACACCGGCCTTCAGAAGGTAACCTGCCGCGAACATGTTGTCGGCGGCGGCAGCGGCTTTCTCGAAGTAGCCGAGAGCCTCGCTGTACTTCTCAAGACCGACGTAAGCGTCACCGATGCAGGCAGAGGCACGTGCCGAGAGGATAGAGTCCTTTCCGCTGTAATTCTTAAGGTAGTCGATCGCCTCCTGGTAGTGTCCGAGCTGAAGCTCGCAGACTCCCGCGTAGAAATAGACATCCTTGCCACCCTTGGCTCCGAAGTCTTCGATGATCTGGGCGAATCCAAGCACGTTGCCGTCACCGTTGAGGGCGAGTTCGAACTCTCCGTTGCGGAAGTTGGCCTCCGCAGGGATCATCTGCGCCGTGGCCTCGTCGCTCTTAGGCTGGACATAGAACTTCTGGTACGCCACAAGGACGAGGGCGATCACCACGAGGGCGATCAGAATGCCATAGATTGTCTTTTTGTTCTCACGGAAGAACTGGTCGGTCTTGGACACGGTCTCGATGACCTTTTCCTCACGCTCCTGCTCTTTCTCCTTTAAAATTGCATCTTGCTTTGCCATTTTTATAAAGTTTTTGTTATTATCGAATAATAGCCCACAAAATTATGAAAAAATGTTTAATCCTGCAATTATTGAAAGCCTTATCTCATTTCCCATGAAATTGATTATATTTGTTGCCATAAACATTGGCTCGGAAAACAATGCTGCTGAATCAAGGCATTGTGGAGTCGGAATGATGTTCAGATGCCGGCACTAAAGAAAATAGTCGTCCAGAATTTCAGGAACATAGCGTTTCAGGAATTGTCTTTCTCTCCCAACATCAATTGCATCTCAGGCAATAACGGGGAGGGAAAGACAAATCTTATGGATGCCGTCTGGTACCTTTCGATGACCAAAAGCGCATTCGCCTCGTCAGACAGGTTCAACTTCCGGCACGGCACCGACACATTCGCGGTATCAGGGACATATTCAATGAATATGGGGCCGGACGCGCGGTTCTCGGTGCAGGTGGACGGCAAGGGCGAGAAGAAGGTCCGGAGGGACGACAAGGCATATTCGAAGATCTCCGAGCACATCGGGGTGCTGCCGATAGTGATGGTCTCGCCGTCAGATACTTCCCTCGTCAGCGAGAGCGGTGACGACAGGCGGCGGTTCGTCAATTCGGTGCTGTCGCAGATGGACAGGGAATATCTCGCCGCGATGCAGCAGTACAACCGTTTCCTTTTCCAGCGCAACAAGGTGCTCAAGGACGGCACCTTCGACGAGTCGCTTCTGGACGTGTTCGACGAAAGGATGAATGAATATGCCGGTGTGATCCACGGCAAGAGGGACGCTTTTGTCAAAGACCTTCTACCGTTGGTGGCCGAGCATTACGCAACGCTTTCAGGTGGCCGCGAGACTGTGTCGATTGACTATAGGTCGGACTTGAGGAAAGGCTCGCTGGTCGAGCTGCTGAAGGCTTCCCGGGAGAAAGACAGGATATTCAAATACACCACCGCAGGGATTCAGAGGGATGATTTCCTTTTTGAGATGAACGGCTTTCCGATCAGGCGTTGCGGCTCGCAGGGACAGCAGAAGTCGTTTCTGGTCTCCTTGAAGTTCGCCCAGTACGAGCTTATGAAGCGCAGGTACGGCTTCCCGCCGATGCTGCTGCTGGATGATGTGTTCGACAAACTGGATATGAGCAGAATCTCGAATCTGCTTGGGATGGTCGCTGGGAGCGACTTCGGCCAGATATTCATAACAGACAGCAACAAGGTCCGGATGTCGGGGATTGTTGATGGTTTGACCGCGGACAGGGCTTATTTCGAGGCTGTCGGGGGAGAGTTCAGGGAGATTTGACGATGGCGGAGTTTCAGAAGATAAAAGGCACGCCCCGCAAGGAGGCTCTGGGGATGGAACAGCTTATCCCTATGTACATCAGGGCTTTGAAGCTGAGCGCCGGGCTCAATACCCAGCGGGTTTTCGCCGCCTGGGACGCAGTGTCGGGTGTCGCCGGCCAGACGCTTCGGAAATTCTATAGGGACGGGAAACTTTACGTGACGATCTCGTCCTCGATGCTGCGGAGCCATCTGGAGTTCCAGAAGCCGGCCTTGGTCCAGGCGATGAACCAGTTTCTGGAGAAGGACGAGCTGTTCGTCAAGGACTACGACAAGGTCGGGTTCGTCAAGGAGTTGATTCTTAAATGATTTTTGTATAAGGTTATGGACAGCAAGATCAGGATCATAATCGATCAGGCGATTCCGTTCATCGAAGGTGTTCTGGAACCGTATGCGGATGTCATCTATAAGGAAGGCAGGGCCATCTCGCGCGAGGATGCGATGAACGCCGACGCTCTGATCATCAGGACCAGGACCAAGTGTGACGCGTCGTTGCTCGAAGGCACTCCGGTGAAGTTCATCGCCACGGCGACAATCGGGATGGATCACATAGACCTTCCGTACTGCAACGAGAAAGGGATCGTGGCCCGGAACTCGGCCGGCTGCAATGCCGGAGGGGTGATGAACTATGTTTTCTCTGCTCTTTACGGTGTGGCCGCACGCAAGGCGATCCGTCTGGAAGGCGGCAAAGTTGGAATCGTAGGTGTCGGCAATGTCGGCCGCAGGGTTGACTCGGTCGCCGGATCTTTGGGTTTCAAGGTTCTGAAGAACGACCCGCCCAGGATGGCCGAGGAAGGGATGGAAGGTTTCTGCACTCTGGACTATCTGTTGACCAACGCTGACATAGTGACCTTGCACGTGCCCCTTAACGAGACGACAAGAGGAATGGCGAACGATGAGTTCTTCTCGATGATGAGGCCCGGAGCCATATTCATCAACGCTTCCCGTGGCGAGGTCGTGGATGAGGCGGCGTTGAAGCGGGCTATCCCGAAACTGGGTCCTGTGATCATCGACACCTGGAACAACGAACCGAACATCGACCTTGAGCTTCTGAATATGGTTGACATCGCCACCCCTCACATCGCCGGCTATTCCTACCAAGGCAAGCAGAACGGCACCATGATGGCCGTCCGTGCCCTTGCGCGCTTCTTCGGCATCGAGCCGCTGTACGATTTCTTTCCCAAGACGGAAATCATCGACCTTGAGTCAATCCGCCTTGACCTGAAAGGCAAGTCCCAAGGTGAGGTCGCATCCGTACTCCAGTACAACTACCCGATCTTCACCGACGACTTCATCTTCCGTATGGCTCCCGAAACATTCGAGTCCCTCCGCTCCAACTATCAGTACCGCCGCGAGTTCTATATCTTCTGATCCCAACGCCTCCCCATGCATCCCCATGCGTCTATCATGCTTTCCCTTGCCTCCCATGCATCCCCATGCATCCCCATGCGTCTATCATGCTTTCCCTTGCCTCCCATGCCTCCCCATGCGAGTGGATCTCCTTCTTTATACGTATCGCTTTTATACGAATCGCTTTTATACGAATCGCTTTCAGCCCAACCCTGAACAGAACACCATAGAATAAGGAATATGCTGAAAAACCTATGGCTTACCCGAAGAGTTTTTCAGCATATCCATTGTTTGGCGGCACTAAGTGGCCGTTTGCCCTGAAGGCGTTTCGTAAAGTTGATGTCGCGGGTGTTATTCATGACATCGGTCACTTTGGCACCGCTTATTCCGGAATATATCTTGTCTTGCTTTTTGTTCTGTTAACAGCTTATGTCTAGTGACCGGACCTTTGTGGTCGCAGAGCCTGCCGAGGTGCTAGAGGCCGATTCTCCGGCCGTAATGTTGATGATAATTGAGCCAATACATTGTGCCAGACTTGCCTTTGTGTAAGAGACAAGCGAAACCGTAGAGTGAATAGTCATAAAAGAATTTTTTTATGTGAATAAACAAATTCTATATTGATGGTAAGAATAGCACTGTTTCTATAAAAAACAGAAAAACTTCTGCTATGTTTTTTATGATTCATTGTGAACCCGTGATTTTTGTCCTATGTTTGCCCTATGATCAACATTTGAACCTTTAATCATATTATAAATATGGATAACAATAGTAATCAATGTAATAGATCAGAAACCGAGGCGACCACCCCGATACAGTCCGGTTGGGTTGACAAACCTGTTGAGGGCTATGCACACATCTATTCCGACGGGACGAATGTCAGCATACTCTTTGAATCACGTGAGGACTATATTTGGGGAATGAATGTTATAGCCGTGACAGCGTATCAATGCGGCATCGTGATTCTGACCTTGCAAGTGATGGGCACTCATTTCCATCTTATCGCAAAGGGAAGTCTTCAAGACTGTGATAGGTTCGCGCGTTCAATCGCAATGAAACATGAGTCGTTCCTTTCACGCACAAAAAGATGTCACGCGGTAACGGGAAAGATACGAGTGAGTAACGATCCCATATTCACGGAGAATGAATTGAAGACAAAGTTTATGTATGTCTATAGGAATGCGATCGCAGCCGGCTTCCCGTTGGCACCTTGGGCATATGAATGGGGCCCCGGAGATATCTATTTCGTGGATCATAACCGTTTCGCGAAGCGAGGAAAAAGAATAAGTGAATATCCTGTCTTGACCCGCCGATCGATGTTCCACACATTGACGGCTCTGCCTGAGGACTGGCTCTGTGATGCCGAAGGAATGCTCCAACCACATTCTTATGTCGATTGGAAATCTGTCGAGGCCTTGTTCAGAACCCCACGGGCCTTCATTGCCTTTATGAGTCAGAAGAAGGACATCGAATCAGCCATTGATCGAGAATGCACCTCGTTGAGTGCGATGCATAAGGCTTCCGAGACCGAACTCCGAAGGGAAGCGAAGACGATCTGCAATGCCCTATGGAATGTGCCAGCCGTCTCAAAAGCCAGTGTGGAACAAAGAGTCGCTGTCGCCCGGAAACTATGGGCGGACAGGCGAACCTACTCATTGTCAGTTCTGAGCCGTGTCACTATGCTTGACAAGAATATCCTTGAGTCCATCTTTGGCAAAGCCCGCTGATGATTATTCATTCCGTCCACTGATGAGCGATCGTGAAAATAAGCGGATTATAAAACATCATAGTTTTGTTTTTACTGCAGAACCCTGTCCACGCTTTTTACGAATCGCCTTCAGCCCAACCCTGAACTGAATGCCGTAGGATAAGGAATATGCTGAAAAACCTGTGGCTTACCCCAAGAGTTTTTCAGCATATTCCATGTTTGGCGGCACTCAGTGGCCGTTTGCCCTGAAGGCGTTTCGTAAAGTTGAGGCCAAATAGTGAATGCTATTTATAACATAGGTCACTTTGGCAGGCGGACGGAACCCATATTGCAAATATCATCATATTTCCGTATATTTGCCCCGCTTGGCTAGCCCGGCATCACTTCTTTGGAGCGATGTATCCGCTTGGGGATCTGATGGTAGGGGTGGGCGGGCGAGTAAATATTTTGGACGTTACTTGACGTTTTTCTTCCACATCCGAACTTCGCAACTTTGAATCGGGAAGAAGGAACGGCAACGGGCGTCTACGTTGAGATGACATTCAGCCACCACGGGTGGACTGTATATTCATCCTTGGCGTGGGCTAGCTGCGTTGCTTATCTTTCTCGATGGGCAGCGAAGGCCTGGATGTGGGATAAGCAAGAGTAAGACTCCCACGTCTTTTTTATGTTTCGATTCCGGGAGACTATCGAAAAAACTGGAACTGCTCCTGATTATGCCTGGTCAGAGACTGATAATGACCATTCTCTCGAAAGAGATTCTGCTTTTTGCTCCCTATGATTCACACAGAGGGGCGGGTTCTGTTGCCTCCTCCGCATCTCCTTTCAGTAAACTTTCCGATGCGGATCTGGTCAAAGGCGTTTGCGGCAATGATGAGGATGCCGTCGTCTATTTCTTCTATGAGAAATATCTGCCTGTCTTTCAGTATCATATCCTTAAGCTGTTTCCTCACGGGACAGATGTGCGTGGCTTGGTAGATGAATTTTTCATTTATCTTTTTGAGGACGACTGGCGCAGACTGAAGACTTTCCGGGCAGAGAAAGCCTCGCTTTCTACTTGGGTGTCGGTCATCTCGTTCCGTTTCTTCAAGAACTATAAGCATAACCGTCTTGATTCTAAGGGAATGCTCTCTGTCTCTGACAATTGGGAATCCTATGCCGGAGAATGGATCGGTTCCTCAGAGGCCGGAATCAGGATGGACATTGAAGCTGTGATAGACTCTATTCAGAATGACAGAGACCGCAGGATTGCCAAGATGATATTCATAGAAGACAAAGATTTTAAGCAGGTGGCGGATAGATTCGACCTGTCTGTGGACTATGTATATACTATAAAGAATAGACTCATCAGACAGTTTAAGTCAAGGTTGAGTGCATATCGTTAAATCCAGGAATATGCAAGATGAATTATTAATAAGGTTCATTGACGGAACGTGCACCAAGGAAGAGTCCGAAAAGGTGATAGAAGAACTGAGTAATGACGGAAATGAGGCTACTGAGTGGCTTCAGATGCTTGCCGCAGCCCGTCTGGCTGGCTCCAAACCTGTGCGGTCGGTGCTTGTCGCTGAAGCCAAGCGGTTTGTCTCCGAAACAATGGAGCGGAAAATCAAGAAGCGGGCAGGATATCGCAGGATCATCAGGTTGACGAGTGTCGCTACCGGCCTATGCGCGGTTGCCGCTTCAATAGTCATCGCGGTTGTTGTCAGAACTGGCAATGATGGTAATAATCCCGAATCTATGAATATGAACGGCCTGCTTGCGTCCTCACGTGATTCTGTGATATATGCCAAACCAGAAGCGGGAGAAGGCAGGGCCGGGACGAGAGAAGATAAAACTGGATTAGAAGAGACTAAGGAGACCATTAACCCCGAGAAGCCAAGGAAGACACAAGAATATGTTGATCAGGAGTCTGTGCCTCAATCGGTTGTGTCTATAACATACGACAGCCATTCGTCTAGGGATTCCGTTGACGGTTCACAGACGAAGCCAGGAACACTTGACGCTGAGCGAAAACTTGAGATGATACGCCCGTCCAAGAGTCCTTACAGAGTGAAAGTCGAGAACCTGTCAAAGGATTTTGTTTTTGAATGGAGGTGTGACGGAGGTGCCAGCGCAAGACTTGTGGTTATTGATAGAGGAAAGACTGTTCTGGTCGACAAGACAGCGGAAAACCCGGACCAATGCAGGATCTCGATTCCGATTACGTCAATCACAGACAAAGGTGAACTCGTCTGGACTTTGGAAATTATGTTCCTTGACGGATCGAAGGCCTCCCGTACTGGCAGAATTTTACTCAAAAGTGAGATTGACTGACAATGAAAAAGATTACAGCCATCATATCCCTGTGTTTTGTCACGATCCTTGTGGCCTCGGCGCAAAGAACTGTCACTGGTAATGTTACATATACCTATGTTATGTCTGACAACGAGACTGTCCGTGAAGCGGAGATCTCCGCGGTAAGGCAAGCGCAGCTGAAGATGATCGCCGACAACTTTGGAACCACAGTGGGGGCAACCACGACAATCACGATGTCAAACGGGAATATCCGTGATTTCACTTTCGGTGAGACCGAGGTTAACGGGGAATGGATAAAGACAATCGGAACCCCGGTTGTCGAAAGACTATGTGTTGACGATCACTTTATTATAAAGGTTACTCTCAAAGGAGAAATACGCGAGATTGTCTCAAATCCTGTCAATTATCAGTTTAAGATCCTGAAGAACGGTAGTGATGGCCGTTTTGAAAGTACATCGTTCAGGCAAGGTGACTATCTATGCCTGTCATTCAGAACACCGGAGGAAGGCTATCTTGCGGTCTATCTTACAGATGGCGAGACCGTTCAGTGTCTATACCCCTATCCCGGGCTTCCGTCATCGGCGATGAGGATGAACGCTGACACGGACTACGTCTTGTTTTCAAAGGAGAAATCCGGGGAATTAGACCCTGGCCGCGTGCAAAGAATGCGTCTCGGATGCAAGGAGGAGATGGAGCATAATCGCCTATACATCGTATTCTCTACAGAGAAGTTCTCAAAGGCGATGGATCACGAGAATGGAGAACTTCCCCGCCAGTTGAATTTCAAGGACTTCCATTCGTGGCTTTCCGGCATCCGCAGACGTGATGTCAGAATGACCGTAAGTCCGGTTGACATTGTAATATCAAAAAACTAAATATAATGAAACCTATCATACTTCGTTTGCTGTCTTTGGCTGTGCCGGGCGTTATGTCCGTGACAGTGGCCGCCCAGTCGGTGATGACTCAAAGTATCTCGTTCAAAGTAAAAGATGTCACAGCCTCCTCGATGTTTATGCCACCGGAACTGCGTATGGACATAAAATTCATAGATTCCAACAACGATAATATTCTTGAGGCCGAGGAGTCAGGGAAACTTTGCCTTACCATCAGAAACAAAGGCGGCAGGGCCGACAATGTGAAAGTTTCCGTCAATCCTGTCGGAGGTTCCAATGGCATCATAATCGGCAAAAATGAATATTCGGCCGTGCTGGAGGAGAATGGTTCGGCGGACATAGAGATCCCTATAACCGCCGGCATAGATGTCCCCACCGGCAACACTAAATTCGCCATCAAGGTTTCCGAGCCTATGGGCTATGACATTGACGCTATTCTGGAGCTGTCCACTTTCGCCTATCAGAAAGCCAAACTTAGGTTGAACGGAGTGGACATCACAGATTCCGGAGTGGGATTGCGTGCGGCCAACGGGAATCCTGACAACAAACTTCAGAACCGTGATGTGGCAAGGGCGACAGTGATGATCCAGAATGTGGGCGAAGGCGAGGCGGACGGAATCTCCTATGAAGTGGTGTCAAAGGATCCGAACATTAATTTCCTCACGACTTCGGGATATGCTGACAGGATCAACGGCAAAATGAAAGACCTGCTTGTCGGAGAGACCGCCGAAATCAGTTTCCGGCTTACCCCTAACGCACGTTATGTCCATAAGGGAAGATACGTGCCTGTTTACTTGACGGTGACTGAACAAAAAGGATTCGGCAATATTGTCTCCCGGCAGATTCCAATTCCGTTCGATGAGGTGGCTGCCAAACCTGAGGTTGTCAAGGTCGAAGGCAACAGGGAAAAACTTATTGATATTCTGGGAACGAAAATATATTCGGAAGACGACCGCGTGACATCGGAAGGACAAATCAAGGATATGTTGGCGGTCCCTTACGGCGAGCCGATCTTTCCGGACGCTGTCGCCGTGGTCATAGGGGCTGAGAAATATGCGGACAAGAATCTGCCGAGCGCCCCGTACGCCGAGCGTGACGCGGAAGTTATGTCTGAATATTTCAAAAAGGCTATGGGCATCAATGATGTACGCCTTTTGACTAATGAACAGGTCACCAGTATGGAACTCAAGAGAACCTTTGATGCTTCCCGTGGAAAGCTTGCGTCAAGGGTCATCCCTGGCAAGACGGATCTTTTTGTCTATTATTCCGGACACGGCGTTCCGATGGAAGGGGCAGATGGACGCAAGGACATATTCCTGATTCCTTACGATGTGGACAAGGCCTGGATCCGGGATGAGGGATTCAGCTTGAACAAGCTCTATGCGGATCTTGGGAAACTCAAGGCACACTCTGTCACCGTGATTATGGACGCTTGTTTCAGCGGTGGTTCGAGGCGAAGCGACGCGTATGCCACGAAATCCATCGCCAATCAGAAACTGGTGATGATTGACGAGACGGAGATGGAGCAGCCTTGGCTCAACGACCCGAATTTCAGGGTGTTCACATCATCCCGTGGAGACCAGACATCTCTAGGGTACGACAGGTCAAGGTCTGGCTTGTTCACCTACTATCTTGCGATAGGTTTGCAGGGGGATGCCGACAAGGATGGCAATGGAAAAGTGGAGATGAATGAACTTGTTGAATATGTCACGGAACAGGTCAACAAGGCCAGTGACGGAGCCCAGACTCCCCAATTCTATGGTGACGGAAACTTTCTTTGGGAAAAAATCAAGTAAAGGAATATGACGAAGTTGAAATTATTCTTGACATTACTGGCGCTCGCTCTTGCTGCCACTCTTTCATATTCACAGGAACTTACTTCTCCGAAAAGGAATGGCGTCTCAATCGGGGAGACAAAGGTGTCGATGGGAAAGGACGAGATAATCATTGACTATCGGATTCTTTTGGGAGAGGATGTCCAGTCCTGTAAAGTGAAAGTGACGATGTACCTTGGTTATAACCCTTACCGGAAAGCGACGGAATTCTCCGGAGACATCGGAAAGATAACAGAATCAGGGTTTAAGCGTATCCGCTATGATCTCAGTGGCAGGAAAGAACGACTGGCAGGGAGGGATATCAGTTTCAGGCTCGATGTCTCAGACAAGATAGTTTCTTATCGCACCGCTGCAACTTATGCGGACAACGGCAATGTTTCTGACAATAATGTGGCGGACCGGAATATCCAAGAAAAGAAGGCCATAGGCACCAAGTGGCTTATCTCGGCACAGATTACTCCTCCATATAATACCCTTTCTTCCCAAACTTCCATTCCAACTTCTTATGGAGTAATGGTCGGTGTTGCCAAAATAGTCGGAGGGTATGTAAGCGTACGAAGCAATTTCATATTTACGACCCCGACTCGTTCAGTCCGAACTTATAGTGATGTTGTGTCGCCAACCAGTAATACAAAGATTTCTGACTTAAAGGCAACTGGAGGCTTTATATTTCGAGCGAACAAAAGTCTCTATCCCTACGCTGGGGTAGGCTACGGATTTGATAGACATTTATATGGGAGCTACTATCGTGGTAACGGCATTCCTGCATATTGGTGTCTTGTGGAAGACCTTTCTCCGCAGGGATATGCCGCAGAGACGGGTTTGATTTCCAAGGTCGGCCCGATAGCCGTTTCCGCTGGTGTCAGTACAATAATGTTCAAGACACTCTCCATCGACTTTGGTCTTGGTGTGATGTTTTGATGTTGTTTGATATGAAGGCGCAGGCACTCTAATTCTATGAGGCAGAAACAATTTTGAGGAAATAATCAGGTAATGGAATATGACGAAACGGAGATTATTATTGACACTCATATCGTTTGCTCTGTCGGCTAACTTCTTGTTTTCACAGGAACTTACTTTCCCTGCAAATAACGAAGTCTACATTGGCGATACAAAGGTGTATATGGAGAAGGAGGTGATAATCATAGAGTATAGGATTCTGTTGGGAAAGAATGTTCAGTCCTGCAAGGTGAAAGAGATATATGAAATCAGGAAAAACGATAGTAAGCAACAAAAAGATGTACCGATGATGATAGAATCGGATAGGCTCGTGACTAAATATATTCAGAAAACAAAATTAATTCATCATTATGAAAACACTTGAAATTCTTTTGACACTCGCCCTTGCCGTGACTTTCAATGTCTCACCAGCGGCGGCTCAGCGTAATGACACCAGGAAGGAGACTGCCCGTGAGATCAAGGCCTCGAACAAGGATCTTTACAGGAAGACGGACAGGAGCGTGAGGAAAGAGGCGAAGAAATTGACTAAGGAAGGTTGGAAGTCTATGGATCTTCCGATCGAGAAACAGCTTGAAAGGACTTGGGAGAGAGAGTGGCAGATGGATGACGAGGGGTACGAGAAGTACATATCCAAGACTGTGACCGTTGTCGGCCAGAACTATTCATCAGCTGTCCGTCAGGCGGAAAATGTCGCTAAGCTGAGCATAGCCTCGGATATGGGAACCCTTGTGCAGTCGATGGCTACCCTCGCGGTCGGGAACAAAGAGATCACTCCGGAACAGGCGACTTCTGTAAGCCAGTCTGTGGAGAAAGTAAAGCTTATTGTGAATGAAAAGCTTGGCAGAGTTGTCACTTCGTCTGTGATCTATCGCATTAACAAAAATGTGTATGAAGTGCGTCTGACCGTGCTATACAGCCAGAAAGCCGCTCTTATGGCGACCAATCAGGCGGCCGTGGCCCAACTGAAGGACGATATGAAGCTGAATGACGCTGAGTTTGACTCTCTGTTCGGCTACGACAAGCTTCGTGATCAGTATGTGAAGACGGAATGGGATGAAACCATCAGATAATATCTATGAAGAAATTATTGTCAACATTGTTCTTGGCGGCGGTCGCGTTCACGGCCGCCGCTCAAAATTTTGAGGATCTGTTTGACAGTTTCGCCAAGGAATCATCCAAGGACTATGCGGCGTTCTATGACGAGGCCAACAAGAGGTTTGTCAACCTTCTGAATGAGAGTTGGATCGAATTCAAGGTGCTTGAGGGAATTGAATATCCTCGCAAGCCGAAGCCTAAGGTTCAGCCAGTGGCTCCAACCGCGCCGGTGGATCCTTCTGTCTCCCCTGTACGGACGCCCGATCCTGCCGAGGCTCCGGCATCTCCGGACACACCCGATACTACTTCTGCTCCTGAATATGTCCGTGTCGGGAATCCTTCTCCTGTTGAGACAGATCCTCCGGTGGTGAATGTGGCGGATACGCCTGATTGTGAGGCGAATGGGGTGAAGCCGTGCATATTCGATTTCTATAATTCCGAGGTGACGGTTCTTGTGCCGGAGGGCGTTTCGGATTATCGTATGGCCGGTAATTCAGAGAAAGATGTCGCTGGCTTTTGGGAGGTCCTGTCAAAGTCCGATTACCGTTATGTCTTGAATCAGGTTGAAGAATATGCCTCACGAATGGGATTGGAAGGGTGGAGCCTTTATCTTTTTGTCGATAGACTGTCTGATGAACTGTTTGACTCCTTCCGATCTGATGAGTCGGAGGTGTTCAAGACTTTTCTCCTCAATCAGATGGGGATTAGCGCAAGGATGGGATTGGCCGATGACAGGCTTATGACCACTGTCAGTGTCAAGGAACAGTTGTATGCCAGGTTGTTCTACAAATATGAAGGACGGAAATATTACTTCGACAGGAATGTCAAAGAAATAGAACGGTTCAAGAGTTATCGGGGAGATTTTCTGGACAGTCTGGTGCAAATCAGCGTTGAAATTTCATCGTCATTACATTTGGGCGGTAAGGCTGATGTCCGGAATATCTCAAAAACATCGAAGGTTTTCGGTTCCGTGCTCTCGCTTCCTGTCAATACTGCTTTATGTGGTTATTATCAAGACTTTCCGCAGGTAGATGTTGACATTTATGCCAAGGCCGCTTATGAAGGAGACTTCTCTTCAGCGTTGCTTGAAAGCATTAAACCGTGCCTGAAGGCAGGGAATGAACTTGCAAATGCGAATATGTTGCTGAAATTCCTGCAATATGATTTCGATTATTCGACTGATGAGGATCAGTTTGGTTATGAAAAACCGTTCTTCCTTGAGGAGAACTTTGTCTATCCGGCCAATGACTGTGAAGATCGTTCGATCCTATTCTCCTATCTTGTGAGAAATCTTCTCGGGTTGGATGTCATCCTGTTGAATTACCCGAACCACGTGGCCACGGCCGTCTGCTTCAACGAGGATGTTCCAGGTGATTCAGTCTGGTTTTGCGGCCGCAGGTTCACTGTCTGTGATCCAACTTATATCGGTTCCTATGCGGGAATGACTATGACCGGCTACGACAACGTTCCATTTAAGGCTTTGCCGTTGTTTGATTGAAGTTTTTTACAAATCCCCTTCAGCAGAACCTTGCGCAGAACGCCGCGGAATAAGGAATATGCTGAAAAACCTGTGGCTTACCCCAAGAGTTTTTCAGCATATTCATTGATTGGCGACCCTCTGTGGCCGTTTGCCGTGAAGGCGTTTCGTAAAGTTGATGCCGCAGCCATAGGTCACTTCGGCAGGCTCAGTGACCGTGTGGATGGAAAATTGGTAAATTGGTTAGCTGCGGGGCTAGTACCGGATGGAGCCGATGCCGGCGCGGTCGGAACGGACGTTGTCGGCTTTCAGGGACTCGGCGTCGATCACGCCTACTCCGTTCAGCTTGTAGATGGCGTTACCGGTCTTGCCGCCGAGGGTGATCTTGCCGGCACCACGGATGATTGCGGTGGCGGTCTTGGACTCGATTCCCTGGACTTCCACCTTGCCGGCTCCGTTCATCTCGACGCAGAGATCCTTGGCCTTGGCACAGTCCAGATTGACCTTGCCGGCTCCGGAGGTCATTATCTCAATCGAGTTCTTGGCGGACAGGTCATTGATCTCAACGCTACCCGCTCCGGACGACCTGATCTTCAGGGATTCGGTCTTGATGCCGCTCTCGCAGGTGAAACTGCCGGAACCGGACAACTCCACGTAGGTCAGATGCTTGGTGCGGACCTTGACCTCGATCGGAGGCAGAGTATAGCTCTTGCCGTCTTTCAGATTAAGCTTCAGAACCAGCATACCGTCATCATTCTTGACATCCAGACACTCGAACACCTTGTCCTTCGCCTTGACCGAAACATCGGTCTCACCCGATGTCTGCTCATAGACGATACTGAACAGGCCGTTTGCGTCGATGGACGAGATTGTGCCTACATCGTAGGTCTTGGTCTTGTAGTCATCGTCATCGCCACTGGTTCTTGCGTTCAGAGTAACTGTTGATGTCAGGCCGATCAGAACCACGGCCATAATGTGCAATAATGTCTTCCGCATGTTCATTGTGATTATTGAGTCTACTTGAAAAAGTACCATTCGCCACTTTTTACCCCCCCCCCCCAGACTGTCTTAAAAGTCTCGGCGAGAGCAGAAAAGTCTGTACCCCTATACAGGGGCGGCAACGAATTCTCAATCCTCGGAGATGGTAATTATACTTTTAAGACAGTCTCCCCCGTTGGAAGTACCTGTGTGGCACATATTTTTCAAAAAAAAGACTTTTTCAAGTGGACTCATTATTTGTTTATTGATTCATCGTTGACTATAAGGTCTCCGCTTCCGCTTTCCTGAGTCTTGACACTTTTGGCTTTCAGTTCGCTGGCGTCTATGTCACCGGAACCTGACTTGTGGAATGTGACCGAATCGGCCTTTCCGGAAAGTGTCGCGTCTCCCGAACCAGTTGACGTTACAGATAATGTGCCAATGTTCAGATCGCTGTACTCTCCGTCCCCGGAACCGCTGCGGGCGATGTCCATGTTGGCGGCGGTGATGTGCTCGAACTCGTGATCGCCGCTGCCTACGCTGTGTACGGACAGTTTTCCGGCGATCTCCAGATTGGTGGCGATGACATCACCACTGCCGCTTGTCTTTATGCTTAGCGAGTCGCCTTTGTATGCGGAAATGCTTATGTCGCCGCAACCATTGTTGGAGATGCTGAAGAGTGCAGGTGCATATATCTGGACTTTGATCCTTCCTTGAGGCCTTGAGGTACCGTCATTTAATCGTACTTTCAGTGTGCCTTCCTCGTTTGTCACCAGAATGGAGTCGATCAGAAAGTCGCAGGCCATCAGATCGACCTTGGATTCGCCTTCTGTCTGGACAATGACTATGTCGTCCATGATCATGTCGATGTCAACCGCGTTGAACTGCCCGACATTGTATGTGACGGTGTAGATTTTTACGTCAAGATCCGAGAGGGTGTATCTCAATTCATTCTTGAGTAGTTTTTTCGTCTTGTCACTGAATCTGAAGTAGCAGGATGACAGTCCTGCCGCCATAAGAACCAGTGCCGCAATAGTCAGTATATTCTTTAAAAATTTCATGATATTCAAATATTTAGATTACCCAATTGCTTTTATCTAGCAGCTCCTTTGGGTCGAGCCCGAGGAGCTCCATTTTTTTGATGACGGCGGGCAGTTCGACTTCGAGGAACTCTTTGCGGTTGTTTTCCAGTACGATGTCCTTGGCTTCCGCGCTGATGAAGTAGCCGATGCCTCGTTTGTTGTAGATGATCCCTTCGTTGGTGAGCTTCTCGTAGGTACGCATCACCGTGTTGGGGTTCACGCCGACCGAGGCGCCTTATTCACGGACGGACGGAATCCTGTCGTCGGCGGCAAGCGCGCCGGAAAGGATTTGCTCGCAGATCATGTCGCTGATCTGTAGGTAGATCGCCTTGTTCGAGTTAAATTCCATGGCCGTAAACTATTAATGCTGGATTCTTTTGAGCCTGAACCAGATCCAGATGGCGCAGACCGCGACTATCAATAATGTCCAGAAGTTGATGAACCCGTTCAGCCAGAGATCGACGCTGTCGGCGTGCCGGACTGTCCAGTTCATGAACTTTTCGCCCACCATTACCGGATCCATGTTCGCGAAGAGCATGCTGATCAGCGTGGAGAAAAACATCCCTATTGCAAAGTTGGCCAGCAATGTTCCGACCACCTTCCATTTCTTGAATATCAAGCCTCCGAGGAGGAATATGATCGCGTATTGCACGGTGTTCGCAATTATAATCCACAGCCCGTTTGCCGGAATGATGATGTCCGTGGTTCGAAGCAGGTCGTTGATTCTGAACGACATCAGGGCTCCACCGCAGCTCTTGTCAAACAGGCACACCAGGCCGTCGCTCAGAAGATAGACCACTATGTACATGATAGGTATGACAAGCAGGGTGACCAGCATCATGGACATGTATTTCTCAAGCCTTGAGGCCGGCAGCATAAGCGCCACTCGGAGCCTTTGGCCTTGTCGGTGATCTCGCCATAGGCTCTGGACGGGAACAGCATCACGAAGATCGTTATCATCACGGCGGCCATCCCGAACCTTACCCAAATTGAGGGACCGTCGATGCTCATTCCAGAGAACAGCTTCATCAGGCCTCCGTCGAACAGCGCCGCGAAGAACATGTAGAGCATGTAAAAAATGACAGGGGACAGCGCGAAGGTCAGCACCAGCATTCCGATGTTTTTCCACTGCCTCTTGAGGTCGTAGACAAAATATTTCCCGAACCTTCCGAAATTGAAGTTATTGTTCATCGCCATTCCTCCTTATTGTTTGTTGTTGAACATGCCCTTGATCAGTTCCTTGTTCTTGTGGACAGCGTTGAAGAGGGCCTCGACATTGATCTTGCTGTCCTCGCCGGTCGTGTTGGGACGGACCTGGATGAATCCGCCCGGAAGCTGCTCGCTGTAAAGGGATTCCGGATGCAGCTGCGTTCCATAGTCGAAGTACAGTCTGCCTGTGATCTCCTCCACCGTGGCGTTCAGCAGAACGTCCTGGCGGTCAAGGATCATTATAGGGTCGATGATGTTCTCCAGATCGCGCACCTGATGGGTGGAGATCACGATGGTGGAAGCCTCGGAAGTGTACTTCATGATCGCGCCCCGGAACTGCGCCTTGGACGGAATGTCCAGACCGTTGGTCGGCTCATCCATGAATATGTACTTGCAGCCGCAGGCCAAGGCCAACGAGATGTAGGTCTTCTTCAGTTGTCCGGCGGACATCTGGTTCATCTTCTTTGCCGGGTCGTTCTCGAACTCCTTCATGATCTCAAGAAACTTGGAATGGTCGTAGTCCGGCCAGAAGGCTCCTCTTTCCTTGGCGAAGCACTCCGCCTTCATCACTATTGGAAGAACCTCGTCCGGGAGGTAGAACTGGTTCTGGAGCAAGGTAGGGGTGCGGTCGAAAGGATTCTCCCCATCGGTGGTGATGCTGCCGGAGCAGACTTTCTTCAGGCCGCACAGAAGTGTCAGCAGAGTTGTCTTTCCGACTCCGTTCTCGCCCAGAAGACCGTAGATGCGGCCTTCCTCAAGTGTTGTAGTTATGCTTTTCAGAACGGGTGTCTTGCCGTAGCTGAAAGCCAGATCTTTGATTTCAATCATATCTTATTAGTGTAATAGTCTATTAATACACTGCAGAGATAATGATATTTTTTGAATCTCAAAGAATTTTAGAAGCTGTTTTGAATTGTTTGTTTGAAGTTTATTTCACCTCAAAGAACATCTCAAACAATTCAAAACAGCTTCTTATTTACTTTTTTGTATCGTCGCAGTCATATTCCTTAAGATTCCTTTTGCGCCATTCGAGTGGCGTGCAGCCTACGACTTCCCTGAACTGCTGCCGAAAATTTGACTTGTCGCACAGCCCGACCACGAAACCGATGTGGCAGGCAGGTGCGTTGGGATGCATGAGCAGAAGGTCTTTGGCATCGTTGATCCTCAGTTCCTTGCGCCATGTGAGAAACTTTTTCTTCAGCACCCTCGAACAGTAGAAGGAAAGCTCCTCTCCTGTCAGTCCGAGTTCTTCCAGAATGTCGTCCATAGACTTGTCTGTCTCGTGGTGCTTTCCTTCCTCCACCCATCGCGCGAGCTTCCTTTCAACTTTGTCAACTGTTCTTTTGGCGCTGATGCCGCTTTTGATGCTTTCCAGACCGTTTCTCCTGATTCTGTTTAATTTACGTGAAATGTTGGCAATCAGCGAGTAGCTTTTGCCTGAGTTCTCTCTCATATGTGGTTGTGTCAATTGGATATTATGGTTTTTGTTGAAAAAGGTGATGGCCGAGGGATATGTCCGGCCATCACCTTCTGAAAGTCAGCGATGGTGCTGTTTACCAGCCCAGCACGTAGGCGAAGATCAGCGGCGCCACGATTGTCGCGTCACTCTCCACGATGAAGCGCGGAGTGGTAGGGGACAGCTTGCCCCAGGTGATCTTCTCGTTAGGAACGGCTCCTGAATATGAACCGTAGGATGTGGTGCTGTCGGAGATCTGGCAGAAATATGACCAAAGCGGTGTGCCCTTCCATCCGAGATCCTGCTCCATCATAGGAACGACGCAGATAGGGAAGTCACCGGCGGTGCCGCCACCGATCTGGAAGAATCCGACACCGGCTCCCGTGGCGTTGGCCTTGTACCAGTCAACAAGGAACATCATCACCTCGACGCCTGTCTTCACGAGGTCGGTAGGGAACTCGCCGCGGATGCAGTGGGCTGTGAATATGTTACCGGTTGTGCAGTCCTCCCAGGCCGGGCAGATGATCGGAATATTCTTCTCGCAGGCAGCCATTACCCAGCTGTCCTTAGGGTCGATCTCATAGTACTGCTCCAGAACGCCGCTGCGGAGAAGCTGGTAGATATATTCATAAGGGAAATACCTTTTTCCTTCATTCTTCGCCTTTGTCCACACATCGACGAGCGCGCCCTCAAGACGGCGGAAAGCCTCCTCCTCAGGAATGCAGGTGTCGGTCACACGGTTGTAGTGGTTCTCAAGCAGCTCCTGCTCCTGCTGAGGAGTGAGGTCGCGGTAGCCCGGAATCCTGTAATAGTGTGAGTGGGCGACAAGGTTCATGATGTCCTCCTCGAGGTTGTTGGCTGAGCAGCAGACGAACGAGAACTTGTCCTGACGGATCATCTCCGCGAGGGACAGTCCGATTTCAGCGGTACTCATGGCACCGGCCATAGCAAGGAACATCTTTCCACCCTTGTCGAGAAGGTCACAATAGGCCTTCGCGGCGTCAACCACGCACGCCGAGTTGAAGTGGCGGTAGTTGTGGGTGATGAATTGTGAAATAGGTCCTTTTTCCATTTTTTGTCCTAATGTTAAAAGTGTTTTTTTCTAATGCTATCTCGTGTCAGAAAAACCCTCTGAACGTACAATAGTATGCGAATTTAGAAATTTTAGATTACTTTTGCAATTGTTTTGGTTTTGAACAGGTTTTATTCTTCATGAATATTTGCCAGACAAGAAACTGTTTTGAGGTTACTTAGTAAGCGTTAAAAAATAAGTTGGTAAAGATTTGGCGGTATTTTCGAGGATAGATGTCTTTTGGAAGAAGGAGTGTGCCGGTGGCACATGACTGATGAGGAAAGACATATAGGCCGAAAAGACAATCAAAGATTACCAAGTTATTTTTTAAGGATTACTTAAGAAGTGATTTTCCGAATATGCTAAAGATAGGCGATTACGAATCATTCAGCAAGGTGGCCACACCTTTCTATTATTATGACATTGATCTTTTCCAGAACACGGCTGACAAGGTGGCGGAGCTTTCCGCGCGCTATGGAATCCACGCCCATTATTCAGTGAAGGCCAATTCGGACAGGCGTCTGAATGATATCCTGAGTTCCAAGGGATTCGGAGCCGACTGTGTCAGCGGGGATGAGATAGAGTTCGCGGTCGGTTGCGGCTACGATCCGAAACAGATTTTCTTTGCTGGTGTCGGCAAGACGGACCGGGAAATATGCCAGGCGTTTCAGGCCGGGATCGGGGCTTTTGTGGTCGAATCCCTTGAGGAAATCGAAGTCATAAGCGCATTGGCTCGTAGGCTGGACCGCAGGGCTTCCATCAGTCTCAGAATCAATCCGAACATCGACGCGCACACGCATCAGTACATCACCACCGGTCTCTACGAGGACAAGTTCGGGCTTTCGGACAGGAGTTTCGACGGGGCGGTTGAGATGTTGAAGTCCGATCCGTTGTTGGATTTCTTTGGCCTTCAGTTCCACATCGGCTCACAGATTCTGAATGTGGAGAATGTCATCGGGCTTGAGTGCGCCAAGGTTAACGAGATTGTCTCAGTGTTTGAGTCAAAGGGGTTGGTTGTCAGGAATATAGATTTAGGCGGCGGCCTTGGGGTCAATTATGACGACCCCGATTCGGATCCTATGGCTGATTTCGAGACCTGGTTCAGAACCATAGACAAGAAGCTTGCCCGCCGGCTTGACCAGACCGTCCACGTTGAGCCGGGACGCTCCGTTGTGGCTCAGTGCGGATCTCTTGTCACCCAAGTTGTTTTCGTCAAGAAAGGGGAGAGCAGGAATTTCCTGATGGTGGACGCTGGGATGAATGATCTTATCCGTCCTGCCCTATACGGAGCGTTCCATAAGATCGAGAATATCACCGCTCATTATCAGGACGGGGATTCTCGTTCGGCAAGCATTTATGATGTGGTAGGCCCGGTCTGCGAGTCCGCCGACACTTTCGGCAAGGAACGTTCGTTGCCCGAGAGCCGCAGGGGAGACCTTATAGCCATCCGCAGCGCCGGTGCCTACGGTCAGGTGATGGCCTCGCACTACAACATGCGTCCGTTCGCCCCGGCTGTATATTCAGACCGCTTGCTTGAAGCCCCCCGCAGGAAGGATTATTTCCTTGGTTGATGAATATGCCATTAGCCGCGAATCAATAACCATCCGGTTCCTGAGCTTGCGGTTCCTGAGCTTGTCGAAGGGTCAAAGTGCCGGAGGATTTTATTCCCTGTATGGTTTGAGGTCGCTTCGACAGGCTCAGAGACCGGACATATTCCTACCTTCTGAAACCGCGGAGCTTTTGTGCGAGGTTTCCAGTCAGCGCGGTCTTCATCATCTTGCGGGTAGTCTCGAACTGCTTGAGCAGTTTGTTGACCTCGGCCACATTCGTGCCGCTTCCGTCCGCGATCCTCTTGCGGCGGCTTCCGTTGATGATCTCAGGATTGTCCCTCTCCTCCGGAGTCATGGACATGATGATAGCCTCAATTCCCTTGAACGCCTTGTCGTTGTCGATGTCGATGTCCTTGATCGCCTTTCCGACTCCCGGAATCATTCCGGCAAGATCCTTGATGTTGCCCATCTTCTTGACCTGCTGAATCTGGTTGTAGAAGTCCATGAGACCGAACTTGTCCTTGGCCAGTTTCTTTCTGGTCTCCCTGGCCTGCTTCTCGTCAAACTGCTCCTGAGCCTTTTCGACGAGAGACACAACGTCACCCATTCCGAGGATTCTGTCGGCGATACGTCCAGGATGGAACACGTCCATCGCCTCCATTTTCTCTCCGGAGGAGATGAACTTGATCGGCTTTCCGGTGACGTACTTGATGGAAAGCGCGGCGCCGCCTCTTGTGTCACCGTCCATCTTCGTCAGCACGACTCCGTCGAAGTCAAGCCGCTCGTTGAAGACTTTGGCTGTCTCCACGGCATCCTGACCGGTCATCGCGTCTACGACAAATAATGACTCTGTAGGGTTCACGGCCTTGTGCAGGGCAGAGATCTCGTCCATAAGCTCCTGATCCACAGCCAGACGGCCGGCGGTGTCTATGATGACCACTGAATATCCTTCCGCCTTGGCCTTGGCTATGGCGTTCTTGGCGATCTTGATCGGATCCTTGACGCCTTCCTCGGTGTAAACGGGAACCTGAATACCCTCGCCGAGCACCTTTAACTGCTCGATGGCCGCCGGGCGGAACGTGTCGCATGCCGCAAGAAGCACCTTCATGCCCCTCTTGCTCTTGATGTTGTTCGCCAGCTTGGCCGAGAACGTGGTCTTACCGGAACCGTTCAGACCGGCCACCAGAACTATCCCGGGATTGCCCTTGATGTTGATGTCCTGTGAAGCGCTGCCCATGAAGTCGGCCAGCTCGTCGTGGACGATCTTGACCATCATCTGCTGTGGCTTCACCGCCGTGAGGACATTCTGTCCCATGGCCTTGACCTTCACCCTGTCGCAGAAGTCCTTGGCCACACGGAAGCTGACATCCGCGTCCAGCAGCGCCCTCCGGATGTCCTTCAGCGTCTCAGCGACATTGATCTCGGTGATCTTACCCTCACCCTTCAGAATCTTGAAGGATCTCTCAAGTCTCTCCTGTAAGTTATCGAACATATTCAGTAGCCAATTAATAGTAACCTGCAAAGATAAGCAATTCCATTGGAAGAATAAAATCACGAGCCCTAAGCGAATCTAATCTGCTTTCATGTTTCGTGATTTGTAAGACGTTAATAGTCAGTATATTCGATAATCTTGCCCGCCCGAATTGACTGTCGGTATTGTCTAATTAGTTTGAAATTAATTGATTACGTTGCGCGTTTTGACGATCGTGAGTTTTTGTTAAACGGGCACATTAACAACCATAAGTTAATACAAAACCTTTTAGTAAATGAAAAAGAATCGCACTTACAAGGTAAACGCCTTTCTCATGATGCTGCTCGCCGGCACGCTGTCATTCAGCGCCACGGCAGCCGCCAGTGAGTCCGGTTTACAGCCCGCGGCGGCCGCTCAGCAGCAGCCCGTCAAGGGAACGATCGTCGATGTCAACGGCAACCCGGTTCCGGGTGCAAGCGTGATGATCCCTGGCACAACCACGGGAACCGTCACCCAGGTTGACGGAACTTTCTCACTCAATGTCGCCGAAGGCACAAAGGTAGAAATCGGCTGCCTCGGCTACACCACAGTCACCACAACCGCCCGCAACGGCATGAAGGTAGTCCTCAAGGAAGACGCCATGATGCTGAGCGACGTCGTAGTCGTCGGCTACGGAACACAGAAGAAGGCTAACCTTACGGGAGCCGTTGCCAGCGTCAATGTCGGACAGGCTCTTGAAGGACGTCCTATCTCCGATGTCGGACGTGGACTTCAGGGTGCGGCGGCCGGTCTCAACGTACGCGTCGGCAGCAACGAGGTCGGTTCCGACCCTATCCTCAGAATACGTGGGCAGGTTGGATCGTACAATGGGGCATCCTCCCCTCTCATTCTACTCGACAACGTGGAGATTCCGTCTCTTAACCTTGTCAACCCGGATGACATTGAGAGCATTTCCGTCCTGAAGGATGCCGCATCTGCCTCAATCTATGGAGCCAAGGCTGCCTTTGGAGTGATTCTCATCACTTCAAAGAAAGGTAACAAGGAGGCTGACAAGGTGACCGTAAGTTATTCCGGTAACTTCTCTATCCAAAACAAGGCCAAAAACTACGAAATGGCTGATGTTGACGGACTTCACTATACTGTCGAAGCTGCCGAGCGTACCGGAACCTTCACTCCTGTGGGAGCGTTCTGGCTGATTGACCGCGCGGGTTACAATGCCGCTGTCGCCTGGAAAGACAAATACGGGAACAGCGTCGGCGTTGGCGATCCTTTCACGTACGGACGCGACTGGTATGTTGACGGCTCAAACAGGAAAATTGGTATCAGAACTTTCAACGCTTACGACTATCTCGTAAGGGAAAACGCTCCGACACAGTCTCACAATGTCTCAGTAGCCGGGAACAAAGGAAGAACCAACTACAACATCAGTCTTGCCTACCTTGACCAGAACGGTATGCTTAAGGTTACGGACTACGATTGGTTCAAGCGTTACAACGCCAACGCTCGAATCAACACCCAGATCAACGACTGGCTCAACATCCATTCCGGCATCATGTTCACGAAATCAACGAAGTCATGGGCCTTTGCCACCAACTCGACCACAGCGGATGTCTGGTACTATGTTTTCCGCTGGGGACCTACCTACCCGATGGAGCCGACCAACGAGTATGGGGACAATGTAAGGAATGCCGCTTATGAGTTCAAGACAGCCAACCAGGCGACTCTTGACACCTACTACACAAGTGTGAATGTAGGAACGACAATAACTCCTGTCAAGAATTGGAACATTGACGTGGACTACACCTACGCCGTCAACAACACACAGGAGCGCAACCCTGGCATTAAATATATGGCGGGGGACACATGGTCTGCCGCGGTGAACGCTCTTGACGCCAACGGCGACATTCGGACAATCACCAACGAGTGGAACGACATCAATGGACTTGGAAAAGAGATAACCGCCAAGAAATTGAATGTCTATAGTTACACTTCAACATATGATTCCATCTATCAGGACTCGTTCACTTCCCAGCGCCAGACTTGGAACGCCACATCGACATACAATCTGAACCTCTTCGACACGCACATGTTCAAATTCCTCCTTGGATTCCAGGCTGTGGCTTACGACTATACGGGAGTATGGGGAAAGAAGATGACGCTTATCGACACTTCCAACCCTCAGTTTGACCTTGCTACGGGTACACAAACCTCCGGCGGTTCCGCCTCCTGGAGTTCAACGGCTGGTTTCTTTGGACGTGTAAACTACACGTACAAGGACAAGTACCTTCTTGAAGGCAACCTCCGCTACGATGGATCTTCCAAATTCCCATCCAATCTTCAGTGGAGATGGTTCCCATCTGTCTCGGCCGGTTGGCGCGTGACGCAGGAACCTTGGATGCAGCCGTTCACGGATGTCCTGTCATCACTCAAACTCCGCGCATCCTGGGGAACCATCGGAGACCAGACAGTAAGCTCATCCATGTACATTCCTACAATGGGAAGCTCAACCACATACTGGATCCACTCGGGCGTAAAAGACCAGTCTTTCGACACTCCTGGTGCGGTTTATCCTGACATAACCTGGCAGGACATCGAAACCTACGACATCGGAGCGGACATCTCGCTGTTCAATCAGTTCAACATTACCTTTGATTGGTACAGGAGGAACACCAACAACATGATCATCGGGATGGAAGGTGTCAGCTACAACATCGGCGCTTCGGCTCCTAATGGAAACTTCGGTTCTCTGCGCACTGACGGTTGGGAACTGTCCATCAACTGGGGACGCTCTTTCTCTAACGGTCTTAACATCTCGGCCACAGCAAGTATAGCCGACGCCAAAACGAAGATCACGGAATATGGGACAAGCAAAATACTGTCTGGTTGGTACTCTGGCAAGACCTATGGCGAAATTTGGGGTTACAAGGTCGACAGACTCTTCCAGCACGATGATTTCGCTCATGATGCTAACGGAAAGCTCATCGAGTTGAAAGATAAATACGGAAAGTACTACCAGTTCGCCGAAGGAAAGAACTATGCGACACAAGGCAAGATCGCTTCTGGGACACTTATCTCAGGTCCTGGTGATGTCAAATTCGTTGACCTGAACGGAGATGGTGTCATAGATAATGGAAAAAACCTAACGGACGACCACGGCGATCTTACTGTCATCGGCAACACAACCCCACGCTACGAATATAGCTTCAGGATTGATGCGGACTGGAAGGGATTTGATTTCTCTATCTTCCTTCAGGGAATCGGCAAACGCAACATGCTCGGATCCTCTTCTATGACCCTCCCTGGCTTTAATACATCGGATGGAGCCATGGCCCAGGCTATCGCGGGAGACTTCTGGTATGACTCTTACGACATAACGAATGCGGATGGTTCGACAACCACCATACCAGCCAATTATGACGCTTTCTATCCGCGTGCCGCAAACTGCGCCGGAAGCAGCATCTTCAACATGGTACCTAACGACAGGTACATGCTGAACATGGCCTACCTCCGCATCAAGAACATCACTCTTGGCTACACTCTGCCAAGACATTTGACCCAGAGGATCAATATGGAGAAGGCCAGATTCTATGTTTCCCTTGAGAACTTCTTCACGTTTGATCATCTCAAAGGCCTACCTCTTGATCCGGAAGAAATCGCAGGGTACTCATCATTCAACACATCTAACTACAACTCAAGCCGCGCCGGTGTAGGTTCTCCTGCATTCAAGACAGCGGCAATCGGAGTTCAGGTTACTTTCTAATCTCATAAGAAAAAGAACATTATGAAGAATTTTATTAAAATACTTTCCGTTGGTGCTCTGGCACTTGCTTTCGTCGGATGCAGCGATTTTCTTGACAGGGAATCGAAAACAACGATGAATGACAATAACTTCTGGGCAAATGAGAACAACATCAGATTGTTTGTGAACGGAACTTACGGGTCATATTTCACCGGCTATTCCGACAACTGGGGACAGGTCTATGCACCAGGCGTGTACTCTTCCGGTGAGTTCAGTGATGACCGCACCACTACCGGACAACAGTCTAACATTCTTATCTCGCTGCCGTCTGACAATTGGTACAAAGCAGAACTTGCCTACCGTGGTTACTGGCTGGCAAGGCGTGGCTCAGGTCCTTGGAACTTCGCCTACATACGCAAGTGGAATCTCCTTATCGCAAGACTCGCCACAATGCATGACAACGGCAAGCTGACGGATGAGGCCTACAACCATTGGAACGGTGTCGCCCGCTTCTTCAGAGGTTGGGAATACAGCCGCTTCGTAGAATCGTTCGGCGATGTTCCTTACTACGATGCCGTTGTGGAAGTTACTGACAACGATGCCATGTACGCCCAACGCACCCCAAGAACAGAGGTGATGGCCAAGGTTAAGGAAGACTTTGACTATGCTATGGCCAACGTCCGCTCCAATGACGGGGAGGATTACGTGAATAAGGCTGTGGTGGCTACAATAGCCTCCCGTTGCATGCTGTTCGAAGGCACATGGTACATCTATCACAAGAACGATGAGGCCATGAAAACCTGCTCCGACGTTGACTCAAAGGCCAAACTGTTCCTTGAAGCTGCTAAAGGCTATGCTGAGCAGATCATCAACAGCGGAGCCTACGCATTTGACACAGATTTCCGAACCCTTTTCGGAACACTGTACTCCAGGCCGTCAAGCCAAGAGATTATCCTCTACAGAGCCTACAACAAATCCATCAACAACGGTTCCCAGCACTGCATAGCTTCATATTCAAATGGTAATGAGGCCCAGACCCAGTCAGGGAACCTCAGCACGCTGAAAGCCTGGATCTGCCAAGACGGAAAACCGTATTCTAATTCAACAGTCGAGAACGCCAAGAGCTTCCGTCTACAGGATATGGTGGTAACACGCGACCCTCGGTTTGAAGCCACTTTCTGGGATGAGCCGAAAGCCAGTGCGACAGGTCTATACTGCGAAAAATTCATAGACCGAGAGGGGCCGACATATTCATACAACGGAAAGTCTCTGCCTACATATTACGGATCTTGCACGAACGAAAACGGATTTCCATGCGTACGATATGCCGAGACGGTCTTGAACTGGATAGAAGCCAAGGCTGAACTAGCAGACAAATTCGGTGGCGCTGCTGTTACTCAGGAGGATCTTGACAAGTCCATCAATGCTATCCGCAAACGTCCTCTGGACAAGACCGCGATAGATAAAGGTGTAAAGCAGACTGCCCCACTTGAGCTCGCAAACATGCCTGATGATCCTGAAAGAACCGGAGCCGCACAGCAGACAACTCTCGGCTACAAGACAACAGGTGCGGTGACACCGCTCATCTGGGAAATCCGTCGTGAACGCCGCATGGAGTTCTTCCTCGAACAGTACCGAGTACTTGACATCAGACGTTGGGGACAGCTTGAACTCATGTTGGGAGCCAATAACCCAGATCTGTTGATTGGAGGCTATGTTGAGCTTGACCTTGCTGCGACCATCAAGGAGAGTCAAGCCGAAGAATTCGGAAGGCCTGCCCAGACAACCAATCTGAAGAAAACATTGAATAATCAGGGCTATAATCTTCTTACTTCAGCGAACTCTAAAAAAGTCAGTGTTATTCCTATCGTAGGCTACAACCCTGATGGTACATTGAAATTAGGAGAACGCACATACTTTGACTTTGACGCGAAGAATTACTCGCAAATGCGTGGATTCCTTGTGCCGGTCAACATCAAGGACAGAGACAGCCGCAACGTCGATGTAAGGAATTACCTTGAGCCTATCTGCTCCGATGTCATCACACAGTATGCCAACAAGAATGTCACAATCACTCAGAACCCTGGCTGGGAAGAGTAACTGATAATTATCCAAAATGAGAGGGGATGAGTGATTGTCCCCTCTTATTTTATAAAAACACGACATGAAAAAAATAATCTCACTTATTTTAGCCTTGACGATAGGGAACATCGCATTATCGGGACAATCCGCTCAAGGAGACTTTGAAAAACAGCTTCCAGACAGCGTAAAGTACTACCTGCCGGAATTCATGGAAGGCAGAATAATCTACAAAGACGGAGGCTTTTCAACAGGACGCTTCAACATCAGTACTCTAGACCAAACAATCCGCTACATGGATTCCGACGAAAAGGTCATGGGCATAAAGGATAATGCCTCGGTTGACAGGGCTTCAATTGGAGGGTTACTCTTCATAAGGTATAGGACTTATTACCTTGCTTTCTCGCTTGACATCGACGGGACGTACCTCTGTGTGTCTCGCAGACTGGTATTTAAAGACGAGAAAAAAGGGGCGTTCGGCTCGGAATCCAGCACAGGCAACATCAAGGAGGTAAAAAAGATTGAGAGCTACGGAGGCAGTGTCTATGACCTCAACGGAAATCCATCCTATGAAATCAAGAACATTCCTTTCATTTACAGGAACAAGGTTGCTTACGCTCCTACTAAAAAATTGTTGCTGAGGTTTTTTAAAGACCGAGCTGACACCATCAACAACTATCTAGACACTCATAAGGTCAACTTCACGGACTTCCATCAGGTTTATCAGTTGATGACAGCGATAAAATAAAATATCTGCGTGTGATAATAATCTAATCATTGCCATTCAAGGCTGAAACGTTAAATCAAATGTAGGTTGTCGCCGAATAGCCTTGATCGACGATTACGCCGAAAATGGCTTCACACTCACCCAGACCAAGGGCTGGTAATAGTTCGTTTTCCAAACACAAAGCGTGGCCGGGTGCTTCCCCGGCCACGCTTTTTATTATTCTATTGATCTTATGCAAGGTTACATCTTACAAAACACGTTCAGCCTCAAATGCCTCCGAATGGGTTGATTCACAGGCTTACATGAAAAAGTCTTGACCTGCCCTCGTATTTATTCATCCAATGTTCCGCTCTAAGGCCTTCCGCGGGCATTTGACCTGAAGGCATTTTGCAAAATCGCCGCAGGATCTGTCTGAGTCTTCGGAAAGAGTCTCACGGGGAAGCGGTGTCATTGATCCGCTCTATGAATATTCCTGTGCCACTACACCTCCTCGGCAACCTTCCAGGATTCCAGGGTTCTTGTGACGGAGGAGATGTTCACCCCTACCTTGACGCACCGGCCTTCCTTTTTGTATGGAATCATGTAGCCTTTTTCGTCGATCTGCTTGAGGGCATCCTCCGCTGAGCCATCTACCTTGAACTCGAAGACGTAGGTGCGGTCCTTTGTCCGGCAGACGACGTCCGCTCGTCCGACGGCCGACTTGACCTCGGCCTGGGTGTAGTAGCCTAACAGCGAGAAGACAATGTAGATGATTGTCTGGTAGTATTTCTCAGTCTTGTTCTCCAGATCGTAGGGGATGCCGGCCATGAAGGATTGGAGGAGTTCAAGGGAACCGTTCACATCGTTGTCCTTCAGAGCCTTGTTGAACTTCAGCACGAATGACGCACTCATTCCCTCCGAACTTTTGTAGTTAGCGAGAAGACCTCTCAAGAAGCCTTCCCGAACCTCCCTGTTCGGGTAGCCAAGTGTGTAGGAATGATCTTCCTTGTTGTATCCTTTAATTGTAAGATAGCCTGTTTGGTACAGCATCGGAAGGGTGTCTTCCGTCAGTTCCGGAGAGATGTCAAAGTCGCTTTGGGCGATTTCAGTCATCTTGTCCAGTTTTGTCTCGTCCATAGGATTCTTCCGTAACCTTTCCAAAAGGAATGTAGGCGTGCCGGTCTCGAACCAGTAGGAGCCAAACTCCCGTGCGTCAAGGCACTTTATCAGACTGAAAGGGTTGTAGATGTCCTCGGACTCGTGGCAGAAGTGATAGCCGTCGTAGTTGTGCTTGAGCTGCAGCAACGCATTGTCGTAGGAGATTCCCTGTTTGTCGGCGAGATCACGCACAGGCTCTTTCATGTCCCTTTCTAGCTCGGATTGCGTGATGCCGCAGATGGCAGAGTACCTTGGCATCATCGAGATGTTCTGGAGGTTGTTCAGCTCGCTGAATATGCTGAGCTGGGCGAACTTGTTTATCCCCGTGATGAACACGAACCTCAGGTAAGGGTCAAGGCTCTTGATGGGGCTATAGAAGTTCCTCATTATCTGCCGCATCGGGGCCAGCCTCTCCCTGTCGTTCATCACGTCCAGCAGCGGTGCGTCATATTCATCAATGATTATGACCGCCTTCTCGCCGGTATTTTCGACAGCCGCTTTGACAAGACGCTCAAATCTCGCGTTGATGTCATCTTCCGCGATGCCGGAATCCGCACCCCACTTCTTCTCGTACTCGGATAGTTTGTAACCCAATATACGTTGCAGTTGCCCTTCATTAAGATGCTTCGCTGTTGACATGTCAAAGTGGAACACCGGATGCCGTGTCCACTCTTTCTTGAGCCGTCCAGCCTCCAGCCCCTCGAACAGTTCCATTTCCCCGGCGAAATAACTGTGGAATGTGGAGGACAGCAGCGATTTCCCGAAACGTCGCGGTCTGCTCAAGAACACATACTTGTATGTCTCCGCCAAGTCGTGTACAATTCCTGTCTTGTCGATGTAGAGGTACCCTCCCTCGACAATGTCTCTGAAAGTCTGCACCCCGATCGGGTACCTTATCCTTTTCGCCTCCATAGTGCCAACCTTTTTTATGTCCTACCTTCAAAGATAATGAATATTCCCGGATTCCCCACCATCTTCGGAAATGGACGAGCATGAGTTCAAATGCTTTCAAGGTGATTTTGAGGTCGGAAAATTTTCATGTTTTTTTAAGAAATTTACATTTTTTTTGAATCATATATGTTTCTTTTCGTTTTTTACGTTTATAATGCCGATATTGCGGACAGGTTTCGGGAGGGATTCCGAGACCATCTATATTCATAATAAACTTTTTTAAACTATGACCAAAACAACCATTAACCATGCGGACATGACCGAGGAGGCCCTTTATCGCAAACGCTACAGCCATTGCCGGGGATTGATTGATAATGATCCCAGATTCAGAGGAATGAGCGAGGAAGAGAAGGACACCTACGCTCAGAGTCTGGCAACTACCGAATATCTTGACCTGACTTGTGATTGGGCATTCAAGTACCTTTCCAGAACCACCCTGACATGCTCATTATGCTCCTTGATGACATTCTACAAGATAAATCACGTCAATTGAGTTCAAAAACACCGAGTTGACCAAGGATGCTCATCCAGATTCTCCAGAGGACAAGACATCTACAATTACCGCATTCAGGAAGTTGATACCTCAGAACCTTTCGGCAATCAAATTTCATTCTACCGGCTTGAATTGCCAAGGATAATGCATTACACCGATGAATATATCAGCCCAGTACAGGGGGCAACCGCACCAAAATTGTTTCTCTTAATGTAAGAGACAAGCGGTGCCACATCGCTACTCATATAAGCTGACATCAGGAATATATGGACCTGTATACTTGTGAGAATCATATCACGCTTCTGGGACTGTTGCATACATCATTGATTTTTAGTAACTTTAATATTTAGGAACAAGCTTGAAATCAATGACAATGAACCATCAAATCTTCGCAGATTCCCACGACCGCCGTGTGACGGGGCACCGAATCTACTCAATATCCCTCCTGACGTACCTCTGCGCGGCGAGGACTACGTGGACATGAGCGAGTTCGCTCACATCTACGCGCGAGGCTTCGGCCTCCTTGCCGGCAACGACACGTCCCCGTCCCACGACACTTTCGAGCGCCTGATGTCGGCATTCTGCCAGGAAGAGCTGCGCCGCTGCCTGGCCGAGCACGGCAGACCGTTCCTGTCCTCGCTCGACAAGAAGCAGGTGGCAATAGACGGGAAGAGGCTGCGTGGCGCTAATATTTGATGCGGTTGCCCTATAAATATCTTTTGAATCAGCAATTTTTGTTATTTTTGCAAGGAACAATACATATAAAAATAATGAACGAACATATATATCTTTGGGCTAAGCTAACAGGTGTTTTGCCAGTGAATCTGCTTCACTGTCAAAATGCAAGTGTACTTAAATATGCAATGTTGGACGGTGACATCAATAATTTCTGTCTTGACTATTCTGAAAGCCAAGACATGGATGCAAATGCTTACCGCCAACAGGCTTGGTCTTCAAATATGCACAATTACATACGTGTAGCAGGAGATGATGTTATGTTGTATCGTGTAGGGGATGACACTCCGGAACGCATTCAAAAAAGCCTTGTACTAAATAATTTAGAGAAATTCTATCAGTACATTTCTCCTAAGCAGAATGTACCAACGATTGAAGGTGTAGTTCCTTTTGTCATGAGAGAATTTCGTGGCATCAGAAATCGGTTGCGTGAAGAGAATAGTGCGGAAAGTTCGATGACTGCGTTGTTGTATATGTTGGCTTCCATCAAGGACGGAAATATAGATAACGGCAATCTTGCGTTCTTAGGACTGCCAGCCAACACTCTTGATATAGTCGGAAATCTTCCATCGATGGAAGAACACCTTCAAAATTTAAGGGAAGGCATGGATGGATTTCTTCCTGATGTGTCTTTGCTCTTGCGCCATGCGGCAGGTCAGCTTTTCGAGGAAGCCAATTATATAGCAAAGTTCAATCCGCAACTGAATCTGTTTACCAATTATGATATCAAGTATGCTTATGACCCACAAAAGTTAGGAGCATTCTATACACCGACTTATTTGGCTCGCTCTATCGTAGAGAAGGTAATAAAGGAAAGTCAGATGGAGGATAAGGAGGAGATTTCTATCTTGGATCCGGCCTGTGGTTCTGGAGAGTTTTTGGTTGAAGCCTTACGCCAATTGAAGACGCTCGGATTCGCTGGCAAGGTGAACGTTTACGGATGGGATGTCTCTTCTGTGGCTATCAACATCGCTAATTTTGTACTCCACTTTGAAAAGGAGGAATGGGATGGTAACTTGGAATTGCATATTGAGGAACATGATTCTGTGGTATGTAATTGGCCAAATGTGGACATTGTTCTGATGAACCCTCCTTATAGTTCTTGGGAACAATTAAACGGGGAACAACGAGAGTCGGTAAAAGAATTGATGCCAAAAGGAAAGCCAAATCTGTCTGGCATATTCTATCTGAAAGCTGTGAATGCCTTAAAGGGAAACGGTATCATCGGATGCGTTATGCCTACGTCTTTCTTGATAAATGACTCGACTAAAGAACTCAGAAAAGTTTCCAAAGAAAAGGCTACGCCTTTCTGTATCGGTCGTTTGGGAAGTTTTGTTTTTCAAAGAGCATTTGTGGATGTCTCTGTCATAATGGCAAAGGCTGAGCCTAATGTTAATGGAAACGTGACTATGTTATGGGCTGACAACAAAGGAAAACTTGTGCCAGATGCCTTGCGAAAGTTGCGAATGATAGATTATGGTGCGACCCTTCCGCTGAATATGGAGGATGTCAGCATTTATCAGCAAGAAGCCAAAAGCGTATTGAACAATGAAGTTTGGATGCCTCTGTCTTATAAAGAGATGCAGGTAAAAAACACGTTGGAAGGTTTGCTCGCTTGCGGTGTTATGGAGTGCGTTAAAGATGTCTTTAGCGTAAAACAAGGCTGTCGTACTGGAAACAACAGCCTGTTCAAGATAAAGAAGCAGGAATTCTTGGCTATGAAAGAAGAGGAACAGAGTTACTTTAGACCTTCTGTTGACAGTGGTAGCTTGCAAAACAATGTTCTACAAGAAAAGTCATACGTGTTCTTCCCATATAATGAGAATGGATTGAGCATTCTAAGCGAAGAAGAACTTGAAGATAAGGTGCCTTCCTATTATCAGAAAATAATAGGTTCAAAAGAAGCCTTGGCTTCCCGCACCGGTGGTATCAGGCAATGGTGGGCATTGACACGTCCACGTGAATGGCAGTTTATTCCAGATGTAAGGTTGGTTTCAGCTGAATTTGGAAATTCCTCCAATTTCTCCATTGATGAGTCAGGGCGATTCGTAGTGGAAAGAGGATTGGCATGGCTACCCAAAGACAAGCATATGCCAATAGATAACCTCTATGCTTATCTTGCCATATTGTCATCAGAGTATTTTAACACTCTGTTGGCGATATATTCCAAGCAATTGGCTGGTGGAAATTGGTTTAACTTGGAGAAGAAGTTTGTAGATCAAATTCCATTACCAAGATTTTCTGATAATGAGGACTTCAACTTACAGCTTTTGATTGGATATGGCAAGAAAATAGCGAAAGGTGTTAGGTTTGATTATTACAAATGCGAACGTTTAGTAAGGGGACTCTATGGCTGCTAAACAAAATATACCAGCTTTTGTTAGAGGTGTTCTGCAAAAACTAAAGGCGAAAATCGGTAAATATAGCAATTTGGATGTGAAGGAAACATACTGTAACGATTCTGTCGCCTATACATTTATGGACTATAATGTCTGCTCAGCTACATTCCAAATGATAGGCACTCATGATACTCCTGTCCCAATTGTTCCTATACGAGAAGGCTTCAACTTATACGCATCTATTGGATATACGAACAAGGAAAAGAAGAACAAGCCAGTTGTGTCAAGTGTTTCCTTTCAAGTGTTTGACACGGAAAGGCTGTTGTTTAGGGCAGAATGGGCAGAAGAACCTAAAGAGAACATTCCACATCCCCAACCTCATTGGCATTTTCATCCTTATTCACAAAGTGGTGCGAAGGAAGAAAAACAGCCTAAGAGATTTGAAGAGACATTGCAAAGTGGTTTCATGAACACCTTGAATGAAGAAGAGAAAACAGAAAAGATAGACATTGCTGATATGCATCTGACAATGGATTATAATATTGCTTCTGATTCGTATGAAAGGCCATGGGATGAAACAAGGGTACAGGAGTGGGCATACAAAACCATCGAAACCCTCTTTGAAGAACTTGACTTTGTGATAAACAAAGGACATAACGCATAAAGATTCCCAATCTGCAAGCGGATTGGCTTACGGATTGGGAGTGAACATTAGTCGTAGTCGGAACTTATACACTATTCCTTCTAAATGTGAAAGTTGATGTCTTTCAAAAACTTCTTGACATCAGACGCCGGGAACAACTTGAGATTATGTTGGGTGCCAACAATCCTGATATTCTGATTGGAGGATATTTAGAACTTGATTTGGCCGCCATTTTGACGGAGACTCCGGCCCATAAAGTTGGCTGAATTGCTCAAAAGACCAACTTGAAGAAGACACTCAATGACCAAGTCTATAATCTGCTTACCAAAGCAAACTCAAATAAAGTAAGCGTTATGCCTATCATTGGCTACAATCCTGACGGAACAGTAAAACTCGGAGGACGCCCTTAAGCAGATCGACGACAAAGGCTACATGATTCCATACAAGAAGGAAGGCCGGTGCGTCAAGGTGGGGGGTGAACATCTCATCCGCCACAAGGACACTGGACTCATGGAAGGTCGCCGGAGAGTAGTGGTCTCAGAAGCATAATACCGAGCGATATCAAATTTCATCTTACTCATGATACAATAAAAAACGTGACCGGGGAGTGCCCGGCCACGTTAATGCTGAATGGATGAATCAAGTTTTAGTTCTTCATGTCCCATCCAGGATTTTGGGTAAGATCTTTGTTGATCGCGATCTCTGAGGTTGGAACAGGCCAGAAGTAATACATCGGATCATATTTACGCTCGTTATTTGGATAAGCGTCAATGTAACCGTCTGAGTTTACGGTGATGTCCGTGCTGTTGATAGACTCAGGATCGTTCTTGACGTTCGCTCCCAGTTTGATGTCCGGGTATTTCTGAGTGTCAAGTTTGTCAAGCTGATGCCACCTGTTCAGGTCCCAGAAACGGAAGTTATTGTCGTACATGAGCTCAACGCGACGCTCGCGGCGGATTTCCCAGATCAGGGAACTTACTCCCATATTGTTGGCTGGATCCGCGACCGGAGAAATGGTCAAGTGCGGCATATTGACGCGATCCCTGAGTTTGTTGACTGAGATGTCAAGGTCGTTCTGTGTGCAGTTTCCCAATTCGGCGCAGGCTTCGGCATATTCAAGATAAATCACTGATAGCCAGTACAAAGGGGCATCGGTGTAGTTCTTTCCTGTCTCTGTACGATAGTTGATGGCGAGCTCTTTCGTGTCGTACTTATAGACTCCATACCCTGTGGATGATGTTTGCGCATGATCATCAGAACGGTTGAACCTACCTTTGAAAGGGTTAGGAACTGTCATCAGAACCGGATCGACCGCCACCGCCAACCTAGGGTCACGCACCTCAAGCAGACCGGTTATGTCGATATGCTTGTCAGTAAGCTTGTCCGAGATGTCGGTGTTGTTCAGTTTCGTGGCTGATTTTGGCAATCCGTCGGTGAAAAGGTATGCGTTGAACGCATCCTTTGTCATGCCGTACGCTTTTGAGGAAGACGCGGTGTAGTCAGGCAGCGAGTGCATAAACACATCCTTGAAATAATGCTTGTAAAGGATCATCTCAGGATTTCCTGCAAGATCCAGGGAATTATAATTGCCTTGGTACGACTTGTTGAGGGTGTATCCTTTTGCCATTACTGCTGCCGCTGCGGTCTTCGCCTCTTTGAGGAAAGTTTCGGCTCTGTTTGAGTCAGGAGCTTTTTGCCCGTCTTTTTCCATCCTGTATTTGCAGTATGTACCCTCAAACAGGCACACTTCTGCTTTTATGGCGTTGGCAAGGTCGCGGCTCCAACCGGTTTTGTTGGTGACATCCTTGATGTTGCCGCACGCAAAATTGAGGTCTTCGAGAACGAAATCCATCACCTTGTCACGATCGGTCCGAGGCGCGTAGATGACATCCTTCTCGGACACTTGGAGTTCATGATCAATGAGCGGAACGTCACCGAATTGACGGACTAGCCAATAGTATTGGAGCGCTCTCATCATGCGTGCGACTCCTAACCAATGATTGGTAGTGGTCTCATTCAGGGACATCCTTCCAAGTCGGTTGATCATGATGTTGGCTCTTCTGATTTCAACATACGGATCAGACCAGTCGGTATTATCGGCTATGTTATTAATGAAATTCCAATCCCGGAATGTCGCATCGGCCTGATTGTCGTTCAACGTAGGAAAATAGTAAGAACCGGATCCTCCTCCGTTGCCGTACCCGACAAAGTTGTTGAAGAATGTGTTCGCATAGACCTCAACATTTGATTCGCTTGTCCAATAGTTCGCGTCAGCGAACGAGTCAAGCGGGGCTTTGTCCAGAATGCTGTCGCAGGATTGCACGGCGGCAATAAGAGCCAGCGAAGCAGTGAATGTGTATATGATTCTTTTCATAATAATCTGTGTTTTTGATGTTAAAGAGTGACCTGCACACCGAATGACAAAGTGCGGTAGAACGGATCTATACGTCCGAACACAGCATTGCCCAGACTTCCGTCACCTCCGTTGGTATCCCATTTATAACCTCCGGTCTCAGGGTCGAAAGGACCGTTTGTCCTGTTGATCAGCTCGCAAAGGTTCTCTCCGCTGAAATATACCCTGATCTTCTCTATGTGGGCTCTTTGGGTATATTTCTGAGGAATGGTATAACCTATGGTGAGGTTCTTGAGCCTCAGGTAAGCCATGTGTGAGATGTAACGGCTTTGAGGGTAGAAGTTCTTGGAACCATTGTTGAGAACCGCGATCGTGCCCTTTTCGTTACCTCCGGCATAGAGGCGGCCGAATTGTGTCTGCTCGTTCTCCACATCCCATGCTGAACCGTTCCATGTTCCTTTCCAGTAGTCAAGCTCGTTGGCGAAGATCGTGGCGTCAGCGCTGCGCACGGTAGGGTAAACCATTGAAGACTGCGTCCAGATGTCACGCTTGCCGACACCTTGGAAGAAAGCGTCGATGTCAAAGCCTTTCCAGCTGGCCCCCAGGCGGAAGCTGTATTGGTAGCGAGGCATGGTGTTGCCGATGACCTTCAGGTCTCCGTGATCGTCAGCTGTGCCTTTTCCTCCATCTATCACGCCGCTGCCATCAAGGTCTTTGTACTTGACATCTCCAGGGCCATAGTGGAAGTTGTCGTTCTCGAGCCCGACCTGGCTGGCGATACCTGTGGCGTATCCGGTAGGCTTTCCGTTTGCGTCGAATCCGGTGAAGTCGGCCGTCGTGAAGAGCCTGTCAGTCTCGAATCCCCAAATGTCACCCCAAGTCATTCCTTCGTAGGTGGAATTCAGGAGTTTTGAGTCGTTATCCCACTTTGTGACTTTGGATTTGAAGTCGCCGATGGAAGCCTCCGCATAGACAAGAAAGCCATTGTTGAAGACATGATTCCAGTTGATGGAAAGTTCCCATCCTCTTGTCCTCAGGGTTCCGTTGTTTGTGTAAGGCGCTCTGGCTCCCAGAGTCTCTGGCATGGATGTCGCAGGGGCCAGCATGTCGAGAGTCGTTCTCTGGTACCAATCGAATGTGGCTGTCAGCTCATTGTTGAAGAAACCGACATCAAGTCCGACATCAAGGGTACGGATTCTTTCCCATGAAAGTTCGTCGGACACGAGGGTAGGAGAATCAAACTGTGACACAGGGGTGGTGTTGGAATTGCCAAGCCAATATGATCTGCTCGAAGCCCTGTTGCTTACTGTTGACAGGAACATATTGCTTCCTACGGCTTGGTTGCCGATCTCGCCGAACGAGGCACGCAGCTTACCGTTTGACATGTACCTCTTGACCGGAGCGAAGAAATCCTCCTCGCTGAACCGGTAGCCGGCCGATGCGGAAGGGAAGAATGCCCAATGGCTTCCGGCAGGGAACTTTGAGGACCCGTCGTAACGGCCATTGAGTTCAAGAAGGTATATTCCTTTGTAATCATAGTTGATACGGGCGAAATATCCTGCCGTGCCCCAATGTGTGTGTGCAGGATGCCATGCGGCGGCAGAGCTGTCTGGATTGTAGACGTTCTGGGTCCCGGTAGCAAGTTCGAATTCAGGAAGATTCATGTCAAGCAACCCCTGACGGTAAGAGACGATTCTTGAAAATTCACCTTCCTCGGCATTGACACCGGCCATAGCATGGAAATTATGAGCATCGCCAAAAGTCTTGACATAGTCAACATAGGCGTTGAATGCATAGGAAACATTTCTGGACGCATTTGTTCCGACCGCCGTGTATGTCTTGATGTAGCCTGGCGTGACAGTGGCGTTGTCTCCATCTATTGTCGCGATTGTTGACCAGTTGTTGATTCCGTATATCTTGTTTTCGCTGTACTTTCTGTCGGAATCAGTGACGTTGTAAGTGTAATCGGCATTGATAGTCAGACCTTCCATGAGTTTGATCTTCGTGAAGCCTCCGATTCTCATGAAGTTGCTCTTGTCCACATCGTAGCCGGATTGCTTGCGGTATGCGATCGTGCGGAAGTCATCGCCGTTGTAGGTTCCGTAAGGACCGAAGAAAGATCCCCATCTCCAGATGTACTGCAGGGAACCCTGACCTATTCCAAGACCGTAAGGCTGTGAGAAATTCTTCTTGTCATAGTTGAATCTTACACCGACCTGCATCCAATCGAAAACATCTGACGTGACATTTGTGGTCACATTCCACTTTTTAAGGTCTTCTGGAGCAAAACGTGCGGTTCCCTCTTCCTTGTCATAACCGAATGACATATAGTAGGAAACTCTTCCGGTGGAACCTTGGACGGCGATATTGTGATTCTGTGTCGGAGTCCAATCCTTGTAGAAAATGCCGGCGACGTCCCAGTCCGCATAGTAGTTTGCCTGACCGGCAGACTGAAGCTTCACAGGCTTGCCTTTATTGTTCAGATACAGAGAACCGTCTGGGTTGGTCTGATAGGTGTCCTTCGTCGCAATCACGATGTCATCGCCAAAGACAACCTCACGGTAGCCGGACTTTTTCCAGTTGTGGCGTTCTTCCCAAGCCTTGGTCTGTTGGATGTAGTTGTCATTGATGACCATGCCGAACAGTTCCGGAGTCGCACCGGCCCTCTCTTTGGCAAGTTTGAAAGCGACTTGCTGCTCGTAGGCGTTCGGATATTCAGGAAGCACGGTCGGTGTTCTGAATCCGAAGTTGTTGCTGTAGGTCACTCTGACCCTGTCCATCTTCTTGGCGGCCTTCGTGGTGATGAGAACCACACCGAAAGCGGCGCGCGTTCCGTAGATTGATGTGGACGCAGCATCCTTGAGGACTGAAATGCTCTCGATGTCTTGAGTGTTGACGTATGAGAGGTCTTCCATGACAACACCATCCACTACGATGAGAGGTTCTGAGGTCTGGCTGTTACTCAGCGTGCCGAGACCACGAATCTGAATGGTAGGGGATGATCCGATACCACCTGAGGAGTTCATCACTGTAAGACCGGGAACGGCTCCTTGGAGCGCCTTCGCCGCATCGGCTACAGGGCGCGCCTCGAAAGTCTTTCCTACGTCAACCGTAGAGACGGCACCGGTAAGATTGGCTTTCTTTTGGGTACCATAACCAACCACCACAACTTCTTCAAGGTACTGAGAGTCTTCCTTCAAGACGATTCTCATTCCGTTTTTGGCTTCTACGGCTACGGTGGTGTAGCCGAGGCAGCCGATTTCTACCTTTGTGCCTTCGGCGACATTGAGTGAGAAAGTTCCGTCAACCTGGGTGACGGTTCCCGTGGTTGTGCCAGGGATCATCACGCTTGCACCCGGAACCGGGTTGCCGTTGACATCGACGATCGTTCCCTTGACGGGCTGCTGCTGAGCGGCCGCCGCGGGCTGTAAACCGGACTCACTGGCGGCTGCCGTGGCGCTGAATGACAGCGTGCCGGCGAGCAGCATCATGAGAAAGGCGTTTACCTTGTAAGTGCGATTCTTTTTCATTTACTAAAAGGTTTTGTATTAACTTATGGTTGTTAATGTGCCCGTTTATTTAACAAATTAATAAGTAAAAAACATCTTGACTCCACGAGATTATTTTCGTGCATGAATCAATGTTGCAAATTTAACGTTTTATGGTGGAAAAGCAAAAAAAACAGGTACTTTTTCAGGTCGGGCATGATTGCAGAACGTTTGCGGTGGTGGTTCACGAGGCGAATGCCCATGACAATGTCGGTGCGGATGGCGTTATTGACAAGATGAAGGGCTGCTTCCCCCGATTGAAAAAGATGCTGGCGGACGGCGGATACAAAGGACGGAAATTGGCCGATACCGTACGCCAAAAGCTCGGTGCGGAGTTTACCGTTGTTCTCCGTCCGGACGAGTCTCCGAAGAAATTCTCCGTGCTGCCACTCCGATGTATTATGGAGCGCTCTTTCTCATGGTTGGAAAACTTTCGAAGAATTGCCATTGATCACGAGTTCTATTCCGATACGGGCGAGGCGATGGTTCAGCTCGCCTTCTGCCGACTCATGTATAACAAATTATGCGACTGAAATTTAAACAGCTTCTTACTTTGACACGCTCTGTCTGTCCTTTCCTTTGCATTGAAGCTATATGCTTTATAACAGATATTCTCCCCATAAGGTGTCGTGATTTGCAATCTATTATAAGTTAATAGATTAGGTGATTGTCTTTAGCGTGATTCGACTAAAGGTAAGTGCGATATCGCCTGATTATAAATTGTTTATCAATCACGCGCCACAGCACGCACCGCATCACGCGCCACATCACGCATCACAGCACGCACCTAAGCACACACTTTGCCGCCGCAACTGTCTCCTCTTTTGAGACCACATTCCTATTCTATCCGCTTCCATTTGAAAAACATATTCCTTTTCACAAAATTACGATTATTTGACGAATACCGAGGAACTCATCATTCCCAAATTCATGGAATTGACAGAATTTACGACATGGCCGTCAGTGGCCGAGGTCAAGTATAAATGATTTGGAACGGTTAGTCACGTGAGCGCCATATACATATAGGCGTTGCAAATGAAGCTGGCAGCAGGGTGAATTGCTCTGCTGTTTTGATTTTTTGGTACCCTGTACAAACCCTGTGCAAACCCTGTGCAAACCACAGGCACGCAAGAATGGCTCTGGTAATACTGGGAGGCCATAGTGTGTGGCTGACCCCCATATCCCGAGGGAGGGTCAGCCACAGTGATAGTGGATTGAATACCGTTGGTGGCGTTTTATCGTGCACGTGGTTTGTAAATGATTGGCATTCTTTGCGGATAATGCCCTTAAGTAATGTTGAAAAAACAAGTTGCGTCAATCGATAAAATTGAATACATAGAATCACCCTTGAACATCAATATATGAGTCCACTTGAAAAAGTCGTTTTTGAAAAAAACATGTGCCTCGCAGATACTTCTGTAAGGGGTAAAAAGTGGCAAATGGCACTTTTTCAAGTGGGCTCATATATTGCAAATTTAAAGTGATGCAGGTTATTTTTTACATTTTACTTAACATTCTCCGGGACAACTCTCCGGAACACGCCTGCGATTTCGGCATAGTAAGGACATGAAAATAATAGGTTGCTTCAGATTAAGAGAATATTTTCGAGGATAGATCTTTTTTTGAAGAAGGAGTGTGCCGGTGGCACATGACTGATGAGAGATATAGACCGAAAAAGATTCCTTAAGATGACGCAGCTTATTTATTTTGAAGGTTTAGTACTGATGCGTTAATAATTATCAAATAAAGTAAGTTCTGAAAAATCCTTATTTCAAATGAGTAGTTGAGGGGCTGTCATAAACCTTCAGTACAAACTAATTTCAAATCGAGGTTATAGTAGAATATTGTTAAACTTTGCAATGTTAATAAGTTACGAACATAGATGCGAAAGTTAGCGCATCACTAATTTTGAAGGTTACTGAAATGTTCCTTGAGGTGAAAAATCTTCAGACAAACAAATCAAAAACAGCTTCTTATCCATGAATGGGGCGATGTTGCGCGCGGAGGAGTTCCCTGCGTCTGGCGTCCAGCGCGGGAAGTTCCGATTCCGGCATGGCGAACCTGACGAATCTGGACCAGAGGTAGTCCACGGCCTGGTCGGACGGGTGGATCATGTCGGCGGCATAGAAACGGTAGTCCCGCAGCTCGTCAAGCACGATCTCGTAGGCTGGAAAATATTCACAACGCTCCGGGAACTTCGCCAGAACCTCGTCCAAAGCAAGCAGAAGGGTGCTTTTGCTGATCTGGTTGCCATGCGCCCCGTCCTTGAAGTGGCGGATGGGAGAGACGGTGAACATGAATTCCTTCTCCGGATGCCGCGCGATCATATTCATGAGCAATGTCGCTGTCTCGCGGACTGAGAGGCGTCTGCGGGTGAACTCCTTCGCATCGATCTTGAGGCAGTTCGAGACGGTCTCGCCTGAGCGGGTATATTCATAAATCCATGCCGTGCCGAGGGTTATGATGACTTTGGAGGCTGCTTTCCACCGAAGCGAGGCTTCCTTCAAAGATGCATTGGCGACTTGCAGGAACTCGTCCTCGGTGCGGCGGGCGAAGGATGTGTGGTGGCTGAACGAGCAGACGAGGCCGGCACCGGCGCCCATCTGGACGCACTCATCTTTGGAGAACAGGATTCCGGATGTCAGGCGGGCGACGGAGTTACAAACGGAGACGGGGTTATAAAGTGTTCCGAACGGGTTGAGGCAGACGTCGAAACCGAGGTCAACCATCTTCTGTCCCATGTTGTCGGCGAAGCAGCTGCCGAGAATGACAATCTTGTCATTCAGGGAGACGCCTACCTTGCTTCGGCCCGCTTCGACGGGAGTCTGTAGCTTGAGTTCTTCCATACGGGTGCGAAATTACAAAATAATCAGTAATTTTGCATAAACTGCCTCGGAGGCGGGATTTTTCCTTCCGGGCTTATGAATATGAGAAAGAGCGTAATTGTAATAACACTTCTTCTGGCGTCGGCCTTCGCCGGTCGTGCCCAACAAAAGGCTACCTTTACCTACGGGGCTGATTTCCAGTACTATTTTGACAACCGGGAATATGATGGCGCTGGCAACAAGTTCGAGACATCCGGCACGGTTCACGCCGCCAGGCTGACTCCCACGGTCGGTGTCAAGGTGGCGGGCGGCCGGTTCACCCATCAGCTTACGCTCGGAATCGATGTGATGAAGAATATGGGTGAGGCCCCCGTGTCCGAAAGCGACAAGGATCTTCAGAACATAGGACTTTTCCGGGAGATGACATTCTGGTACGGCCTTGAAAGCCGGCGCAGAAGCGGAAAATTCAATCTCTTGGCGGGAATATTCCCGCGCGGGAACTCCGTTTTCGGCTCGGGTTATCAGGGCTGGGCGGAGGATCCTGTGAAGGCCGATCAGGTTCCGTCCCTGTTCATCTCCGATGTCAACCAGTTTTATGACAACAACATAGAAGGATTACTCCTGAAGTACGAGACCCGGAAAGGCTATTGCGAGGCCGGTTTGGACTGGATGGGAATGATCGGGCACGGCCGGCGTGAGCGCTTCCAGATATTCACATACGGCAATTACGCCCTTGCCGGTGATTTCCTGCGCGCCGGGTGGACGGCGACTATGTACCACTTCGCCAACACGCTTGAATATCGGGGCGTGGTGGATAATATTCTTGTCTCGCCTTTCGTGTCGCTGACCGCCGGGAGACGCGACTTCCGTTGGAACTCCAAGCTCAGCTATATTCAAGGAATACATCAGGACAGGATCAACGAGACGGGGCTTGAGCCTGCGTTCGGCGGGCTGCTGACGTTGAACCTCGCGTACAAGAAACTGGGCGTTCAGAATGATTCCTACTATGGCACGGGCCAGATGCCTTACTACTTCACCATTGACGGAGGAGGGAATATGCTCGGACAGGATTTGTACGCCGGAAGTCCGTTCTACCGCGTCTGTGACTATGGCGGGAACTGGAAGCATTCCGGGTTTTATGACCGTGCCGAGATCTACTGGCAGCCGTATATCGCTGATTTCGTGCGTCTGAGGCTTTCCGCCGTGTTCCATTTCACAGGTGATGGATTCCAGGGCAGCCAGCAGAAGCTGAGCGTCCTGTTCGATCTCGGGCGTGCCTTGAACTCCAGGAAAACGGCTAAGGCTTCGGGAGGCTCACGCAGGCAAAGGAATTTTGAAATATATTTATAAGGTATGAAAGTAATATTCAAGTCTATCATTGTCGCCGCTTCCGCCGGATTTCTGTTGGCCGGATGCGGTTCAGGTCCCAGGGACGGGGAATATGTCATCCAGCTTCTTACCACGAATGACGTGCACGGAACCTATTTCGATTCCACCTACGTCGGGAACGGGGTGAAGAAGTCCCTTTTAGCCGTCAAGCCGATAGTGGACAGCGTCCGTGCGGCGGCCGGTGCGGACAAAGTTGTCTTCATCGATGCGGGGGACTGCCTTCAGGGAGACAACGCCGCGTACTATTTCAACTATGTGGACACACTCTCTCCTCATGTCTATCCACGCCTTGCCGCCTACATGGGCTACGATGCCGTCACGGTGGGCAACCATGACATCGAGACCGGTCACAAGGTCTATGACCGCATCGCCCGGGACCTTGAGTCGCACGGGATTCCGTTTCTGGCTGGAAACGCTATCCGCACTGACAACGGGGAACCGTATTTTCCTTTGTACAAGATCTACAAGAAGGGCGGACTGAAGGTCGCCGTACTGGGTTTCACAAACGCCAACATGAAGAACTGGCTGTCGGAGAAACTCTGGAGCGGAATGACGTTCGAGAGCCTTGTTCCTCTGGTGCAGGAGGATGTGGACAAGGTGAGGGCCAAGGAGAAGCCTGATGTGGTGATCGTGTCCGTGCATTCGGGAACAGGACCCGGAGACGGCTCGATGCTGGAAGGACAGGGAATGGATCTGTACAAGAGTCTGCGTGGAGTGGATTTCGTGGTCTGCTCTCACGACCACAGGCCGTTCGTGACCTGCTGCGACAGCATCGGACTCATAAATTCCGGAAGCCATTGCCGCTTTGTGGGACACGGAACGGTGAATGTCACCGTTAAGGACGGCAAGGTCGTTTCCAAGACCCATTCCACGGAACTCATTCCGGTTGATCCCCACAGGATTGACACTCAGATGGAAAGGGACTTTTACGAGGACTATCAGGCCGTGCAGGTCTTCACCACCCAGGAGGTCGGTGAGTTGAAGGTTGATATGCGTACCCGTGACGCGTACAAGGGAATGTGTGATTATGTGAACCTTGTCCACACGCTTTGCCTCGGCTGCTCTCCGGCGCAGATCTCGATCGCGGCTCCATTGACCTATGACGGATTCGTCAAGGGTGGGACTTTGATTTACAAGGACTTGTTTACAATTTATCCGTTTGAAAACCAGCTCTATGTGATCACGATGACCGGAAAGGAGATCAAGGACTATCTGGAGGCCTCCTACAACCGTTGGATAGTCACGGCCACCAAACCGACCGACCACGTGCTGAACATAGTCCAGAAGGACGACCCGCGCACGGGCCAGAAGGGTTGGTCGTTCATCGAGCGTGCCTACAACTTCGACTCCGCCGCCGGAATCGACTACACCGTTGATGTCACAAAGCCTTTCGGCTCAAGGATCGTGATCACCTCTATGGCCGATGGAAAGCCGTTCAGTATGGACGAGACCTACAACGTAGCGATGACTTCCTACCGCGCCAGCGGTGGCGGCGGACTCCTCGCCGAGGTCGGAATCGACACGGACAAGATCGCCGAAAGGACCGTTGAATACTACCCGGAGATCCGCGAGATTCTCTATGAATATCTCAAAAAGAATCATGTGATCGACCCGGCCGTCATCGGTGACCCTGCCAAGATCGGCCACTGGTCTTTCGTGCCGGAGAACATCGCAGGTCCGGCGATCGAGCGGGATATCAACCTCATATTCAAGAAATAACACTAAAATATTCAGATAATGATCAAACGAATTTTAACAGCATTCGCGGCACTCGCCGCCACTCTGACAGTCTCCGCCGCCGAATATGACGGGAAATGGATCGGCTGCGACTATGAGGGAGATATTCTTAAGGGTAACACCGTGCTCCCTGCCCGCTACCTTCGCAAGGAAGTGACACTTGACGGCAAGGTGAAGGAGGCGACCCTCCGCATCAGCGGCCTCGGAGTCTATGACACTTGGATCAACGGGGAATATATCACCCGTGACCAGGAACTTTCCCCGACCGTGTCGGAGTACAGGATAAGGGTATATTTCAATGAGTTCGATGTCCGTAAGGCTCTCAAGAAAGGTCAGAACGCTCTTGCCGTAAGCCTTGGCTGCGGCCGTTATACCACGATGAGGGAGCCAGGTATGAAGGGCTTCGGGGTACCGAGGCTTTGGTACCGGTTGGACATTGTTTACACGGATGGCCGCACGGCGACCGTTGTCAGCGACGAGAGCTGGAAGATCACCTGCGAGGGACCGATCAGAGCCAACAACGAGTTCGACGGTGAGACTTACGATGCCCGTAAGGAATTGACCGGATGGACAAAGGTCGGTTACGATGATTCCGCTTGGGCGAAGGCCTCATTGATGGACGCTCCGGGCGGCAGACTGGTTCTCCAGCCTAACCCTAACATCGCTGTTCAGGACATCGTTAAGCCGGTCTCCATCACCAAGACCGATCACGGTTACATCCTTGATATGGGACAGAACATGGTCGGCCGTCTTCAGATCAAGGCCCGAGGACTGCAAAGAGGCGACACCCTCACGATGAAGTTCGCTGAACTTCTCAATCCTGACGGCACTCTCTACCTTGCCAATCTCCGTACCGCAAAGGTCCTCGACACCTACATCGCCAAGGACAGCAAGCCGATCGTCTGGCATCCTGAATATGTTTACCACGGTTTCCGTTACGTTGAGATAAAAGGCTTGAAGAACGAACCGAAACTCGGCGATTTCGAGGGGCAGGTGATGTATGACAAGATGGCCGTCACGGGACATTTCGAGACATCCAACCCTGTCATCAACCAGATCTACCACAACGCTTTCTGGGGAATCAGGGGCAACTATCGCGGTATGCCTACCGACTGCCCTCAGAGGGATGAGAGGCTTGGCTGGCTTGGTGACCGCACGATGGGTTGCTACGGCGAATCCTACATATTCAACAACCACGCCCTTTACTCCAAGTGGCTGACTGACATCCATGACGGGCAGAACGAGGCCGGCAGCATTTCCGATGTCTGCCCACGCTACTGGACCCTCTATCAAGACAATTTCACCTGGCCGGGCGCGTTCTTCACTGGTGCCGACATGGTCTATCGCCGTTTCGGGGACGACCGGTCCATCAAGGATCACTACGGCGCGATGAAGAAGTGGCTTGAATATATGAGGTCGAAGTACCTGAAGGATGGCGTGATGATCAAGGACACCTACGGGGACTGGTGCATGCCGCCTGAATCTTTGGAACTTATTCATTCACAGGATCCTGCGAGAAAGACAGCCTCGCCTCTGATATCCACTCCATTCTACTTTTTCCTCTTGAACAAGATGATAGAGTTCGCTCCGATCGCCGGCCATCCGGAGGATGTGAAGATATTCAATGAATATGCCGCCGCGGCCCGTGAGGCGTTCAACGCGAAGTATTTCAACGCTAAGGAAGGCTTCTACGGCAACAACACGGTGACGGCCAACCTGCTTCCGCTTTATTTCGGAATGGTTCCTGACGGCCGTGAGGGTGACGTGTTCGAGCACATCGTGCACAAGACCGAGGTGGACTGTGGCGGCCATGTGAGCTGTGGAGTCGTCGGAATGATGGTTCTGATGCGCACTCTCACCGAGTTCGGCAGACCTGACCTTGCCCTTAAGATCGCCACGAACGAGACCTATCCAAGTTGGGGTTACATGGCGAAAAACGGTGCCACGACAATCTGGGAGCTTTGGAACGGCAACACCGCCGATCCTGCGATGAACTCCGGCAACCACGTGATGCTTCTCGGCGACCTCGTGACCTGGTATTATGAATATCTTGGCGGCATACGTCCTGCCGAGCCAGGCTACAAGTCAATCGAGCTGAAGCCTTACCCAATCGAAGGCCTTGACTGGGTGAACTGCTCTTATGATTCGCCTTACGGAAAGATTGTAAGCAACTGGAAGCGCACCGGCGACAAGTTTGAGTGGACCGTCGAGATCCCCGCCGGCACCACCGCCACCGCCCTCATCCCCGGCCCCGACAGCTCCCGCGAGACTAAGACCCTCGCCCCCGGCAAGCACCATTTCGTGACCGAACTGTAATTCCGTCTCGCTGAGCCTGCCTCATCCAGTCGCTGAATTTGCATCTTCTGGTCGCTGAGCTTGTCGAAGCGACTTCTGCTACAAGCCTTAGTGGCTGAGCGACATCGAAAAAAAAAAGCAAATGGCGGATTTTGCACGTTACCAAAATCCACCATTTGATTTTTTCGCTGTCGTTCGCTAAGTTTCACTGGCGTGAGCGAAAAAATAAAATCCAAAATTTTGGTAACGTGCAAAATTTTGGATTTTCCTTTTTTTCGCGTTCGCCCCAAACTTAGAAGCTGTTTTGAATTGTTTGTTTGAAGGTTAAGAGCAAACTCTTTCCCTGCTGCTCACCTCGGCAATCCGAACAAGTTCGATTGCCCTCGGTTCGGGCGCTGGGTTGAGAGTGAAAAACTTCAGTTTCGACCGCTTCTTCCAAGGAAGATAGCGGTGCTATCTGACTGAAGAAGCGGGAAGAAAATGAAGATTTTTCACCTCAAAGAACATTTCAAACAATTCAAAACAGCTTCTTACTCCCCTAAACAAGAATCCATCAGATCTGCTATCTGTTTGCGGTCAAGATTCTGCCCGATGAAGACGATCTTGATCATGCGGTCACCATAGACAGGATCCCAGTCCTTGCGCAGATTCTTGTCCCTGCGCATCATCTCCTGAAGCTGATCCTCCGGCATCGTGGCGAACCACAGACCGGCGTCCTTGATGGATTTCTGCACTCCGGACTGCTCGAAGAGATAGCACTTGTCCTTCTCGTCCGCAAAATAGCACAGACCCTTGGCCCGGATCACGTTCTTCGGCCACTTTTTGGAGACGAGCCAGTCGAACTTGTTGATGTCCAACGGCTGACGGCGATAATAGACAAAGGTCCCGATGTTATATTCCTCGACTTCGCCACCCTCGTGATCGTGATGATGGTGATGCTCGTGCCCCTCGTGGTCGTGTTCCTCGTGATGATGGTCATGTTCATGCCCGTCATGATCCTCATCGTGGTCATCGTCATCATGATCAGCTTCGTTGCCCTCTCCTTCGATGGCGTTGATCCAAGCCGCCGAAGTAGCCGTCTTATCGAAATCGAACATCCTGGTGTTCAGAAGTTTGTCAAGATCGATGTCTCCATAGTCGCACTCGAAGATCGTCACTTTCGGATTCAGAGCCTTCACTATGCTGCGGACCCTGCCAAGCTCCTCGGGCTTCACCTCGGACGCCTTGTTCAGAAGCACGATGTTGCAGAACTCGATCTGCTGGATCACAAGATTCTCAAGGTCATCCTCCTCCAGATTGTCCTTCTTGAGAGCGTCCCCGCAGGCGAACTCACTCTGCATCCTCAGAGCGTCCACAACGGTGACTATGCAATCGAGTTTCGGAATATTCGATTGGGCATATTCAGGAACAAGCTTAGGGAAGGAGCAGATGGTCTGTGCGATAGGGGCGGGCTCGCATATTCCACTCGCCTCGATGACGATGTAGTCGAACTTGCCGGAGCGGCAGAGGTCGTTCAGCTGGGCGACAAGGTCCATTTTCAGCGTGCAGCAGATGCAGCCGTTCTGGAGAGGGACAAGGCTGTCGTCCGTGGTGCCGACAACGCCGCCTTTCTGGATGAGGTCCGCGTCGATGTTCACCTCGCCTATGTCATTGACGATGACGGCGAACTTGATGCCTTTCTTGTTGGAGAGTATTCTGTTGACCAGAGTTGTCTTGCCGCTCCCGAGGTATCCCGTCAGAAGCAGCACCGGTATTTCCCTGTTTTCCACTGTTATTGTCATGGTTATGCTGTTGTTGTCATATTGTCGCAAAATTATAATATTTACTTTGGTTTAGCAAATCGGACGCTGGCTGATGAGCAGGTCTGCTTCGTGAGTGTGTTGGCGGTTCTTGCGCACGAGGCGGTGGCTTTTGGGAATGACGACGTGCGTGATGAGGCCGCTATGGCGCGCGATAAGCAGGAGAATGAATTTTCCTTGGAATTTAATAGGTGATGTCAGTTGAAGTTCTTGTGCAAATGAAGATATTTTGCTAATTTTGCATTTGGGCAGGAGAATTTGGCCTTGATGATATGCTTGAAGGTATAAAGACAGATATCGAAAAGTTGATTGCGCTGTACGAGTCCGAGAAGTCTGAACGGGAAAGGCTTCAGGAGGAACTTCGGCGCAGCGAGGCTGACAATGAGTCCTGCAGGAAACGGATTGAGGATTTGGAACAACAGGTTGACAACCTTCATCTGTCCGAAGCGTTCGGGGTGGCCGGAGACGGCTCCGCGGCCAAGGAAAAGATTGAGAGACTGATCAAGGAGATTGACAAGTGCATCTCTTTGCTTGAGAATTAGGAATGGGACAAAACATCAAGATAAAGATCGCGGGTAATGAGTATCCACTCGTCGCTTCCTCTCCCGAGATGGAGAGGATGATGAGGCTCGCCGCGGAGGCCATCAATCAGAAGTTGACGGCTTACGACGCCAAGTACCCGAACAAGACCCTTTCCGACAAGCTTTCCTTTGTCGCTCTGAACGAGGCGGTCGGCAGGTTGGCCTACCAGAAGAGACTTGCTGACGCTGACGCGGAGGCGAAAAATCTTCAGGAGGATGTTGAGTCCTACATTAAGAATATTGAAAAAGACGGCCGTTAGTCCCACGTGCTCAAATCAACAAGTTCTGCGGAACCGAGTTTGCTCGAGCCGGCCATGACGGACCAAGGTTACCTTCGGGGATTGCGCCTTTGGCGTGACGATGGATTTCTGAACCGGTGCGGATCTCAAATCTTATTCATTAAGATTTCTGACAAGTGACTAACGGCTTTTTTATATTCAATGATCGGTCTGTTTCCGTAAGAGGGGACTGCCGGTCGTTTTTTTTGATGCCCGGAAAGTCGGAAGGAGTTGGTTTTGTCGCAGACAGGCCGTTGGAGAGAGATTGAACACTTTAACATTATTGATATTATGTTGTTATTTTTTATAGGAGTCCTGATCGGCGCTGTAATCGCGCTGGTGGCTTACATAATCATTCAGAGGATGGTTCTGAAGGGACAGAAGAACGAGATCATCGCCAAGGCCGAGATTGAGGCCGAGGGAATCAAGAAAGACAAGATCCATCAGGCCAGGGAGAAGTTCCTCCAGCTCAAGAGCGAGCATGAGCAGTACGTCAACGAGAAGAACAGCCAGCTCAAGGATGCCGAGAACCGCATCAAACAGAAGGAGAACTCTCTGAACCAGCAGAATTCTGAGCTTCAGAAGAAGATGCGCGACGCCGACAACGCGAAGTCAGGCTTCCAGGCGCAGCAGGAGGCTTTGGCGAGAAAGACCGAGGAATATGAAAGGCTCAGCGCCCAGGCGAACAAGCAGCTTGAGACAATCGCCGGGATGAGCGCGCAGGACGCCAAGAACATCCTTATGGAGAACATGAAGGCTGAGGCCAGGACTGAGGCTCAGGCTTACATCAACGACACGATGGACGAGGCTCGTCTGAACGCTTCCAAGGAGGCCAAGAGGATAGTGATCAACACAATCCAGAGAACGGCGACCGAGACGGCGATTGAGAATGCGGTCACAACATTCCCGATTGATAACGATGAGATCAAGGGGCGCATCATCGGGCGTGAGGGACGTAACATCCGCGCCCTTGAGGCCGCCACAGGAGTCGAGATCGTGGTTGACGACACTCCGGACGCTATTCTGCTTTCAGCATTCGATCCTGTCCGCAGGGAGGTGGCCAGATTGGCATTGCACCAACTCGTAGTGGATGGCCGTATTCATCCGGCCCGCATCGAGGAGGTCGTCGCCAAGGTTCAGAAGCAGCTTGAGGACGAGATTCTTGAGACCGGTAAGAGAACCTGCATCGACCTTGGCATCCATGGACTGAACATTGAGCTCGTGAAGATGATTGGCCGAATGAAATACCGTTCATCCTACGGTCAGAACCTGCTTCAGCACTCCCGTGAGGTGGCCAACATCTGCGCCATCATGGCCGCGGAGTTGGGTCTTAATCCAAAGATCGCCAAGAGGGCCGGTCTCCTGCACGACATCGGTAAGGTTTCCGAGGAGGAGCCGGAGCTTCCACACGCTTTGCTTGGCATGAAGCTGGCCGAGCAGTACAAGGAGAAACCGGAGATCTGCAACGCCATCGGAGCACACCATGAGGAGATCGAGATGACATCGATCATCTCTCCGATCGTGATGATCGGTGATGCCATATCCGGAGCCCGTCCTGGAGCCCGCCGTGAGGTCATCGAGTCCTACATCAAGAGGCTCAAGGGGATGGAGGATCTTGCCGCCGCTTACCCTGGAGTGACAAAGAGCTATGCAATTCAGGCTGGCCGCGAGCTGCGCGTGATCGTCGGAGCCGAGGAGGTCAGCGATGACCAGGCCGGAAGACTCTCCGCCGACATCGCCCAGAAGATCCAGGAGGAGATGACATACCCTGGACAGGTCAAGATCACTGTGATCAGGGAGACCCGTTCTGTGGCTTATGCAAAATAAGTCAATGGTTTACGAGAAATTTATAACGGCAAATGTTTTGACGCTATGACACATACTTTCAAGAAAGCTATGGCGTTGGTGGCTACACTCCTGCTCGGGAGTGTGGCCTCTTTCGCACAGGCCCCGGAGGCTACCGCCAAATGGTCAGTCTCAAGCAAGGCTGTTTCCGGCGACGTTTTCGAGCTGACATTCAAAGCCAGCATCGAGGATGGATGGCACATCTACACGATTGACCATGAGTATAACCCCATTGTCATCGAGTTTACCCCCTCGGAAGGATATTCATTGGAAGGAGGACTGAATCAGGTTACAAAGCCGTCCGATTTTCAGGGAGAAAAGGTGTTTTTTGATTTCGTTACCCTTACCCAGAGGGTTAAATTGACTGGAAACGAGGCCACTGTCACAGGTGAGGTCTCTTGGAGCGGGTGTAATGACCGGTTCTGCGCTGCTCCGGAGTCTTGGGAGTTTTCCATGCCGCTCGCTGTGGCTGGGGCTACACAGAGTGCCGCGTCGAATGAATCATCAGCACAGCTTTCTCCTGATGATGACTCTGCTGTCTCGGATGACGTTACCATTGAATCTAAAACAGATGAAGTTTCTTCATCACTTACAGTCTCAAGTGATGAAAGCAAGAGCGTGGGCTCACTCTGGGCACTCATCATCGAGGCGATCCTCTGGGGATTCGCCATGCTGATGACACCGTGCGTGTTCCCGATGGTGCCGATGACGGTGTCGTTCTTCATGAAGCAGTCCACAACTGCGGCCGAGGGACGTTTCAAGGCTTTCATCTACGGCTTGTTCATCGTGCTTCTCTATACTGTTCCGATCAGTGTCATCATCGGCCTGACCTGGCTCATTGGAGGCAACGCGGTCACCGCCGACATATTCAACTGGCTTGCCACTCATTGGCTGCCGAACCTCATATTCTTCGTCGTGTTCATGCTTTTCGCGGCGTCTTTCTTCGGGGCGTTCGAGATCGAGCTTCCGTCCAGCCTTGCCAACAAGAGTGACGCGAAGTCCGGCGGCAAAGGACTCGGCGGCATATTCTTCATGGCTCTGACCCTTGTGCTGGTGTCATTCTCCTGCACAGGCCCGATTGTGGGTACTGTGCTGATCAAGTCCACGCAGGGCGAGTTCTGGACACCGATGGTCACGATGCTGGCGTTCTCCGTGGCGTTCGCCTTGCCGTTCACTGTCCTGGCGATGTTCCCGTCGCTGCTGAAGAAGATGAAAGGCAAATCCGGCTCATGGCTCAACAGCGTCAAGGTTGTGCTCGGGTTCATTGAGGTGGCCTTGGGCTTCAAGTTCCTCAGCGTCGCCGACCAGACCTACCACTGGGGACTGCTCGACCGGGAGGTCTATCTGGGAATATGGATTGTCACGTTCTCCCTGCTTGGATTCTACCTACTGGGCAAGCTGCGCTTCAAGAATGACGATCCGGTGGAGCATGTCTCCGTGCCGAGGCTTGGCCTTGCGATTGCCGTGTTCACGTTCGTGGTGTACATGATTCCGGGGATGTGGGGCGCTCCGCTGAAGGCGTTGTCCGGCTACCTTCCGCCGATGGAGACACAGGATTTCGTGGTTTACAATTATGCGGATTCACCGTCCGCATCGGTCGCTTCAACAGGCTCAGCGACCGGAATGATGCACGGCTCGGTCACTGAGCCTGCCGAAGTGACCAGTGTCGGAGAAAACGGCGCCTTGACAGGTTCGGCGACAGGAGCCTCCACCTACGGCCAGAAGTACGACCTCAAGATGCCCCTCGGCCTGACTGGCTACTTCACCCTTGAGGAAGGCCTCACCGCAGCCAAAGCCCAGGGCAAACCTGTCTTCGTGGACATTACCGGCCACGGCTGCGTCAACTGCCGCGAGATGGAGCAGCGCGTCTGGAGTGATCCGAGGGTCCTGAATATTCTTAGAAATGAATATGTTCTCGTGGCTCTCTATGTGGATGACAAGACCAAACTCGAAGAAAAAGACTGGCTTACCACTCCGGAAGGCAAGACCTTGAAGCAGATCGGTCGTGTCAATTCCTACATAGCACGTGCCCGTTTCGGTGTCAATGCGCAGCCGAACTACGCTCTTCTTGACGCTGACGGCAACCAGCTTGTCCCTGTCCGTGGCTACAACCTGTCCGTCGAAGGCTTCATCGAGTTTCTCAACTCTGGCCTGAGAAAATAGCCGTGGCACTTAACGTGCTGTAGAAGAATCTCTTAATATGGTATCCCGGTGCTTGAAACTGCACTGGGATGTCTTTTTATTGTGTGGATTATCAGGTGTTTAACTGCCACGGGTGTTTATGTTGGACATAGAGGCTGGAAGCCCTTGCGCTTTAGCCTATGTGGACATCGACATGTACAAGGTGAGTGTCAGAAGGTGGTAAGAAATCGTAATAATTCCTCTAAAAAACTGTTTCTTTCTTATTGGACAGGTGTAAAGATCGACGATTTTTATGTAAGTTTGTCTGGTGAAATGCTTAATGAGTACAGCAGCTACTTGAGCGGATAGCGTCAGGGGATGTCAAGGCTCTTGGCATCCTCTACATCCCGTATGCAGGGCGGGTGCGTGACTTCGCTACAGCATGCTTCAGAACCAGCCGTGGGCGGAGGACGAGACTCATGATCTGTCTCTTAAGATCTGAGACTCCCGTGAGAGCCTCCGTGGGTGATTCGCTCAAGTCCTACCTGTTCAGTATGGCGCGCATAACGCCGTGCTGAACTTCATCAAGCGCAAAGGTCTGCGAGACAGGTACTGTAAGGCGTCGGCAAATAATGAGCCGCTACGAACACAAGACTTACCAAGATATAGCCGACGCGCTGATGATAAGTCCCAAGACAGTCCAAGTACCACATCTCATGCACCCTCGCTGAACTAAGGAAGCTTCTTTAGACATTGACCGACATAATTTTAAATATTAATGAACTCAAGTTTCGCATTTGCGAAACACCACTCTTCTTCACTGCTTGCAGTGAAAGCAAGTCCCTCCCCCGAGGGGAGGGATTTAGGGAGGGGGTAACGTGAATTGATGAGGGTGGGCAATCACCTTCGAACGTGAGATAATGTACTTTACAGCAGGTAATTGCCTACTTGCGAAAGTTGAATTAATGAATATATGAAAGCAAGAATTTTGTACCTGATCGCAGCCGCTGTGTGCCTTTGCTCCTGCGGGACGGCAAAAAAGAATGTGGTTGATGTGACCAAGTACCCTAACCGGGCGGAGATGATCGTCGCACAGATGCACGACCCGGACTCAAAGTATGCGGTAGTTGCCTGCCACAGAGGCGATTGGCGCAACTATCCGGAGAACTCCATCCCTGCCATCGAGTCCATCATCAGGATGGGTGCTGACATTATGGAACTCGACCTCAAGCTCACCAAGGACAGCGTTCTCGTGCTCTCTCACGACAGGACAATCGACCGCTGCACCACCGGAAAGGGTCTTGTGAGCGACTACACCTTGGATGAACTCAAGAAGTTCCGTCTCAGGCGCGCCCACGGCGTGGCCACCGACTCCCTGCACATCTGCACCCTCCGCGAGGCACTGGAGTGCTGCAAGGACCGCATCTGCGTGAACGTGGATCAGGGTTATGAATATTACGACTTGGTTCTCGCCCTCACCGAGGAACTCGGAGTCACCGACCAGATCCTGATCAAGGGCAAGAAGCCTGTCGCCGAGGTGGCCGGGAAGGTGGCCGCCCACGAGCGCAATATGATGTATATGCCGATCATCGACATTCAGAAAGAGGCCGGAAAGAAACTCTTCAATGAATATATGGAGACCGGCACTGTTCCTCTCGCCTATGAGGTCTGCTGGAGGAAGATGACTCCTGAGGTTGAGGACTGCTTCAAGAAGATTATCAACTCCGGATCAAAACTCTGGATCAACACCATCTGGGGAAGTCTCTGCGGCTATCTTGACGATGACAAGGCTCTTGACTGCGGTGACCCTGCCCTCATCTACGACCAGGTGATCGGCTACGGTGCGTCCCTCATCCAGACCGACCGTCCTGAACAGCTGCTCACGTACCTCCGCAGTAAAGGACTGCACGATTAGGAAGCCGTCATGATATTCACAGATAATGGCTTCATTTCTCGATTTTTTCAGGATAAGTTCTCCGTCCGCCGCAAAGGTGGCTCCGGAGAACACTGACAAGGTTTGGAAACGATCCCGTTTCCAGTCCTTCATCGCAATCACATTCGGTTACGCTCTTTACTATGTGTGCCGTATGTCGATGGGCGTGAAGAAACAGCCGCTGATCGACACCGGTCTGCTCAACGCCACGCAGCTTGGTATCATCGGCGCCTGCCTTTACTGGACCTATGCCGTGGGCAAACTCGTCAACGGATTTCTGGCCGACGGATCGAACGTCAAAAGGTTTATGGCCACCGGTCTGGTGCTGTCGGCTGCCGCCAACCTGATTATGGGAGTGCTTGGCGCAACAGCGGTCAGCGCGGGCATCAGCAGTTCCATAATATTCATAGTGTTCGCCATAATGTGGGGCATCAACGGTTGGGCGCAGTCCATGGGTTCTCCGCCTTCCATTGTCACACTTTCAAGGTGGTTCCCGTTGAGGATACGTGGCACGTATTATGGATTTTTCAGTGCCTCGCATAACATCGGCGAGGGACTCTCATTCATATTCGTAGGTTCCATTGTGGCCGCCTTTGGTTGGAAGTGGGGCTTCTTCGGAGCGGCTTGCGCCGGGCTTCTGGGAGTGCTTCTGATTCTGTTCTGGCTTCACGACACGCCTGAGAGCAAGGGGCTTCCGTCCATCGAGGAACTTTCCGGAGAGGAGACAAAGAAGTCGGTTCCTGAAGAGTCCTCCGAGTCTGCTGAGGCCCGGGCCGCAGAGACCAGAAAGATCCAGAGGGCGGTTCTCCGCAATTCCGGAGTGTGGATTCTTGCTCTTTCCAGCGCCTTTATGTATATGAGCCGCTACGCCATCAACGAGTGGGGCACGATCTTTCTTCAGGAGACTTATGAATATGATCTCAAAGCCGCCGCCGCGATCATCGGCATCAATCCGATCTTCGGAGTGTTGGGAACGGTCTTCTCCGGCTGGCTGTCCGACAAGGTGTTCAAAGGTGACAGGAAATATCCCGCCTTCACCGCCGGTGTCCTTGAGGCCATATCCCTCTATCTGTTCCTGTTCGGAGGCGGAAGCCACTTCACGCTGATTCTCTCCATGGTTCTGTTCGGAATCGCCATCGGTGTCCTGATCAGTTTCCTTGGCGGTCTGATGGCCATTGACCTTGTTCCGAGGAAGGCCTCCGGAGCCGCCCTCGGCATAGTCGGAGTGGCATCCTACGCCGCCGCGGGCTTGCAGAACGTGGTCACAGGTCTTCTTCTTGACAATAACACAGTGGAGGTTGTGAATAAAATAGGTGAGACCGTGACGAAACACGATTTCACCTACGTAAGCTGGTTCTGGCTCGGAGCCGCCGTCATCTCGTTCCTGCTTCCGATGCTCAACTGGCGTCGCAGGCGGCAGGAAATCTAAAAGCATCCCTCTCTCTTATAGCCGCGTCCAGAAGACGGTTTCGGAGAAGCCCATCTTGGAACCCTTGAGGGAGAGGGTTTTTGAGTCTTTGAACGAGGCCTTGAGTGAGGCGTTTATTCCGCGGACGGGATCGTAGATTGTCGTACCTGTCCATGATTTGGAGGAAGTGTCGTACTTGAGGCCTTTGAAGATCACGATCTTGTCGCAGTCCACGTTCCGCAGTGACTTGTCAGGATTCTTGGAGTCCTTGCGGACAGATCCGTCTTTCTCCGTGCGGTTCTGTACCCAGAAAACCTGTGCGGTGTAGGAGCCATCGGCATTCTTGAAGACCTTTACCTTGCTCTTTTCTCCCTTGTGGTCAACGAGGTAGTCACCGATTATGTTGTCGGCTTTCGAGTTCATGTCATCGTTCGGAACATCGGCTGGTGACTCCTCAGGACATCTGCCGGAACAGGCTATGAAGATGGAGGAGGCGGGTTCAGAAGCATCGCGGCCAGAGGCGGAAGAAATCGGAGCGTTAAATGTCATGGTAGCGGCCATGACACAGACAGCGCAAATTAAAGTCTTTTTCATATTCTTGAATATTAACACGTTGGTACACTATTTGTCCGATGCGTCAGTGCACCGGACATCGGCATAGTTGCCATTTCTGTGCCGAGGTCTTGAAATCTCGACAATTTGAGTTAATTTTGCCGCGATATGAACAACGGACTTATAATTCTGGACTTTGACGGTACCCTTTGCGATACCAGAAAAACCATCGTCAGGACTCTTCAGATGACGATGGAGAAGCTATGTCTTCCTGTGGCTGATGAATGTGCTTGTGCGGCCACAATCGGTCTGCCTTTAGCCGAAAGTTTCCGGGTTTTGTTCCCGTCTCTGACCGAGACGCAGGCTCTGGGGTGTGCGGAGGCCTACAGGGACATATTCGAAGAAAACAAGAGGCTGCTTGCTCCGAAGGTTTTCCCCGATGTGCCGGAGACTTTGAGGGCTCTTCGGGATAGGGGATTCGTGCTGACTATCGCCTCGTCCCGCTCCAATCATTCGCTGCTGGATTTTGTCAGGACTTTTGGTTTTGACAAGGAAATCTCGCTCGTGCTGGGGGCGGATGACGTGACGAAGGCAAAGCCGGATCCAGAGCCTGTTCTCCTTACTTTGAGAAAGTTGGGATTCAGCGCGTCAAGAACCCTTGTTGTCGGCGACATGCCTTTCGACATCCTGATGGGCCGTGGCGCCGGTGCCAAGACCTGCGGAGTCACCTACGGCAATTCCTCCCGTGAGGAACTTCAAGTCTCCGGTGCGGACTACATCATTGATGATTTCGCGAATCTCTTGGATTTGAATTGGTTGTGATGGCAGTTTTTGATGTTGTATCGTCACTTGCGGACGGTCGCTTCGACTGTCTCAGCGACCAACCGCTCACGTTCGTTGAGTTTTCCCCTTCGGTCACTGCTCTTTTTTCATCGGTCGCAGAACTTGTCGAAGTGACCGTCCTAACAAGTGCCGTGTCAAGTAAAATGTAAAAAATAACCGGCATCACTTTAGTAACCTTCAAAAAATAACCTGCATCACTTTAAATTTGCAATATATGAGCCCACTTGAAAAAGTGCCATTTGCCACTTTTTACCCCTTACAGAAGTATCTGCGAGGCACATGTTTTTTTCAAAAACGACTTTTTCAAGTGGACTCATATATTGATGTTCAAGGGTGATTCTATGTATTCAATTTTATCGATTGACGCAACTTGTTTTTTCAACATTACTTAAGGGCATTATCCGCAAAGAATGCCAATCATTTACAAACCACGGACACGCTAAAACGCCACCAACGGTATTCAATCCACTATCACTGTGGCTGACCCTCCCTCGGGATATGGGGGTCAGCCACACACAATGGCCTCCCGGCATTACCAGAGCCATTCTTGCGTGCCTGTGGTTTGCACAGGGT